>Ga0180012_1000370_pt1 | contig 16171 bp, 19 predicted proteins | sample KR11_S2_MetaG_FD_122243 | JGI IMG/M metagenome (GOLD analysis project Ga0180012, IMG submission 122243) | Groundwater microbial communities from the Olkiluoto Island deep subsurface site, Finland - KR11_S2_MetaG | ecosystem: Environmental > Aquatic > Deep subsurface > Groundwater | place...
ACAACAATCACGAACCTTGCCAGAGAAAAGATTTACGAAATGGAAAGAAACCCGCAGGTAAGCCGGGGTAATTTTCCCGAGCCGAATGTCGGTGTTTCTTATGAGACATTTATCGAGGATTCCACTTTTCCGGGGATGAAGGAGATACGGGTCGTTGTCAAGAAAGATAAGGAGAGCATGGAGCTGTCCGAGCTCATGCGCAAGGATCAATAAAGTCCACCGGCGCGCTGTGACGGGAGGGTCAGATGCAGAGGTCTTATTGCGTTCAGGGAGAGGGTTTACCCTCTTGGAGGTTCTGATTGCGGTCGCAATTTTTTCCCTTGTGCTGGTGGCGCTTTACAGTACCTTCTTTCTCTCCTACAGGGCGCTGAATGTGGTTGACGAATCGCTCCTGAAACTTCAGGAGGCTCGTTTTTTCATGGATACCCTGAAAAGGGAGATTGAATCAGCCGTCTATTCAGAGGATAAGCCCTACACGGTCTTTAAAATTGATGACCGGGATTATTATGGAAGGCAGGCCTCTCAGATAATGGTGACGTCGCTATCCCCTCTGATCAAGGGGCTTTCGAAGATCACGTATACCGTGGAAGAAAGGGACGGGAGATTAATCATCAGAAAAAGTATGATCACGGCCGTCACCCGGGCTTCCGAGGACAAAGGGATGGATCTTCTGGAAGACATCGCGTCCTTTACCCTGGAGGTTAAACTCAATGACAGGTGGGTAAAGACCTGGGACAGCCGTTTAGCAAAGAGCATCCCCGAAGAGGTGAAGATCACCCTTGCGGTGTTCATAAGGAACAAGGAGAAAGAGGGTGATTCCGGGATGCCCTTTTCCGTCTCCGAAATCGCGCGGCCGCGGATCGGGAGAACGCTATGATGGGTTCAGAAAAGGGTATGGCGCTGGTTCTTACCCTGTTGATAATGGCGATGATAACGGCTATGACGGTCGAGTTCGTTTATGGTGTCTATACCACAAACGCCGGGCTCTATAACTGGAGAGAGGCCCAGAAGCTTTCTTTTGCCGCTAAATCGGGAATATCCCTTGCGACAAAGATAATGTCTGAAAATCAAAATCGTTATTCTTACACCTATCCTGGCAGCATTGAAATGCCGGTGGAAAACATTCTCAAAGGGTTCTCCGGAAAGGTTGTCATCAGGGTGTCGGACGAAAATGGGAAATTCAACGTCAACTCTCTCGTCTGGCCCAACGGTACTACGAACGAAACAGCCTTCGATTCCTTTATACTGCTGTTAAAAAATCTGAACCTCGATGAGAACATTGCTTACTGGGTCGCAGACTGGATAGATGGGGATCTCGAACCGCGAAGGAGGGACTCTGAGGAGGGGGTGAAGAACGACTATCTGGACAGCGTGGACGAACTTCTGCTCGTCAGGGGGATGGATGCTCGGGCCTATGATAAGATTTCACCTCTGGTGACGGTCTACGGAATCGGACAGATATACAATAATCTCATAAATATCAACACCGCCTCCCGTGCTGTCATCATGTCTCTCGATGATAACATTACGGAGGCCCTGGCCGAGAGGGTGATAAATTACAGGGCCCTTGAGCCCTTTAACAGGGTCAGCGACCTTGTAAGGGTTGCCGGTTTTGAAGGACCTCTGGGGCAATCCCTGATGAACAAGATCGTGGTGAAGGCTTCAAACTTCCGCATTACCTCAGTGGCTGAAGAGGACCGGATTAAAAGGATCATCGAGTGTGTTGTCGTCGTAAAAGGCAACGCCTTCCTTATCGCCTACTGGCAGGAGACTTAAGAAACAATGAAAAAAATCGGATTCATTGATATTCACCCCCGGAGCGCCGGCGGACTTGCAGGATTCCTGTCCGGAGGAGAAGAGGGACAGGAGAGCGGGGATATTTTGATCTACCTGTTTACAAGCGGTGGAGATGGTTACCGGTTTGAAAAGACCTTGGAATACGCCTCTCATACCGAGACTGTCGATATCGGCGAATTCTATTTGAGTATCCCTATAGAGATGTTGAACTTCAGAATCCTGAATCTCCCCTTTACCGACAGGGAAAAATTGCAGAACGTCATCCCCTTCGAACTGGACAATCTGATCATCGGCGGCTCGGCAGGTGTGGTCTTTGGTGCCATTATCCTGGATCGGAATGAGGACAGCTCCGAAGTCCTCGTTGCATACGTCGAAAGAAAGACGTTCGACAATTTGTTGACGAAACTTGCTCGCCGGGGCATGGATCCGAGGATCGTCACATCCCTGGACCTTCGGTCGGTTGTCGGAGCGGGCAGGGAAAACATCACCTGTCGGCTTCTGAACCCGGAAAAACTGGAGGGGGAGGATCGGATTCGCGCGGCGAAGGAAGAGCTTTCCGCTTATACTCTCAATCTCAGGACCGGTCCCTTTGTCTATACAAGGGATACGGAAAAAATGTGGAAACGTCTGAAAAAAACCGCCGTCATCGGGATAGTGCTGGCCCTGGTGATTAATGCAGACATCCTCTTCAGGACGGTCACGAATATGCGAGAGGTGTCGGCTATCAAGCGCGAGATGAGAAACGACTACGCAGGCCTTTTCCCGGGTGAAAAAAAGATAGTCGATGAGCTGTACCAGATGAAGTCTCATCTCAAAAACATGCAAGAAACAGGCGCTCTGTTGCTGGGTGTAAATCCTCTTCAATTTCTCGTGGATCTATCAGAGAAAAAGTCCGATGGCGTGGAGTACCATGAAATCAACCTTGAAAAAGACCTCATCAAATTGAAGGCGGAGGCGGTCTCGATGAAGGCTATTGATCAGGCTAAGGTAAGACTATCCAAATACCTGTCGGGTGTGTCCGTTTCAGAGTTGAAACCGGCGGCAAAGGGAAAGTTTTTCTTTACCGTGGTCGCTAAGGGGAGATACCGATGAAAATCAAGAAGGGCCTTTCGGATATAAGGTATTACCTGAGCGGCAGAAGGCCCAGCAGCCAGGTCCTCCTGCTGTCGGCCCTTTTAGGCCTCTACGTCTTCATTATACCGGCCCTTATCTGGGAGAGAGCATCGAGCAAAGAGCTATCTCAGATCAAGGCCAAGTTCACCGAGTTTTCCATTCTCAGTGCCGAGTACAGATCGCTGAAGGAGCAAGCCGGCAGCATCGAACAAAAGAGTTTTCTGACAAAGACAAGCGGCATCGCCCAGGCTCTGGACGATGCGTTCCTGTCGCTGGGCGTCAAAGGAAAGATGAAATCCATCAAGGGGATCGGGGGCAGGGAGATCAAGGATCAGCTTAATGAGGAGACCGCTGAAGTTCAGATGGAGCAGGTTAACATGAATGAACTGGTCAATATATTCTATAAACTGGAGAACGCCCCCCTGCTTCTATCCATTCAAAAGGTAGCCATCAAGAAATCTTTTGACAAGCCTGATCTTCTGGACGTGACCATGACTATTGCACTTTTTACCAGGTCCGCCGACGGTCTCCAATGAAGAAAGCCGCCATTGCCGTTATCGCGATCCCCGTTATATTGATAGGGCTGTGGGTGGTGGCCATTCCCGAATCCTTGATCATTCGTCACATGGAAGATGCCCTGGAGAAACAGGGGATGCATGTCCGTATCATGGGTTTCAGCAAGGGACTCCTCTATAATTTCAGTATCAGGCACATACACGTTTCAACCGAAAAAGACTTCCCCATCGTGAGCGTCGACGATCTCCGTGCGGGGATCGATTTCCTTTCATTCCTTACATTGAAGCCTCAAATCGATTTTAGCGGCATGGTAAACGGCGGCAGAGTTTACGGGGCCATCAGTCTCAGGGGGCACAGTACGGGAGGGGGCGGGACCATGAACGTTAACGGAAACGGCGTAAACATCAACGGCATACCTGCCCTGGAGCGACTCGGGATTAGGGGGAACGGGAACCTCGACTTTGATTTTCACCTGGTGGATCATACCGGGGAGGCACGATTTTCCATCCCGGAGGCGAGATTTGAGGGAAACTTTCCCGGCGTTGATTTTCTGCCCCTGGATTTGATCCAGAGTGTCAGGGGAGCACTAACGATAGAAAAAACGATCACTGTAAAATCCCTGACCCTTGAAGGGAGAGGTGTACACGCCAGGGTAAAGGGGAATATAAGGGGGAACAGCCTGAACATGAAGATTGAACTGATGATGGATTCGTCTTTCGGACTGGAGCCGGTTCTTACACAAGCGCTGGGGCCGTACAGGGTGTCACCGGGCTACTACGTCATACCCTTTTCCCATACCGTCGTGTCAGCACCGTCTATCGTTCGCTGATCAACGCCGGAGTGCCGTATTCCAGGATCGAGAAGGGCGCGCGTGTTCGGTGATTCGCCGCTCTCGCGTGATTATCGGATCGAAGTACTCCTCCGTACCAGCCACTAACGAGCAGAAGTCCAATGTTTCTCTCTCGGTTCATCACTTGTCGGGGAGTCTCCCGTTGCGCCTTACAAGCGTGAAGGGGGTTCTCTGATAATGAGTCAGATTAAAATCTGGTCCCACACAAAGGTTCCCTCAATATATGGAGGTTCCACCAAATATTGAGGCCAAACGAATCATTTCATGCCCTTCTGCTGCTGCCTCCTGTCAATTTAACCCACTGTTATTAAAGGATAATACAGCCATCTTATTTGTCTTCGGCCATTGGCAAGCTATTTGCTGTTACTACTTCCATGATCCTCGTAATCATACGAATGAATGTCCTTCCTGAGAAACGCATGGAGTTGTCACAGACGATTACTTCACTGTCCGGTTCCATGAGGATGGCGAAGGGATGCAATCGCTGCGACTTCTGCCAGAGTAGCGAGGATGAAAATCGACTCTTTCTTCTCGAAGAATGGGATACCCGGGAGAACTTTATGACCCACCTGAAGTCGGAGCATTTTGGGGTACTCCGGGGAGCGATGATCCTTCTCAAAGAGCCCTATGAAATGATGTTCCACACCGGTTTCCATCCGGAGGGGATGGAGGAGATTTAATGAGGAGATTTAATGGTGAAACAGCTTTCACTGAACTGTCTGTATGGATTCTTTCCTCAGAAAGGAGGATCACATGTTGTGGACGATTGCTGTTGTACTGGTAATTTTGTGGCTGCTGGGCCTGGTTAGCAGTTACACGATGGGTGGGTTTATTCATATCCTGCTGGTCATTGCCATTGTCGTTGTGCTGATCAGAGTCATTCAAGGGAGAAGAGTTTTGTAGAGACCTGGATCCTTGCCAGAGAAGGTGAGGTTTTTGGAAAGGAGAGCGGCAAGCATCTCCGGAAAGATTTTGCCAAAGCTTGCTCTATACTATTAGGTGAAGGGGTCTTGTGGGGAACCATTTCACAATCAAACTCACAGAAGAGAGGAGTAATTGCCATGAAAAAGAGAAATATCGTTATCCATTGTTTAGTGCTTCTTATGCTTATCGCCACCCTTGCAGCCTGTGCATCGGCACGCACCCAGGAAAGCACAGGTGAATACGTTGACGATTCGGTCATCACGACCAAGGTGAAATCTCTGCTGGCAGCTGATGATTTTCTCAAGTTATTTCAGATCAGTGTCGAAACCTACAAGGGCACCGTTCAACTGAGCGGCTTCGTTAATTCTCGACAGGCCGTCGATAAAGCGGGTCAAATCGCAACGGGCTGTTGCCCAAATCAAAATTCAATTACAATTTCATCCCCAAATAAAATCGGTTAACTGTTAATATCTGCTATATATATTATTAAGAAACATGCATAAATGCCCAAATAATGCTTGATTAGCATAATGATAACTGTTAAAGTATTGTTAAAAACAACTTTAACGGAGCATTATTATCATGATGGGGCATCAGCAAAGAATCCAGAGAAAGCTATTTTATACAAAAATAAACCTCGACCAACGTATTCGTAAAGATCACATCTTGAGGAAATTTGCAAAGTATATTGACTTTGATTTTATCTACAAAGAGGTTAAAGAAAACTATGGCACAAATGGCAATGTATCTGTTCCTCCACCAGTTATACTGAAGATAATGCTGCTTTTCATACTTTATAATATACGATCTGAAAGAGAACTTATGTCCACCATTCCAGAGCGATTGGACTGGCTGTGGTTTTTGGGCTATGATCTGGATGATGAAATTCCTGATCATAGTGTGCTTTCAAAAGCCCGAGCCCGCTGGGGCGTTGATGCTTTTAAAACATTTTTTGAGCGAATCGTCTGGCACAATGCGTGGAAGCCGGCCTTGTTAACGGCAGCAAGCTGTTTATGGATTCCAGCATGGTACAGGCCGATGCCTCAAATAATTCCGTTGTAAACAAAGAATCTTTAAAACGGTATCTCAACAAGAGCTATCAAATTCTGGAATCACGATTAGAAGAAAACCAAATATCTTCTGACAGCGATGATGCGCCAAAATCAGGAACCGCCAATAGAAAGTATATTTCAACTACCGATATAGATGCTTCTGTTGCCAGTCGTGGAAGCGGTAAGTCCAAGCTTCAATATCAGACCCATAGAGGCACGGACGAAAGATGCGAAGTGATTACCGCCACCGATGTAACTCCAGGTGAAGTTCATGAATCTCACCTTTTTGAATCTATAATCGACATCCATCAAAACAACACTGGACAAAAAGTTGACATTGCTGTGGCCGACAGTAAATACGGTACAATAGAAAATTATCTAACTTGTCATGATCGCGAAATAAAGCCTCATTTAAATCTCTGGAGGGAACCCAGAAAGATACCGGTACCAAAAAAGGGATCTTCCCCAAAGAGGCCTTCACCTACGATGCAGACAAAGACATCTTTATATGTCCGGCTGGCCAAATCCTGAAAAAGAGGAAATATTTTAAAAAACGAAAACATTATGAATATGCCGCACCCGCTGGAACATGTATGAGTTGCCAACTTCGGAAAAAGTGTACCAAGTCCAAAACCGGTCGAACACTTAAGCGTCATGTCAGACAAGATGATTTAGATAATATGCTAAAGCAAGCGAACAGTTTTGAATCTAAAAAAGATATAAAGACCCGGCAGCATCTTATGGAAAGATCCTTTGCGCGCAGTACACGCTACGGATTTAAACGTGCCCGCTGGCGCAGGCTGTGGCGAGTTCAAATTCAAGAGTATCTAACATCCACAATTCAGAACATAATGACATTACTTCGCTATGTCAAAGAGCCAGATTCTGCAGTGGCATTGAGTGTAAAGGAAAATAGAAGTATTCAAAGAAATAAATGCCATCGGAACAAATATTATCGTTTATATGAGATTCTATCAGAACTTATTCGTTCAGTTTTTAATTTTCAACACAGTTTAAGCTTAAGCTTTTAGAGAAACACTGGCCAATTTTGTTATTGTAAATGCTATTCGGGCAACAGCCCGAAGCTATTTGACTCTTTTCAAAGTATGCCTCTATAGTTTTTCTTAAGGTTCGGAGAAGTTACTATAATCTGTTTGCAAAGATTCGTTTGAAAATATGGGAATTTGCCAAGACATAACGTACATTAAGGCTAAATGAAATACTTTCTATAATATCAGAGGACAGGTATACTCAAAAAAGTAAAATTGTAGAAACAATAGCAATATAAATAAAAAAACTGAATCAAAATAGCCTTGATCTCAAGTTGCTAAATGTTTTTTTGGATAAAAAAGACAAAAAGAAGGGATCAGTTTAAATCTATGTCGGATTTTGGGTAATATCAGCGAGGGGCAGATTTATCAGCTTTTTGTTATAGGAATAATTTTTACTTTGTTTCCTATTGGAAGATGGCTTTAGATTTTTACGAAGCCGTAAGCTTTAAGGAGTAAAATTTATGAGTATTTCAGAGATATATTTTGACCAGGTTAATGTTCAGTTGAAAACAGGAATCGATATTGTTGACATAAGCTCTGAACTTCAAAGACTGATTAAAAAATCCAAAATAATAAACGGAACCTTAAATGCCACAGTTATTGGTTCAACCGGTTCTATAACCACAATTGAATTTGAGCCAGGAGTGGTGGAAGATTTGAGACGGGCTGTTAACAGGCTTGCTCCTCCTGATTTGGAATATGAGCATGAAAAGGCATGGCACGATGGAAACGGTCACAGCCATGTTCAGGCTGCCTTATTGGGACCATCTATTGCCCTGCCGGTCAGAAACAGCAGATTAATCACAGGAACATGGCAGCAGGTTGTGGTTATTAATCACGATAATAAAGCCAGAAAAAGGAAAGTAGAAGTAACAATTATCGGTACCGCATAAAAGGGATAGAGTTGTGGCACAAAAAACTCAAGATAAAATCGAAGAACTTCCTGAGATATATTCTGATTTTGAAAAATCTGTTTATGAGTACAAAAAATCCGCTACCTGTAAAATCGGCTGCGCTTATTGCTGCATTTATGTCGGGAATGTCGATATTACAACAATGGAAGGAATTGTAATACAAAATCGCCTGGAAACTTTTGAGAAAAAGCTGAAAGCTAACATAAGGAAAAAGCTGGATAAAAACAAAGCAGAGCGTGAGAGAGGCGTTCTGGCAAGATGCGCATTTCTTAAAGAAGAAGATAATACATGTCTAATTTATGATATTCGTCCTTTCAGTTGCCGAAGAATATATTCAATAAAACAGTGTAACCAAAGTCAGCCTGTTGTCCATCGTCAGGCTATAGAATTAGCTGACTATACAATATCTAAACTGCAGCAGCTCGATGACACGGGTTATTCCGGGCATATGAGTTTTATACTATACCTGCTGGATAAATCCGGATTTAGAAAAGCATATTTAGGAGGAAAATTTAATCCTGGGAAAATTATGAATTTCGGAAAAAGCCACGGAATTATTATTAATCGATCTGTTAAACCAAAATCGCTTTCTTTCAACAATAATCTTGGGCTTTCACACCTCTTATAATTATTATCCCAACCTGCTTTTAGCCGTTTGGCTCTGCTTCTCGCTTTCTGAGAGCTTGAAATTTAATTCTTTTTCGTATAGACTTTATTTTTATATTATAGGTTGCCCCTTTAACTGAATCAAAAGAATCAAAATCGGAAGAGTGCTGACATGAATCTGAAAGTACTACTGGTACGACCACATGTTTTTTTGCCGACTTCGCAGTGGCTTCAGTCGATGTTGCGACTGGAGCCCTATGCCCAGGAACTCATTGCCGGTGCCATTTACCCCCCGCATGATGTGAGGATCTGTGACTTGGCGGTTGAAGATAAACCGATTGATGCATTCCGGCGTGTCTTGCAGGAATATCAGCCTAACTTGGTCGGTTTCGGCGGTTTCTCCAGTCAGTTCCGTACGAATCGCGAACTGGCGGCAATTACCAAAGAACTTCTGCCGAATGCTATAACGTGTCTGGGAGGGGTCCATGCTTCCAGCATGCCGACCGACTGCAAGTACCCGGATCTCTTAGACCTCATCGTTCGTGGCGACGGTGTGTCCGCCATGAAGGTTGTGATTGCTGCTATAGAGAAGAATGAGTCGCTACCGGAGTCTGATTGGATTCTGCCTACGGCGTCGCCGAACTTCGACAAGCTGGCAGTGAGGTCGCCGCCGGCGCTGCATTTGGATGGCATCAACACCAAACCGCGCCGCGATCTGGTCGACATCTCGAAGTACTTCTGCATCTGCTACGGCCAACCTGGCGAGAAGATAGACACCTTGTTTCCTGAGATCGCCTGTGTGCGTACCAGCGTTGGCTGTCCAAACCGTTGCAGCTTCTGCGTGGTCCACTTCCTGGCCCAAGGCAAGTACCTCCAGCGTAACGTCGAGGATGTGGTCGAAGAGATTGCCTCCCTACCGCAGAAGTATATATACTTCGTTGATGACGAGACTTTTATCAATACCAAGCGGATGCAGCAGATGGCTGAGATGCTGCTCGAACGCGGTATCAAGAAGAGGTACATCTCCTGGGCCCGTAGCGACACGGTGTGTAAACATCCGGAGCTGTTCGTTCTGTGGAAGAAAGCCGGCTTGGAGCTTGTCTACATCGGGTTCGAATCACTGGAGGATGAGAATCTCAACGCCTACAATAAAAAGGCGACGGCGTCCCAGAACAGGGAAGCCCGTGAAATCCTGCGGAAATTGAATCTCAACATTCATGCCGCCCTGATGGTGAATCCGGATTTCGAGGAGAAAGACTTTTTGACCGTCCAACGAGCGATCAAAGAAATGGCGCCGGCTGAATTCGCGTTCACTGTCTACTCACCGCCGCCTGGCACACAGGAGTTCGAGGAATCCCGAGACAAATTCATCTGCGACGACCCCTGTCTTTACTACGATTGCCTGCACACGATCCTCCCAACCAAACTTCCATTGAAGAAGTTTTATCGCTACTTCAGCATCCTTTACGCATTGGGTGCAGCAAAGATCCCGGCGAAGGTCAACAAGGTGAAGCTGCCGCTGCGCGACCACATCAAGTTCGTGCTGGGCGGCATGAAATTCGGCTGGCAGATGCACCGGATGTACCGTGAATACGATCGGAAGTACTGGTGATCGGAAGTCGGATGAATAGAGGCTTCAGTGTCAAAGAGGGGGTATTTTAAGGTTAGCGCTAATTGGGCAAAAGGGGGCGTTTTTCAAAGATCTCTATGAGTCATTATCTTCCTTGATAAGTGCTTTTGCTATTTTAATATCGTAAGCACTGTTTGGATCAAAGTCTTTGCCTTTATACATGTTTGCAGCCTGTTTGATTGCATCGTAAGGCACCCATTTGTGATCTGTCCTGAGATCAGGGTCGTCTGAATTCCAGAGCCTGAAATATATATTGCCTTCTGATCCACTCACATACATATGGACCTTTTTATTTTGAGGGAAAGGATAATAATATAGTCCCTTTTCGTCTTTCATTGATTTTGCTTCCTTAATTTTAAATTTAACAGAGAATAAAAACGTGCTTTCCTATACCACTGTCTTTTTACAGGGGCAATACTGAATTTGTTATGAGCGTTGTTCCTATTCCCCATATATATGCACTTCCTCGTATTTAAATATTCCAAGGATACTGAATATCTCAAGATCAGCAAAATAGACCTTATTCAGTCCATGCTTTTTTGCTATAACTCCAATAGCATTGGAGTTAAATTCAGCATTAAACCAACGTATGGCTACCTTTATAACCTTTCCATTAGATTGTAAGTTTGTGGTGGGTGTGTTGTCTAAATTTATTGTCAAAGGAATTCTAACAAATTTAAAAACACGCCCATTCAGAGAATCGCTGCCCATCCTTGTAAAGGTTAAGCACCCTGCAAGAATAAAAAGGGACAGAAGAAAGCATACAAAGACAATAAGTCTTTTGCTTGACACTATTATTTCTCCTCTGCCATGTCAATCGCCGTAAACTATAACGCGCCATCTGGTATATAAGCCAAACAAAACTTGTACTGTATGCTGGTCTGCGTGCTTCAGGACAGTGATGTCACCATTTTGGGCAGCAGCAGCATAGCTGGCATCTCCCCAGGCGACAAGCCATAAAAGGCTGTAAGCAGTAGCTACACCCTTCTTTGAGCCCAAATCAGTTCTATTAAGATCTGTATCAAAGGGAGCCTTAATATTGCCATATACGGCGCAACCACTGACAGTAAAAATAATTACAAGCACAATGGCAGGTAATATTTTAGACTTCAAATCAACCTCCTTTGATATAGGTATATTATTTTTTATTAAACAGTGGTAGTTCCCAGATTAGAGGATCGCCAGTTGAAGTTACTATGACAGGATGTTTAGCCACCCCGAGTACGCGCAGGGTTTCCTCCGGCATAGCAGAAGTCATATATGCCCTTAGTTCACCTAATGTAATATCGTTGTCTTTCGGGCCAGAACTTTCATAACCGTCGGCGGCTCCACCAAATGCTTTTAGGAGGCAGTGTGTAAATGCTCCGTTTTTCCATGATTTTCCTTCAATCGCCTTACGGTCAGTATCAGCGCCAACCATAAATACCCAGCCTTTTGGGATGTTTTGTTCTTTCTTGACCTTTTCGATGTATGGCCTTACTGCCAGACCTCTTTCCCCGCGGGTAATTAATTTGCCTGCGTGACACGTGTCAGCCAGTACAATTACATTCCGAACTTGCCGCTCCTCCAGGAAGTCACGGACGCGGTCCATCCGCAATCCTGTCGAGGGTATGTTTATGTCTGTGTCGTAACAGGCGAAGTAGACTTTCTCAGGATCTTCCGGATCAGGATAGCCGTGTCCTGCCCAAAAAAGGAGGACAATGTCATTGTGCCCCGCCTTAGTAAGCCAGGATTCGAGGGCAATTCCGATGTTTCGACTCGAAGCTTCATCATTGACCATGAGTCTGATATTGTTGTTAGACCATCCATTCTGTTTCAGTATGTTGGCAACAGCAATTGCATCGTCATCGGCGTAGAGAAGGTTGTTAAATCCTCGGGACTCGCTGGCGTATTTATACTCTGAAATGCCGACTATGACAGCAAAGCGTCTGCCTATAGGAGCCGAAGTAATAGCGGTAGTTTGCGAAATGGGGAGCTGGGTCTCAATTCTGTGCTTGACAAGCTCAGTTTTTTCACCTTGTGTAGGATGTGTCCTGGCATAAATTACCACTTTTTCTCTCAATAGGTCCCAATTTATCTCATTTACGAATTCAGTTGCCGCACCTTTAAGATGACTTTCAGTATTAACATATGACTGTTCCAGCTTTTCTTCCGACGTTCCCCATCCACTCGCACTAACTTCTGATTTGAATATGGGCAATTGCTTGCGCTGGAGACAGAGGGAATCCTCATAATGCTTGGGCACAACACTTATACTCCATTCAAAGTCCGCGTATTCCTTGACTATTCCCGGAATTGACAATGCTATTATCCCGAGCGGAGCAGCAATAATTGATATTGTCGCTGGCCAGCCTATAGCAAGCAGAAAGTTGTTCCGGCGAGTTTTATGTTCCGGCGACTTGCAGAACGACTGTAACAAATAATCATAATTGATCTTGGAAAGCTTATCAAACCGGTTGACCGGGAAAAACTCAAGCCCCGAGTTACTGGCGGCGGTGTTTAAATGTGTCGCAAGATCCTCTGATATAGAATTAGCTCGTTTAAGATGGACTGTATTTGTCCCGCCGGCGAATGACGTTCTTATAGCCACTCTGATAGGCCGGTTTACCTCAGGCGCTGCCTGGAAATTCGAAGTGGGAATATTCAAAAGTGGTTTGTTGACTACTGTTGCACATCCTGCCAGCATAAGAATGAAAGCTATGGATAGAACGTGATTTATTCTGGTCCAAAAACCGCCCCTTTTAACTTTATGGGATCCGTTCATATTCTTCATCCGATTTCTCCATCGTGCAGACAGTTGAGGATAATAAAAATGGACTGGCGCTTCATGACACGCCAGTCCAAGAGATGTTGTTATTGTTTCTTCCAACGGATTGCAGTACCTGTAAGTTTTGTTGTAGCCCGTTTCCAGAAGCCCATTAGAACACTTTGTTCGCGGGTATCTGCCTTGACATTGATTACATCGTCAGCGCCAGCTGCACGAGCTTTCTCAAACAATTTACCATAACCATTGTCACCAGTGCCGAAAAGACCAAGAACGCTTGTACTTGAAGTTGAGGCTGTTACGGTTTCAATTATTTCAAAATCATCCGTATCCAACGTTATATGAGTAATGCTATTAATGAAACAAGGATAAGTTATATCGCCCACAAGTACCCCATGACCCACACCACCGGGAATCGCCTTGCCGTCGCCGCCTCCTGGAGCGGTCCGGAAACTGGCACATCCGCCAAGTAGCATTAGAGCACTCACACAGACCAACACACACACACATTTGTAAATTTTCATCGCTAATCCCTTTCTTGTTTATGTTCATTCAGACAAAATTTTGATTTAAACTCTAACAAAAGGTTTAGTTAAGACCTCAATAAGCATCACCTCACTTTATTTGAAAAATCTACCCCCTGAAAATGTGCCCTGAAACTAATGCATAATCTTAAATTTAAATTATCTCAAATGGTTAATCCTGTCAACGTAAAAGTGGACGTGACGTAAGGCTGTAGTTGAAACTTTTAGGGGTTAAATCAAAACCCAAATAGCGCTTATAAAGCAAGAGAAATATTGAACAACATGTTGAAAAAAATTAAGTGCGGTATTATAAAAAAAATAGTAAATCTATAATCGGAAGCAGAACGATTAAAAATGACGAGACTTAATCCAAAAAATATTCTTCTGGTCCATCCGCTGGGCTACCAAAAGGAAGCTGCCGGCAGGGATATTTCCAGGCTGGCAAACATAGTCCCTCCTCTTGGGTTGGCAAGTATCGTCTCCTATCTGGGAAGAGAGGGTATTAATGCGGATATTATTGACTGCTATGCCAGGCCAGACTCAGACTATCTCATACGTGATTATTTGCTGACAGAAAAACCATCCTTTATCGGCCTGAGCTGTACAACTTCCAGCTTTCTTGACGGTATCCGCATTGCAGCGCTGGCCAGGAGTCTTTTGTCTGACATAAAGATTGTATTCGGCGGTCCCCATGTTTCAGCCCTTAAGGATAGAATACTTGAAAAATTTACAGTAATTGATTTTGTTGTGGTCGGTGAAGGTGAGCAGACCCTTACTGAGCTTATTGAGAAAGGTAATGAAGAAGCTCATTCAGTGCAGGGATTAGTTTACCGTGATGCGAATGGAGAGATTTGTTTTACTGGTTACAGAAGTAAGGCAATCGACCTTGATACTCTTCCATTTCCTGCTTATGAGAAGCTTGCAGGATATCCTGATGTATATAAACTGCTCATTTTCAACTATCCCAAGGCTCCAAACTCAAGCTGCATATCAAGCCGCGGTTGCCCATATTCCTGCAGTTATTGTGACAGGTCGGTGTTCCGCCGCAGTTTCCGGTATAACTCGGCAGAGTATATGTATGAGCATCTAAGATATCTTAAAAAGCATTTCGGTATATGTCATGTTATTTTTTATGACGATCAGTTTACTTTCAACCGTCAGAGAATTGAAGATTTTACTAGGATGTTACTTGATCGGCCGCTGGGAATGACTTTTAACTGCGTTGTCAGGGCAGAACATATAGATTTAGAACTTCTTCGCCTGTTGAAAGCATCTGGCTGCTGGATGATTAGTCTTGGTATCGAAACAGGCGATGAGGATCTTCTGGCACAACACCGTCGAAATGTGAATTTGAACCTTTTGGCAGAAAAGATACGTTTGATAAAAAAGGTGGGGATACGTACTAAGGGGCTTTTGATGATAGGATTGCCGGGTGAGACAGAGGACAGCATCAAAAAGACAATGAAGTATGTCTTTTCGCTTCCTATAGACGATATCAATCTGGCAAAGTTTACTCCTTTTCCCGGGTCGCCGGTTTACGAAAATATACATAAGCTTGGAGAATTTAATGAAGACTGGGAAAAAATGGACTGCATGCACTTTCAGTTTATTCCAAAGGGGATGACCAGGGTGCAGTTGGAAGAACTCTTCCAGCTATTTTATAAAACTCATTTTTTGCGTCCCAAAGTCCTTTGGAATTATACAACAATGCTGTGGCATTCTCCTGACAGTTGGTTGCGTTTTATTCTAAACATTGCAGATTTTCTCAGTTTTGCTAAAAGCAACAAACGGTTGGGATGTACCTGAAAACAAATTTATCAAATTAATTGCTTTACTGCCAACGCTTGAGTTTGCCGCTCGCTGTTTTATCCAGCCTTGATACAAAGTGAAATTCCTTTGGGACCTTGTACGGTGCTAAGTTCTTGTAACAGTATTTGCGAATTTCATCTATATCAAAATCAGTCTTAATATTATTTTTAAGAACAATTTTTGCACAGGGCAGTTCACCGTAGTGAGGATGTAACGTTCCGTAAACTAAAGATTCCCTGATGTCAGGATGCTGATTGAGAACAGATTCTACTTCATAAGGGAAGATTTTCATTCCCGTGAAATTTATAACACTTTTCTCTCTTCCGGCAATATAAAGAAACCTTTCACTATCAAGCCTTCCCAGATCACCGGTTTTGAACCATCCATCGGACATTAAATCACATCTTCTAAGCCATGGCGAAAAATATGCGTCAAACATTCCTTTGCCTTTTATGTAAACTTCGCCAATTCCATTTTTATCTGGGTTCGCGATTTTAACTTCATAGTCAGGTAGAATTTTTCCAACCGAGCCCCTTTTTTCAGTATTGCGGGAAGAATTAATAAATGGCAGCCCAACTTCGATAATGCCGTATGCTTCTACAAGCTCTAATCCGAATTTA
>Ga0180012_1000374_pt1 | contig 15988 bp, 14 predicted proteins | sample KR11_S2_MetaG_FD_122243 | JGI IMG/M metagenome (GOLD analysis project Ga0180012, IMG submission 122243) | Groundwater microbial communities from the Olkiluoto Island deep subsurface site, Finland - KR11_S2_MetaG | ecosystem: Environmental > Aquatic > Deep subsurface > Groundwater | place...
GAGTCAATATCAGAAGTACCAGCAGAGGCTAAACCGGGGCAGCGCCGACCAGCTGTGTTTGAAATTGAATGTGTAGCTTAAACTCAGTGCATAATTGTCTTGACTCAGGGGTCCACTTTAGACTACGAATATAAAAATCTTACTTGCAGCGGCTGTTCTGACGTATTTACGATATATAATAAAATCAAAATGAAACTCCACTCTCATTTGTCAGATGGGAGTGGAGTTTCATCTAAACTCACTTTGAGTCAGGTGCTTTTTTTATTTTGCTCGCATTTTGATGCAAATCCCTTCTGTTACCATCGAATCGTCGACAAACTCTTCTCGAAAAATATGGTACAAGCCATACATCCCTAACCGAGCAGCCACCTGACACAGGCTACCACGGCCAGTATGCCAACACAAGTTACAGCCCAGCCCTTCCAGTTATTTGGCGTCCACCCGTATCCGATTTGTTTCTTCCGAAACCAAGATGGGTGATCCACCATTTTCTCATATGTGCTTACCCTTTAAAAGGGTATCCATTCTTTTATAACGATATCACATACAATCAACGAAAAGAAGAAAGGCTCCGGTTACCATTTAATGATGAATTCCTCTTCCCCGTATATCGGCTCCATTTCCTGCTTTTCCACTCGCACCACACTGGATTCAGTCGAGCCCCGGGGAAGCCAGTTAAGCATGCGCCCCACCGCTTCCTGATCTCCCTGAAATTCGGCCTCCACTGTCCCATCGGCCAAATTTCTAACCCAACCGCTCAATGCGAGTTTCTTTGCCTGCTCCAAGGTCGTCTGCCGGAAAAAAACTCCCTGTACCCGTCCATAAACAACAGCATGAATACGTTTCATCCGCTCACTCATCCCCCCCTCTCTTTTTTCCACGGAAAAAAGAGAAATAGATTCCTACCACACAAAAGAGCACAAAGAGAAGGAGACAAAAATGCATACTTTGCAGAAAAAGTTGCAGATTATCTGGTCCTATCTCTTTTTTACCCACAAAGATCACGAGAGATATTGTCGCAACAGACATGGAGATCATCTGTCCAAAAAGACGCATGATAGCTACTGTTCCAGAGGCAAGACCAAGGTATCTCCTCTCCACCGACCCCATAATGGCACTCATATTGGGGGAAGAAAAAAGGGCGAAACCAAAACCGAGGACGAGCAGAACAACCACAATAAGCCAGAGAGGAGTGGTTCGGGAGAGAGTTGCCAGAACGGACAGGCCAACTGCAGTAATCGCCATTCCTGCCGATGCGAGAATCCTTGGATCTTTACTGTCGGAGAGTTTTCCTGCCCAGGGAGAAAACAAGGCCATGATTATTGGCTGGGCCATGAGCACAGCGCCGGCGACATGCGGGGCCATCCCTTTCACATATTGCAGATAGAGACTTACCTGGAAGGTAACAGCAAACGTTGCGGCATAGTTGATAAGTGCCGCCATACTGGAAAAAAGGAAGATCCTGTTTTTGCAAAAAATTCGTACATCAAAGACCGGAAACGCCACTCTGGACTGGTGAAAGAAAAAGGTAACCATAAGGACTATTCCTATGACCAGAAGCAGTGACGCCTGGATGGTCGGCATCCTGATCGCCCCATAGACCAGACAGAACACGGAGGTGCAGTAAAAAAAAGTACCGACCAGATCGAACCGCTCCCCCCTTGCCTCAGCCCAATCACCTTCAAGGTGACGCAAGGCAATATACAAAACGCCAGCCCCGAGGAAAAACATACTACCAAACAGGGAACGCCAGCCAAGATAGTGGGTCATAAAGCCACCGACAAAAGGTCCGGTGGCCAGACCGACATAAACAGCCGAAACCAGAATACCGAGAGCCCGTCCTCTTCGCTGGGGGGCAACCACAGAGGTAAGAATGGCTATGGCAGTGGTCACAAACATGGCTGCCCCCATCCCCTGAACAGCCCTCATCGTCAGAAGCCAGCCGACATCGGGGACAAAGGCGGCAACCGTTGAGGCTAGCGAATAGAGGACAACACCAGCGAGAAAGATTTTCTTACGCCCATATATGTCGCCGAACCTGCCAGCAGGCACCAGAAGAATGGCCATGGCCAGCAGATAGGAGGTAGGAATCCAGCCTAAGGTTACCGCATCTACAGTAAACTCATGCTGGATGGCAGGCAGGGCAATATTCACAGAGGAAATCATAAAAGGCACCATGAATGAGGTCAGCGTTGTGACAAAAAGTGCTGATCTTTCCTGCTGCTGTTCAAATTGCATAACCACCCATCCACAGAAGGTAACATATTTTCAAGGCATTATAGAGACACCGAAAAGCTGACAATAACTTCGTCAGTAGAGTAAGTGAATCATCCTTTCTTGTCAATTCCCGGAAAGTACCCCATAAAGCACCTTGTATCCCGGTGCCTGTTTTGATACGTTAAAAGTTCTCTCAGGTTTTATTTCCAAAAAAAGCTCTGCTTGATTTGGTCGCCCCCGACAGACAAATCACATTTTGTTATAGATTCACACGATCCTTTCAATCTTACAGCCTGTAAAAAATGTCAGCCAAACAGGATGTTCAAGAAGCATCTCTAGCCATAGGTGAACTTCACCGAGTACTGCCAAGGACTATATTTTTTATGACTGACGCCGGATCATATGGATTGAATCAAAGAAGAACAGAATTTTTTACACTATTGCTATCAGCTGTTATGCTGGTAGTCTTTTTACTCTTTATGAGCGGTTGTGGAGCCAAGAGGAAAGTGGCAGAAGAAGCAGTTGCGCTTGATGCGGGCCAACAGAGAATAGCGGATTGGTATGCGTTAATAAAAGAGAAGCGTGATGCGTCTGAAATAGAGAAACTGAAATCAGTTAATTATTTTTTCAATCAACTTGAGTTTGTGGATGATCTGAGCCACTGGGGAAAAGATGACTACTGGGCCACACCCCAGGAAATGCTGGTTAGTAACGGAGGAGACTGTGAGGATTTTGCTACAGTCAAATATTTCACTTTACGTCTGCTTGATATCCCAGATGAAAAATTGCGCCTTGTATATGTAAAATCCCTGAAACTGAATCAGCCGCACATGGTCTTAAGTTATTATGCCGAGCCAACTACAGATCCCCTTATTTGGACAACTTGGTTCGTACGATCCTCTTTGCTTCGCAGCGAACGGACCTTATTCCAGTCTACAGTTTTAACGGTCAGGGATTATGGCTGACCAAAAAGGAAAGATCTGAGCGTTTGGGAGGAGCAGAGCGCTTGAGCCTATGGCAGGCATTGCAATCCCGATTCAACCAGGAAGACCTTGCCGCCCCACTGCCAAAATAAGCACAGCGTTTTGAACCGTTACGTTTAGAATCAGGAAGAACAGATTTGTTAGAATAAAAAATGAGGGTTACCTCCTTGATTTTGGTTGTTGGTGGGACAACTATCAAAACCGGTACCCCTCATTTTCAGAAACTCATTGTCAGATCAGATCTGAACTTATGCAAATTATCCTCTATCATGAATGCTCGTGAATAATAATTAAAGCTCCTGTTGCTTTCAGACTTGAAGACGAGGTCGGTTCGCCTGCTGTCGCCGCTTCTGCTCAAGTCGTTTTGTCTCGGTAATAGACAGCTGCTGCGTATCCATCTTTTCACTTGTCTCCCACCCTTCTCCAAGAAGGGCAGACAGCTGGAAGAAACAGTACCAATCGTCTCTTTTAGCCTGCATATTTTCTCTATTGTAAATTCCTTTTCCAAAACGTTCCACAGTTGTGGACAACAGATGAAAGGCCCCGATAATTCCTACAGTCGAAGCAAATATTGTCAATGGTTCCATAACAATAACTCCTTTATATTTAAAATTATATTGAAACATTATAAACGTGAACAGCGCAGATCAACAACCGGAACATGAGAATGTTTCCGGTCTGCTCGCACTGCTGCTTCATCTGCCTTACTTAACACATAGCGAATACCTGCATCAGCAGCACTCACACGGGCAATAGCCTCTTGGGGATCGCTGACATCCATCACATGCTCAACTTTGATTCCGCAGTCCATCGCCTGCATGATAAATTTTGCTGCATTCATCCTGGCCATCTCCATAAAACGATCAATTTCTCTTGTCCTTCTGTCACCTGAAAACTGTAGGGGTTTAGCTGTTACATCAAGGGCGACAATTTCACAGTCAAGTCGCTGGGCCATTTTCATGGCATAGTCTGTAATCTGCGCCGCATACTCTCCATCCTGGACCATAAGTACCTTTGTTGGAGAATTTCTCTGGTCTACCATCCTGGCCAGGATATCAGCGCCTGAAGTCAAACTTCCGGCCGCCATTACACCCATATCAACAGATTCTTCTTTGATCCTTTTCACATTGACTTGTTTATTTGTTTTCAGTCCTAATGCGAACCAATCAGTAAATCTCATGATGTTCTCCTCTCTATGATAGGTGTTTGTGAACATTTATCTATTGTGTCTTTGCTTAGTGTTTAGCATCTGCCATGCCAAATTAATAAATATTTTTTATCAAAAGAAAACAGTATGTTATATAAATAAAAGACGGCTCCAACTCTGCTATGTCGTCAACCTCTAGTTATTGCAGCTTGAAACAGCTACCCTTCCCAAAATCAAGTAAAATGCAGATTTCCTGACACAGAAGACTGCATCCACAGTGCATAACATTAAGGAATGTAAAGATATTCATAAAAGAATATCTTATGAGAAGCAGGAGGCTGTTGCAGGATGAAACTGTGTAACAGAATGCAACAAAAGACGTATCAGAAGGCAGTCGAAGAGGGAATAGACAAGCATTACAACAGAAGAGTATTCCCTGGAAGTCAGGGAACCCTAGAATAGATCTTTCTGTTTTTCTTTGGGTAAAAAAGGATCAGACAAGCAGGTGCGGAATTGCCTCGTCAAGCGTATCGACATACACCAGTTCCAGATGTCCCGTAACATCGTCACTTAATGAGGTCACATCTTCCTGGTTTTTTGCAGGCAGGACAACCTTGACACAGCCGGTTCGAACACCAGCCAGGAGCTTTTCACGAATTCCACCAACAGGCAAAACCTGGCCGGTCAGTGTCATCTCACCGGTAATCGCTACTCTGCGATGTGCCGGACGGCCAGTCAGCAGAGAAACCAGCGCTATGGCTATGGCAAGGCCGGCCGAGGGACCATCTTTTGAAACCGCACCAGCTGGTAAGTGAATATGGATATCCGAATGATCGTAGAAATCAGGCGCAATTCCAAGTCTTTCAGCATTACTTCTAATATAACTCAGAGCGGTCTGGGCTGATTCACGCAACACTTCGCCCAGTGATCCGGTAAGGATGAGATTCGTGTGGCCCCGCATTATCAAGGACTCGATAAACATAATCTGACCACCAAACTGGGTCCAGACCAGGCTGGTCACTACCCCTGCCTTGTCCTCGCCTTCGGCTGCTTCCTGACGATATTTACGAGGCCCGAGCATAGAGGTGATTGCAGCGTTGTCTATATCAGGCAGGGATTCCTGCGCATCGTTCTGCAGAACCTTCAGGGCAAGTTTACGACAGATGGTTCCGATTTCCCTATTGAGCCCTCGCACTCCGGATTCCCTGGTATATTCGATAATCAATTTTCCAAAAGCCTCATCGCTGATCCGGGGATTGATTGCGGTCAAGCCATGAGCAGCTAACTGCTTGGGTAAAAGGTATTTTCTGGCAATGACCTGCTTTTCCTGAAACGAATAGCTGGGAAACTCAATCACTTCCAGGCGATCCAGTAGAGGACCTGGCAGTTTTGTGATATCATTTGCCGTAGCAATAAAGAGGACGCCGGACAGATCAAAAGGGATATCAAGATAATGATCGATAAAGTTCTTATTCTGTTCAGGATCAAGGACCTCAAGCAAAGCTGAAGCGGGATCTCCCCTGAAATCTTGGCCGATCTTGTCAATCTCATCCAGGATAAAACAGGGGTTGGACACGCCGACCCGTTTGATTTCGTTAATGATGCGACCTGTCATGGCTCCGACATAGGTCCTCCGATGTCCACGGATTTCAGCCTCATCACGCAGACCCGCCATGGAGAGACGGACAAACTCCCGGCCAAGGGAGATAGCGACGGATTGGCCGATGGAAGTTTTTCCGGTACCGGGAGGACCCGAAAAGCAGAGAACAGGCCCATGGCTGACGTGTAGTTTTTTCTGTTTGTGGAGGAGCGCCTCTACCGTCTCTTTCAGTTCGTCAAGCCGAACCGGCTTCGACAGATAATGGGTCGCCCCTTTACGCAAGGCATCCACGGCATTGGACACCGTAGCATAACCGGTGACCATAATGACACTGGTCTTGGGAGATGCCTTGGACATCTTGTCAATCAGGGTAAGACCATCCATCTTATCCATTTTCAGGTCCGTGATCATCACATCAAAATGATCACTGTTTTCAACTTGCTGCAATGCATCCAAGCCGTTTACAGCGACCTGTACCGTATGACCAAGCCCCTTAAAAAAACGTTGCATATTCTTGCAGGCAATCTCTTCATCATCAACAATCAATATTCTTGACTGCTGTTTATTTTTCAGGGTCTTGGTTGCCAGAAATTCCAGTACGCGTTCCTTGACCGCCTCAAGCCCGTAATGATGCGAGGCCATGATGGATTCAGCCCGTTTGAGATCAAGATTATCCTGGGTCTCCTTAAACCAAGGCAGCGACAACAACAGCTCGACATAGTCGATACCTATGGAAAACTCGGCAGCAAATTGATCAATTTTCCCAAGACGATCCAGTTCACCTGTCACCTGACGAGCAACGTAAGGCGGCAAATCAATTCCAGCGCTCCTGGTTTTCAAATCGGCTATCTGTCCGGAACTGATAGTTCCTGCAGGTTCTAATGTTTGGGGCGCTGCTTCTTTTTTTGAGAAAAAACTCATTACTCTCCATCCATTTAAAATATTATTTGTACAACAGGGAAATGAAACTAAAACAAAAACAGCCCTACCGTATAAACGACTCTAGTCCTGATGATTAAATTTTCAACGACAATTATAAGGTTGAATAAGAATCTTAGCCGGGATGTTGAAATGTTGATGAAGGTTGCGTATCATTCGGAGGGAAAGTGGTTTGCGACGATTAAGCACGGAACTTATGTTGCCGGAACTGCCGATATCCGCCTTTAAATCCATATTGCGCAGGCCTCGTTGAGCCATAACTTCTTTCAGGTACTCAATAGGGTCCGGCAGATGTTCATCTGCATACAACTCTCCGGCAGATTCAATTGAAGAGATCACTTTATCAAGAATTTCTTGATCTTGATTGTAAATGAATTATTCGCTCCTTTCCATTACGCTTGCCAGATTCATTCTATGCATAGTTTTTTCTCCTAAAATAAACAACTGCTAATCGAAAAATGACTGTGAATGCTTGATTTGTATCCTCACATTGAGCGATGCAAATCAATAACAATATTTTTTTCATATGAGACTTGTAAAGCATCTTCCTCTCAGTAAACAGATAAATCACGAATATATTCAGTTTTTGATTTGCAACCTGTATGCCGTTTCTCATCAGGTTAAATAAAAAAGATGTTGATCGCTTTCCATAGCTTTAGCTTCAGGTGAAGAATGAGGGGAATAAGAGGGAGAAGAATTTATTACAGGACCTAAACGCTTGCGAAAACAAGAAATTAATTACTCTTTTACCTGACAGCAGGCGTTGCAAATAGCAACACTTGCTGTTGCAATAATGTTGTGAATATGCAACACTCTGCTGAGAGGCACCCGAAAACCGGCGGATAATGCTCTTTGCAATATTGCAAAGAGAGGATGGTAGTATCAATCATGTTTTATTTTGCATTTGGCCTCAAACTTGCTACTGACAGTAGATGGTCTACAAAATTATTTCTTAACCATTCCATTACACATGAAGACTCTATCCGGGGACGCAAAAGAGGAGAGAACTCATTCACCCTTCTTAGTGTTCATTCTTCCGATTGTTCGAAAAGAGCGTGAGGTACTATGTTTTCTTTAAATCTACGCCAGAAGATGATTGGTTGCTTTTGCCTCCATTTGTTTTTTTACATTATTATTGTGATCACTTTCTTAAAAGATTTTGACATGTTTAACAAGGATGTCGCTTTATTAATCCATGCCGGGAATATCAGTAATATCTGCCTTGAAATACGACGTTATGAGAAAAACTACATCATCGCTCATAATAATGATGATTTTACCAAAGTCCTTGAATACATTAACGAGGCACAGCAATTTGCCCCCCAAGTCATGAATGATTTGAAGATCATGCCCCAGCCGACACATCTGCAGAACATTTCCAGTAAACTGGCAGAATATAAGACGAGTTTCCAAGACCTTAAAGAACAATGCATCTCCGGTCAGGAGCTTACCGTGTGTCCCTTGCGAGAAAAGGTACGTGGCCTGGGACAAGAATTGGTCAACATCACCGAAGACCTGATCCTGTTCGAACAGCACAAAATGAACACCTTCATCGCCAAGTTTAAAAGTCGACTGGCAAAAACGATTTCTTTTCTTATTTTTCTCTCAATTTTCACCATCACAACTCTCTACATCTCAATTATCAAGCCCTTAAAAAGGGTGGAAAAAGCTGCAATAGCCATTGCCAATGGGACCTTTTCACCGCTACCCGTTGATGAAAAAAAAGGTGAGGTGCGCAGTGTACTTAGGGCCTTTAATAAAATGGTCACAGATCTCGAAAAACAACAGGGACAGCTCTTTCAGGCGGCAAAGCTCTCTTCAATTGGCACTCTGGCCTCAGGAACAGCGCACCAGATAAATAATCCGCTCAATAATATTGCCACATCCTGCCAGCTGGCCCTTGCTGAGATAGACCCCGAGCAGAGTCCTTTTGTCGTCAAGATGCTGGAGACCATCAATCAGGAAACCGAACGTGCCGGGAAAATTGTTCGCGGTCTGCTGGAATTTTCCAGAGATCAGAACTTTTCCCTGCATCCGTATCCTCTTGCAGAAGTTGTAAACAGGGTAAAACAGCTTGTTACCGGTGAAGTCCCTGCCGGAGTCGATATGCAGATTAGTATCCCTGAGGATATAATCCTCTATATCGATGTCCATAAAATGACTGAAGCCTTATTGAATCTTACAATCAATGCACTTCAGGCCATCACTGAACCGCCGGGGATCGTCTCTATCGGAGCAGAAAAAGATGGCGACAATACAAATGCAGTCATTACCATTGCCGATACAGGCAGAGGCATTGAGGAAGAGAACCTGCAGAAGATATTTGACCCGTTTTTCACCACCAAAAATGCAGAAAATGGAACCGGTCTTGGATTGGCAGTTGCCTATGGGATTATAAATAAACAAAAAGGTTCCATCCAGGTAGAATCGGAAAAAGGAAAGGGAACTCGGTTCATTATCACGCTGCCGCTCCATCTCGAAGCTGAAGGAACAGGTTCTCCCGGTCAAACTCCACTATCCAGAAATGACAATGTCTGAAAAACCTACTATTGCAATTTTACTGGTTGACGACGAAGTAATAAACCTTGAGAACGTCGGTCATTTCCTGGAACAGCAAAGGTTTCAGGTCACAACTGCAACAAACGGCAGCGAAGCAATCAGCTTGCTGCAACAGTCCCATTTCGATCTGGTAATAACGGATTTAAAAATGGGTGACGTTGATGGCATTCAAGTTATGAATACTGCCAAGGAACTCCAGCCGGAGATTGAGGTTATTATTGTTACCGGCTATGCAACCATCAACTCGGCTGTAGATGTCATGGCCCAGGGAGCATTCTATTATCTCTCTAAACCGATTAAGCTCAAAGAACTTCATGCCCTGGTTCTCAGGGCCGTTGAAAAGACAATGCTGCTGCGGGAGATCACTCGTCTCAAACGACGCATCAAGACACAACAGGGAACGACTCAGTTTATTGGCCAGAACCCGGCAATACTGGAGCTTAAGGACTCTATTGTCCGTTTTGCCCAGCTTGACTGCAATATTTTGATCACCGGTGAAACCGGAACCGGTAAAGAGTTGGTGGCCAGGACTATTTATGAACTGAGCCCCAGGGCCAATAAACGCTTTCTCCCTATTAACTGTGGGGCAATGACGGAAGAGTTGATGGTCAACGAACTCTTCGGCCATGAAAAAGATGCCTACACCGATGCCGGTGGCTTACGTAACGGGCTTCTCGAATCAGCCAATGGCGGGGTTGTTTTATTTGACGAAATAGGTGAAATGCCGCTTACCATGCAGGTAAAGTTACTACGGGTGCTACAGGAGAGAAAAATTATCAGGGTCGGTGGCACCAAAGAGATACCAATAGATATCCGGGTGCTGGCTGCAACCAACCGGGATCTCAAGAAAGAAGTGCAAAAAAAATCATTTCGCCAGGATCTCTATTACCGGTTGAATGTCGTCAATCTTCATATTCCGCCGCTCCGGGATAGAAAGGACGATATCTCCCTTCTGGTCAACTATTTTCTGGCCAAACATCCCCCAAGTGGAGGAACCAAAACTGTCTCTCGAGAAGCACTACGGCGTCTACAGTGTTACGATTACCCGGGCAATGCACGAGAACTTGAAAATATCATTGAACGCTCCCTGGCACTTTGTGACACCTCAGAGATACAACCATACCATCTTCCATCGGACCTAAGCAGCAGCCCCAATTTTCACCTGCCAAAGATCGAGGCCGTCAACTCAAGCCAGAGCCTTGACGACAATGAACGCGAATATATTCTTTCGGTCCTTAAAAGCGTTGACGGTAATAAGACACAAGCTGCTAAGATCATCGGTATTGACAGGGTTTCCCTCTGGCGAAAGTTGAAAAGATATGAAAATATCGGAATTGACACAGGGTGATGTGGCATGATAAAAATGGCAGACTGTTTCTTCACAAGACTGGAAAAAACCATTATCTGGCATCTCCTACCGTCTCCGGATCTCCCCTCTTGTATTTCGTAATATCTGTGGAGAAAATGCAAATCCCTTTCACTCCTCCTATGACTTTTTTTTTCGGTTCCCCCGAAAACCACTTTCCTAACTGGATTGAGAAGTTGGATGGAGTGCGTCTGATTATCTAAAGCGAGGAAGAACAATGCAGATTCCATGTATGTTTAATCAGTGTACAATCCGGCAGCGACTGATACTGCTTAACTCCATTACCTTGGTGCTTATTGTTACCCTCGTCTCTATATATACCTACCAGCTTATTTCGCTGGAGAGCAAGCTGATAACCATGGAGCGGGTTGACGATCTTTTTAGCAATATCCTGGAAGCGCGTCGTTATGAAAAAAATATCATGCTTCAGTTGGATAAAAACAATGTAACAAAGGCCAGACAGTCGTTGCAGAAAACAACTACTTCAATTGAAGAGTTATCACCTAAGTTCAATGAGTTATCTGAGCAAAAACTATTTCTTCAGCTCAAGGAAAGTTTCACCAAATATAAGGTCATTTTTGACCATTGGTGTGCAGATGGAGAGTGTGTAACAGATCCTGCTCAACAGGATGACAGTTACCTTATCCGGCAGGAGGGGCAAACGCTGGCAGACAATGCGGCTGAACTGGTTCATCTCAAGAGAAAACATATCAGTGAGGGGTTCAAAGAGATTCTCTTCTGGCTGACCTTTATGCCAGCCGTGCTATTTATATGTGGAGTAATTCTGTTTTTCTCACAGATCAGAAGCATACTCACCCGCCTTTCCTCGTTAGATCAGGGGACTAAGAACCTGGCGGCGGGGGAGTTTAAAATCATTCCAACAACTGACACCTCACCAGATGAGATCTCAGGACTTATTGATGATTTTAATAAGATGGTCGGGGCATTGGAACAAAAGCAGGAGGAATTGATTCAGTCAAAAAAAATGGCCTCCATCGGCACTTTCTCCTCAGGCATTGCCCATGAAATCAATAATCCACTCAATAACATCTCCCTCTCTACAGATATCATTCTGGAGGAGTTCGACTCTATGGAGGATGAGGAAATCAAGGAGATTTTGGGTGATATCATGACCCAGACAGATCGGGCCAGTAAGATCGTCAAAAATTTGCTGGATTTTTCCCGGGTTCAGTCTTCAGAGATGCAACCGGTGTACATCGATTTTGTCCTGCATAAGACAACAGATCTTATCGCTAATGAACTGCGTATTCATAAAATTGCCTTGGAAAAAGACATTATTGACCTCCTGCCCCAAGTCAATGGAGATTTACAAAAACTCCAGCAGGTATTTCTCAACCTGATCATCAATGCGGAGCAGGCCATCGGCGATTACGGAACCATCACCATCCAGGCCTGCAAAACAGATACAGGATATGTTCGCGTCAACATCTGTGATACCGGCCCAGGCATTGCCCAGGAAAACATCGATCAGATTTTTGACCCTTTTTTTACCACGAAAGGGGTAGGCAAGGGAACAGGACTAGGTCTGTCCATTGTCTATGCCATTGTTAAAGAACATGGCGGATATATTGAAGTTACCAGCAAACTGGATGAAGGAACGACCTTTTCCGTATATCTGCCTGTGTACCATGATAATGAGAACAAGGAGCAGCAGCCCATATGATAACCATTGCCATTATCGATGATGAAGAAACTGCGAGAAAAATGGCAGGCCTTATCCTGAGCAAGGCTGGTTATACCGTAGAGACCTTTGCTGCAGGTGCTCCATTTCTGCAGAGAATGGAGCAAGATCCGTTTGATATTGTTTTTCTGGATTTGCAGCTACCTGACATGGGGGGACTGGAAATTCTGGATCATATCAAAGCGATCCACCAGGAGACAGAGACCGTAATTGTGACCGGATATGGTTCCATTGAAAATGCGGTAGAGGCGACCAAAAGGGGGGCATTTCATTATTTGACCAAACCCTGTCGCAGTCATGACCTCTGCCTGATGGCCGAACGAGCTGCTGAAAAAATCAAATTACATCAGGAGAACACACGCCTGAAATCACAGGTGGGCAATGGCACCCTGCTGCCCGGATTTATCGGCAACAGTAAGGCAATGCAACCGATATTTGAATTAATCGGCAAGGTTGCCCAAGTGAACTGCAATGTTCTTCTGGAAGCAGAAACCGGTACCGGCAAACAGCTGACTGCCCGGGCCATCCATGAACTTGGCCCGAGAAAGAACGCGCCCTTTGTTTATTTCAACTGTGGCGGTTTTAGTGAAGATCTGATCTGTAACGAGCTGTTCGGCCATGAAAAGGATGCCTTTACCGGTGCATCCGCATGCAAGATCGGTCTGCTGGAATCGGCTGCCGGCGGAACGGTGTTTCTCGATGAGATCGGAGAGATGCCCCTGTCCATGCAGGTAAAACTGCTTCACGTTCTTCAGGAGCGTCAAGTACTCAGGGTGGGTGGGATCAAACCCATTGATCTCAATATTCGTATTATTGCCGCGACCAATAAAGATTTCAAACAGCTTATCCAGAAGGGGACATTCCGGGAGGATTTGTATTATCGGCTGAATGTGGTGACAATCCGTTTACCCCGGCTTTGTGAACGAAGGGAGGATATTCCTCTGCTGATTTATCATTTTATCGCTAAGTCCAATAAGGCATTTTCCAAGGACATCCAGGGGATTTCCTCCCGTGCTCTGGATCTGCTTATGCATTATAATTTCCCGGGAAACGTGCGGGAACTCGAAAATATCATCCAGCACGCAGCAGCTCTAACTGAAGGGAAAAAACTCATTCCGGAAGATTTTCCTACTCACCTGCGAAAATTACACCTGCAGGATAATTACGAAGAGGATCTTTTACCGTTGGACAACATGGAAAAACGCTATATTTCAAAAGTTTTACAGAAAACAGGGAACAATATTAAGGCCGCAGGCAAGATACTGAAAATGTCCCGAACGACCCTGTGGCGAAGAATAAAAAAATATGGCCTTTCCGAACCAACCGACCGCAATGGATCTTAGGTTTCACATTGAAACCACTTTCTATCGGTCAGATTTATTTAGTCCTTATATTTAAGCTTATTACACCTTGAAAACCCGCTCATATTTCATTCTGAAACATGAGCACAGTTAGCTCATTCTGAAACAACTCCCCCTGAGGAATCTTTATTCTTCCTGAAAATAAATCTCTTTATAACTACCCTGAATATCGATATTTTTTGCTTTTTACTAGACTCTCGCCCGCAGAATCCAGATTCTGGCATCTCTATTGCTAATCAAAAAGAGTAATTCAAGACCGGGTGTGCAAAAGTTTTTTTGTCCGAGACAGTGAAGTAATGGGAGGAATATGGAAAGACAGAAAAGAAACCGGAGTACATAGTTTTTTTTGGCAAGGAAACGATTGAGAGGAAGAAGATTTTTTTAGGAAAATAGAGAGTATTTCATTCATCACAAGGAGGTTTAACGATATCATGTTTTATATGTATTTACCTATTGCAGGAAATAGTGTGAACATTCTCCTGATTCTGGGTTTGGGCGGTTTTGTCGGGCTGCTTTCAGGTATCTTCGGTGTAGGTGGTGGTTTTCTCATGACCCCCCTGCTCATGATGTTCGGCATTCCGCCGACCGTGGCTGCGGCCTCCGACTCAAACCAGATTGTCGGGGCTTCAACGTCGGGGACCCTGGCTCATATGCGGCATGGGAACGTGGATATAGCCATGGGTGTCATGCTGTTGATCGGCGGTATTGCCGGTGGTACCGTAGGCGTCCAGATCATTAAACTCCTGCGTGCCATTGGGGGTGCTGATTTTCTCATCGCCATCACCTACGTCATTATGCTTGGCGGGGTGGGTGGCTATATGTTCTGGGAGAGCCTGCAGAGCATGAAAAAAAGTAAGACCACGACTGCAGAAGCAAAAATGTCTGCGGGTGAGCAAAAACCTACCAAGAAGTCATTGCTGCAAATGCTGCCCCTTCAATACAAGTTCGAGAAGTCAGGTTGTCATATTTCCATGCTGCTGCCCCTCGGTTTTGGTATTCTGGTGGGTATCCTGGCCGCTATCATGGGTGTTGGCGGTGGTTTTATCATGGTACCGGTCATGGTCTACCTCCTGCGGATGCCCATGCATGTCGTTGTCGGAACCAGCCTGTTCCAGATCCTTTTTACCTGCATCAACGTCACCGTCATGCAGGCTTACAGTAACAAAACTGTTGATTTTGTCCTTGCAGTCCTCCTGTTACTGGGCTCAACCATTGGTGCCCAGGTAGGAACCAGTATTGGTAAAAAGCTTAAGGCCGATCAGCTCAAAATTATGTTGGCAAGCCTAGTTCTGCTGGTCTGTGCAAAGATGATGGCCGGTTTGCTGATGACCCCAACAATTATGGTGGCCCTCAAGGGTGGTCATTAAGATGTATACGGAGAAAAATATAATGAAACGAGTTGTGTATGGATTGCTGACAGTTGTTCTGGTGAGTCTGGCCTGGTTCAATTCGTCCATGGCAGCGGAAGGACCGTTGTTGCTCGAGCTTGCCAAAACTAATATTAAGATATCCACATTTTACAATGGCACAACCCTCGATGTTGCCGGCAGTTTACCTGCTGATGAGGATGTAGTTGTGCAGCTCAGTGGACCTAAAAAAGATGTCCATTTGAAGGAAAAAGGAAAGGTAGCTGGTTTTTTATGGATGAACAAAACCGATGTCTCCCTGGAAAATACCCCGGCCGTCTACATGGTGTATACCCCGACCGGCTCAACGGCAGATAAATTTCTCAACCCTGATCTGGGGGTGGGCTACCAGGCGCTGGTCAAGGATATAACCAGCAATCCGGAATCTGCCGATAAGACTTTTATCTTTGGTGAGTATGTTAAGTTGATGGAAAAATCAGGAGTCTATGCTATCAATGAGGGCACTGTCAAATATGGCGAGCCCAACGATGGGATGAAGAGCTTTATTATTACCTTAACCATTCCTTCAAAGATGAGTGCGGGCACCTACAAGGTTGCAGCCCTTGCCATGAAAGATGGCGTGGTGACCAGCCGGGTAACTGAGGACCTTACTCTGGAATTATCCGGGCTGCCTGCAGCTATCTCCTCGATGGCCTATGGCAGGCCGCTACTCTTCGGTTTTATGGCCGTATTTATCGCGGTTGGTGC
>Ga0180012_1000377_pt1 | contig 15876 bp, 18 predicted proteins | sample KR11_S2_MetaG_FD_122243 | JGI IMG/M metagenome (GOLD analysis project Ga0180012, IMG submission 122243) | Groundwater microbial communities from the Olkiluoto Island deep subsurface site, Finland - KR11_S2_MetaG | ecosystem: Environmental > Aquatic > Deep subsurface > Groundwater | place...
GCGCCAAGCCGGGCACCAAGCCGACCACCTGCGCCACCTGCCAGGGGACGGGACGCATCCGCGCCGCCCAGGGCTTCTTCTCGATCGAACGGACCTGTCCGACCTGCCACGGTCGTGGCCAGACGATCTCCGATCCCTGCGGCAAGTGCCATGGCCAGGGCCGGGTTACCGAAGAGCGCTCGCTGTCCGTCAACATTCCCGCTGGCATCGAGGACGGCACCCGCATCCGCCTGCAGGGCGAAGGCGAGGCCGGTCTGCGCGGCGGCCCGGCGGGCGATCTCTACATCTTCCTGTCGGTCAAGCCGCACGAGTTCTTCCAGCGTGACGGAGCGGATCTCTACTGCACCGTGCCGATCTCCATGACGACGGCGGCTCTTGGCGGCACGTTCGACGTGGTGACGCTCGACGGCGCCAAGTCGCGCGTGACGGTTCCGGACGGCACCCAGCCCGGCAAGCAGTTCCGCTTGAAGGGCAAGGGTATGCCGGTGCTGCGTTCGGCGCAGACGGGCGATCTCTACATCCAGATCCAGATCGAGACGCCGCAGAAGCTGACGAAGCGGCAGCGCGAGCTGCTGCAGGAGTTCGAACAGCTTTCGTCGAAGGAAAACAATCCGGAATCGACCGGCTTCTTCGCCCGGATGAAGGACTTCTTCGATACGCTGAGCGACTGAGCACATCAGGTCCACAGCCAGGAACATCGAGCGAGCCGGAGCCCCTCCGGCTCGCTTTTTTTGCCCGTCGGGCTCAGGCAATCGCCGGGCGCGGCTGGCGAATGATGAACCAGGCGAAGCGCTGCTGAATGGTAGGCGCGATCCCGTAGACGATGCTGAACACCATGATCGGCGCAAGGAGCGCCGTGCGTTCCCAGAGCGGCCAGCCCTCGGTCAGCGGCATCAGCACATAAAGAATTGTCGTGACGAAGGGATAGACGGCGGCCAGCATCAGGATGGACAGCCGGAACTTCGAAAGGACTGGACGGGGGGCGGAAATCTCGGGCATGAATGTCTCCATAGGAACGGTACGTTTCGTTCTATATAGGAACGAGCCGTTTCGTTCAATAGGAAAGCATGCTATGGCGATGAAAAAATCGGAGGGTCGCGTGACGATAGAAAAACAGGTGGAGGACCGCCGCACCTCGATCGGATCGCAGCGCAATCCGGCAAGCGAGGAGGCCATTCTCAAGGCCGCACAGGATATCCTGCTCGAAGGCGGCCTGCCCGCCTTTTCGATCGAGGCCGTCGCCCGCCGCGCCAAGGCCGGAAAGCCGACCATCTATCGCTGGTGGCCATCCAAGGCCGCGCTGCTGCTCGACGTCTATCATCGCCAGAAGGACGGGGTACCCCATCCCGACACCGGAGATATCCGCAAGGACCTTTCGCTGTTCCTCGGAGGTCTCATCGGCTTCTGGCGCGACGGCGGAGGGGCGATCTTCCGCTCGATCATCGCCGAAGCGCAGAGCGATCCAGCAGCGCTTCAGGCGCTGCAGGCCTATGCCCTCTCACGATGCCGGCAGAGCGGTGTCATCCTCGAGCGCGGACAGGCGCGGGGAGAGGTTCGTGCGGATATCGATCCGGCGCTGCTGATCGAGCTATTCTCGAGCTTTGCCTGGAACCGGCTGCTGACCAGCCGGCTGGACGTCAGCGACGAGGAGATCGAACAGATCGTCTCGGCGGTCGTGGACGGGGTGGCGGTACGAAAATAGGATTTCAGTAGTGCGGCGGCCGCGTGATGGCGGGCGCCTCCAGCGACTGTTCCTCAAGCGACAGGAAACGCTCGGTCAGGCGATCGAGCTTGGCGCGCGTCTGCTCGACCACCTTCCACTGCTCGGTGAGCTGGTCGGAAAGCTCCTCGATCACCCGGGTCTGATGCGCCACCGTCTCTTCGAGCCGCAGCAAACGGTCTTCCTGGTCGCTCATGATCTGCTCCGTTGTTCGACTGACGCGGTTCTGGCGGATGTCTTCCGCCCGGTCAATGGCAGCGAAACATTCGCGTCCTCGCTAGCGCTGCTTCTTTTTCTTGTACGGCATCAGCATGATGGCAGACGCCGCCACGGCCGCGCCAAACGTCAGCGCCAGCGGGATGGCGATCATGGCCGCGGGCAGATAGGGGTTGCGGCTGCGGGCCAGATGGCTGCCGAGCCCGCCGATATCGAGCCAGATCAGCATGGCGGCGACGGCAAGCCCGAGGCAGACGCCGAACAGGACGTTGCCCCCAAGGAAACGCAGCATTTCCCAGTGATCGCGGCGGGCTTCTTCCGGCGTCAGTTCGTCTCGATCGGAGCTCATGGCCACCCCTGCATTCGCATCGTGAACCACCAGATACACCCGCACCGGGCGCTGGTCCATGCGTCGCAACGTCCGGTCCTGCCGGCAGTTCCGGACCCGCGCCGGGAAAACCGCCTGCGCGCCTTGCCATCAGCGGCCTTTCGGCCTAGCTCAGGAATGCATCGAACCTGGACCACCATGACGCACAAGACCTCGATCCACCGGCTGAAGCTCACGGATTTCCGCAATTATGCGACCGCAACATTGACGCTCGACGGGCGGCACGTCGTGCTGACGGGGGAGAACGGCGCGGGCAAGACCAATCTCATGGAGGCCATCTCCTTCCTGTCTCCGGGCCGGGGCCTGCGCCGGGCGGTGCTGGCCGACGTGGCACGCGTCGGCGCGCCGGGCGGCTTCTCGGTCTTCGCCGAGATCGACGGCATGGAGGGCGAGGTCGAGATCGGTACGGGTTCCGAGGGCGAAGGCGAGGCCGTGGTCCGTCGCCTGCGCATCAACGGCACGCCCGCCAAGTCGGTCGATGAACTCACCGACCACCTGCGCATTCTCTGGCTGACACCCGCCATGGACGGGCTCTTCACCGGCTCCGCTTCCGATCGCCGCCGTTTCCTCGACCGGCTGGTGCTGTCGCTCGATCCGGCGCATGGACGCCGCGCCAGCGACTTCGAGCGCGCCATGCGCGGCCGCAACAAGCTCTTGTCGGAAGGCCGCTTCGATCCGGCCTGGCTGACCGGCATCGAACAACAGATGGCCGGTCTCGGCGTGGCGATGATGCTGGCGCGCCGCGAAATGCTCGGCCTGCTCGCCGGCCTGACCGCCCGGCAGGACGATTCGAGCTTTCCTTCGGCGCAACTGGCCCTCAGCGGCTTTCTCGACGAGGAAGGCGATGCTCCCGCCATCGAGATCGAGGACCGGTACCTCGCGGCGCTCGCCAGCGGCCGCTATCGCGACGCGGCCGCTGGCCGGACGCTCGAAGGGCCGCACCGCGCCGGTCTCCTGGTCCGCCATGCCGACAAGGACATCGAGGCCGAGCGTTGCTCGACCGGCGAGCAGAAGGCCCTGCTTGTCGGTCTGGTACTTGCCCATGCAAGTCTCGTCGCCACCATGACCGGGCATGCGCCCATCCTGCTGCTCGACGAGATCGCCGCCCATTTCGACGAGGGCCGGCGCGCCGCGCTGTTCAACCGGATCGATGCGCTCGGCGGTCAGGCTTTCATGACCGGCACGGACCGGGCGATGTTCTCGGCGCTCGGCGAGCGTGCCCAGTTCGTCACCGTGCGCGACAGCGTGCTCTCCACCTGACGGTCTTTCCCGGCCGCTCCAACCGTGCGATCATTGCCTCCATGGATCCGCTCACCCCCGACGAAATTTCGCGTTATCACCGGCATATCCTGCTCCCCGAGATCGGCGGACAGGGCCAGCAGAAACTCAAGGCCGCCCGCGTCATGGTGATCGGTGCCGGGGGACTTGGGGCGCCCACCCTGATGTATCTCGCCGCCGCCGGCGTCGGTACGCTCGGCATTGCCGACGACGACCGCGTGTCGCTCTCCAATCTCCAGCGCCAAGTGATCCACGACAGCGGCACGATCGGTGAGGAGAAGACCGAAAGTGCTGCCCGCGCGATCGCCCGCCTCAACCCGCATGTCCGGGTGAAACGGTTCGAACAGCGTTTCGACGGCGTGTTTGCCGCCTCGCATCTGGCCGGATTCGACCTGCTGATCGACGGTTCCGACAATTTCGACACGCGCTATGCCGCCGCCGATGCGGCCGAGGCGCGGCAGGTTCCGCTGGTGACGGGCGCCGTCGGCCGGTTCGACGGCTCGCTGACCGTGTTGAAGCCCTATGAGGATAATGCGCAGGGAGAGTCCAATCCGCGCTATCGCGATCTCTTTCCGGAGGCGCCGCCCGCCGGGCTGGTGCCCGCCTGCGCCGAGGCCGGCATAGTCGGGGCGCTTACCGGCGTGATCGGCACGCTGATGGCCATGGAGGCAATCAAGCTGATCACCGGGGTCGGCGATCCCCTCATCGGCCGCCTGCTGCTCTACGATGCCCTTTCGGCGCGGTTCGACACGATCCGCTACCGCCGGCGCAAGGCTTCGCCTTCGTCATGACGATCGAGGTCCTGCGCATCGATGCGGGCTTCGACCGCTACGAGGAACTGCTGGATGTGATCCTGGCCGCCTTCGCCTACATGGACGGGCGGATCGACCCGCCCTCTTCCGCCCATCGGCTGACGCCGGCGGCGCTCCGACAGAAGGCAGAACAGGAGATCGCCTTTGTCGCGATCGACAAGGGACGACTGGTCGGCTGTGTCTTCCTGAAGCCGGAGGAGAGTTCCCTCTATATCGGCAAGCTCGCCGTCCATCCCGCAGCGCAAGGCAGGGGCATAGGCCGCTTGCTGCTGGCGCACGCCGAAGCAACGGCCCGGAAACGCGGGCTTTCCAGTCTCCGGCTCGAGACCCGGATCGAACTGACCGAGAACCACCGGCTCTTTGCCGCCTGGGGCTTTGGCAAGACGGCGGAAAACCGCCATGCCGGCTATGACCGGACCACCTCGATCGAGATGCGCAAGCCGCTCGCCTGAACGCCCTTGCTCAGGTCCGGCTCGGCAGCACGCGGTTCGGCGGACGATGGCCGTCGAAATAGGTGCGGATGTTGATGATCACCTTGTCGCCCATGTCGATACGGCCCTCGATGGTGGCTGAACCGGTATGCGGCAGGAGCACGACCTTGCCCTCGTTGGCGAGCTTGATCAGCTTGGGATTGACCGCAGGCTCCTTCTCGAACACGTCGAGCCCTGCACCAGCGATCCGGCCTTCGCGCAGGCACTGGATCAGGGCGTCCTCGTCGATGATGTCGCCGCGCGCCGTGTTGACGATGTAGCTGTTCGGCTGCATCAGCGCGAGGCGCCGCGCCGACAGGAGATGGAATGTGGCCGGCGTCGACGGGCAGTTGACCGAGACGATGTCGACGCGGGCGAGCATCTGGTCGAGGCTGTCCCAATAGGTCGCCTCCAGTTCTTCCTCGGTCACCGGATTGACGCGCTTGCGGTTGTGGTAGTGGATCGACAGGCCGAAGGCCTTGGCGCGACGGGCGACGGCCGTGCCGATGCGGCCCATGCCGATGATGCCGATCCGCTTGCCCCAGATACGCCGACCGAGCATCCAGGTCGGCGACCAGCCGGTCCATTCGCCGGGCTTGTCCATCAGGATGCGCGCGCCCTCGACCAGGCGGCGCGGCACGGCGAGGATGAGCGCCATCGTCATGTCGGCGGTGTCTTCAGTCAGCACGTTCGGCGTATTGGTGACGGTGATGCCCTTCTTCGCCGCGGCATCGACATCGATATGGTCGATGCCGTTGGAGAAGCTGGCGATCAGCTTCAGCTGAGGCCCCGCCTGCTCGATCAGCGCCGCGTCGATGCGGTCGGTCACCGTCGGTACCAGGACGTCGGCAGTCTTCATGGCGGCGACGAGTTCGGGCTGGGTGCGCGGCTTGTCATCGATGTTGAGCTCCGCCTCGAACAGTTCGCGCATGCGGGTCTCCACGGCGTCCGGCAATTTCCGGGTGATATAGACCTTGGGTCTTTTCCTGTTCGTCATGGGAAGAATCGATGCCTTGTTCAGAGGTCGTTAACCAAGACGGGGGATAATTTCCCCGTTCAGGGCATTTTCTACCAAACCCGTCAGCGAAGACAAACAAAACCTCGCAGGTCGGCGCCCGTTTTATGGCGAGACCGGCGGAACGATTGGCGGAATCGCGCAGAAACCCTTGAAATCTTTGAGCGATCGGAACCGCCATGCGTCACATCGTGCTTCGTGCCTCTCTCGTTTCGTGGATCGCCCTCGGGCTTTGCGCAATGGGCGGGCCGGCAGCCGAGGCCCAGGGCGTGTCCAAGGGATCGAGCGGCCTGCCGCTGCCGCGCTTCGTCAGCCTGAAGGCCAAGCGGGTCAATCTCAGGATCGGACCGAGCACCGACTATGCCGTCTCCTGGCTCTACCTGAAATCCGGGCTGCCGGTGGAGATCATCCAGGAATACGAGAACTGGCGGCGCATCCGTGACGCTGACGGCACGGAGGGGTGGGTGAGCCAGACCCTGTTGTCCGGCGAGCGCACCGCGGTCTCCGCGCCGTGGATGCGCGGCAACGACGTCTATGTGAACCTCAGGTCCGATTCGCAGTCTACGGCGAGCGTCGTCGCCAAGCTCGAGCCCGGCGTGGTCATGCGGCTCGAGGAGTGCACCGGCAACTGGTGTCTGGCCGAAGCGGGCGGCGTCAACGGATGGGTGGCGCAGAGCGAAATCTGGGGCGCCTATCCGGGCGAGGCCTTCAAATAAGCCCGGCCTCGCTTGCCGCCTTGGACAGCGAGCCGAGCGGCCGCGGGCCGATCTGCTGGATGACGATGCCGGCTGCAAGGCAGCCGATCCGGCCGCAATCGTAGAGCGAGCGGCCCTGGGTATAGCCATAGAGGAAGCCCGCAGCGAACAGGTCGCCGGCGCCCGTCGTGTCGACCAGTTGGCCGATCACCGTTGCTTCGACGCGGATGCGTTCCCCGCCCTTGAGGATCACGGCCCCCTCCTCGCTCATCGTCACGGCGGCAAGCTTGCAGTCCCCAGCCATCTTCGTGAGCGCGAGATCGAAATCCTCGGTCTCGTAGAGGGAGAGTGCTTCCTGCTTGTTGGAAAAGACGATGTCGACCGTGCCGGAGCGCATGAGATCGAGGAATTCGTCGCGGTAGCGGCCGACGCAGAAACTGTCGGAAAGCGTCATCGACATTTCCCGGCCGTTTTCGTGGGCGATGCGGGCGCAGTCGAGGATCGCCTGCTTGGCCCGCGGCGGATCCCAGAGATAGCCCTCGAAATAGGTGACCTTCGACTGCGCCACGATCTCCGGCTCGACGTCCTCCGGGCCGAACTCGACGCAGGCGCCGAGATAGGTGTTCATCGAACGCTCGCCGTCCTCGGTGACGAAGATCATGCTGCGCGCCGTCGGCGGAAACGTGCCTTCAGGCTTCGTCTCATAGTGCACGCCCTGGGCGCGGATGTCGTGGGCGAAGATCTTGCCGAGCTGGTCCTCGGCCACCTTGCCGAAATAGGCGGCCTTGCCGCCGAGGCTGGCTATGCCGGCGGCCGTATTGCCGGCGCTGCCGCCGGAAGCTTCGACAGCCGGGCCCATCAGGGCGTAGAGCTTTTCGGCCCGTTCGGCATCGATCAGGTTCATCGCGCCCTTGGTAATGCCGTTGTCGACGAGGAAGGCATCCTCGCAACGCGAGATGATGTCGACGATGGCGTTACCGACGGTGAGAACATCGAACCTGCTCATAAATCCCGGATCTCCAATAGTTTGGGGTTTTCCGGTCATAGCCGTTTTTCTCCGGCAGAAAAGGAAAAAGCGCGCGCCTAGGCGGAATTGCGTAGACGTCATTCGTTTGTCACGCAGGCCGATTAGACAGTCCTCAAGTGGTGATGGCATGGAGCGCTTTCGGCGCCTCGCCATCCGCGCAGGGGACATGATTGGTCCCCGATCAAGAACTCGCATCGACCACGGATGTACTGGCGATGCGGCTTCGGGCCCGACCTCTGGTCTGGCAGCGAAAGCGGGGGGCAACCCCGCTTTTTTCGTTTTCGGCGGGCGTACTGACAAAGATCAATCCGCACTGGCCGATTCACACGCATCGCGATAAGCCTTGGGGGCTCACCACGCCATCTCCTCCTCCCGAGAGCCATTCCGCCGATGTATGCGATTGCCCAGGACGTCTTTCCGATCTTCATTCTCATCCTGTTCGGCTGGGGGCTGGTCAAGACCGGGATCCTGAATGCCGATATCGGCGACGGATTGGGCGAATTCGTCTTCAAGGTCGCGGTTCCGGTCCTGCTCTTCCGCACGATTTCGCAGGCGGACTTCCACGGCGCCTCCCCGTTCCGGCTCTGGATCGCCTATTTCTCCGGCGTCGCAATCACCTGGACGGTCGGGCATCTCCTGGCGACCCGCCTCTTTGGACGCGATACCCGGGTCGGGGTGCTGGCGGGGGTGTCCTCGGCCTTTGCCAACAACATCTTCATCGGCCTGCCGCTCGTCGAACGCACCGTCGGCAGCGACGGCATCGTCGCCGTGTCCATCCTGCTTGCCGTGCATCTGCCGCTGATGATGGTCATCGGCACGGTGCTGATGGAGCGCGCCGAGCACAAGGTCAATGGCGGCGAGTCACGAGGGCTGGTGAACGTCCTGCGGCAGGTGGGCACCAATCTGATGCGCAATCCGCTGGTCATCGGCCTTGCCGCGGGGCTTGTCCTGCATGTCAGCGGGCTCGCGCTTCCCCGGGTTCTGGCAAGCGTGGTGGATCAGATCACCGCCATGGCAGCACCGGCCGCGCTGATCTCGCTCGGCATGGCGCTCAACAAATACGGCATCCACGGGAATGTCGGCATCGCGACGGTGATCTCGGCTCTCAAGCTGCTGCTGATGCCGGCCTGCGTCTGGCTGGCCTGCCGCGGTCTGGGGCTGAGCGCGGACTGGACGGCGGCGCTGGTGCTCACCTCGGCCGTGCCCACCGGCATCAATGCCTGGCTGATCGCCAATCGCTTCGGCGTCGGCCACGGCCTCGCCGCCTCGGCGATCTCGCTCAGCACCGCGGTCGGCGTGCTCAGCGTCACACTCTGGGCATGGATCCTGCAGTAACCGGAAGCATAGACCCAAACGAAAAATGCCCGGCAGAGCCGGGCATTTTCATGAACTGGATTTGATCAGCCGCCGGATCAGTTGTTGGCGGCGGGAGCCGGAGCTGCATCGGTCGCAGGAGCGGCTTCGGCGGGCGCTGCTTCAGCCGGAGCGGCGTCGGCTGCCGGTGCTGCTTCAGCGGCAGGAGCCGCTTCGGCTGCGGGGGCTGCCTCGGCAGGCGCTGCGGCGGCGTCAGCTGCCGGAAGGGCAACCGGGGTATCGGCCAGCGAGCGCAGATAGGCGATCAGGTTCGCGCGCTCTTCTTCCTTCTTCAGACCGGCGAAGCCCATGGCGGTGCCGGGGATGAACTTCTTCGGAGCGGTCAGGAAGTGGTTGAGGTTGTCGAAGGTCCAGGTGACCGAACCGCCCTGGGAAAAGTCCTTCATCGCGGCCGAATAGCCGAAGCCTTCATGCGATGCGATCGGACGTTCCACGACACCGAACAAGTTCGGGCCAACCTTGTTGGCACCGCCCTTGTCCCCGGTGTGACAGCTCGTGCACTTCTTGAATACCGCTTCGCCGGCGGCAGCGTCGGCGCTTGCCAGGAGCGTGGCAATCGGCGTTTCCGTGGCGGCAGCGGCGCCGGCGCCAGCTTCACCCTCGGACGAGGCTTCGGCGACGATGGCGTAGCCTTCCTTTTCCGGAACCGCCGAGTGGAAAATGCCTTCCGACGCGATGGATACGGACATCAGGACGAAAACGGTGCCAAGTAGAGCACCAACGCCCATGTTCACATATGAGTTCATCTGCAAACGCTCCCATGCAGCCGGCGGATCAGTAACCGGACGATCTTGAAATCGCGCGGAACCTATGTCTTTTGCTTGACAGTTGCAACACGATTGTGATCCCCAAATTGGGACTTTTTGACACTTTTCCGGCGTGATTTGAAGGGGCTGACGATGAACGATGACGAATTGGGCAAGACCCTCGTGCTGATCCCGGCACGAATGGCATCGACCCGCCTGCCCGGAAAGCCGCTTGCCGACATATGCGGCCTGCCGATGATCGTGCAGGTCGCCATGCGGGCGCGCGAAGCGAATGTCGGGCGAATCATTGTCGCCGTCGACGACCAGCGGGTCTTCGACGCGGTGGCGACCGCCGGTTTCGAGGTGGTGATGACGCGCGTCGACCACCAGTCCGGTTCGGACCGCATCCACGAGGCCCTGACCAAGGCCGACCCGAACGGCGTGGTCGAGACCGTGATCAACGTTCAGGGCGACCTGCCGACGATCGAGCCGGAGACCATCCGCGCCGCTCTGAGACCACTCGAGAACCCCGCGGTCGACATCGCGACGCTGACCGTCGAGATCACCGACGAGGAAGAAAAGACCAATCCCAACGTCGTCAAGGTCGTCGGATCACCCCTGTCGGACACACGGTTGCGGGCACTCTATTTTACCCGCGCGACGGCGCCGCACGGCAAGGGGCCACTCTACCACCATATCGGCCTCTACGCCTATCGCCGGGCCGCGCTCGATCGCTTCGTCGCCCTTCAGCCGTCGCCTTTGGAAAAGCGCGAATCGCTGGAGCAGCTTCGCGCGCTCGAGGCGGGAATGCGCATCGACGTCGAGATCGTCAATTCCATTCCGCTCGGGGTCGACACCCCCGCCGATCTCGAAAAAGCACGACAGATCCTCAGCCTCAAGGCCAAGTGAAGAACGGAAACCCGATGACGACCAGAACCAACAGGATCGCCTTCCAGGGCGAGTTCGGCGCGAATTCCGACATGGCCTGCCGCGACATGTTCCCGCAGATGGAGCCGCTCCCCTGCCCGACCTTCGAGGATGCCTTCGTCGCCGTCGAGAACGGCGAGGCGGACCTTGCCATGATCCCGATCGAGAACACCATTGCCGGACGCGTCGCCGACATTCACTACCTGCTTCCGGAGTCGCGGCTGCACATCATCGGCGAATATTTCATGCCGATCCGTTTCCAGCTGATGGTGCTGCCGGGCGTGTCGATCGACGAGATCCGCACGGTTCACAGCCATATCCATGCACTCGGTCAGTGCCGCAAGATCATGCGGGCCAACGGCTGGAAGCCGGTGGTGGCCGGCGACACGGCCGGTGCGGCCAAGCTCGTCGCCGAGCGCGGCGACCGGACGATGGCGGCGCTCGCGCCACGCCTTGCAGCCGATCTCTACGGCCTCGACATCGTCGCCGAGAACGTCGAGGACACCGAGAACAACGTGACCCGTTTTGTCGTTCTGTCGCGCGAAGAATCGATCGCCCAGCGCGTGAGCCCCGACGAGCTGATCGTCACCACCTTCGTCTTCAACGTGCGCAACATTCCCGCCGCGCTCTACAAGGCGATGGGCGGTTTCGCCACCAATGGCATCAACATGACGAAGCTCGAAAGCTACCAGATCGGCGGCAAGTTCGTGGCGACCCAGTTCTACGCCGACATCGAGGGACATCCGGAGGACGCGCCGGTGCGGCGTGCGCTCGAGGAACTGCGGTTCTTCTCGGAAAAGGTCCGCATTCTCGGCGTCTACAAGGGACATCCGATGCGCGGCAAGCTCGGCGGCTGAGGCTTAAGGCCTCAGCGCTTCCATTCGAGCCAATCGACGATCAGCCGCCGGGCGATCGTCCCCTCGATCGGCAGGCTCAGGCCATTGACTGGCCCCCGTTCAATAAGCTCCGCAGTCTCGTCGCGGCCGAACCAGCGGCAATCGGCAAGCTCGGCCTCGTCCGCCTGGATGTCGAACGAGATCGCCTCGGCAAAGCAGCCGATCATCAGCTGGTGCGGCATAGGCCAGGGCTGCGAGGCGTGATAGCGCACACGGCCGATCTCGATGCCGGATTCCTCGCGCGTCTCGCGACGGACTGCATTCTCGATCGTCTCGCCAGGTTCAACGAAGCCGGCGAGGCTCGAATACATGCCGTCGGGGAAACGGTGGTTGCGGCCGAGCAGGCAGCGATCGCGCTTCTCGTCGATCGCCAGCATGATCGCCACCGGGTCGGTGCGCGGGAAGATCTCGTGGCCGCAGCCGGAGCAAATGCGCTTGTACCCGCCGATGCGGCTCTCCATCGCCGATCCGCAGCGACCGCAGAAGCGGTTGTCGGCGTTCCAGCGGAGAAGGCTCAGCGCCTGGGCGGCCTCGCCCAGCAGGTCCTCGCCGACCAGCCGGTCGCGGAACAGGGCACGGGCATCCGCCGGCTTGTACTGACCGGCAAGATCGTCGGCCGGGCATTGGATGGGCACCGCGATACGCGGTTCGCCGCTCGGCTGGAAACCCAGAAGCACCGCATTGTCGAAGTCGGGCTCGAGCTCCGCCAGTTCGTAAGGGGCAAAGAGCGGATCGAGGACGGCGCCGTCGTGCTTCAGCACCAGCCTGGCATCGCAGAACGCCAGAATGTGGGTGCCCTCGACCGCGAGCGCCTTTTCGAGCGAAGTCTCGTCGCGGTGTTCGCTGTCGCGGGACAGGGCATTGCGGGAAAAGGCGGTCAGGTCGCTGGGCTCGGGATGCGGGCCGCCGAAGTCGAAAATGGATTTTTTCATGAGTGAATGGCTTCGAGTATCTTCTGCTGGAAGGTGCGGCGTTCATCCTCGCCGTAGGGTACGGCTATTCCATGGCCCCAGACGGGACCCGGCCAGTTGGCATCGCCTTCGGTGCGGGCGATGACATGGACATGCAGCTGGCGGACGATGTTGCCGATCGCGGCGATGTTGATCTTGGTGGCGCCCGTCACGGTTTTTAGGGCGGAGGCGACGGTGTTCTGCTCGAAGGTCAGCACGGCCTGGTCGAGCGGGGTGAGGTCGAAGACTTCAGATATGTCCGGACGCTTGGGCACGAGGACGAGCCAGGGCCACCGGCTGTCGTTCATCATGCGCAGTTCGCACAGGCCCAGATGGACCACGAGGCCACTGTCGCGCGCCAACCGCTCGTCCAGCACGAATTTGCTCAAGTGTCCCTCCTGACGTTTTTTCCCTTCATAGCAGTTTTTTGCGGGCTTGGCTTGCATTTGATCTCGTAATTGCCGATATGTGGCTCGGGAGGTTGGTGGTGGACGAGCCACTCGCCAACCGGGTCAGGTCCGGAAGGAAGCAGCCCTAACGAGCGCGGCACGGGTCATCGTGCCAGCCTCCCACCTTCCGTTTTATTTGGCCGGCCACGACGCTGGCCAGTGCGTGCCCGGGCATCGGGTCTTCGAGAGACGCTGGCAGGGCGATGAGCGATTTCGAGCCGAAAGCATCGAATTCCGAGGGTAGCGTCACCGGCTACCGGGTTCTCGCCCGCAAATATCGCCCCAAGGACTTCACCGACCTGATGGTCGGCCAGGAGCCGATGGTGAGAACCCTCACCAACGCCTTCGAGACCGGACGCATCGCGCAGGCCTACATGCTGACCGGGGTGCGCGGCGTGGGCAAGACCACGACCGCCCGCATTCTGGCGCGGGCGCTGAACTACAAGACACCCGAGATCGACAAGCCGACGATCGACCTCAAGATCCCCGGCGAGCACTGCCAGGCGATCATGGAAGGCCGCCATGTCGACGTGATCGAGATGGACGCCGCCTCGCATACCGGCATCGACGACATCCGCGAGATCATCGAGCAGGTGCGCTACCGCCCGGTTTCGGCGCGCTACAAGGTCTACATCATCGACGAAGTGCACATGCTGTCGACGCAGGCCTTCAACGGCCTGCTGAAGACGCTCGAGGAACCGCCCGAGCATGTGAAGTTCATTTTCGCCACGACGGAGATCCGCAAGGTCCCGATCACCGTGCTGTCGCGTTGCCAGCGCTTCGACCTGCGGCGCATCAGCGCCGGCGATCTGGTCGGCCTGTTCTCGACGATCTCGTCCAAGGAAGGCATCGAGGCCGAGGAAGAGGCGCTGGCCATGATCGCCAGGGCCGCCGAAGGCTCGGCGCGCGACGGGCTGTCGCTGCTGGACCAAGCGATCGCCCATGGCGGCGGCATCGTGCGGGCGGACGCCGTGCGCGGCATGCTCGGCCTTGCCGACCGGGCCCGCATCGTCGACCTGTTCGGCCATATCGTGCGGGGCGACGTTGCAGCAGCCCTTGCCGAATTCGGCAGCCAGTACGAGGCCGGCGCCAATCCGACCGTGGTGCTGACCGACCTTGCCGATTTCACCCATCTGGTCACGCGGCTCAAATACATCCCGTCCGCCTCACAAGACCCTTCGCTCAGCGAAGTCGAGCGGGTGCGCGGGGCGGAGCTCGCCGACAGCATCTCGGTTTCCACCCTCTCGCGCATGTGGCAGATGCTGTTGAAGGGCATTCCCGAGGCGGAAAATTCGTCGCGACCGGCCGGCGCGGCCGAAATGGTGATCATCCGCCTGTCGCATGCCGCCCACCTGCCCTCGCCCGAGGACGCCGCACGCCGTCTGCTCGAGCTTGGCAATGGTGGCGGCGAAGGTACACAGGCCGGAAGCGCGCCGCGTGGCGGCAATGGCGGCGGCGCGTCCGCTGCCTATCGCACGGCGGTCGTCTCACAGCAGGCCGTCGAGACTTCGGCCCGGCCCTCGGCCGCCCAGCCGGTCGCCCGGCTTCACAGTGTTTCCCAGCCGGAAAATGCACCGGTCGCCTTGGGCCGCACCGAGGCAAAGCCCGCCGAAGCGCAGCCGCAGCCGAAAGTGCACGTCAACTCGCTCGAAGATCTTGCGGAACTCTGCACCAAGAACCGCGACCCGAAGCTGCGGGCCCTGTTGCGCAATTTCGTCCACCTCGTGCGCATCGAGCCGGGCCGGCTCGAAATCAACCTCCCGGCGGAAGCACCGAAATCGCTGGTCAGCGACCTGCAGAAGCGTCTGGAGGAATGGACCGAAATCCGCTGGATGGTAATCCTCAGCCGCGAGGCCGGACAGCCGACCCTGGTCGAGGCGGATGCCTCGACGCGCGAGGCGCGTTTCGTCGATGCGCGGCAGGACCCGGACGTGGCTGCGATCCTTTCGCGTTTCCCCGGCGCCAAGATCACCGACGTCCGCATCCGCACGGCCCTCGTCGAAGACGACGCGCCGAGCCTGCCGGCCGCAGCCGAATCGTCCGAGGGCGACATTCTGCCGGGCGACGACATCGAATTCTGACGCAACCGAATTCAGCACAGAGATCCAAGGAGACAGCGACGATGCGCGACATCATGGGCATGATGGGCAAGGTCAAGGAAATGCAGGCCAAGATGGAGAAGATGCAGGCGGAAATCGCCTCGCTCGAAGTCGAAGGCAAGTCCGGCGGCGGGCTGGTGACCGTGACCATGACCGGCAAGGGCGACCTCAAGGGTCTGAAGATCGACCCGTCGCTCTTCAAGGAAGACGATGTGGAAATCCTCGAGGACCTGATCGTCGCCGCCCACAAGGACGCCAAGGACAAGGCCGAGGCGGTGATGGCGGAGAAGACCAAGGAAATGACCGCCGGCCTGCCGATTCCGCCCGGCATGAAGCTGCCGTTCTGAGGTTTCGGTCTGATCCGACAATGACGACGACGGCCGCCTTTGGCGGCCGTTTTCGCTAGTCCGTCAGGAACGCCCTGAGCTTGGCATGGAGGGGAGCGGCGAGATAGCGATCCCGCTCCGCACCGTGAAGCTTCTTTCCGTAGGTCGCCATGAGGTCGGGCATGGTGATGCGGTCTCCGGTGAAGGGCCGGTATTCGACCGCCTGCCCGGCCTCCAGCATGCCGCCGGCGAGGACCCGCGCATAGGCGCCGGCGCGGCCGGCCTTCATGTAGCGCCTTGGAAATTTCGGATCGCCCATCTTCGCCGCAAAGGTGGCGCAGGGGATCCGCGTGGAGGTCACCTCCAGAACCACGTCAGCGGCAATGAAACGATCGCCGACGGCGATCCGGCGATTGTCGATGCCGGAGATCACCAGGTTTTCCCCGAAGGTTCCGGGTTCCAGGGGATGGCCGAGTTCTTCCGCCCAC
>Ga0180012_1000380_pt1 | contig 15816 bp, 22 predicted proteins | sample KR11_S2_MetaG_FD_122243 | JGI IMG/M metagenome (GOLD analysis project Ga0180012, IMG submission 122243) | Groundwater microbial communities from the Olkiluoto Island deep subsurface site, Finland - KR11_S2_MetaG | ecosystem: Environmental > Aquatic > Deep subsurface > Groundwater | place...
ACCCCGACAGCTTCATCGCAGTGAAACAGGCGGTAGCTAAGGCAGAGCGCGGACCTTGAGGTCAGCCATATACCACTTGGCCGCAGTGCAGATTTGAAGGCGGAAATGAAAATACCGCCAGGTGGCGGTATTTTGCGTATTTTTTGGGGTGGCTGATGGGGCTCGAACCCACGACAACTGGAATCACAATCTAGAATTCTAGCCTCTCGTTTTTACGTCAACCATGCGGTTCTTGGCGCGTTGTAGTATGCTGTAATCCAATTTCGGGAACAAAACGGGAACAGTGAGGGCTGATAGATGGCGACTTTTAAGCAGCGGGAGTCCGGTTGGTGGCAAGCTGTCATTCGACGGAAAGGCCAGCCGGAGCAATCGCGAACATTCGAGAGAAAATCAGATGCCGATGCATGGGCGCGCGGGATCGAGTCCGAAATGGATCGCGGTGTATTCGTCAGTCGTGACGAGGCCGAGCGGACGACTCTCAAAGAAGCCCTCGAACGCTACGAGCGAGAGGTGACGCCTCGCAAAAAGGGTGCAGAGGTCGAAGGCTATCGAATCCGCGCCCTGCTCGCCCTGCCGCTGGCACGCCTGTCGCTGGCAGCGGTGCGCGGTGCCGAGGTCGCTCGGTTCCGTGACGATGAACTGGCGCGCGGCCTTGCGCCGTCCACTGTCATGAAAAGCCTTGCGCTGCTCTCTCACCTTTTCGAGACCGCCCGGAAAGAGTGGGCCATCGAAGTCGACAACCCGGTCAAGAAAATCAGCAAGCCCAAGGTCGACAACGCCCGAGAGCGCCGCCTCTCGGCAGACGAAACACGTTACCTGCTCGCCGCCCTGGATGATCCCGGCGATGCTGTCAAAGCGCTGGATGGCGACCGGCGCAACACCTGGACACCGAAAATCGCCCGCTTCGCTATCGAGACCGCCATGCGGCAGGGAGAAATCCTCGCCCTGGACTGGAAGCACGTCGACCTTGAGCGGCAGGTAGCCCACTTGCCAGAGACCAAGAACGGCACCACTCGAGATGTACCGCTGTCAAAGGCGGCTGTGGCGCTGCTCAAGGGCGACGGTGAGGTAAAGCGGCTACGCCGTGGCAAGGTATTCCCGACCACGGCCAGCGCTCTCAAGCAGTCATTTTCTCGCGCTGTGGCACGCGGTAGACGTCTGCACCTGGCGGACTGCGAAGCGGCTGGGAGTGAGCCGCGCGAGGATTTTCTGGTCGACCTGACGTTCCACGACCTGCGGCACGAGGCGACAAGCCGCCTTGCTGAGCGCTTGCAGCTGCACGAGCTGATGCGCGTGACAGGTCACAAAGACACCCGAATGCTGGCCCGGTATTACCATCCGCGCGCGGAGGATATGGCGAGAAAGCTGGGTTGACTGTCGCGGCGATTAATCACAGAATACAGCATGGCCTCCATCACCTTTGACACCCTTAAATTCGCCGACACGCTCAAGGCTGCCGGCGTCCCTGCCGCGCAAGCGGAAGCTGAGGCTCGAGCGCTGGCCGAGGCTTTCGCGTCCAACGCGGAAGCATTAGCGACAAAAGGCGACATTGTTCGCCTAGAAAGTCGCCTTGACACGCTGGAAATGCGGCTGACGATTAAGCTCGGCGCATTCATCGCCGTGGCCGTCGGCATCCTTATCGCCGTGATGCGCCTGCCGGCCTAGCCGCTCCGCCTTTTCTTGGCCAGGATCGGCGGCTCCGCCGCCGTGGTCTTAGTTGTCACGTCGACCGGAATCGACAGCCGCGCCATGATGTTCCGCGCTTGCGGATCCTCGATCACGATGCCGCCATCTAACAAAAAAGCTCATTCTTTATTCCTCTGCTATGCCGCACGCCGCAACTGCCTGGCGCGATCTCGCTGCTTCTTCCGCTCGCGTTGTACAAAATCAAATGGCTCGTGGATCGTTCCGCCATGCCAGCCTATACCGCCGTGATTCTGCAAGTGCTCCATTGTCGGAACTTCTAGCACATGGACAATACAAAGATCGATTTCACCACCCGCTTTTCGACCAACGACAGATGTCAACTCACGATAAAGTTCATCAGGCTTTGTGCCTTGCGTGACAAGCGCCGTTACAGTGCCGATCACCATGCCTGAGTAATGTCTTCCTGCCAGTTCACCAGCGATTCCCGCTGCCCTAGCCTGCTCCATTGTCGCGCCATTTCTAAGCAAAGTGCGCGTGATCTCATGCCCTGCTGCGACAATGCCAAAAGCATGAATGTCGGTGACAGAATCAATGACTTCCCTTGATGCGCGCAGCGCTGCAAGTGATGCGCGCATCAATTCGCGCGAGCTTGCAATGTCGAAATCATTCGCTGGATTTGTATTTTGTGTGGTCATAGTGAGCCTCGTGTGTTCATTGATACGCTGGTTGCTGGTGCCGAATTTCGTGTTGCCTCGTTCGCGATCAAAAAACCTCCTCCATGTCTGCCCATTCAATTTCCCCGCCGTCATACTTCCGCGCAAGTTCGACAGCGATGCCCTGTGCAAGCCTAATAGCTACTGTTAAAGCAGGGTCGAACCAACGCGCTAGCGGGTCGTTCAGTCCATCAGAGATCACGACACCGAGCCGCGGCGGCAGGGAGCTGCTCGGTGGAATAAGCGCAACCTTCACGGGGATGACGCTGCCTTCAAAAACTGTCTGCATGCTGTTCTCCTGAAAGAACCAGGTTCCGCCTGGGCCGGTGGGATCACCCGATCCCGACTGCTATTAAAAAACTCAAAACGCTAACTCAACCCCGCCAGCATCTCTGCCGCAGCCCTGCGAATCGTCGGTGCCGGATTTTTCAGCATCTCCCTGAGCGCCTTCAAATCCTCGATTCTGACACCTGCCCTTTGGTGAGCCTCGGGGGGTGCGGGGGGAACGCCCGCGTCGTTGGTGGTGTTGGTGGTTTTCGTGGTCATGTCTGTTCTCCTTTTCTCGATGGTTCTGCCCTTCGGAGCCGCCTCGAACAGCGCAGCGCAGGGAGCGCCCCGCAGGGCACGGGCAGGGTTTCGGGCTGGAGCAACAAGGAGTGACAGCCGGGGCAGTCCGGCGAACGGAATAAAGTCCGGCGCAGCCGGTGGCCGTAGGCCATTTATGCCGGATCGCTGGCCGGCTGGCGCGAGTTGATGCAGCGACCGCAGGGAGCGGTCTAAGCCCGCTGCCCGTGAGCGACTGAGCAGCGATGGGCGGCTTCGAAGGGCAATCGAGGAAAGGGGAACGACCACGGAAACGGTTTCCAACACCACGGCGCGGCCCGCGCATTTTGTGGGCCAAGCCTCTCGCCACTCGCGCAGCGTGTGGCGCTGTACAAGCCTTTGCAAGCCTTCGGCGCGCAGCAGTTGATGCGCAGCATGATCTGCGCAGGGCAAGGAACGCGCAGCGCCACAGGCGCGGAGGCGGCAGGGATACAGCCCGAAGGCCGAGACCCAGACTCGGGGCAACGCCGCAGCAGCCCGACGGTAAAGCCGGGCCGCCCGAAGTTGACGTTCACCGAAACTCAGGAAGTCCACGTCCCGCCACCGATTCAACCGGCACCGGCCCCGCCATCACGCCCACCCCGGCAGCAGCGTCATCCGCACCCTCAGCACCCGAAGTAAGCGCAGAACAATAAACCACAAACCGCTCACAGGCCGCGCCGTCCCAAGTAAATCGCTTCATCCGGTCGCAAAAACACACAAGACACGGATTTGTATCCGTCCTCTTCTCAACAGTCCAGATCGCAACCGCGCACCCAGCGCAAGCCAACTGCTCAGCGTCCTTCACGACCGTTGCTTCTGCCGTCCCGGTTTTGAATTTGACGATGATCCCATTCACTTCGTTTTGCATTTCCGATCTCCTTCTGATTACGCTGGCCATCCCGCTGCTGCTGTATTTGTAAGCGGTAAGCCTCAATTGCCGGGTCTGCAAAGCGCACCCCCAGCCCTTGTTCAACAGCCACGCGCACCGCGCGCTGCTGAAACTCCGTAGATCCCGTCAACGTCAACGTCGATCCAAATTTTTGAGCGGCCAGCCGCAAGCCGGCCTCGATACTCAGATCATCCGTAGGCTGCAGCACTGAAACCTGCCGGCCGGTGTCGCGCAGCGCATCGACCCCGCGCAGCCGGTAGGTAACATCACCCGTGCGCCGGTCGACAGACCATGCCACCTCATCAAGCACCAGCGGCTTTGCTGGCGTGTCGTGTGCCAGCACCTCGGCACGAATCGCGCCGCGTGCTGCCGCCGCTTCTTCCTCACGCTCGCCAGCTCGCCGCCGCCTGCTCTCCTGGTACTCCCACCCTTTCAGCTGCGCAATCGCAGCAGGATTGCCCTGGGTGGCACGATCGCCGCACCATGAGCGATATCCCTTGACCTTCTCAGCCTCGCGCTGGTCAACGCCTGTGCGCTTGATCCGCTCCCGCTCCGCTGCGGCAGTCATGGCCAGCACTGACAGCCTGGCGCGTCGATCTTCCGCAGGTAGCCCCTGAAGCTTGATGCGCTCACGCTCTGCGCGTGTGCGCATGGCAAGGTCACTCAGTGCGAATTTCTCAGCCTCGCGCTGCTCTTTGTGGTGCACAAGCTGCTGGCGTTTCTCGGTGTCGAACTGCTGGCGCAGGGCCAGCCGCGCAGCTGCACGGGCTTCGCGGCGTTCGTCGCGGCCGTCCTGCTGCTTTTCGCGGTAGGGGTTATAAGTGCGCACGGGCTTCTCGGCCAGGACGATCCGCAGGGGTTTCTGAAACTCACCAAGCCGCTTTTTGAGCTTCCCACCGCCAAGCGCAGGCGCCACGTCTGAGGCTTTGACTGGTGTTGCTGATGGGTCTGCGATGTCGTAGATTTTGAAGCCTTGGCCAGCTTCACGGATTTCAAGCCCATGCTTGCGCAAGCTGGCATGCAGTGCCTGCCAGTCGCCGGCATCAACGGCGGCAACTAGTTCAGGGCTTGCAGCTTGTGAATAGCTCAAGAGTGACTGACAGCCGGTTGCGGCTTCAAGGTCGCGGGCTTTGGTTGGCAGGGGTGGTGCTACCGCCTCGCGCTTCGTGCGCTCAATCTTGCCGTCGACCACGGCATACGGCCCCCGGTCGTGTTGCCAGCCTTGCGCAAGTTCGACCTCGCGCATGCATTTGTCCAGCTTGTAAAAATCACGATCTGGATAAACAGCTTTGTGCGTATCAGGATGTACCCGATTAACCATCATATGTACATGGTGGTTATCGGTCTCGCGGTGGATCGCGTAGACAAACTGATGCCCGTCCATGCCGATTGCTGCCTGCGCTTGCCTGGCGGCATCCATCATTTGTTTATCGTTCGGTTGCTCGCCCTCACGCCAACTTATTACAGCGTGGTACACGGGATCATTGACGCGACCATTCATCTCTGCAACTGCTCGCATCTCAGCCGCAGCTGTATTGACCGATAGGCAGTTAGTCTCAACGTGCACATCGCGCGCGTCTCTGACGATCTCGCCGGTTTCCTTGTCGAGCTTTTCGCTGACGAGGTATTTACCAAGCGTCGAGAAGCTGCTGTTGCCATCGTTGCGCTTTGCCGGCACCTTGGCAATCATTTGATCAATCCCTCATTGCCAGCAATACGGCTGATTGCTTGTGTTATTTCAGTTAGTGTTGCAGCAGATTCACGGCTATATTGACCGCCAGACTTGTTGAATTGGTCTTTGAGCATGCCGCCGATGCGGCGCAGTTCGTTAATGGTTTGGCTGTCTGTAGTCGATCTGGTTTTACGGCCCAGCGCAGCAGCACGAAGGAATGCAGAAATCGTCGCGCCAGCATCGCAGGCTTTCTCACGGATGGCAGCCTCATCAGCCGGGCTGCACCGCAGGCGCAGGGCACGGGTAAGAATGCGTTGATCACTATTGCTCATATCAGTTCAGCACCGGGGTTGTTGTTGGGGTCTCGGGGCGTAGCCCTGAGCAGGAAGCAAAGGCAAAACGAGGAACGAGTGCAGCCGGTGTCCAGCCGCCACGGAGTGGCGGTAGGACATTGCCTACCCTGTCCTTCGATTTGGCTCTCGTAGCGCTGCATATGTGTAACTGTAGCGCAGCACATGTGAAATGACAATACATACAAGTGGTAATACACTGGTAACATTCAAACAACTTACAAATCGTTACATATTTCTAAACAAATTTATTGCAACACTGCATATACAGTGTTATTCTTTAACGCATGAAAGGCACATCATGAACGATAAGAAGGCATCAACAAAATACGACACGAAGGCAGAAAGCAATGCTATTGCTGCAATTAAGCAGCTTCCGCAGAAGCCGGCAGAACAACTAAAGTCGGCACGAGAAGTAATTGTCGGTATGGCTGATTTAATCCGTTCCAGAATTGCTAATGGATATACATATCAACAGATTTCGGAAACACTTTCTAACGCTGGTATTAACGTAACAATCGGGACTCTTCGCGCCTACCTGTCTTCAGCAAACCAACTTGAAAAGAAGCAAACCCGCAGCGCAAAGACAACTGAAGAAAAGCGCATTCCTGAAAGGAAGTTGGATAAGAAAGTCACACAACCACAGCAGGTTGCAGCTTCACCGCCGCGATCTGCATTTCAAGACCCAGACGAAAAGTGAGGTAACTCCATGAAGCACTTTGTAATGACAATCTCTGACAAGGGCGGCTCTGGTAAAAGCGTTGTTGCCCGCCTGTTAGCCGACTTTTATGCGGCAAACGATGTCGCGCCGACGCTGGTCGACGGCGACGGCGAGGTTGGCCAGCTGCTGAAGTTCTACGGCAAGCGCGACGACAGCGGCAAGCTGTCAGGCGTCCAGAAGCCTGGCGATGGCGTTTTGGCATTCGCGCTGCATGGCGGCAAAACGGATCGAGAGAAGATTGCAACAGTACTGGATCACGGGTCTGAGTTGGTCTTGTGCGATTTCCCGGCAGCTGGCCTTACGGTGTTGGAACAAACCCAAGATGCTTTTGGTTTCTTGGATGACATCAAGAGTGAAGGCTACAAGCCGGTTTTTGTGAATCCCATCACCCCGTTTGCCGCATCCATGCGGACAGTCAAGCGCATGACCCAGCTGGGCGGCCCAGACTGTGAATACATCGTCTTCAGGAACGAGCAGTTCACCGAAGGTGGCGAAGACTGGATCGTCTGGAACGGCAGCGAGGACGGCAGCATCAAGCCGTCCAGCGGCAAGAAGTTTCTTGCCGACGTGGGCGGGATTGAACTCGATCTGCCGCGCCTGCGTTCTGGCGCCATGGCACTTATCGACGAGTTCAATCTGACGTTTGAAGCGGCGTGCGGCGATCAGCGCATGCCGCGCTATCACAGGAAATACGTCCAGCTTTGGCGCAAGGCTTGCCACGAGCGGCTTGAGACGATCAAGACTCGAATTGGCGTCAAGGCCTAACATGAACACGCCGGCCGCGCAGCAGCGCATCCCGCCCAAGTTACGGCAGTTGCTTGAGTCGATGCCTGACGTCGACAAAGTCAAGCTCATGCAGATTGCGCATCACTACTCGATGGACCTCGATGATCCTGGTTTCCTGCCGCTGCTGCTGACGCAGCAGGGAATCTCTGCCCTCGAAAAAGCGAGGGCGGAGATGGTGTCGGAAGTGGATGCGGCGCTGAATCGAGTGGCGGCAAAAATTGTCGAGGCATCGAGTGGTGAAGCTGAACGGCTTAAAGAGTACTCGGCCAGCCTTGCTGGGCATCTGAAGCAGCAAACAGAAGAAGCCGAAGCAAAGATTAAAAATGCAGTTGGCACCTGGGCAGCTGGGCCATTGGTTGACGCGGTGTTTTCTGCGGTGGTTGAGCAGATCGAAGCCACGGCAGCGGTGGCCACGAAGGCGGCGGCGGCTTCAGCTGACGCGGCCAGCGCAAAGTTTTCACAAAACTGCGAAGCGGCGGTGTTGTCTGCTCGCACGGCAGCAGGATGTGCTGAGGCAGCGGCAGCTGAGGCAAGCGCGGTGATGGATCGCGCTGGCGCGGGGTGGATGACAGCCCTCTTTTTGGGTGGCGCGCTCACCGGCGCGCTTCTGCTGGCAATCGTCCAGCGTTATTTGTGAGGGGGAAAAAATGCAAGTTGTGGAACAGCAGCATCAGGGACATAAAACAGCGGCAGCTGCGGCAGGCTACAGCCTGCCGGCTGAAGATCGCCGGGCACTGCTCTCATGCTCGCGCGAAGGTCGTCGCACGCTGCTTATTGAGCGTCAGCGGCAGGCATTCATCGAGCTGCACGGCAGTGAGTTCGGCGGCGGCGAAGACGAAGACGAACAGGCAACACAGTATCGAATGACATAAGCATTGGTTTTGCAGCAAAACTCAACCTTTAAGGAGATGCAAAATGCAACTCGATCCGGATCCGAAGACCGCAATGCAACAGATTGCAATCGCAGTGGTTTCCGTCGTAAGTTTTGTTTTTGTGGTTGCCACCTTCGGCTTTTCAGCCTGGTATTCGCCCCTGCTTGTCTTGATCGCGCCCATCTCGCTGGTGGCGGTCTTTGTCGCTCGCGCACGTAAAGAGCGGCGCGAGGCTGGTGGCACACGATGAAACCGAACCGCCTCGCCGGGCTGCTCGCCGCCGCGATGCTGGCGACCACCCCCGCCGTGGCTGGCGGTGGTGGGATTGCGGGGGCGACCGAAATCACGCAGATCCTGAACAACGTGCAACTGGTTATGCAGTACGCGACTCAAGCTCAACAATATTCAACCCAGTTGATTCAGACGCAATCGATGCTGACAAACCTGATGGAAAATCCCTTGGGGGTGCAATCGCCGGACGTGATGCGCATCGCAAACAATATGGCGAAGCTGCACAGTATGGGCAAAGATATTGGATCGAGCGTTGCGCGCGTGGATGAGAACCATGCAAGGATGTTCAGCAACACGGAAGCTATGAATTATGCAGATAAGTTCAGGGCATGGACTGATAACAGTAATGCTGGACTGAAATCTGCAATGCAGAATGCCGGGTTGCAACGCGAACAGTTTGCGGATGATGCAACGGCATTGGATGGGCTTGCTAAAAAGGTCTCAAGTTCTCAGGGAAACTTGGCTGCGTTGAAAACGCTTGGAAACATTAACGCAAAACAGATCGAGGAAAGCATGAAGCTCCGCGATTTGATCGCTACGCAGCAGCTGGCCACGAATCAACATCTGATCGCGCAGGCGCAAAAAGAGCAAAAGATCGATGACATGAATGCCCGGCTGTGGCAGTTTGAAAACAAACCTCTCCCCACCCCCCGCCCAAAGAAACCGGGCCAATTCTAAAGAAAGAAAGGAAGTGACCATGAAGATCATCACCGCCACCCTGCTCGCCGCCGTTATGCTAACGGCATGCAGTAAAGAGCCCGCCGGAAAGATGTCACAGGAAGAGATAGACAAGATAAACGCCCGGCTGTGGCAGTTCGAAAACAAGCCACTGCCACCCCCGCGCGAAAAGAAGCCTGGTCAGTTTTAAGAAGGGAACATGAACATGAGAAAGATGCTGCTTGCCCTCGCCCTGCTCGCCGTTGCTGGTGGTGCGCTCGCGTATTCGCCGACTGATTTGGTCGGCACGGCGCTTCAGGCGTCGACGGTTGCGATTACGAACAACTTGCTCGTAATCGCGATCAAGCTCCTATTCGTCTTTCTCGTGCTGCAGTTCACCATCGATGGCCTAGCCATGCTTGGGACTGATGCGACCGTCGACAAAGTCATCGGCAAGCTTTCGATGTCGATTTTGTGGGCGGCCTTCTGCCTTTATCTGCTGGAACCTGGCGACTCTGGCGGGACGAAGATCGGCGATTTTATGCAGGGCACCGTCGACTTTTTTCTCGGCCAAGCTGCGTCATGGGTTGGCGCTTCCGGTGGCAGCTTCGACTCGTGGGACATTCTGTCAATCGGCCTCGTGAGCTACGGAAAAATCACAATCGCTGTTGTCAAGGCCACGGCAACCAGCCCTGGCACAATAGCGGTGATGGCGTTAAACCCCGGCCTCGCCTTCATCACGGCGCTGATGATATTTTTCACAAGCATTGTGATTCTCGTCTGCTGCGCTTACATCGCGCTAAAAGTTTTTCTGGTCAAAGTTCAGGTCACGTTGTTCATTGCAGTCGCGCCGCTGAGTGTGGCCATGCTCGGCTTGAAGGGGCTTCGCGATCAAGGAATCGCGCCGTTTAAGATGTTGCTCGGGCTGGTATATCGCATCGTCATACTTGCTGCAATCGTCACAACGCTCCAGATCGCGGCTGAATCGTTCACAAACTTTATTGACGGCGAGCCGTTCAGTGCCGTGGCCGACATCTGGACACCGATCCTCGCCTCGATGTTCAGCTTCGTCCTTCTCGCGTTTTTGACGCATCACGCTGATGGCATCGCGGCATCGCTGGCTTCAGGAAACGTCGCTTTGGGCAGTGGTGACATGGCTGGATCGGTTGCCGCTGGCGTGGCCGCTGGCATGGCAGGAGTGGCGGCCGGCGCGGCTTTGAATCAGGCGACTGGCGGGGCTGGCGCAGCGAAAGCAGCAGGGGGGGCAATGTCAGACTGGCTTAAAAAGAACGGAATGAGTATGGGCGGGCAGGAAACGACAAAATCTGACTTGTCGAGCGGTCTCATCAAGCCGGGCTCGACCGTGCCTGCTGCGCAGGCTGCCGCGCCGGGCGGCGCGGTTGAATTGGATGGAAAAGCAGCAAACAAGGGCAAGACAACAGCAGGAGCAGGGGGAGGAGAGAATCAGGATGGTGGGAAAAGCCGGTTTTCGCCTCAAGAAAAACAGGATTTTCAAGAAAAACTCAAAACAGCAGCTGGTGGCAGCACAGGCACAGGTGCAGCTGGGCAAAACACGATTGGAGGCAAGGGCACGGCTTTTGATGAAATCAAGCAGCGGCTTGAGAAACAAACAGACTCTCTGAATCGTGAGCTGAGACATGATGAGGGGCAGGACATGGGCATACACGTCGACGGCTATCACCGCGACTGAATTTAGAGAGGAATTGAAATGAACGCTGAGATATGTCCCGTTTGCAAAAACCAACTGAAATACTGTGGTGAAGTGAGTCAACTGGTGGACAGCTGCTTGGTTGATGTTGAAGCTTTCAGATGCTTGGCTTGCGAACCTGACAAACTAGCGGATATTGCTTATGTAAAGATTGATGGCGTCATTCTGGAATATGATGAACAGCTTAATTGTCGCCGCCTACTTGGTGATGGTGAACCGTTTGTTTTCATCCAATAATCCCCGCCGTAGGCGGGACGCCTGCCGCTTGCGCGGCAGGCTTGGTTGACTGGAAGGAAGGTTGGGGAGGCTGCTTTGGCCTCCCTTTTTTTATGCTGCGGCTGCGGCTGCGGCTGTGGGGGTTGGTCGGTACTTCAATTTTATGGCCTCAATATGGGCTGAGGCGACCTCTGGGGCGGTCCTGGCCGGCTCAGGGGTAGGAGGCTGCGCCTGCCGCTCTTGAGCGCGCTTGCGCGCCTCAAGCTGCTTCAGCACCCCCGGCCCCGGCCCACCGTCTTTCTTGTAAGTCTCTAAAACCTTTTCTGAGTACTTGTCACGGTTGAAAACCGGCTTGCCTAGCTTTTCTGAAATTTCAATCTCCACCTCCACCGCCTCCCGCCAAAGCGGCGGCGGGTCGCGGGTGGTGGTGGTGGTGGTGGTGGTTGTAGTTGAAGTTGAGGTTGGTGTTGGTAGGTTACCTCGTTGTTTTCTAACATTTACCTTGAAGTTATCCACAGAAACACCAAACGAACATGCAGACTCAACGACGGCAGAGCGAATCAAGCTGCTTTGAATCCTTCTCAGCCCTGCATCAAGAGCAGACCTTGCTGGTGCTGATACAAATTTGTGAAATGCAAACCAGCGTCGAGGCCACACTTCCCCAGTGGCAGAGTCATAAACAACATGCCCTGCCTTATCCAATATTTGCAAGCCTGTCTCAAGCGCCATAGAGATTTCACCAATGCGAGCCTGCCAAACTCCGGGCTCAAAGACAGTAACACCAGCACCATTTACATCAGGGCCTGTCCACGCGTATTCCAGCAACCTTTTTAATGACAAAGGCAATGACTGGACACGTTGCTCAGTCCACAGAAAACGAGGGTGAGGACGCGATTCGGCGCTCACTGCACACCCCCCGCCACCTTGCGCGGCCTGCCCCTGCCGCGCTGCGTGGGTGGTTGCGCCGCCTGCGGCGGAAGCACCGTCCCGGTATCAATGACGGCAGCGACGTCGATGATTTTGTAGCGCCTGCTGTCACCTATTTTGATCGATGGAACGGCAAATTTGCCACCGAGATTTCTGACAGTTTTCGGGCTCAGTCCCAAAATTTGCGCGACCTGCTGTGTGTCCAGCAGAAATGCGCCCGGATAAATAGCCTGCAGAACTGCAAGCGTTGAAGAATTCAATTCCATGATTTTTCCCCTGCAAAGCACGGGGATGGCGCTAGCCACTGCCCCGCGCTTGATTTCTAATTGCCGGCAGTGCCGGCGCTCAGCGTGTCAAGCGCGGGCGAAAGAGGGGACGGGCAGGAGGCGGGGGGAGAGAGTGACCGCCGGCAAGCGGCCAATGCGCCCTGGCGCAATTGGTGGCCGGGCGCGAGCAGGTGCGGCGAAGAACCGCACCGGCAAGGTCAGAAGAGTGAAGACGAGGTCAGCAGCGCGGATCGCGATCGGCAGAAAGTCGTGTGTGCGTGCAGCGATCTGCCCGCGATGCCTTGAAATTGACCTCAGCGATGTCAACACGCCGACCTGCACTATTGTCGCCAAAACCAACACGACAACCTGCGCGGGCATCACGTCTGCTAATGACGCGAGCGCGAACAGCATGAAAAGCGCGTAGGCCCACAAAGCCATGCGACCACCACGCGTTTCAAAAATGAGGTTAAAAATCTTGAGCATGTAAGTGTCAAAACAAGGCAGGCCAGGACATGATAACGCATCCAGCCTGCTCAAGTTGACGTCGCCTGTACCTGCCCGTTAACCCCTCAAAAAACTGTTGCAGGAACAAAACGGGAACAGTCATTGAGGGACAAGCCGGGATAAATGGGAACAATTCGGGAACACTCGGGAACAGTAAAAGCCACTTATCCACAGGGTATCAAGCCGTACGGACGAAAAAAAACCGCCTTAAGTGGCGGTTTTTTAAGGGTTTTTTTGGGGTGGCTGATGGGGCTCGAACCCACGACAACTGGAATCACAATCCAGGACTCTACCAACTGAGCTACAGCCACCACCTTTAAAACTATTAACTGCACTGCACGCCTTGCGGCGCTACCGAAAAACTTGGTCCGCCCGGCGAGACTCGAACTCACAACCCCCGGCTTAGAAGGCCGGTGCTCTATCCGGTTGAGCTACGGGCGGTCTAAAGTCGCCTCACGAGGTCGGACATGTAGAGGCCTGGTCGGGGTGAAAGGATTCGAACCTTCGACATCTTGCTCCCAAAGCAAGCGCGCTACCGGGCTGCGCTACACCCCGAGGAGCGCGCATTCTACTGATCTGCTGTTTTGCGGTCAATGCCAAATTCACCCAAACTCACCAGTTGACCGGCAAACAGTCTGTTTATTGATTGGGCGGTGGGGGCGGCATCCCTGCCGGAGGCGGAGGCGGCATGGTTGAAGATGCCGCAGGTGCGCGCGCAGGGGTATAGCTTGCGCTAACCGGTACCCGATGGCCTTTGGCATACATGCATTGTACATAGGCGATGTCGTACTGGCGTTGGCTGCCATAGGCTACTGACCGGGAGGCTTCTGCCCCCGAAGCACTACCGATGATCAGTCCGGTTCCGGCACCCACCCCGGCACCGCGCTGTCCGCCGATGGCAGCACCGGCAACGGCGCCGATGGCCGTACCCACTGCCGCGCTGCCGATTGCGGCATTGCTACCGGCCTGTTCGCGGGCCTTGCCACCGATCTGCTGATATGCAAAATCGCGGCACATCAGATCATCGGCACGAAACTGCTCGAAAGTTGCGCCGGTACCCGGCAGGGCCATTACATTGGGACCGGTCGGCACGCTGGCACAGCCCGCAAGTACTGCCAAGGTGGCCAAAGAAAGCAAAAGTCTGGTTCGCATAAGATTCACTCCATCACTGTGCGGGTTGCGGAGCAATCTGTTGCCACCCGCCCGGGCATTGCTTCACATAGGGGTAATACGCCTGTGCCTCGTTGCAGTAATACCAGTACCCCGGTTCCAGCATCGGCGCTGACATTCTGGGTTGCTCGACATAGACCGGCGGCGGGGGCACCACCACCACGGGCGCAACAGGTGGCGCATATACGTAAGGCCAGTAAACCGGTGGCGGATAGCCCCATGGCACACCGACATACACCCCGAGTTGCACAGAACTGCGCGGATAGGGATGATGCGGCCAACCTCGCGGCCCTGCCAAGGCGTTTCCGGCGACGAACGCGATCAGCGTCAGTACCAACCCTATCCGCTTGATTGATTCTGCAACCGGGTAACGCCAAGTATTGCTGGCTTCAGCCCGCTCGGTAGTTCCGTTCGATTTCGTTTTCATCGCTCTGCTCCACGTCTTGCTATTAGGTGCATTAGAACGCACGGCTGTATCTTGTTGATGACGCCATGGCAGCAGAACGTAAGCGAATGTTGCAGACCTCTACCTGATGAATGATCTCGCCTTCATCGATAGGCCGATACGGGCTGACGCCGTCCACAACAACACAGTAGAACAATTGGCGCCGTCCCGCCAGCGCCGACTTTTGCCGGCGCAGCGGAATGTCCCGTCTTACTTGAAGGGATGACGCAGGATGATGGTTTCTTCGCGATCGGGGCCGGTTGACACCATATCGACCGGAACCTCGCACACCTCTTCCATACGCTTGATGTAGGCGCGCGCCGCCGCCGGCAAGCCATCGAGGGTCTTGACGCCAACCGTGCTGTCCTGCCAGCCGGGCATCGACTCATAAACCGGCTCGCAACGTTCGAGATCGTCGGCACCCACCGGCAGGATGTCGGTCAAGTTGCCGTCGAGCTTGTAGCCGACGCAGATTTTCATCTCCTCGATGCCATCGAGCACATCGAGTTTGGTGACACACAGGCCGGACACGCCGTTGATCTGGATCGAACGTTTCATCGCCGCCGCATCGAACCAGCCGCAACGCCGTGCACGGCCGGTGGTGGCGCCAAATTCATGACCCTTGGTGGCCATGTGCTTGCCGTTCGGATCCTGCTTGTCGAGTGCATCGTAGAGTTCGGTCGGGAACGGGCCACCGCCGACGCGGGTGGTGTAGGCCTTGGTAATGCCGAGGATGTAATGCAGCATGCCCGGACCGACGCCCGCACCCGCCGCCGCTGCGCCGGCAACGCAGTTGGACGAGGTGACATAGGGGAAGGTGCCGTGATCGATGTCGAGCAGCGTGCCTTGCGCGCCCTCGAACAGCAGGTTGGCGCCGGCCTTGTGCGCATCGTAAAGCGCGCGCGGCACATCGGCGATCATCTTCGTCAGGCGTGGCGCGATGGCCATGGCGCCTTCCAGCGTCTGCTGGAAGGCGACCGTCTCGGCACCGAGGTAGTTCTTCAGCACGAAGTTATGATAGTCGAGAATCTCGGCAAGTTTTTCGGCGAAGCGCTTGGGCCGCAGCAGATCCTGCACGCGCAGGCCGCGCCGTGATACCTTGTCCTCGTAGGCCGGGCCGATGCCACGACCGGTGGTGCCGATCTTGTTGACGCCCTTGGCGACTTCGCGGGCGATATCCAGCGCCTGGTGGTAGGGCAGGATCAGCGGGCAGGCCTCGGAAATACGCAGGCGCGACTCGGCATCGACACCCGCCGCCTGCAATCCGTCGATTTCCTTGAGCAGGGCTTCGGGAGAGAGCACTACGCCGTTGCCTATGTAGCAGACCACGCCGTCGCGCAGGATGCCCGAGGGTACCAGGTGCAGTACCGTCT
>Ga0180012_1000382_pt1 | contig 15769 bp, 12 predicted proteins | sample KR11_S2_MetaG_FD_122243 | JGI IMG/M metagenome (GOLD analysis project Ga0180012, IMG submission 122243) | Groundwater microbial communities from the Olkiluoto Island deep subsurface site, Finland - KR11_S2_MetaG | ecosystem: Environmental > Aquatic > Deep subsurface > Groundwater | place...
CTTAAACTTCTTTTCCGCTTCCGCGTCGCCCGGGTTCTTGTCCGGATGAAGTTTCATCGCCAGCTTGCGAAAGGCGCTTTTCAGCTCCTTTTCATCGGCGGTCTTGGCGACCCCGAGGGTCTCGTAGAAATCTGCTTTTGCCATGGTCCTACAAAGCTCTCAAAGCTTTCTCCACGCTCGTGTGGCTGCCAGTTTTCTTGCCTGCCTGCTTTTCGCAGGCGGCCATGTCCTTCTGGAAGTCAGACGCCGCGGCGCGTGCATCTTCGATCAGCAGCTGGCGAGGCTCGCCCTTGTTGGCGAGTCCATCCGCCGCCGAAACGGCGAGAAAGGCCAGCGAATGGGCCGCCATGTCGCAGGACGTCACAGTGCCGCCATCCTCGCGGCGCTTCAGCGCTGCCTCGATGATCCGGCCCAGTTCCGTGCCTGTCTTGGATAGCTGGCGGCTATTGCCCGCACCGATCGCCTTGACGATGGTGACCTCGGCGGCGCTCACCTTGCGAAAAACCGCTTCCAGTTGACCATTGTCTTGCGCCGAAACGGCGCTCGCGCCAAGGGCCAATGAAAATGCGGCTGGCCCGAAGGCCAGCCTCTTGAAGGTGATACGTCGCTGCGGCCGCTGCATCAGGCCGACTTCTTCGCGTCGTCGTCCTTTACTTCCTCGTAATCGGCATCGACGACATCGTCGTCCTTGCCGCCTTCCGAGGCGCCAGCGCCTTCTTCGGCCTGCTGCGATTCATAGATCGCCTGGCCGAGCTTCATGGAAACTTCCATGAGTGTCTGCGTCTTGGCCTGGATGTCCTCGGCGTTCGGCTCGGAGACTTCCATCGCGCTCTTCAGAGCGGCGATTGCGTCTTCGATGGCCTTGCGGTCGGTTTCCGAAACCTTGTCGCCATACTCCTTGAGAGACTTTTCCGTCGAATGGACGAGGCTCTCGGCATGGTTCTTGGCTTCGACCGCGGCGCGCCGCTTCTTGTCTTCCTCGGCATGTGCCTCGGCGTCCTTGACCATCTTCTCGATGTCGGCGTCAGACAGACCACCGGAAGCCTGGATGCGGATCTGCTGCTCCTTGCCGGTACCCTTGTCCTTGGCCGAAACCTGGACGATGCCGTTGGCGTCGATGTCGAAGGTCACTTCGATCTGCGGGACGCCGCGGGGAGCCGGCGGCAGGCCGACGAGGTCGAACTGGCCGAGCAGCTTGTTGTCCTGCGCCATTTCGCGCTCGCCCTGGCTGACGCGGATGGTCACGGCATTCTGGTTGTCTTCGGCGGTCGAGAAGGTCTGGCTCTTCTTGGTCGGGATCGTCGTGTTGCGATCGATCAGACGGGTGAAGACGCCACCCAAGGTCTCGATGCCGAGCGACAGCGGGGTCACGTCGAGCAGCAGGACGTCCTTGACGTCGCCCTGCAGAACGCCGGCCTGGATCGCGGCGCCCATGGCGACGACTTCATCCGGGTTGACGCCCTTGTGCGGTTCCTTGCCGAACAGCTGCTTGACGATTTCCTGCACCTTCGGCATGCGGCTCATGCCGCCGACGAGAACCACTTCCTCGATTTCCGAGGCGGTGAGGCCGGCATCCTTGAGGGCTGCCTTGCAGGGTGCCACGGTGCGCTGGACCAAGTCGTCGACCAGGCTTTCGAACTTGGCGCGCGTCAGCTTCATCGTCAGGTGCTTCGGACCGGAAGCGTCCGCCGTGATGAACGGCAGGTTGATTTCGGTCTGCTGCGAAGACGACAGTTCGATCTTCGCCTTTTCCGCAGCTTCCTTGAGGCGCTGCAGGGCCAGCTTGTCGTTCTTCAGGTCGATGCCGTTGTCCTTCTTGAACTCGGCTGCGAGATATTCGACGAGACGCATGTCGAAGTCTTCACCGCCGAGGAAGGTATCGCCGTTGGTCGACTTCACTTCGAAGACGCCATCGCCGATTTCCAGGATCGAGATGTCGAAGGTACCGCCGCCAAGGTCGTATACGGCGATGGTCTTGCCTTCCTTCTTGTCGAGACCGTAGGCAAGCGCTGCCGCCGTCGGCTCGTTGATGATGCGCAGGACTTCGAGGCCGGCGATCCGGCCTGCGTCCTTGGTGGCCTGACGCTGGGCGTCGTTGAAGTAGGCCGGAACGGTGATGACGGCCTTTTCGACCTTCTCGCCGAGATAGGCTTCCGCCGTTTCCTTCATCTTCTGAAGGATCATGGCCGAGATCTGGGCCGGAGAATAACCCTTGCCCTGGGCTTCGACCCAGGCGTCGCCGTTATCGCCCTTGATGATGTGGAACGGAACGAGGCCCTTGTCCTTCTCGACGGTCGGATCTTCGTAGCGGCGGCCGATGAGGCGCTTGACGGCGAAGAGGGTGTTGGTCGGGTTGGTGACCGCCTGGCGCTTGGCCGGCTGGCCGACGAGACGCTCGCCATCGTCGCTGAAGGCGACCATGGAAGGCGTGGTGCGTGCGCCTTCGGAATTCTCGATGACCTTCGCGTCCTTGCCGTCCATGACGGAAACGCAGGAGTTGGTCGTTCCAAGGTCGATACCGATTACTTTAGCCATGTCATTCTCTCCTTGAAGCAGGCCGTCGGAACCCCCGAAAGGCATTCCCCTGACGGCCCCTCGACGTGGATGGTCTGGGATCTCGCAGCCTTCGCTGCGGTTATGTCGCGTATATAAGAAGCGGTTTTTCTGACTGCAAGGCTGGAAACGGGACGTAACCCTGTAAAAAGAACAGATTGGCGTCCATTTGCCGGCCTTTTTGCGGCCTGAAATCTGCGGCCTGACTGGGCAAGACCGATAGCGGTCAAGCCTTGCGCCGGGCTGCATCGAGAAAGATGGCTCCTGCCATGCGCCGATACAAGACGCAGACGCCTATTGGCCCATGATGATGTCCATGAGCGTGGTGCGCCGGGCCGCCGGCTGGACCGGTGACGGAGCGCCGACATCGGCCGGTGGAACAGGCCCGCCCGCGCCCTGCTGATAGGGATCCGACTGCGGGATCTCTGCCTGAGGCATGTCGGCCTGCGGAATGTTGCCCTGCCTGCCGGCGGGGGCGGTGGGCGCGGTCGGATAGCGCTTCTCGCCACCGGAGAACACGTCGGAGAGAATGGTGCCGATGGTCATCGGCTGTGCCTGCGGTTCCACATAGCCTTCGCCGGCGAGCGGCACGGGCGTCAGCCCCGCATGGGCGGCCGTCATGAAGTCGTGCCAGGCCTTGGCGGGAAGCCCGCCACCCGTCACCTTCTTCATCGACTGGCCGTCGTCATTGCCGAACCATACGCCGGTCGTCAGGTTGCTGGTGTAACCGACGAACAGCGCGTCGCGGAAGGACTGGGTCGTGCCGGACTTGCCCGCCGCTTCCCAGCCGTCGAGTCGCGCCTTCTTGCCGGTGCCCTCGGTGATGACGCCCTTCAGCATGCGGTTCATGGCGGCGACCACCGGTTCGCCGAGGACGCGCGGCGGTTCGGCATAGTCGTTCTCGTAGAGCACCTTGCCCTCGGCGGTGGAGATGCGCCGGATGATGTGCGGCGTCGCCTTGTAGCCGCCGTTCATGAACGGGGCATAGGCGGCCGTCAGCTCGAGCAGCGAGACTTCCGAGGTGCCGAGTGCGATCGAGGCGTTGGATTGTAGCTCGGATTCGATGCCGAGCCGGTGAGCGAGCTTGATCACATGGTCCGGGCCGACCTCCATCACCAGCTGCGCGGCGATGGTGTTCAGCGAATTGGCCAGCGCATTGGCGATGGTGACCGGCCCGCGATATTTCTCGTCATAGTTCTCCGGAGTCCAGTTGCCGATCCTGACAGGCGCGTCGTTGCGGACGGAATCGGGGCGCACGCCGGTTTCCAGCGCCGCGGCGTAGACGAACGGCTTGAAAGCCGAGCCCGGCTGGCGCTTGGCCTTGACCGCGCGGTTGAACTGGCTCTCGGCATAGTCCTTGCCGCCGACCAGCGCGCGGATCGCGCCGGTGCCGTCGATCGATACCAGAGCGGCCTGCGATGCCTTGAGCTTGTCGCCCTCGGCCTCGAGGCTGTCGACGATCACGGCCTCGGCCTTCTTCTCCAGCGTCATGTCGATCGTCGTTTCGACGAGCAGGTCCTCGCTGATCGTGCCGATGAGGCGCTTGGTCTCGTCGAGCACCATGTCGGCCACGTATTGGCCGGCACCGGTCCAGTAGCGCTTGGCCGTGGTCGGGGGCTGCGACATCGCCGTCTTGATCTCGTCTTCGGAAATGTAGCCTTCCTCGCGCATGGCTCCGAGAACGACTTGCGCGCGGGCTTCCGCGGCTTCAGGGTCGCGGGCCGGGGAAAGGCGCGAGGGGGCCTTCAGCAGGCCGGCCAGGAGCGCAGCCTCGCCGAGATTGACGTCGCGGGCCGACTTGGAGAAATAGCGCCGCGATGCCGCCTCCACGCCATAGGCGTTCGAGCCGAAATAGACGCGGTTGAGATACATGGCCAGGATCTGGTCCTTGGTGAAATTGTGTTCGAGCCAGAACGACAGAAGCACTTCCTGGATCTTGCGTTCGACCGTGCGCTCGGGCGAGAGGAAGAGGTTCTTCGCCAGCTGCTGCGTCAGGGTCGAGCCGCCCTGGACCGTGCGGCCGCTGACGATATTGGTCACCACCGCGCGGGCCAGGCCGAACGGATCCACGCCGAAATGCGAATAGAAGCGCCGGTCCTCGATGGCGATGACGGCCTGCGGGATGAAGGGCGACATGTCTTCGAGCGCCAGCGCCTCGCCGCCGGTTGCGCCGCGATTGGCGATGACGGTTCCCTCGACCGAAACGACCTTGAGGTTGGGCGGGCGCTCGGGGATAGACCAGGAACTGGCGCTCGGCATGCGCGCGCCGTAATACATGACGATGCCGCCGACGCCGATGGCGCCCCAGATGCCGAGCACGATGCACCAGTAGATCAGGCGGCCGAGCAAGCCCGACAGCCCGCCGGAACTGCGCTTGGCCTTGCCCTTGCCGCGGCCCGACGAGCGCGACTTGGACCCGGCCTTTGCCGTCTTGCCGGTCTTGCCCTTGGTGCCCCTGCCCGTGCGCTTCCCGCCGATGCGGTCGCCGGCATCGACGCGAAGCTCGTCATCGCGCTCATCCTCCTCCTCGAAGGTCGGCTCGACGCGTTCACGGGATTTGCCTCTGCTTGCCATGGCCGGCGATCTTGCTCCAGAAACCTGCGCGCCTGCGTCTGGCCGTCGCCGGACGCGCTTTGCGCTGTGTGTTGCAGCCGCATGACAAGCAGGAGGGCGCGGCCGGAGGATTGGAGTCTAAATGCGGCGATTTAAGGGGGGGTTAACACGCGGTAAACATTCCCCTATCGCGTTGCCTCGGCGGCGCGGGCACAGGCCCGCGCGCTCAAGCGGCCGATGCATGCCGTCCTACTGGCAGAGATCCGCCCACTCGGCATTGGTCAGTTCGGCCATGCGCTCTGGCGCGATGTGGACCGCCGAATTGGTGGCGCCGGCGGCCGGTACGACCTGGTCGAACGCCTTCAGCGATACGTCGCAATAGACCTTGAGCGGCGAGGGCAGGCCGAACGGGCAGACGCCGCCGACCGGATGGCTGGTGACCTCGACCACCTCTTCCGGCCCCAGCATGCGCGGCTTGACGCCGAAGCGGTCCTTGAACTTACGATTGTCGAGCCGTTTGGTGCCGGCGGTCACCACCAGCACGACGGCGTCGCCGATCCTCAGGCAGATCGTCTTGGCGATCTGGTCCGGCTCGACTCCGTGGGCTTCGGCGGCCAGCGCGACCGTCGCCGAACTCGCATCGGTGACGATGACTGCGATGTCGGGGGCGTTTTCGGCGAAGAAGGTACGGACGGATTCGAGGCTCATGGGGTCTTTTCTATCCGCAGCTTTCGCCATCAGGCAAGCCTCGTTTGAAGATGTGCCTTGATATCGCCGTCCAGGCTTCCCACTTAAGGCTCAACCAATGCAGCTTGCACGCCAAGATGTGTTGCAGCGTTTTGGATCAGGGATGTGGCCGCCGTTAACCACTGGTTAATCACTTGGCCTCATTCTCCTGATCATGGGACGCGGGCCAAGCCGAAAGGCAGGCCCAAGTCCGGAAATGCGCATTGCACGTTTCCGCCCCTGACCACGGATGTACTGGCACGGGCGTCGAAACGGCAGAGGAAAGGTCGGGTAACTCCCGGCCTTTTTGCGTCTTTGGCCTATGCCACTCGGAAAAGGCGGGATGTGCCAGGAAACACCGGCTTCCTCAGGAGGAAGCCAGCGCGTCGAGAATGCGGATCCACGACCGTATGCCCTTGTGGAACGAGTTGAGGTCGTATTTCTCGTTCGGCGAATGGATGCGATCGTCGGTGAGGCCGAACCCCACCAACAGCGAATCCATGCCGAGCATCTTCTGGAAATCGCCGACGATCGGGATCGATCCGCCCATGCCGATGACGACAGCCGGCTTCGGCCATTCGTCCGACAGGGCGTTCTTGGCCTTGGTCAGCACCGGCGAATCGTAGGACAGCTGGATCGCCGGCGAGCCGCCATGTTCGTGGAAATCGACCGAGCAGTCGGCCGGGATCTTCGAGCGCACATAGGCGCGGAAGCTCTCGCGGATCTGCGACGGGTTCTGGTCGCCGACCAGCCGGAACGACACCTTGGCCGACGCCTTGGCGGCGATCACCGTCTTGAAACCTTCGCCGGTATAGCCGCCAGTGATGCCGTTGACCTCCGCCGTCGGCCGCGCCCAGGTGAGTTCGAGCACCGAGCGGCCCTTTTCGCCGGACGGGATCGACAGACCGACCTCGCCGAGGAAGCTTTCCGCCGTGCGGCCGAGCGTTTCCCAGGATGCCTTGATGTTGGCGGGTGTCTCCTCGACCCCGTCGTAGAAACCCGGCAGGGTGATGCGCCCGGTCTCGTCATGCAGGCCGGCCAGGATGTCGACCAGGATGTGGATCGGGTTGGCGGCGGCACCGCCGAACAGGCCCGAATGCAGGTCGCGGTCGGCGGCGGTGATGGTGATTTCCTCGCCGACCAGGCCGCGCAGCGCAGCTGCGATCGCCGGCGTCTCCGTGTTCCACATGCTGGTGTCGCAGACAAGCGCATAGTCGGCCTTCAGTTCTTCGGCATTGGCCGAAAGGAAGGGCTTCAGCGAAGGCGAGCCGGATTCTTCCTCGCCCTCGAACAGGATGGTGATCTCGATCGGCAGGCTGCCATGCACCGCCTTGTAGGCGCGGCAGGCTTCGACGAAGGTCAGTAGCTGGCCCTTGTCGTCGGACGTGCCGCGGCCGGTGATGACCTTGCGGCCACCGTCGAGTTCCTTGATCGCCGGCGCGAAGGGATCGTTCTCCCACAGGTTCAGCGGATCGACCGGCTGGACGTCGTAGTGGCCGTAGAAGAGCGCGTGCGGCGCGTTTGCGGTCGCGCCGGCGTGGTGGGCGACGACCATCGGGTGGCCGGGCGTGTCACGCACCGACGCTTCGAAGCCGAGCGCGGTCAACTCCTTGACTAGCCATTCGGCGGCCTTGCGGCACTCGGCCTTGTAGGCGGGATCGGTCGAGATCGAGCGGATACGGACGAGGTCGAACAGGCGGTCGAGGCTCTGAGGCAGGGCCTTGTCGGCGCTGTCGAGTACGGCGGAAATATCGGTCATGGCATCCATCCTGGACATTGCAAATCGCCGGGACGATAGACCAAAGGCTTTGAGGTTTCGAGGCCGGACGAAACTAAATTTCGTCAGTTGCGGAGATGAATGCTGTGCTCAGAGCTTGCGGGCGTTGTCGATCGCCCAGCGGATATATTCGAGCATCAGCTCCTTCTCGAAGCGGCGAAAACCGGCGAAAAGCGCCTGGTCCGCGGCATCGGCCGCGGCAAGCGCCTCGTCCTTGAGGCCGCGGCCCTTCTCGGTCAGGAAGATGAGTTGCGCGCGCCGGTCGGAGGGATGCGGTCGGCGCTCGATCAGGCCGTCGCGCTCCATGCGCGACAGCGTGTTGGCCATGGTCGCCTGTTCGATGTCGACCCGGTCGAGAAGCTGCTTCTGCGTCAGCCCCTCTTCGTTCCAAAGCTCGATGAGGATGGGCAGCTGGCCGGCCGAAAATCCCAATTTCGCCGCACGCACCTGCAGGGCGCGGGCAAATCCCTTGGCCAGCTGGCCGGCGAGATAGGTGGCGGAATCGGAGCGATTTTGAGCCATGCCCATGGATAAGCTTGTTCAAGGCTTCTCTCAAGAATAAATCGCAGGCGATCTAGTTCGGAATCCGGTCTTTATGAGGCTTCGGCGGCGGGCGAACCATGGCCCGGACATCAAGAAGCCGCCATGGCTTGGAGGCGGGCGCCATGGCGGCTTCGAAATGGGGGACAAAGGCCCGGAGAGGGGGATAAGGCCTTTGTCCAGTCTGAAGCGGCGGGGGACGAGCCTCTTTCAGACTGCGGCGTGATCAGGCGCCGGTGACTATCAAATGTGCGGTGAAATATGGTTTTTCAAGGGAAGGCCGGATTACAAATTCGTAACGTTTTCGTGTTTGCGGCACGGCTCCTGCGGCAACTTTATATGGACGCCTCGAACGCCCCGCGCTATCCATGCCGACATGAAAAAAGGCGATCATCTCTTCCTCGTCGACGGCTCGGGCTTCATCTTTCGTGCCTTCCACGCTCTTCCCCCGCTGACCCGAAAGTCGGACGGGCTGCCGGTCGGCGCCGTCTCGGGCTTCTGCAACATGCTGTGGAAGCTGCTGACCGAAGCGCGCGACACCAATGTCGGGGTGACACCCACCCATTTCGCCGTCATCTTCGACTATTCGTCGAAGACCTTCCGCAAGGAACTCTATCCGCAGTACAAGGCCAACCGGTCGGCCCCGCCGGAAGAGCTGGTCCCGCAATTCGGCCTGATCCGCCAGGCGACCCGCGCCTTCAATCTTCCCTGCATCGAGACCGAGGGCTTCGAGGCCGACGACCTGATCGCGACCTATGCCCGGCAGGCCGAGGCGATCGGGGCCGACGTCACCATCATCTCGTCCGACAAGGACCTGATGCAGCTCGTGACCCCCATGGTCCACATGTATGACAGCATGAAGGACAAGCAGATCGGTATTCCCGACGTCATCGAGAAATGGGGTGTTCCGCCGGAAAAGATGATCGACCTTCAGGCGCTCACCGGCGATTCGACCGACAATGTTCCCGGCGTCCCGGGCATCGGCCCGAAGACCGCCGCACAGCTGCTGGAGGAGTTCGGCGATCTCGACACGCTGTTGGCCCGTGCCGGCGAGATCAAGCAGGTCAAGCGCCGGGAGAACATCGTCGCCAATGCGGACCTCGTCCGCCTGTCGCGCCAGCTGGTGACCCTGAAGACCGACGTACCGGTTGACATGCCGCTCGATGCCTTGGTGCTGGAGCCGCAGGACGGGCCGAAGCTGGTCGGCTTCCTCAAGGCGATGGAATTCACCACGCTGACGCGCCGCGTCGCCGACGCCTGCGGTTGCGACGCCTCAGCCATCGAGCCGGCTCCGGTGACGGTCGAATGGGGTCCGGCCGCCCATGGTCCCGACCTCGATGCAGCAGTCCCGGCAAACGGCGCGGCCACCGCCTCGGCTGCCGTGACGGTCGAGACCGGCAAGACGCTGCCGTCGACCGTGGCACCGATCGGCGATCCGACCCCTGCGGATCTCGCGGCCGCGCGCGCTGCCGCGTTCCATGGCATTCCGATCGACACGACCGGTTACCAGACGATCCGCGACATCGAAACGCTCAACGCCTGGATCGAGGCCGCGCGCGAGACGGGCCTGGTCGGTTTCGACACCGAGACCACCTCCATCGATCCGATGCTGGCCGACCTGGTCGGCTTCTCGCTTGCCATCGCCGACAACACGCAGCAGTCCGGCTCCACCGGCATTCGCGCCGCCTATGTGCCGCTTGGCCACAAGACCGGCCGCGACGACCTGTTCAGCGACGGCCTGAAACTGGCCGAAGGACAGATCCCGATGGCCGAGGCGCTGGCAGCGCTCAAGGGCATGCTGGAGGATCCGTCGATCCTCAAGGTCGCGCAGAACCTCAAATACGACTACCTGCTGATGAAGCGCCACGGCATCGTCATCAAGGGCTTCGACGACACCATGCTGATGTCCTACGTGCTGGATGCCGGCAAGGGCAATCACGGTATGGACGGCCTGTCCGAACGCTGGCTGGGTCATGTGCCGATCGCCTACAAGGACGTCGCCGGCACCGGCAAGTCCTCGGTCACCTTCGACCTCGTCGACATCGACAAGGCGACCGCCTATGCGGCGGAAGACGCGGACGTGACGCTACGCCTGTGGATGGTCCTCAAGCCCCGGCTTGCGGCGGAAAAGCTGACGCGCATCTATGAGCGCCTCGAGCGGCCGCTGGTCCCGGTACTGGCCGACATGGAAGAGCGCGGCATCTCGATCGACCGCCAGATCCTGTCGCGCCTTTCCGGCGAACTCGGCCAGAAGGCCGCCGCCTTCGAGGACGAGATCTATGAACTCGCCGGCGAGCGCTTCAACATCGGCTCCCCCAAGCAGCTCGGCGACATCCTGTTCGGTCGCATGGGCCTTCCCGGCGGCTCGAAGACCAAGACCGGCCAGTGGTCGACCTCGGCGCAGGTGCTCGAAGACCTCGCCGCCGAAGGCGCGCCCCTGCCGCGCAAGATCGTCGACTGGCGCCAGCTCACCAAGCTGAAATCCACCTATACCGACGCGCTGCCGAGCTTCGTCCACCCTGAGACCAAGCGGGTGCACACCAGCTATTCGCTCGCCTCGACCACGACCGGCCGCCTGTCGTCCTCCGAGCCGAACCTGCAGAACATTCCGGTGCGCACCGCCGAAGGCCGCAAGATCCGCACCGCCTTCGTCTCGACGCCCGGTCACAAGCTTCTGTCGGCCGACTACAGCCAGATCGAACTGCGCGTGCTGGCCCATGTGGCCGAGATCCCGCAGTTGCGCCAGGCCTTCGCCGACGGCATCGACATTCATGCGATGACCGCCTCGGAAATGTTCGGCGTTCCGGTCGAGGGCATGCCGTCGGAAGTCCGCCGCCGCGCCAAGGCGATCAACTTCGGCATCATCTACGGCATTTCCGCCTTCGGCCTGGCCAACCAGCTCGGCATCGAGCGGTCGGAAGCCGGCGAATACATCAAGAAGTATTTCGAGCGCTTTCCCGGCATCAAGGACTACATGGAGAGCACCAAGGCCTTCGCCCGCGAAAAGGGCTATGTCGAAACCATCTTCGGCCGCCGCGCCCACTATCCGGAAATCAGGTCGTCCAACCCGTCCATGCGCGCCTTCAACGAACGCGCCGCGATCAATGCGCCGATCCAGGGTTCGGCCGCCGACATCATCCGCCGCGCCATGATCAAGGTCGAGCCGGCGCTCGAGGCGGCGGGACTTCACGAGAGGGCCCGCATGCTTCTGCAGGTGCATGACGAACTGATCTTCGAAGTGGAGGACGAGGCGATCGATGCGGCCATGCCGATCATCGTCCAGACCATGGAGCATGCCGCCATGCCGGCCGTTTCCATGCGCGTGCCGCTCAAGGTCGATGCCCGCGCCGCCCACAACTGGGACGAGGCGCACTGAGCAGGCGATCAGATCAGGGCGGTCCGTACCGCCACATGATTGCGGATGGTCTGTTTGAGCAGCGTGAGTGCGGCACTCGGTTCGACACCGGTCTGGGTCGTCAAACCGACCGCGCCGCGTGTCTCGCTCATGTCGATCTGAAGCTCGGCCAGCCGACCGCTCTGCAACTCGTCGGCGACGACTCCTCGCGAGATGAACCACACCGCCTGGTGCCGGGTGACGAAGGCGCGGCCGAACGAGTCGGAGACGGTCTCGACGGTGTTCGGCAGGTCGGGAATCCCGTTGGTCAACAGAAGCCGGTCGACATAGGGCCGGATGACCGAGCCCCTGTTCGGCATCAACACGGTGTAATTGGCGAGCGAGCCGAGCGTGAAGTTGCGCCGCGCCAGAAGCGGATGGCCGGGCGCCACAATGATCGCCACTTCCTCGCTGTAGAGCGGCTCGAAATAGAGGCCGGTCATGCGCTCCGGTGCCGCCAGGCGCCCAACCACCAGGTCCAGTTCGCCAAGGCGCAGCGAATTCAGCAGCGCGCGGTTCTCGCCGCTTTCGATCGTCACCTGGCTGCCGGTGCCGCTCGCTAGGAAATCGGCCACCGCATCCGGCATGAAGGTCGCTGAGGCGGTGGGCAATGTGCCGATGCGGATCGGCGGTCCCTCGGACTTCATCGCCTGGGCAAGCGAGTCCATGCCCCGCTGGACCGCCGCCAGGCTCTCGGCCGCATGTTTCAGGAACACCTCGCCGAAATGCGAAATCCGGATGCCGCGACCTTCCTTCTCGAGAAGCGCCACGCCAAGAATCTCCTCGAGCTCCCGCATTGTCCGTGTGACTGCCGGCTGGGTGATCGCCAATGCGTCGGCGGCCTTGCCGACGCTGCGCTGGCGTGCGACCTCAAGAAAGGTCTGCAGGTGTCGAAACTTGATCCTCTGATCCATGATTCATGCCGAACTGGTTATGAGTTTGAGAGGAAATATCATTTTACCCGCCAAAATGCATCGCATAACTTCCATCCATCGAGGAGAATCCCATGGCTTTCGCCACCATCAACGGAATTACGGTCCACTATGAAATGCTGGGCGAGCCGGACGCGAAGAATCTCGTCGTCTTCTCCAACTCGCTCGGCACCGACTTCCGCATCTGGCTGCCGCTGTTCGACGAGATCAGCGACGACATATCCGTCCTGCTCTATGACAGCCGCGGCCATGGCCTGACCGGCGGTGCCGACAAGCCCTTCGGCATGGCCGAGCTTGTCGATGACCTGATCGCGCTGGTCGAGCATGTCGGCATCAAGCGGGCGGTGTTCTGCGGCCTCTCGGTCGGTGGACTGATCTGCCAGGGCGTGTGGCAGAAGCGGCCCGAACTGGTGAAGAAGCTGGTGCTGTGCGACACGGCGGCCCGGATCGGCACGCCCGATGTCTGGAACGCGCGCATCGACGCCATCGCCAAGGGCGGTCTCGAAAGCATCGCCGACAACGTCATGCAGCGCTGGTTCACGCCGGACTTCCATGAAGAGCGCGCCGACGATCTCGGCGGCTACCGCACCATGCTGTGCCGCCAGTCCGCCGCCGGTTATGTTTCGACCTGCCAGGCGATCCGCGACAGCGACTTCACCGACGTCTTGCCGACGATCTCGGTGCCGGTTCTCTGCGTGGTCGGCGACCAGGACGGCTCCACCCCGCCCGAACTGGTCGAGACCGCGGCCCGCGCCATTCTCGGCGCTCGCTTCGAACTCATCGAGGGTTGCGGCCATATCCCCTGCGTCGAGCAGCCCGAAGCGCTGGCCGAACTGCTGCAGGCGTTTCTCAAGAAGGCATGACATGAGCGAAGCCCCGGAAAAGTCTCCTCGTTACGATCAGGGCATGGCGACCCGCCGCAGCGTGCTGGGCGACAGTTATGTGGATGAGGCACAGAAGTCGAAGACCGCCTTTGACGAGCCCTTCCAGGATCTGATCACGGAGGCTGCCTGGGGCCATGTCTGGTCGCGTCCGACCTGGAGCAAGCGCGAGCGCTCGATGGTGACCATCGCGCTGCTCGCCGCGCTCGGCCATGACGAGGAGGTGGCCATGCATGTGCGGGCGACGAGGAACACCGGAGCGACGCCCGAGGACATCATGGAGGCGCTGCTGCACGTGGCGATCTATGCCGGCGTGCCGGCGGCCAATCACGCGATCAAGATTGCCAAGAACGCGCTCCGGCAAATGGAAGGCGACAGCGAGAGGGAGGAAGGACGATGACCAACACCAAGCCCGAGACGGGGATATTCTTCCCCCGCGACCGTGACATGCATCCGCCCGCCTACACCCCTTGGTACAAGACCACCGTGCTGCGTTCGCCGCAGCGCGCGCTGATCTCTCTCGAAGGAACCAGAAGCGAGATCAACGGCCCGGTCTTCGGCCACAACATGCTGAACGAGTTCGACAACGACCTGATCGTCAACTACGCCAAGCCCGGCGAGAGCCCGATCGGCCAGCGCATCCTGGTTCATGGTAGGGTCTTGGACGAACGTGGCAGGGGTGTCGCCGGCGCACTCGTCGAGTTCTGGCAGGCCAATGCCGGTGGCCGCTACCGCCACAAGAAGGACACCTATCTTGCGGCGCTCGATCCCAATTTCGGCGGTGTCGGCCGTACCATCGCCGACGAGGATGGCTACTACTGGTTCAAGACCATCAAGCCCGGCCCCTATCCCTGGCCGAACGGCGTCAACGATTGGCGCCCGGCGCATATCCACTTCTCGATCTTCGGCCACGGTTTTGCCCAGCGGCTGATCACCCAGATGTATTTCGAGGGCGACCCGCTGATCTGGATCTGCCCGATCGTCAAGACGATCCCGGACAAGGCGGCGATCGAGCGCCTCATAGCCCCGCTCGACATGAATGCGACCATGCCGCACGACATGCGGGCCTACAAGTTCGACATCGTGCTGCGCGGCCGCCGCTCGACGCTGTTCGAGAACCGGAAGGAGGGAAACTGACATGGTACAGCCGCTTAACTACCTGAAGGAATCCCCGTCGCAGACGGCCGGTCCCTATGTCCATATCGGTTGCACGCCGAACTTCACCGGCATTCACGGCGTCTATGAGAAGGACCTCGGCTCCGGCCCGCTCTACGACGACAAGACCCGCGGCGAGCGCATAACCATTCGTGGCCGTGTCATTGACGGCTCGGGCACGCCGCTCAAGGACGCCATGGTCGAGATCTGGCAGGCCGATGCCGATGGCTTCTACAACAGCCCGTCGGAGACGCGCGGCAAGGCCGATCCACACTTCCTCGGCTGGGGCCGCTGCCCGGCCGATATGGAGACCGGCGAATACGAATTTCACACGATCAAGCCGGGTCGCGTGCCATCCGCGGACGGTCGGCCTATGGCGCCGCACATCACCGTCTGGATCGTGGCGCGCGGCATCAATATCGGCCTGCATACCCGCCTGTACTTTGCCGACGAGGCGGAGGCCAATGCGGCCGATCCGGTGCTGGCGCGCATCGAGCACAAGGTGCGCGTGCCGACCCTGATCGCGGCGCGGGATGGCGATGCCTACAGGTTCGACATCCATCTGCAGGGCGAGAACGAGACGGTGTTCTTCGACATCTGACGACAGTCTTTCAAGACCGCGGTGCGCCTTCGCCGGCGCACCGTGAGGCTCTTTCGACCTGTTCGTGTGGCCTCGCAGAGTCTGGCTGCCGGTCATTGCGGTCGCGAACGCCGCCCGCCGTTGAGGTCAGGTTAGCACCTGCGAAAGCTCCGCCTGGACCTTGCGCAAGGCCGGCAGATGGCGCGCCGCGAGCGCCGACATGGATTCGGCGCCGGCGCCAAGCCCGACGTTTAGCGCGGCCACGGTCTGGCCGCGCGCCGTGGTCAGCGGCACGGCGATGGAGCGCAAGCCCAGTTCGACCTCCTGGTCGATCAGCGCATAGCCCTGCTTGCGCGTCTCCTCCAGTATGGCCATCAGCGCGTCGAGATTGGTCACCGTCCGCTCCGTCCGTGCTGTCCGTGTGGATGCCTGCAGCACCTGCCTTGCCTCCGCGGGATCCAGTGCCGCCAGCAGAACGCGGCCCATCGACGTGCAGTAGGCGGGCAGCCGCGAACCCGGCATCAGCGCGATCGACATCACCCGCCGCTGGGCGGCGCGCGCGACATAGACGATTTCGCTTTCGTCGAGGATAGAAACGGATGTGCTCTCGCCGATCTCCTGGGACAGACGGTCGAGAACCGGCTGCACGATGCGCGGCAAGGGCATGGCGGCCAGGCA
>Ga0180012_1000388_pt1 | contig 15565 bp, 15 predicted proteins | sample KR11_S2_MetaG_FD_122243 | JGI IMG/M metagenome (GOLD analysis project Ga0180012, IMG submission 122243) | Groundwater microbial communities from the Olkiluoto Island deep subsurface site, Finland - KR11_S2_MetaG | ecosystem: Environmental > Aquatic > Deep subsurface > Groundwater | place...
CATGCGCTGCCTGCATCATCCCGGACAGGATGGCCCCCGCGACGCCCGTAGGCCGGCGCATCGCGCCTGGGTCCAGTCCGGCGGGGACGGGACCGCGATCGTGCTCATCGGCTCGGCGCTGCTTGACGAGAACGGCGGGGCCATCGGCAATTTCGGCATCCTTGAGGCCGCGGACCTCGCTCACGCCCGCGCCTTCGCCGAGGGCGACCCGTTCAACAGGGCCGGCATCGTCGCCGCGATCGAGCTGACGCCGCTGCCGGATAGCTTCCAGGCCCACCGCATCAGCGAACCCATGACGGCGCGGACTTAAGCCCTTCCCGGTCCGGCCCTAGCGGGACGGGCGCCGGGCCACCGCTCCGACGTCTATTTATGTTTCAGGAGGAGAGAATGGCTTTGTTGAGTTTCAGGGGCCGCGCCGATCGGCAAGCGCCATCCGCCGATCTGGGAGACATTCTTGCGGGCTGGTCGATCGAGGTCATGCCGCGCACCGCGGCCAAGATCGACGACTTCAGGGCGCTCCTGCCGGCCGGAACGCGCGTCTATATCGCCCACATTGCCGGCACCCCCATTGAGGACATGGTGGCGACCGCGCGCCGCCTGCGCGAGGAGGGCTTCCCGGTCATGCCGCACTTTCCGGCCCGCAGCGTTCCCGACGCCGCGACGCTGGAAGACTGGATCAAGCGCTATCGCTACGAGGCGGACGTCCGCGAGGCCCTGCTTCTCGGCGGGGGCCAGCCGGAACCGGCGGGCAGCCTCGACAGCTCGATCCAGATGATGGAGACCGGCCTGTTCGACCGGTACGGCTTCACCCGGCTGCACGTCGCCGGCCATCCGGAGGGAAACCGCGACATCGACCGGGACGGCTCGACGCGCAGCACCGATCAGGCGCTCGCCTGGAAACAGGATTTTGCTGCGCGAACCGATGCCGACATGGCGATCGTCACCCAGTTCGCCTTCGACGCCCACGCCGTCACGGACTGGGCCGAGCGCATCCAGGAGGCCGGCATCACCCTGCCGATTCATGTGGGCGTCGCCGGCCCGGCCAAGCTGCAGACGCTCGTGCAATATGCACTGTCCTGCGGCGTCGGCCCCTCCCTGAAGGTGCTGCAGAAGCGCGCCATGGACGTGACCCGCCTCCTCGTCCCCTACGAGCCGACCGAGATCGTGGCAGGGCTTGCCGACTACAAGGCCCGCACCGCCCACAGCCTGATCGAGCAATTGCACCTCTTCCCGCTCGGCGGCATCAAGGCAGCCGGGGAATGGGCGGAGCGCCAGCAGAACAAGGCGCCGGCCGAACTCGAGCGGATGGACCGCTGACGGCAAGTTCGCCGCACCATTCAGGGCACGACGAGAATCCGACGACGGAAAAAGGCGGGACCGGTTCCCGCTTTCTTCATTTCTGATATAAGCCGGCTAACGATCCCGTCAGAAGATCAGCTGCGGCAGGCTGAGCACGATCGCCGGGAAGGCGATCGTCAGGATCACCACCACCAGATCCGCCAGCATGAAGGGCGTCACACCCTTGAACACCTGCACCACCGTGACATAGCGGGACGCCACGTTCTTGATGACGAACACGTTCAGCCCCACCGGCGGCGTGATCATGCCGATCTCCAGCAGCTTGACCACCAGCACCCCGAACCAGACGAGGCTGATGCCCTCGGCCTTCAGCACCGGCAGCAGCACCGGCAGCGTCACCAGCAGGGCGCCGAACGGCTCCATGAACATGCCGAGGATGAGGTAGATCACCACGATGATGCTCATCAGTTCGACATAGCCGAGATCCGCACCGGCGACGAAGGAGCCGATGAAGGACGAGAGCCCGGTGACGCCGAGGAACCGGGTGAACATCGAGGCGCCGATGCCGATGATGAACAGCGACGCGCAGGTGGTCAGCGTTTCCAACAGCGAGACACGCACGACCTGCATGCTGAGCTTGCCGGTGATCGCCGACAGCAGGAAGGCTCCGCCGGCGCCCACCGCACCCGCCTCGGTCGCGGTGAAATAGCCGGAGAACAGGCCACCGAACACCAGCAGCACCAGGATGAGCAGCGGCCAGATGCGTAGGATCGCGGCCCGGTTGCCGCCCTCCCCGGATACGGCCGTGAGCGTGCGCGGTACGATGTCCGGCCTCAGCCAGCAAACCGTCAGCACGACGAGGCAATAGGAGAGTGCGGTCAACAGCCCGACGCCGATGCCGCCGACGAAGATCTGCGTGATCGAGGTCTCGGCGAAGACGCCGTAGACGATCATCAGGATCGAGGGCGGGATGAGGGCGCCGATCGTGCCGCCGGCGGCCAGTGCCCCGGCGGCAAAGCTCGGCCGATAGCCGGCGGCCACCATCTCCGGAATAGCGATCCGCCCCATGGCGGCGGCGCAGGCGATCGAGGAGCCGCTGACGGCGGCAAAGCCGGTGCAGGCGAAGATCGACGAGATCGCCAGCCCGCCGGGAACCCGCCCGAGGATCGCCTTCGCCGCGTCGAAGAGATTGGTGGTCAGCCCCGCATGAAAGGAGATGAATCCCATCAGCAGGAACATCGGCACGGCGCTCATGGTCCAGCTCGCCACGAAGCTGTAGGGCGTCGAGGTGATCATGCCGAGGGCCGGCTTGAAGCCGAGCAGGAATGCGATGCCGCCGAACGAGACGGAAATCATCGCCAGCGCCACCGGAATGCGCAGCAGCAGGAGCAGGGCCAGGATGGCGATGCCGTAGAGGCCGGTTTCGACGCTCATGCTTCACTCTCCCGCGCCGTATCGACGCTGCCTGTCGCGATCTGGAGGAAGCGCACTGCCAGGATGGCAGCCGCGAGCGCAAAGCCGATGGATGGCAGGAAATAGCCGGGCCAGGTGATGATCTTGACTTGCAGGGCGACGACGAAGGTGCCGGTCACGTAGTTCTTCACCGCCGTGATCCAGGTGGCATAGGCCATGACGGCGTAGATCAGCGTGCCGAGCAGGGCGACCGTCGCATCGGAAATCTTCATCATCCGCGGCGACATCATGAACTCGATCAGTTCGACGGAGATCATGCCGCCCCTGCGCTCGACCCAGGCCAGCGGCAGGAACGCGACGAGGACCATGTAGTAGTAAGAGACGATCTCGACCGTGGCCGGCAGCGAGGCCCCGGTGATGATGCGCGCAATGATGTCGGCGCAGACATGGACCATCATCAGGACGACGCCCACGGCACCGACGAAGGCCAGCATGCGCGACAGTCTGTCGGCAAGGGAAAACAGCTGGGACATGGAAGACCCTTTGAAAAAGCATTGGCGAAGAAGACCGGCCGGCGGGCTTCCGCCCGCCGGCCCCCACCTCAAAGTCCGTAGGTGGCGAAGTCGATCTTGCTCCAGACCTCTTCGTCGAGACGCTTGGTGATGGCGTCCGTATCGCCGTTGGCCTCCTTGACGATGCCGTTCCACTTCTCGACCAGGGCGACGAAACGGTCGACGCGCGCCTGGGCGTCGTCGAAACCGAAGCGCTCCTGCGAGACCTTGGCCGCCGTCGCCTTGTCCGCCTCGGCGAAGGCTTCCGACGCCTTCAGGAACTCGGCATCGGGCTCGAGGAACTGGATGCCCGCCTTTTGCGCAGCGTCCTTGGCGATCGACGCCATCTCATAGCCCCAGCGCTGGGTGAAGACGACATTGGCCTTGTTGGCGGCCGTCGCCAGTTGCTTGCGCTCCTCGGGAGCAAGGTTCTCCCAGGCGGAATTGGCGACGGTGAAATCCGAGGTCGCGTGATAGGTGCCGAGCGGGATGAAGGTGATGTTCTTCACCAGCTCGACCAGCCGGAACGACAGGAGATCGCCGATCGACGCCATCGAGCCGTCGATCACGCCCTGCGACATGGATTCGAAGGTGTCGCCGACGCCGATATTGGCGGGCACGGCGCCGAAATTCTCGGCCCAGCGCGAGAAAGGCGCACCGCCGCTGCGCAATCTCAGCCCCTTGATGTCAGCCGCGGTCTTGACCGGCTTGGTGGTCAGCAGCGCATAAACATCGGAAGAGCCGGACCCCAGATAGACCACGCCGAACTTCTTCAGCTCCGCCTGGCAGGTGTCGCAGGTGACGATATATTCGGTCATCGCCGCGGCCATCGCGTGCGGTTCGCGGCCGGAAAGCGCCAGTTCTCCGGCCAGCGACATGTTCGGCAGGTCGGCCGGGAAATAGAGCGGCAGCAGGTTGCCGACCTCGACGAGCTGGCTTTGCAGTGCGTCCTTCATCTGGCCGAGGCCGACCACTTCGGGGCCGAGCATCTGCGCCGTCAGCTTTCCGCCGGAGACCTCCGGCAGATATTCGACGAGCTTTCCATAGAGATGACTGTTGGACGGATGAGCGGGTGGTGCACCCGGCGCGACGCGAAGTTCGCGGGCATCGGCGGTAGTGGCAGCCAGGGCAGCGAGCCCCACGATCATATGCAGCATGCGTTTCATGTTCATTTCCTCCCAGTTCAGAACACGTTACGGGTCGATAGATCTAAAGCTTCAGCAGTCTCCGGGCGTTTTCCTTGAGGATCAGCGGACGGACCTCGTCGCGGATATCGATGGTCTCGAAATCCTTGAGCCACCGGTCCGGAGTGATCGCCGGCCAGTCCGAGCCGAACAGCATCTTGTGTTTCAGCATGGTGTTGGCGTAGCGGATCAGGATCGGCGGAAAGTACTTCGGCGACCAGCCGGACATGTCGATGTAGACGTTGGGCTTGTGGGTCGCGACGGAGAGCGCCTCCTCCTGCCAGGGAAAGGAGGGATGGGCGAGAATGATCGGCATGTCGGGAAAATCGGCCGCCACATCGTCCAGGTGGATCGGATTGGAGTATTTCAGCCGCATGCCCATGCCGCCGCGCATGCCCGCCCCGACCCCGGTCTGGCCGGTGTGGAAGAGCGTGATCGCGCCCTCTTCGGCGATCGCCTCGTAAAGCGGATAGGCGCTGCGGTCGTAGGGGTAGAAACCCTGCATGGTCGGGTGGAACTTGAAGCCCTTGACGCCGAATTCCCGCACAAGCCGCCGGGCCTCCCGGGCACCGAGCCTGCCCTTGGCCGGATCGATCGAGGCGAAGGGGATCATGATGTCGGCATTTTCCGCGGCGATCCGCGCCACCTCCTCGTTCTCGTAGCGGCGAAAACCGGTCTCGCGTTCGGCGTCGACGGGGAAGATCACGCAGGCGATCTTTCGCTCACGGTAATAGGTCGCCGTCTCCTCGACGGTCGGCAGCATGCCCTTCGCCCCGGCCGGGTTCTTGAAATAGCTGGCCATGCCGGCCTGGAACTCGTCATATCCGTCGTCGCGCGGGCCGCAGCACGGCTCCTCGGCATGGGTGTGGAAGTCGATCGCAACCAGGTCATCGATGTCTATCGGCATGTGCGCTCCTCCTCCAGGCCGACATATTTCTGCAGGAGCGCGATCAGCTGCGCCTGTTCGGGTTTGCTGAGCGGCGCACCGGTCGTTTCCTCATAGGCGAAGAAGGCGGCCGCCGCCGTCTCCACGGCCTGCTCGCCCGTCGGCGTCAAGGTCAGCTCGACCGCGCGCCGATCGGCATCGGGGATCTGCCGGGACACGAAGCCCTGCTCCTCCAGCGCGCGGATCAGCTTGGTCATGTGGGCCCGCTTGATCATCAGCCGCTGGCCGAGCGCGTGCTGGCGAATGCCGGGATTGCAGGCGATCACCCACAGCACGGAGAACTCGCCGGGCTTCAGGCCGCGCGGACCGCGGTCGGAGAAGAAATCCTCGAAGGCGCGCAACTGCGCCAGCCGCAGGAGAAAGCCGAGCGAACCGGCAAGCGAGCCCACCTTGACCTGATCGATGCTGCGGAGAGACAGATCCACGATGCTCTCCTCAGTTCGCGCCGGGCGCCCTGAGGCGCGCCGCACGTTTGTCGAGGAAGGCCTGCAGCCGTTCTTCCGCCTCCGGGCTGGTGGCGGTGAACGAGGAGATGAAGGATTCGACGAAGAGGCCGTCCTCCTTCGCCATGTCCTGGATACGCGGCAGGGCGTTGATGACGGCATAGTTCGACAGCGCCGCGTTCGACGCGGCGACCACCGCCAGATCATGCGCCTTCTTGCGCGCCTCGCCGGCCGGAACGACATATTGCACGACGTTCCAGCGTTCCGCCTCGGCGGCCGAGGCCACGCGCCCGGTCAGCATCATGTCTGTCATGCGTGCGACGCCGGTCAGTCTTGCGACCCGGACCGACCCGCCTCCGCCGACGAAGATGCCGCGCTGCCCTTCGGGAAGGGCGAAGAAGGCGGTCTCGTCGGCTACACGGATATGGGTGGAAGCCGCCAGTTCCAGGCCGCCGCCGACGACCGCGCCGTGCAGGGCCGAGAACCACGGAATGGTGCCGTGCTCGATGCCGGAAAAGACGGAATGCCAGCGGCGGGAGCCCCGCACGCCCTCGATCGCCGTCTTCTTCACGTGCTCGGCCAGATCGAGGCCGGCGCAGAAATGATCGCCATGGCCGAAGAGCACGACGGCCTTCGCCTCGCGCTCGGCCCTGGCGACGGCTTCGGCAATGGCCTCGACGAAACGGTCACTGATCGCATTGCGCTTTTCCGGCCGGTTGAGCCCGATATGCGCGATCTCGCCCACGGTTTCATAGGTTACGAAATGCGATGCAACGTCTACGCCCATCGTCGGCAGCTCCTTGGATCATCTGTGTTTTGATTTTGTTTTCTTATGGATTGTTTACAAGGTGATTGTTTCTTTGTAAACAAATTTTCGGCGCCCGGGAGGGGCGTCGAACGGCCTCGTTACTGACATTCTGGGAGGAGAGTCATGACGGAAGGACACATGCGCGACATCAAGCTGTGGTCACCCCGGCTTGAGTGGCAAGAGCGAGCCGACGGCTCGATCCTGATCTGGCGCAGCGATGCGCTCGGACCCTATCCCGACAGCATGACTGAGCGTTTCGCCCATTGGGCGCACACGGTTCCCGACCGCCCCTGGATGGCCGAGCGCGACGAGGCGGGCGGCTGGTCCAGGCTCGCCTATGGTCAGGCCATGGATCGCATAAGGGCCATATCGCAGTTCTGTCTCGATCTCGGTCTTTCGACCGAACGCCCGCTGATCATCCTGTCCGACAATTCGATCGGTCATGCGCTGATGGCGCTCGGCGCGCAGCATGTCGGCATCCCCTCGGCGGCGATCTCGCCGGCCTATGCCACGGCGTCGAACGAGTTCGACAAGCTGAGGGACATTGTCGGCCAGATCACCCCCGGCCTGATCTACGCCGAAGATGCGGCACCGTTCCATGCCGCCATCGCCGCCGCCTTCCCACCCGATGTGCCGGTGGTCTGCCGCCGCAACCCGCCCCCCGGCCGGCCTTCGCATCGCCTGCCGGATATCTTCGACGTCGAGCCGGGCCCGGCGGTCGATACGGCCCATGCCGCCACCGGGCCCGACACGGTAGCGAAGTTCCTGTTCACCTCCGGCACCACCGGTTCGCCCAAGGCGGTGATTCAGACCCAGCGCATGCTGTGCTCCAACCAGGAGATGATTGCCGATTGCTACGCTTTCCTGCGCGAGGATCCGCCTGTTGTCGTCGACTGGGCGCCGTGGAACCACACCGCCAGCGGCAACAAGGTGTTCAACATGGTCATCTACCATGGCGGCACCTTCTACATCGACAAGGGTCGGCCGACGCCTGCGGGCATGCGCGAGACGATCGCCAATCTGCGCGAGATCTCGCCCACCTGGTATTTCAACGTTCCGGCCGGCTATGAAATGCTGGTCCACGCCATGCGCGAGGACGAAACGCTCAGGGACACCTTCTTCCGCGACCTGAAAATGCTGATGTATGCCGGTGCCGGCATGGCGCAGCACACCTGGGACGCGCTCGAGGAACTGTCGAGACAGGCGAGCGGCGAACCGGTGCATATCGGCACCGGGCTCGGCTCGACTGAAACGGCGCCGTTCTCGCTCTATTGCACCGAACCGCAGGAAAGGCCCGGCAATATCGGCATTCCGGCGCAAGGCATAACCCTCAAGCTCGTTCCGATCGAGGAGAAATACGAGCTGCGGCTGAAGGGTCCCAATGTGACGCCCGGCTACTGGCGCAACCCCAGGCTGACGGCCGCCGCCTTCGACGACGAGGGCTTCTACATGATCGGCGACGCGGTGAAGTTCGCCGTCGACCGCGATCCCCGGCACGGTTTCTTCTTCGACGGCCGCACCGCCGAAAACTTCAAGCTGCAGACCGGCACCTGGGTCGCCGTCGGCAAGCTGAGAGCCCAGCTGGTCGATCAGTTCGGCGGGCTGATCCGCGACGCGGTCATCACCGGGGCCGACCGCGAGGAGCTGGGCGCGCTGGTCGTGCCCTTCTACCCCGCCTTGCGAAAGCTGGTGGCCGGCGGCGAGGAGATGAGCGACGCCGAGATCCTGCAGCATCCGGAAGTGCGGGCGGCCCTCGCCGACAAACTTGGCGCGCATGCGCGCTCGGCATCCGGCTCGGCCACGCGCGTCATGCGCATCCTGCCGCTCCGGGACGCGCCCCGCTTCGAGCGCGGCGAGATCACCGACAAGGGGTCGATCAACCAGCGCGCCATGCTGTCGCACCGCGCCGATCTGGTGAAGACGCTTTATGACGGCAGCGACGAAGTCATAGCTTTCGAGGAGGAGACGATACGATGAAGATCGAGGGCAGCAGCGCATTGGTGACCGGCGGTGGTTCCGGTCTGGGCGAGGCGACGGCGCGCATGCTGGCAAACCGTGGCGCCATCGTCCATGTGATGGATCTCAACGAGGCTGCCGCCGCCCGCGTTGCAGGCGAGATCGGCGGGATCGCGATTGCCGGCGATGTCGCGAGTGAAGCGGATGCCGAGCGGGCGATAGCCCGCGCCGGACAAGCCGGCGATGGTCTGCGAATCCTCGTCAATTGTGCAGGCATCGGTCCGGCCGCCCGGGTGATCGGTCGCGAGGGCCCGATGCCGCTTGGCGATTTCGAACGGGTCATCCGTGTCAACCTGATCGGCAGCTTCAACATGATGCGGCTGGCAGCGGCGCATATGGCAGACCTGCCCGAGCGGGACGACAAGGCGCGCGGCGCGATCGTCAATACCGCCTCTGTCGCCGCGACCGACGGACAGATTGGTCAGGTAGCCTATTCGGCCTCCAAGGGCGCGATCGTCTCCATGGCCCTGCCGGCGGCCCGCGAACTGGCCCGCTTCGGCATCAGGGTCAACACCATCGCACCCGGCATCTTCGCCACGCCGCTGCTCAGATCGCTGCCGAGCGAGGTGCAGCAGAGCCTGGCCGCCTCCATCCCCTATCCCTCGCGCCTCGGCGATCCGGCGGAATATGCCGACGCGGTCCGCTTCTGCATCGAGAACCAGTATCTCAACGCCGAAGTTATTCGCCTCGACGGGGCGATCCGAATGCAGCCGAAGTGACGCCATGTCGGTCTTCGCGCGCCAAGCGGAACGAACCGCACAACTGCTTCAGATCACGCCCGGCTGGAAGCGGCTCCAGCAACTGCACCCGGATTGCGACGACGAAACCACGCGAGCCATCCTCGATGAGGCTGCCAGCTTCGCCGAGGGCGTGCTTCATCCGCTGAACACGATCGGCGATCGCCAGGGCTGCACGGTGAGCGAGAGCCGCGTCCGGACGCCGGCCGGCTTTGCCGACGCCTATCGGCAGTACGCGCAAGCCGGCTGGCTCGGCATGGATGTGCCGGAAACTTTTGGCGGCCAGAGCCTGCCGCTCACGGTCCAAGCCGCCTGTTCACCGCTCTTCGAACGCGGCTGCGTGGCCTTGATGATGGCGGCCGGATCGAGCCGTGCGGCGTCCCACCTGCTGGCCCGGGCGGCGGACGCGGAGACCGCTGCCGAATGGGTACCGCGGCTGACGGCCGGCGACTGGGCTGCGACCATCTGCATTTCCGAGCCGGAGGCCGGCTCCGACGTCGGGCGGCTGCGCACCCGGGCGGAACTGAGCAACGGCGAATGGCGCATCAGCGGCCAGAAGATCTGGATCTCGTTTGGCGATCACGACATGACGGAACGCATCGGCCACTGCCTGCTGGCCCGCACCGGCGAGGCGCCCGGCACGCGGGGGCTCAGCCTGTTTCTCGTGCCGAACCGGATCGACGGTGAGCCGAACGGCATCACCCTCGAGCGGATCGAGGAGAAGATGGGGCTGCACGGCTCCCCCACCTGCGCGCTTCGCTTCGACGGCGCCCGCGGCTCCCTGATCGGCGAACCGGGGCGCGGCCTGCCCGAGCTCTTTGCCATGATCGAGCTGATGCGCCTTTTGACGGCCTGCCAGGGGCTTGGCATCGCCTCGGCTTCCGCCGACATCGCCGAGGCCTATGCCGCCGAGCGCCGCCAGGGCGGCCCGCCGGACGCGCCCCCGGTGCCGATTGCGGCCCATCCGGACGTGCGCCGGCAGCTGCAGGAAATCCGCGCGCGCACGGAGGTGCTGCGGGCCGCGGTGCTGGAACTCGCCACGATCATGGACCTCGCCCGCCTGGAGCCCGACCCGCAACTGCGTTCGCAATTGTCCGATCTGGCCGGCTGGATGTTGCCGCTCATCAAGAATTTCGGCGCCGGCGCAGGCTTCGACGTCGCCAATGCCGCCATCCAGGTGCTCGGCGGCGCCGGCTACACGAAGGACTGGCCGCTCGAACAATATCTGCGCGATTCCCGCGTGATGACCATCTACGAGGGCACGACCGGCATGCAGGCGCTGGATTTCCTCACCCGCCGCCTCTGGCGGGAAGAAGGCCGCGGCCTCCGCCTCTTCCAGGCGCGCGCACGCCAGGAGATCGGTGATCTCGCAGCCCGCCATCCGGACAAGGCAGAAGAAGCCCTGCGCACGCTCGACACCTTCGACGCCTTCAGCACCCGCCTGATGGCCCTGCAGCCAGACCCCGACACTGCCCTCTACCAGGCCCACGCCTACATGACCGCCGCCTGGGCCGCCGTCACGGCCTGGATGATGCTGAGACTGCAGCAACCCGCAGCTGGGCTGTCGCTGGCCTGATGGCAGGCAACGGGATGGAGCGTGTTGGGGAATGGGGACCGGTGCGGGGACGAGTGGCGGAGAGGGTGGGATTCGAACCCACGATACGGTTGCCCGTATGCCGCATTTCGAGTGCGGTGCTTTCGACCACTCAGCCACCTCTCCGCTTTGCTGGTCGGCGCAAGTTGTGCGCGGGCTGTCTCTTAGCGGGCAAATGTCGGGCTTGCAAGGGCGAAAATCCAACTATCTCAAGCTTTCATCTTGACAGTTTTTGACCCGTCACGTATGCGAGCCGTGAATTAGACATGGGCTAACTGTGTCCTGATTTCTCCGCCCCGGCGGAACTCCACCGGCAGGCACCGCGATCGTTGATGATATCGGGGCCTGCTTCAACATCGACTGACAAGAAGACGGCCGCCTGGTTGCCAGGCAGAGCCGGAACGAACATGAAAGGATAACCAATGTTCGCAGTCATCAAGACCGGCGGTAAGCAGTACCGCGTGAGCGCCAACGACGTGCTGACCATCGAAAAGCTGGAAGCCGAAGCTGGTGCGACTATCGAATTCACTGAAGTTCTCATGGTCGGCGTTGGTGCCGATGCCAAGATCGGCCTGCCCTTCGTGGCCGGCGCATCGGTCAAGGCTGAAGTCGTCGAGCACAACCGTGGCAAGAAGGTGATCGCGTTCAAGAAGCGTCGTCGCCAGAATTCCAAGCGTTCGCGCGGCCATCGCCAGCACCATACCGTCGTTCGCATCACCGACATCGTCGCTGCGTAACGGTCAACGAGACAACAGGTTCTAAAGGAGAACTCCAATGGCACACAAAAAAGCTGGCGGTTCGTCGCGTAACGGTCGCGATTCGAATTCCAAGCGCCTTGGCGTGAAGAAGTTCGGCGGCGAAGTCGTCGTTCCGGGCAACATTATCGTGCGTCAGCGCGGCACCCAGTGGCATCCGGGCGCAAACGTCGGCCTGGGCAAGGATCATACGATCTTTGCTCTCACCGCCGGTAATGTCGCCTACCGTACCAAGGCCAACGGCCGAGTCTACGTGTCGGTGATGCCGAAAGCGGCGGAAGCAGCGGAATAAAGCCGGTAACGCTCTAAAACAGCCGGCGTCTCATCGACCCGGCTGGCCGTACCAGGTTCAGTCTAGAAAACAGGGGAGATGGGGCGCCATCTCCCCTTTTTCTTGTGCCTTTTTTCAACCAGAAGGAGACTGAACCATGCAGATCGAACTATCGAGGGTCGACCCGTCGCGGTCACCCCAGGACCGGTTGAGGCCGGATCGGTTACGGAGCGATTGCCCCGTCTTGCTGTCGCAGAGGCTCGTCATGCGCGCGCCCCACGAGGAAGACATCGACGCCCTTGCCCATCTCGCCAACAACGCCGCCGTTGCCACCATGGTATCGCGCATGCCGCACCCGTACACGGCACGCGATGCGGCCGATTTCGTGCGACGCACGAATGCTGGCGAGATTGGCAAATGCGTCTATGCGATTACCAAGGCCGAAAACGGCGAATTCCTCGGCTGCTGCGCGCTGGAGCCGCATGTCAACGACGCCGACACGCTGGAAATCGGCTACTGGCTGGGCGAGCCGCACTGGAACAGGGGCTATGCCACGGAAGCCGCCCATGCACTGATCGACATGGCGTTCCGCACCCGCGACATCGCCCATATCGACGCGCGCTGCCGGGTCACCAACATCGCCTCGCGCCGGGTGATCCAGAAGTGCGGGTTCCAGTTCCAGGGCTCGGGCATGGTCGGCAGCCTCGCCATGGGCGGCATGATGCCGGTCGAATGGTTCAGGCTCGACCGCAAGACCTGGATGTCGCTGAAGAGCTGGGGGGAGATGCGGTGATGAACGCCCCCCTGAAGAAGACCCTGCCTTCGATGCCCGGGCCCTGCCCGGTCATCGAAACGACGCGACTTGCCCTGCGCCCGCATCGCATGAGCGATGCGGAGGCGATCGTCGAATCGCTCGGCGACTACCAGGTCGTGCGCATGCTGGCCCGCGTGCCGGTGCCCTATGACCGGCAGGACGCCACCGACTGGCTGAGCCGCGTCACCAGCGGCATCACGCCCGACTGGGCTTTCGCCGTCAACGCCGGCGACGACGTTCATCTCGGCGTCGTGTCGATCGAGCTGCGCCACGGCCTCTGGCATCTCGGCTACTGGCTGAACCGCTACTACTGGGGCAAGGGCCTGATGAGCGAGGCGGCGGGTGCGGCGATCGAGCGCTTCTTCCGCCGCATGCCGGAGGCGGAGCTGCATTCCGGCGCCTTCGCCGACAATGCGGCGTCGCTGCGCATCCAGGAAAAGCACGGCTTTTCCATCCTGCGCTGCGGCGATCTCTACTCCCGCGCCCGCAATGCGGTGGCCCCGCATATCGAAACGCGGCTGACCGAGGCGGATTTCCGCCGACCATGACAGACAAGGCCCGGGACGGCGCATCGTCGCCCCGGGCCTCGCCCAAGGCATGCGGCGAGCTCCGGCCAGCCGCGCGTCCGCGGCATCCCGCCATCGGGCGGACCGAAGAATATGACGATACTCTTTGACCTCCGGCTCAACCGGCTATATCGATGGCCCAAACAATCCCGCTCATCCCGACCCGCAATCAATTGGCAGAAGCATGAAATTTCTCGACGAGGCAAAGGTCTATATCCGCTCCGGTGACGGTGGCGCCGGCAGCGTCTCCTTCCGCCGCGAAAAATTCATCGAATTCGGCGGTCCGGACGGTGGCGACGGCGGCCGCGGCGGCGATGTCTGGGTCGAGGCCGTCAACGGCCTCAACACGCTCATCGACTTCCGCTTCCAGCAGCATTTCAAGGCCAAGACCGGCACGCACGGCATGGGCCGCAACCGCACCGGCGCCAATGGCGAAGACATCACGCTGAAGGTGCCGGTCGGCACGCAGATCTTCGAGGAAGACAACGAGACCCTGATCGTCGACATGACGGTCGAGGGCCAACGCTTCCGCATCGCCAAGGGCGGCAATGGCGGCTTCGGCAACGCACATTTCAAGTCGGCGACCAACCAGGCGCCGAACTGGGCCAATCCGGGGCTCGAGGGCGAGGAAAAGACGGTCTGGCTGCGGCTCAAGCTGATCGCCGATGCCGGCCTGGTCGGGCTTCCCAATGCCGGCAAGTCGACCTTCCTGGCCGCCGTCACCCGCGCCCGGCCGAAGATCGCCAACTATCCCTTCACCACGCTGCATCCGAACCTCGGCGTCGCCACGGTCGATGAGCGCGAATTCATCCTCGCCGACATTCCGGGCCTGATCGAAGGCGCCCATGAAGGCGTCGGCATCGGCGACCGCTTCCTCGGCCATGTCGAGCGCACCCGCGTGCTGCTGCATCTCGTCTCCGCCCAGGAGGAGCATGTCGGCCAGGCCTACAAGACGGTGAAGCACGAGCTCGAAGCCTATGGCGGCGGGCTGGAGGACAAGCCCGAGATCGTCGCCTTGTCGCAGATCGACGTGCTCGACGAGGAGGGCCTGAAGAAGAAGGCCCAGGAACTGAAGAAGGCCTGCGGCAGGACGCCGCTTCTGCTCTCCGCCATCACCGGCAAGGGCATGACGGAGGCGCTCCGCCAGTTGCGCGACGTCATCGTCGCCGAGAGTGGCAATATCCCGCTTCCGGAAAAACGCGACCGCAACCGCAAGCGCGACCAGGAAACGGAAGGCGATGAATAAATGTCGGCCGGAGCCAAATCGCTGACGCGCTACAGGCGCATCGTCATCAAGATCGGCTCGGCCCTGCTGGTCGATCGGGGCAGCGGCCTGAAGAAGGCCTGGCTCGACGCGATCTGCGACGACATCGCCGAGCTCAGGGCCCGCGGCGTCGACGTACTGGTCGTCTCGTCGGGCGCGATCGCCCTTGGCCGCACCGTGCTCGACCTGCCGTCCGGCGGCCTGAAGCTCGAGGAAAGCCAGGCGGCCGCGGCCGTCGGCCAGATTGCCCTTGCCCGCCACTGGTCGGAAAGCCTGTCGCGTTCTTCGATCGTCGCCGGCCAGATCCTGCTGACGCTCGGCGACACCGAGGAACGCCGCCGCTACCTGAACGCCCGCGCCACGCTGCAGCAGCTTCTGAAGATCGGCGCCGTGCCGATCATCAACGAGAACGACACGGTCGCCACCACCGAGATCCGCTACGGCGACAATGACCGGCTCGCCGCCCGCGTCGCCACCATGGCCGGCGCCGACCTTCTGGTCCTGCTCTCCGACATCGACGGGCTCTATACCGCCCCGCCGCATCTCGATCCCAATGCCCGCTTCCTCGACACGATCGCCGAGATCACCCCGGAGATCGAGGCCATGGCCGGGGGCGCCGCCTCCGAACTGTCGCGCGGCGGCATGCGCACCAAGATCGACGCCGGCAAGATCGCCACCGGCGCCGGCTGCGCCATGATCATCGCCTCGGGCAAGACCGACCATCCGCTGAAGGCGATCGAGACCGGCGCCCGCCATTCCTGGTTCGCCCCGGCGAAGACGCCGGTCACCGCCCGCAAGACCTGGATCGCCGGCCAGCTCCAGGCCTCCGGCGAACTGCATGTCGATGCCGGCGCCCAGACCGCGCTGAAGGCCGGCAAGAGCCTGCTCCCCGCCGGCGTCCGCC
>Ga0180012_1000392_pt1 | contig 15383 bp, 14 predicted proteins | sample KR11_S2_MetaG_FD_122243 | JGI IMG/M metagenome (GOLD analysis project Ga0180012, IMG submission 122243) | Groundwater microbial communities from the Olkiluoto Island deep subsurface site, Finland - KR11_S2_MetaG | ecosystem: Environmental > Aquatic > Deep subsurface > Groundwater | place...
ATTTGATATCCACCGAGCGAAGGGGACGAAGCATCCGCTTATGGCGCGTTATGGTATTGACGCGATACCGCTTACCCATGAAAAAATTGACGAATGGCGGGATTCGATGAGACGGGGCATTACCGTACAAATTCACGGAAGTAATGTAGTCGTGACCGGAGGCATTGATGACGTTTGGATCAATCCACAAGAGGAATTTATAATTGTTGATTATAAAGCGACTTCGAAAGAAACGGAAGTTACCCTGGACGCGGACTGGCAGATCGGATACAAAAGACAGATGGAGATTTATCAATGGCTTTTCAGGCAAAATGGTTACAAAGTTTCCCCCACCGGATATTTTGTTTATTGTAATGGCGACGCGGACAAAGAAGCTTTTGATGCCAAACTTGAATTCGATATAAAAATACTTCTATACATAGGAAACAGCGACTGGGTCGAACAAACGATTTTAGATGCTATCAAATGCCTGCAATCCGATAATCTCCCCTTGTCCGGCCAAGACTGCGACTTCTGCAAATACCGCGAGGCGGTAAAGCAGTTTGAAAAATAAACCAGCTAAATAGTCAGTCAATTTATTAATGTCTTCGGCATTAGATTTTACGATATATTTATACTCACCGATCTTAACAAAAGCATCTCTTGCGATAGACATTTTTATTATCCCATACTATACTTTAAAGTATGAAGCTATGGAAACAGTTTGCGATGAGTTTTTTTGTGGCATTGATATTACCATCAATATTTTTAACAGTCTCATCTTTGCCATTTTTCATTCAATTCCGTCCAAGAGTTTATGATTGGGGCGATTTATATATTCAAATTCCTATGGGTGTTTTAATGGTTTTGACCTCTTTAGATGATTTTGATTCGTTTATCCCTATGGGCGTTTTATTCCTTTTTAATTGGTTAATAGCCATTATGGTTATTTTTCTCTTCACTTATCTTCGGAGAAAATGGAAGGCAAAGCGGGTAGTTTGAATGTCTTTCCTGAAACATGCAATGCTGCTTGGGAAAAAAACCAGGCTTTGCCGTATCGCAAAACAGCGAGCGTTGGTTTATTCACTGAGACAGCTTCTTCTGCTCGCTTCAAGTCCTTCTCTGCTTGGGCTATCAGCTTCTCCGTCTGGGCTTTTACTTTCTGATCGGTAATTGTAGAAAGAGCGGCTTTGGCTTCGTCAAGAGATAACGTTGCAAGCATTAAGTCTGCCGAAATGAGATCATGTATCGCGAGTTCAAACATGTGCGCTATTTCAGGAGTAAGTAAGGGCTTTGGTTGAAAGAATTTAAAAAGAACGCTCTTTTCTTCCCATTTCTTGTAGAGTTGTAATTGTGTATCCATCAATCTGACCGCCTGCGCCTCGCTGACAAATACACCAATTCCTTTAGAAAAATTAAGATGGCTTTCATCTTTCCAGAACTCTACTTTTAGGCTTCCTGTTACAAACTTCACTACTTGTTGAATCGTTTTTCCTATTACTCCACCCGTGTTGGCAACAGTATTTAGATTGTCCCGCACCTGTGTTTTGAGACCCTGAGCGGTATATTCCGACGTCCCATTCGTTGTTATATTTTTCAATTCAAATTGTGCGTTTTTTTCTCCAACTCCAAAAAGCTCAACACTAAGCTTATGTCCTCCATCTACCAAGTCTTGTGGCAGAGGGATGGGGCCGGAATTGATAAATTCACTAGGATTAATAGCGTTTACCGCTGAAAGCGTCCAGATTGGCTGATCATCAAAAAATACAGACACATAATCTCCATCTCCAATATTTGGAAAACGATAGTCAAATGATAAATACTCAGCGCTTTCAGGAATAGTAATATCATCAAAAATGATAAATGGAGATGATTGTTCGCGACATATAATCACGCCACTTTCATATTCGCATCCAAAAGCTCGTGGCGCTCCCAAATCAAGTTGTACTCCCTGATTAATATCAATTGGAGCACCGATGTTGGCTGTTGGAAACTTTCCCCATCCGCCTTGGCCAAAAAGCGACCAATACCATGCTGCCTGGCAAGGATCAAGGGTATTACTCATACCTTGTGGAGTATTAAATCCAGCAGGATTTCGGTTATCGCAGTAATTATTACCATTGAATCCCTCAGGGTTCATTGTCCAGCGGTACCATTGCTGAACACCAGTGTGATTTTTTGCAAACACTCCTCCATCATTTTCTTGAGGAAATATCTCATCCCCCACCTCATTTGGATCAACAAGATTTGGGTGGTTGTATATACGCCCTTCCGCAGTTTCACCGAAGGCCGAGAAATTAGTAGAGTAGTAATTATCAATTTTTAGGTTAGTTTTATTTTGTATCTGTTGAAGTAAAGTAGCAAAAAAATCATGAGGAATAGCGGGTCCACCAATTCCAAATCTTTCAGATCTAGCGGGATAGTCCAGAATTGTCACCTGCGCTTGAGGTACGCTTGGTGCGACATCAAGGTATAGCCGCGCTGCATGCGCGTTCACAATCGTTCCTAATGAATGACCAATGAAATGTATGTTTTTGTTATAGCTTTTACCCAATTTTTCAACTAAATATTTTGCAAGGGCTGCGCCAGCATCATCGGTATATAGTCTTGCTTCTTGGTATCCTTCAATACTGAGTCCCTGAAATGCCTCCGGCCAGACATACTGAATGACATTTACCTTGTTACCAAACTGTTGTTTTATAAGATACCCTCCACCCCCTGAAGAAAAACCACTAAATAATATTTCATCGAAATTTCCATCCGCACTCACTTCATCGTAATTGTTATCCGATAGCCCATGGGTTATTATGACCGTCGGCTTGTTAGGATCAATGTCCCCAAATGGTATTTTTTTGCCAGGAGGCGCGACATTGGGAGGGCGAAATACACTTGTTGGATCCGGTAACCCACCAAAGGGAAGTAACGACAACCGCCTCCGATGTGTCTTCACTAATATCCCAAGCAAGAACGGACACTATATCGCGTGGCCCGCGCACTGCTCCCAATGTCGGATGCGTATAGTCGGGAAGATTTGCAATTATCCCCTCCCATGATACAGACTGACCCGCACCCGTGATGCGTTGCTTCATGTTATTATAAATATCAGCAGCCCAGCCGGCAAATACTGCGTTCGTTAAGCCGTTTGGCTCTCCTCTAAATAATCCTGACTGACCAATGCCATAGACCTCCCGATCATCGAGAGTAAGGAGTTCTAAGTTGCTTGTTGCGCTGGCACCCTTCGTGAGAAATACATCGTCACTAAAACTTTCCACATCTTCATCCAAGTACTGAAGCAAACGAAGCTTGCCAATTTGCCCACCATCGCGGGAAGTGAATGCATAGCGATTCGTCATAGTCTGTTTGCCTTCGGCAATGGAGCTTGAAACTGTCCAATCAATGGTATTTCCATTTTGTCCGACGAAAAACCCTGAGCTTGTGACCACATTGGGATTACCCGGATCCCGCACTGGTAACGAAGCATTTGCACTTGATAACTGAATGCCACCACCGTTTATTCCTGTATCAATATATGTGAAATAGTCATAGAGCACATTTTCTGTAAACGTATCATTGCTTGTTTGCCGATGGGCAGTAATTTGAGCGCTGCGTGATTCGCCTCCGGTCTGCACGATCACAGACCATCTGCCAATTGTACCCTCAGGAATACCATTGTCAAGCTCTTGCGTTGAAGAGTCTAACGCTTGAATAGCAGTCATTGGTTGAAGGCTGGACTGTTCATTATATTCCTGTTCTTTTGCTGAAAGAGTTGAAGGGTCTATAGATACTGTATTTTGCGCCTGAGTATATGCGGGAACATTAAGAATGAGAGTTATGGCGCTAAAAAACGCAATGAGAAGTAAGACAAACTTTAATTTGAGAAATCCTTTCATTTCAAATAAACAGAGTGATATAAATATTATAGATGTGAAGATTTGGCTTTACAATAAGCAATACGAAAAATTTGGAGGCATACGAATTAGTAAATCTACTATGCTGTATAAACTCGCCCAAATCTTTAAAATAAAAGTGAGGGATTTATTTGACTTCTAAAAATTTACGGTCTAAATCCTGATTTTTATTAGTCCTTAACACAAGTTCCCGATTTATTTATTTTTTTCACTATTTTACAAAACAACCAAAGCACAGCATAAACTATGCCTACATCAATAAAAAATGACGGCCAGATAAATTGCTTGGGAGCTCCTTGGGGTGTTCTGTAAAGACAGTCAGCACTCCAAGGTAAAGGAGGGCTAACTGCGCTTGAATATACAAGAAATTCCAATGGAAATCCACATCTGACATTATTGAAATCGTTTTGATTATAAAATGTTTTTGGTAGGTATAAAGTAGCAAATACAAGAATTATACTTAGTACAAAAATTACAATATAAGTTTTTTTCATTATCAAACAAAGGGAGTTATTTGATTTTCAAAAACCTCTGAAGCCCTTGGCTATTAGCGACACATGCATCATCTTTTAAATTTATTGCGAATATTTATTTCTTTTAGCATTTTATTGTAAATCCTCATATGGCTATATTCTTGAAGTAATGTTTTTAGATCCTTTCCTTCTATTTTTGCCTGTATTTCAAGTGTAGTAGGCTTATAATGAGAAAGATGAGCAAGCCCTACTTTTTTAATATTCGCAAGTTTCAATAAAGGGGATGTATCTCCGTCTAAAATTTTAGTATCTCCAACCATATATACCTCTTCAAGCATATTTAGCTGTTCGATTCCTTTAATTGTAGGAATATTGCCTATATCTGAAAGGTTCAGCCATTTCAAATTTTTAAGTTGCCATAGTTTTTCAAAAGGAATTTTTTTGCAGCTTTGGATATTTAGTTTATTAAGTAAAGGCAGCTCCTTAATTTCATCTATATCAGTTAATTTTGTTAATCCTCCAAAATCTAACTCTTTTATACTTTTTAACTCTGATAAACCTTTTAAGCTTTTAATAGGAGAATTGTCTACGCGTAACTCCTCGAGTAATTTTAAATTTTCTAGTTCGGACAAATCTTTTTTTTTATAGCTTCTTAAATAGAGCTTTTTAAGTTTTGTACAGTTGAATAAATTTTTTGCATTTGGTGTCCAATGAAGTATGGAACATTCCTGAAGATTAGAAAAGTTATTGAAATCTATTTCAGTAAAAAAATAGGCATATAAAACTAACGATTTTAGTCCGTGTAATGAATTTATTGCTTTTGTATCCCCTAATGGTTGATGGACAATATTTAAATATTCTATAAAATTAAAATCTGATAAAAAGTCTACGTCTAATTTTGTGTAACCTAAAGACATATTTATTATTAATCCTGTTATTCCTTTTTTTAACATATAGTCTTTGGATTCATTAATTTTATTTTCTTGAATTATCAACGATATGCTACCTTTAATATCGCTTAAAATAAATCCATCTTGTTCTTTTAATGATGGATCTCTTTTTACTGCATCTTTTAAATTAATATTAAATTGAGAAATTACATCTTTATATTTCATATCAAACTCATATTATTAAAAAATTAAGGTGAAGAAATTCCATATGTATTCCAAAATTTAGGATCAACTGCATTTCTGATGTTCTCTAAAGGAATACCCTTCCTTATGGCATCATTAATTTTTATCTGTTCAAGAATCCGCGCATTTTCAGGAGCTGTTACCTGAATTTTTATAGTATCTAAGCTGTTTTCAGGTAATTTTCCACTTGAAATATGAGATCCTAATCTATTTACTAGATCAACGCTTTTACCGATATATACATTTCCTGTTCTTCCAATAAAGCTATATACTCCAGACAGTTTTGTACTTTGATTTTGTAGAAAAGCTCCTGCAACACGAGCCTCATTTGTGCAATCTCCATCTGCGCATGCGGCTCTTGCAGCTACTGTACAAGCTGCTGCAATAGCAGGAAGGACTTCGCCAGATGGATCGCTATTCATAATCGGATTATTTAATGCGTATGCGTAAGGGTTTTGGGATTGCGGATTTGTAAGCGCACCTTTTATAGGGTCTTTAGAGATGAATCTTCCTGTTGCCGGATCGTAGAAGCGGGCACGGAGATAGTAGAGTTCGAGCGTATCATCGTATTGCTGGGATTGGAACTGAAATTCTGTGTCATATACCCCCTGTTCTGTCCTCAAATTTCCAAAGGGGTCATATTCATAGGTTTTTTTCTTATTTCCATATGAATCTGTAACAAAACGAGTGTTTCCAAGGCCATCTTCCAGGAAGTATTGTCTCGAGGATGATGAATTTCCTCCCTGACTTAAGAGATTTGCTCCGTAGATATACTTCTCACCTCCGGAACCAACTATTAGTTTTGAGAGTGAGCCGGAATTATCATAGACCCATCGGCTGATAGCGGTTGAGAATTCTTCTTCCAGTCTGTTGCCAAGGCCATCATATCTATAATTATGCGTATCGCCATTGGGAGCGACATATTGGATAAGCCTGTTTTCAAAGTCATATTTATATTCCGGATTCTGAAGAGGGCTGGTTTGCGCTGTCATGATCTGATTGCCATTATTGTCGTAGTAGTAGGTCTTATCTCCTCCCTGTCCCAACTCGCTGTCTGCATTGTAGGTATAATTTTTTACTTCTCCATTTATAGTCTGCGTGAGTCTGTTGTCTACCTTGTCGAAGGTATATGAATAAAGCGCACCGTCAGGATATTTTGCCGTGGTAAGTCTACTTAAGGGATCATAGGTGAATTGAGTTACAAAAGGAGCTGTTTGCGCAGAGGCTTGGTAGAGTGAAAGGCTTTTGGCAAATGCCAGAATTTGTTGCAGGGGGTTGGCAGAAGCAAGAGTAATGTTTACAGGCCCGTATAAATTATTATTTTCGTTTGATTCGGTAATATATTTATTCTGGTCAACCATGACATAGAAATGATGCGCGCCCGATGTATCAAGGTAGGCATAATTGTTGACTTCCTGCATTGTCGCTCCGGGTGCCAAATCAATAGTGATATTGTTGAAGTCGTTGTAGCCTGTTTCGTAGGTTGGCGGCAACGGATTATCATAGTAGTATGTAATTCGGGATGCCGGAGCGTAAGCATTTGATGATCCCTGATTTTTTATGGTTGTAGTTATTTTGAAAAACTGATAAGGCGAAGGATTTGCCGGAGTAAAGGTTACATTGGTTATCACGATGTCTGCCCCGGAGGCGGGCGTAGTAGTCGGGGTGGGTGTACTGGTCGGAGTCGTGCTTGGAGAACCTGTCGGGGTAGGAGTCGGCGTTGACGTAGGGATTGGTGTGGGTGTAGGAGTCGGTGTTGGTGAAGGTATTAAAACAAATGTGCCCTGCTCACTTGATTTGATGATATTGCCCACACTGTCTCTTTCATAGGCAAAGTTGGCTAGGACTGTTGTAGATTTTTTATGGTTGATACCGGTCAGTCTGTTAGCGCTGTCGTAAGTATATGTGCTGATAATACCATTTGGTAATGTCCTGCTGGCGAGAGTATTATTTTTGTTATATGTATATGAAGCGGCTTTGTAGTTCCAGTCTGTTGCCTTGGTGAGACGATTATTATTGTCGTAGGCATAATTAACAGCTCTTCCATCGGGATAGGTAATTTTTGTCAGCAGGTTAGCATTATTATATGTATACGTCAGTGTTTGATTGAATGGGTTTTTTGCCTGTGTTAGGCGGTCAAATTTGTCGTAGGCATAGGTTGAGGTACCAATAGAGTCAATCATTTTGGTTCTGTTACCGCGGTAGTCGTATTCAAAGGTAACTGTCTTAGTGTCGGGATAGGTTATTTTGGTCAGACGGTTGAAGGCGTCGTATTGATAATTAGTTGTATTATTACTGGCATCTATTCTTTTGGTGATATTGCCATTGGCATCATATTCCCACTTGGCGACTTTACCAAGAGGTGTGGTTGATTGGGTCTGACGGTTTAATGCATCATAGGTATTTGTAGTTGTGTTATTTAATGCATCCTGCTGGGACAGGAGATTTTGATAAGCATCATATCCATAATTTGTAACATTTGTTAAGGCGTCTTTGACTGAGCTTAGCGAGTCGGAGACGTTGTAGGAATATTCAGTAATCGAATTATTTGGGGGAGTGGTCTTGGTGAGGTGGTTTTCTTTATCATAGGTATTGGTTGTTGTTCCGACAGAATTCGTTTGCGTTAGCAGATTGCCATTGTTATCATAGGTAAGAGAAGCAATTTTCCCCTCCTCATCTGTTGTTTTTGTTAGTCTTGCTATAGTATCGTATTCAAAGGTTGCAGTGTTATTCAGGCTATCTTTTTCAGTGAGTTTGTTGCCGAAATTATCTCTTGTCCAAGTGGTTGTGTGACTGAGTGGATCGGTGAGGGTTAGCATTTCTCCTGTTGTGTCATAGCTGTAATTACTCAGTAATCCGGCTTCTGATATTTGGGTAATATCACCTGGGGTATTGTAGGTATATTTTGTTTCTTTCGGAGTTGTGCCGTATCTGTAATCCAATATTCTGGTTATTCTGTTTTTTGTATCGTATTCATAGTTTACTTTTTTAGTGTCGGGATAGGTGATGGAGGTCAGATTGCCGTTTGTGTCATAAGTATTGATAATTTGGCTTCCTCTTTTGTCCTTGATGGTGAGCGGAGCGTACTCTGTGCCATAGGTATAAATAAGTTTAAAGAGAAGCGGATCAATTTGTTCAAGAATTCTCGCTTTGGTATCGTATTTAGTTGTTTGAGTTCTGTTTGGAGTTTGATTATTTGTAGCCGTAATTATCCTGTTTACTTTGTCATATGTGAACGTATTGGTGATATTTGCAGAGTCTTTCTGGGTTGCCAGCTTAGCTTCGTCTGTATATGTGTTTGTAACAACAGCCTGATTAGTTCGATCAGTTACTGTGGTTAACTTGGAGTTTGAATCATAGGCATACGTGATCACACCATTATTTGGATCTTTAACAGTCAACAAATTTCCATTTGCATCATAGGTATACTGGACTATTCTACCTGACCAATCAGCAATTGATGATATTAACCCATTACCTCCATAATTAGGTGTGATTTGATGGCCCTTACCATCCGCAATGCTAGTAAGTTTTCCTGATCCATCGTATGAGTACGTTATCGTATTGCTATTTTTATCTTTAATTTTTGTTAATTGATAAGTGGAGCTAAAACTATACTCAGTTTGATCTTTAGTTTTTGCAGTAAAGGGACCATCTCCATTCCGGAATACTTTCGAATGAAACACAGGGTCATCAGCAACATATCCTACTGCACAATCGCTAATCTTGAATGACTCAAATCCAGTTCGTGAAGAACTAAAGGCGAGTGCTTTTGGATACGCGCTTCCGCTGCAGGAGAAGGTATGAACTGGATCATTATCATAGAGTGCTGCGGGATAGATATTCCATCCTATGCCTACACCGTATTGTCCCCCGGAATATGATGAGTATGTTCTTTGGAATGCTAAGGTTAAATCGCCGACAGTCGGAAAAGACATATCTATTTCAGAGGTATTGTATGAGCCAAGAGTTCTAAAAGCATCGGCGGTAACCGCTACTGCCTCATATTGCTGACTGTCTTTTGTAAAAGTCCAATGAATGTCTTCCTTCGTTGTAGGAACCGCTTGCGCAGCGCCCTTTAGACTTGATGAAGTACCATTGTCTTGTGTATATGAATTGGGGGTTAGTAAGTCTGCGCCGCCTGATGTTTGATAGAATCCTGTTTCCGTTTCATATATTTTTCCCAAACGTTTATTAAAAGTGGTAGGAGTTTGGACTGCTTTTGGGGAATAATCTCTTGCCCATTGGAAATCTGTGACGACTCCACTGTCAATAATCCATTTAATAACTCCGGCAATTTTAGCGAGTTCTTTTGCATCATTTAAAATAGGACTTTCTTGCGCATACGCATCATAACTCTGAGTAAATTGATTTGCAAAATCTTGTGCAGTGCTATTCCATATCGGATCATTATTTGTAGAAAGAGCTTCTGTTTTTAATTCCATTGTTGCTGTTTGGAATATAAATGATTGCGATGTATCATCTTTCGCAAGCGTAATATCTTTAGGTGTGAGCCAAAATCTACTGTCGCTAGGCAAACTGGCATTTATACCTGGAGAATTGAAGTAACGATCATCATGAGATCTATAGCCGGGGACAGTTGATGTAACTGTCTGTCCATTTTCATCAACGCCAAAAACATAACTTTTCATTTTATAGTCTGCTTGAATGAGAACATTGCCAAGTCTAGTGTTTTTAATGCCTGTACTATAGACAGCATCGATTAAATTTGGATCAGGGTTTGTGCCTTCAATGCTGACCCACGGCATTTGATGGTCGAAAATAATTGATTTTATGACAACAGCCAGATCGTCTTTATTAAATTGCGGGGTAGACGTAGTTGTCTTGCCAACAAAGACTATTCTGTCTAATGTAGCGTCATAATATGCCGATGATATATCGGACATATTTGCTAAAAATTTAGCAGCTTGGTCGAGGGCTACTCCACCAACCCTCCCTTTATAGTTGGCAAGTAGTTTTACCGAGGTATTTCCATTTGAAGATGTTGTATTACAACTATTTCCGACAGCATATGCGGATTCAGGACTAATCGGTGTTTGAAACGGAAGAGTAAAGGATGAGGCGAGTAATGAAAAAAGTATAGAAAAAACAACACATTTTTTAAGAAACTGTTTTTTCGGTAATATCTTTTTTAGATTCATGTTTATTTATTTTTGACATTCAGTATCATTCCGCCTTTTTCTATTCGTTTTCTAATTTCTTCAGCCCCCAGCTTTTTTGAAACAATTTCCTTTTTGACAGACTTTATGATGGAGTTTTTATCAGAACCAATAAATTCAGGCTCTGTGGTAATTGTTTTATTTTCCTGCGCATAATTCAGTCTCGCATCAAAGCTGATAATTTGTTGTTCATTAGGATTGATACGTACGTTAGGAAATATGAGGGTTTTGTCGTCGTCTAAAATGCCTGTCGCTCCTTCAACATTATGAATGAAATTAAGTTGTTTTCGATCTATACCAGTTTTTACGGTTGAATATGAATACGCCTTATCAGTTTTATTTATTATTGTGTAGGTAAACCGTACTATGTCCCCGGCATCTATTTCGCCATTCTTGTTTATATCGCCATCAGGAGATAGGGTAATATTTGAATCAATCTTGAGTTCTTTTTGTTCTGGAGAAAAAATGTTTTTGACTCCGTTTACCATATCGTCAAGAACAGATGCATGTACTGGGATCGATGAGATTGTAAGGAAAGAGGTTATTAACGAGACAACTACAAGAATAATAATTTTTATCCTTCGCATATATTCAGTCAGGCAGTATTTAAATATCTTTTGTCTACTGACTAAAAGTAGCAAAAAAATAAATGGTTTGTCAATAACCAAATTTATAGGCTTAAAATAAAATGTATGGAAATTCTCTTCTTTTATAAAAATTTATCTGCTAAACTGTGATAATAATGAAAATTGTTCTTTCCGCGCATATGGATCTTGCCCGTCCGGTAATGTCAATAAAAATGGATGATAAAAATTTACTCGGCTTAGTTGATAACTTTGCCGGTGTTTTTGCTTCGTATCAGCTTCCAGAAAAACGGGTGTACAGGTTCATTTTACAAATTACGAAGAACTTGATTACGACGGCGCTGACGCGGTAGCAAAATCATTGGATAAAAATACGATTGTTTTTGTCGTTGATACCATACTGGAAAAAGATATTAAGGGCAAATCTGCTTCTATTACCAACGCTTACGGATTAGAACCGTACTGGAATGAGATGAAGGAAAAATTTGGTGATAATATTCATTTTATGAACGGACTTTTTGAACAAACAGAAGATGAGACATGGATCTATGGCCATAAATATAAATTGAAGACATTTTATTTAGGGGTGCCAATTCCAGGCGATTATTATCACAGTACAGAACTTAAGGTAAATCTTAAAACAATTGATAGAACTACTGATATTATTGTTGACCTTATCAAATACTTCCAAAGCAAATAGTTACTCTCCAATCATAAAAATTGAAGGTAGTATATTCTTTTAACTTCTAACGTAAAATAAATTTAACAAATTCGGGCGCTTGGTGTTTCCTAAAGTCCTGTTTATTGACAGAATACATTATTTTTAATCGTAACACTTTGTTACGATAATCAATGAAAAACGCTTAAACGCAATTCGCGAGCTATATCTGCAACAGTTAGAGGAATCTGCCTCAAGCTATTTCTTCCCTATCCGATAAACAAAAAGGCGAACTATGCAGACCATACACACCGGGAATGTATCAGTTTGACACTTGAGGATGTTTTTAGATCATGTAAAATTTAATACAGATTTTCTCCTTAGGTGCCTACCTAATCCAGACCGGGAGTGTATTAGAGTGTATTAGATTTTCTTTGAGATAGTTTTGTAATAGTTGAAAATTCACTGGAGATGCAATGAAACTATTACCCCAGTCGTGAAACCAAAACGTTTCGATAATTGAATCGATCAGTTGTATTGAATAGCCTTATATCGTGAGCTTCTCGCGAATTTCCTCATTTGAAACTTTGCTTGAGTTACCAAATAACATATCGAATAACTATGTTTTTATTTATTTGCAGTTTAACACATCTTTTTATAAAGCGCTATTTTTATTGAGATAACTGTTTAATTTTTTATATAGCATTGTCATTATGTAGGTTATTAGTGAACGAGCCATTGGGATGTTGTAGGTTTCTAAACTCTGCTTGCTGTGTTGATCTTGTATTATAAATAATGTAATATCATTAATATACTATGAATAAAGGAATTTTAGAAGAAATTAAAATAAAAGCGCTACCGATATTAAGACAGGCCAGTGTGAAAAGAGCGGCTTTATTTGGTTCTTTTGTAAGAGATGAACAAAAGAATACAAGTGACATTGATTTATTAGTTGATCTTCATAACAACGCTACTCTTATTGATTTAGTAGGATTAAAATTAGACCTTGAGAAAGTGCTGAAAAGGAAGGTTGATATTGTGGAATATGCAGGATTAAAGCCTCGTATTAAAGATTCTATTTTGCAACAACAGGTTACAATTTTATGATACGAGACGCCAGATTATATTTAGATGATATTCTTGATAGCATTAACCTCATAAATCAATACCTGGAGGGAGTAACAGAGGAACAATTTCATATATCAAAAGAAAAACAAGGATAAAGGAGCTTTTGGAATTTGTCGAGCTTTGGGAGCGGAAAAATGATTTTGTGAAGACTTTTTCCGGCGGAATGAAGCGAAGGCTGGAGATCGCAAGAGGCCTGCTGCATCACCCAAAAATTCTCTTTTTGGATGAACCTACACTTGGACTTGACCCGCAAACCAGGAACCACATGTGGAATTATATTAAAAATATAAACAAAAAAGAGAATATGACGGTTTTTTTCACTACCCACTATATGGAGGAGGCGGAAAAAATCGCAGACAGGATCGCGATCATCGATCAGGGTAAAATTATCACCAGCGGAACAGCAGGTATGCTCAGGGAACAAACAAAAACAAAATCTTTAGAAAAAGCATTTCTATCGTTGACCGGTAAAACTATAAGGGATGAAGATATAAACGGGACTGACCGGATGAGGATGATGAGAAGGATGTGGAGAAGATAAGGCTATTAAATTATTAATTAGTCTGTAGTAAGTACTGGACGTCAAAATTGTCATTGCGAGGAGGCTAAAGCCGACGAAGCAATCTCTTTTAAACACGGGATTGCCGCGTCGCCCACTATCGTGGTGCTCCTCGCAATGACAGGTAATAAGATGTTACGGTGGTGGGAGTAAATTATGGATACAATATATATTTTGTGGCTAAGGCAGATCAAGAAGTATTTCCGCTCAAAATCAAGAATTCTCGGGAGCGCTTTTCCCATTACGGGGTTTGCCAAAGCTCATGGAAATCGCCGCAAGGATGGATCCATTAAGTTATGGCATAGACGGCTTGCGGGGATCTTTGATAGGACACAGCAGCTTCGGAATTACTACCGATTTTTTTGTGCTTGGTATATTAGTAGTTTTATTGTTGGGAATAGGAAGTTGTTTGTTTGATAAAATTCAGGTGTAAATATTGTTAATTTAGTCAAATTAGGGCGTGTTGAAATCCAGCGATAGTACCATGTGATTGAAGATATAGGCAAAGATTTCGTCGCTGACATTGTTGTTGAGGACAAGGAATCCATTGGCATAATTAAATACTCCGGCAATAAAAGATGATCCTATTGAGCCATTTGTGTAAATCGTTCCCTGTACCCCGTCGAGTACAAATGAACCAACATAAGATGCCGTCGGAGGATAGAAGTATGTTGACCAGCCGTAGCTGATATATTGTACATCGGGATCGCCAGGGTCTGCTCCCGGCGCGTATATAAATACAGCTTCATGTCCCATATATTGCGTTGTTACTATTTGCCAGTTGGAAGGATAGTCAATAGCATAATGCTCCAGCTGATTTGTATATCTGGCCCAAATAATTTCTACCGGGGGCGTACCCGGAGGAATATATGTTTGGGATTGACCATTGGAGTCTATAAAAACAATTTGCGGATCTGATGATGGAGCGCTCGTCGGATTGCCAACGGGCGTGGGATATAGTGTCGGATTCGCAGGTGTTGTCGGCTGAGTTTGGCCTGATGCTCCGGGAGTGCTTTGCGCTGTTGTGGGTTGATTGACAGAACTGGCGCCGGTAGGCGTTGTTGGCGATTGACTAAGTGTGATATTTGCCGGCCGGGAAGAAGGCGTGATTGTAGGATTTGCTTTTTGCGGATTGATCGTTGTCCCTGCAGGTGAAATCATTTCTTTTGGCTGCGTAACCGAAGCCGACGGAGAAATTGTTGTTGGTTTTATAAAAATCGATGAAAGAAATGGAATATTTTTTGAATCATGTTGTGTTAGGGATAAAACAGTAATACTTATCAACATAATTACTATAAGCGCGAAAAGCGCAGAAAGTATTTTCTGTTCGATTATTAACTCAATAATTTTATTTTTTATTAAAATAATCTTTTCTTTCATTGTGAATAATTTAATGTTACGTCGTACAAATAAGGCGTCAAGCTTGTATTTGTTGTTGATAAAACAGTTCTATGTCTAAAACAACGTGCAGGGTTTTGGTAACTTGGAACATAACTTCCAAGCGGTATTTGGGCAGAAATAGACGCGCCATTTGGAGTAAAAAAATCACCGGAGCTGCCGTTGGGTCCGACGAAGGTAAAGGTGGCACCGTCACAGCTAGTGTAGGGAGGCGGGGCTTGCGCGACAGCTACCTGCATTTTAATAGTTGTACCAGCCGGCTGATTTATATTTGCAACAAATCTATTAAAAGCTGCCGAGTAACTGGCATCTATCGTTGTAGATTCAAATGAACCTATTGTCGTGGAAGCTCCTCCATTCCCGCCTTCAATGATCATGAATTG
>Ga0180012_1000395_pt1 | contig 15315 bp, 18 predicted proteins | sample KR11_S2_MetaG_FD_122243 | JGI IMG/M metagenome (GOLD analysis project Ga0180012, IMG submission 122243) | Groundwater microbial communities from the Olkiluoto Island deep subsurface site, Finland - KR11_S2_MetaG | ecosystem: Environmental > Aquatic > Deep subsurface > Groundwater | place...
CCCCCAGTGGGCGGGGCCCCCGCCTATCTTAGGAGGCTCCCAGTGAAATCATATGAAGTAACCAAGATTGGCCAACATCGCGGGAAGCCGCGTTTGTGGCTGGAAGGCAGCAAGGCGCAACTCGGAGGCTTTATGCCGGGGAAACGCTTTGAGGCCAAAAAGGATATCGACAAGCAAATGCTGATTCTTGAGCTGTCGGATTCTGGTTGCCGAATCGTCTCGCGCAAACTCAAGGGCGAGCGCGAGCTACCGGTGATCGACATCAATAGCGGCGAACTGCTCTCCGTGTTCGATGGGATCGAGGCGGTTCGAGTAGTTGTTCAGGATGGCAAGATTTTCATCCTGCCGCTGGCCACGGAAATTGCGGTCAAGGAACGACTCGGTCGTCTGAAAGGCAAGCTAGACTCTGGCGCGCCAATCTTTGTGGGTTCTCTTTCGCATGGCGGCGGGGTGTTGTCGCACGCGATTCATGCCGGGCTGAAAGAATCCGGCGTGAAGGCGAAGCTTGCGTTTGCCAACGAGATACGCGCAGAACTGCTTGAGCAGGCATCGGAAATGAACGATGCTTGGGATGGCGAAACCTTGCCTCTGGCCGCGCCGATGCAGGAACTGGCATTCGACTCCTGGGCGATGAATCAGCTGCCCAAGGTTGAGGTTCTGGAAGCTGGTCTGCCGTGCAGCGGAGCATCAGTTGCCGGCCGAGCCAAACGTGGTCTGGAACACCCGGAAGCCCATCCCGATGTCGGGCATCTGGTGGTGCCATTCCTGGCCATCATCGCCAAGGTGCAGCCGGCCGTTATCCTTCTGGAAAACGTCAAGCAATACCTCACGTCGGCCTCGATGTGCATCCTGCGCAATCAACTACGCGACTTTGGCTACAACCTCCACGAGGAAGTGCTGCAGGCAGCGGAATGGAACGCGTTGGAGCACCGTGAGCGGCTGTGCATGGTGGCAGTTACCCAAGGGCTTGCCTTCGATTTCGCAGGGCTGGTACGGCCGGACAGAGTGGAGCAACGGATTGCTGAAATCCTCGATCCCGTTTCGGATGAAGCTTCCTGCTGGAGTCGTATGGAAGGGCTGAAGGCGAAACAGGAGCGCGACAAGGCTGAGGGGAAAGGCTTTGCCATGCAGATCGTGACACCGTTTGACACAAAGTGTCCGACGATTACGAAGGGATACGCGAAGGTCAGATCGACAGATCCAAAGCTTCAGCATCCCGGCAATCCAGATCTGCTACGCCAGTTCTCACCGGCAGAGCATGCAAAGATCAAGGGAATACCGGAGCAGGTTGTGGGCGGTCTTTCTGCGACCATTGCGCATGAGCTACTTGGCCAGTCGATCTGCTATGAGCCCTTCCGGGCTGTTGGCAGGCTTCTTGGTAAGTCAATAAAGGCATGTGGTGAGGCCATCACCCACCAGACAGCGCTATCAGCTTATCGCGCTTCGGTTGCTGGCTAACCTCTGCTGTATCAAATCATGCCCGGTCTCCTCGTCATTGAGGGGCCGGGCGTTTTCACTTTGGGGCCGGTTGGCAATTGCTTCGTTCGTGCCACGAAGTTCATGTCGCCGCAGCAATTTAAGCAACAGCCAAAATTGACCCATGAAGATACGCTCGTTGTCTCGATGGTTCTGCGGCGGGTTTTTGAGCAGAGCTGTCGTACCAAGTGGTAGCTGGCCGCGTGCTTCTCGGCCAATGCGGACCTTGGACGCCCGGCCAAACTCGGTCGACAATCCATCGGTTACCTGCCACTCAGTTCAGCAGCAAATCGCCCTGACTTGAAGCTTCCTTAATTGATATCGATAGCGTTGCAACATTCCCGGAAGCAGGAAACAACGATCCGTGGATCACACCCCGCGCACCAAACTCATTACCTGCCCCAAGTCCAGTGATTGCGCCTTCTGTTCGATCTGCGGTAGATACTGCTGCTGCAACTGCTTGGCAGGAGTCAGCAGGCTCTGGAAGGTTTCCTGCAACAACGCGGTGCTCATGGTGCGACCCCCGGCGTAGTACCGCTTCGCCACCTGACCGAGCGCATAGGTGGTGGCGAACGAGAAGGCCATGCCGGTAGCAGCACGACCGATCTTCCCGAAGGTCTTTCCTGCCGCCTTGCCGAGCAAGCCGCCCAGCAGCTTTCGGCCGAACTGCTCTAGATACTGCGAGGTCAACCCGACTCCAGCGGCGGCGATGAACTCCTTGATGTGCCCTTGATCCAGTTCGACCCCATGAGCTTTACCGATGCCATACACCATGCGGATTTGGAGCGGAATAATCGCCATCGATGCCCAGGACTGGGGTAGCAGCTCGAGTGCTCCGTTCAGCATGGCGCTGTTCAGGATTGTCTTGTCCAGTTCAGCATCCAGGGGGCCGACTTGTTCCAACGGCTTCACAGGCAAATCGGCGGCGGAAACAATCGGATCGATCGCCTGTTCGATTGCACTGGATTGGCCGACGTCGAGGTTCAGGAAAAGCTTGAGTTCGTCGAGGAAAGCACGTTCAGCCGGACTCATGCGTCCGTCAGCCTCGCAGACGCAGACTGCCATTTCGTAGGCGAACTGGCGCTGCCCGATATCGGTGAGTGTGCCTGCCGCCGTGTCCAGTGGCAGTCGTTTAAGCAAAACGTCCTGATACAGGCGGGCCATATCAAGTCCGGGGGTACCTTCGGATAGCGATTCTGCAATGCGTTTAACCTCATCTCGTTCGCGGTCGTCCTTGACGCCATCAGCAAAGGCGGCATGCAGGCACAGGGTGAGAATGGCACGTTGTTCGTCGAGTGTCATGTGATTTTCCTGGGGAAGTTCGGAAGCGGAGGCGGTCGCCAGCGAGGGTAGGCTTACCTGGCCCGATCAAGTGCCTGATCATCCATTGAACATGGATCATCTATCGGCTCCAGATGGGAAGTGATATGGCAGTTGGGGATCGCTGTCCTCAGGTCACGCTCAATTCGCTCAACCCAGTCATGGGCCTCCTGAACTGACCATTTCCCCGGCACTAGCGCATGGAAACTGATGAACGACCGTCGTCCAGCCTGTCGTGTCCGCAAGGCGTGATAGGCGATGCCCTGTTCGATGTAGCGATCAAAGACTTCGGTAATGAGGCGCTTTTGTTCCGGTGGCAATGCGGCATCCATTAGTCCGGAAGCGGATCGATGCATCAACTGCCATCCCGTCCATATGATGTTTGCGGCAACGAGCAATGCAATCGTCGGATCCAGCCAGTTCCAGCCTGAAAATGCCACCAGTCCCACCCCAAGGATGACCCCCGCGGAAGTCCAGACATCCGTCATTAGATGTTGGGCATCGGCTTCCAGCGTAATCGACTGATGCTCCCGGCCAGCCTTCAATAACAAGCGCGACACGAACAGGTTCACAACAGAGGCCGCCACTGAAACCACCAAGCCAATTCCAACCGATTCGAGCGGCTGTGGATTTAAGAATCGCCCGATTGCCGTATAGCCAATGCTGACTGCTGCCAGGACGATCAGAAAGCCTTCGAAGGCACTGGAGAAATACTCGGCCTTACCGTGTCCGTGCGGGTGATCCTCGTCGGCAGGTTGTTCCGCCAGCCAGAGCATCCATAGCGCCATGAGTGCGCCCGCGAGATTGACAAAGGACTCGATGGCATCCGAAAGCAGGCCGACCGATCCGGTCAGCTGCCATGCCACCCCCTTGAGCAGGATGGTCGCAATTGCGGCACCAATGGAAATCCACGCATAGCGTTGCAAGCTGGGTACGCCCGAGTCAGTCATCATCATGCTTTTTGCCGCGCTTCCCTTTTCCCTCACGCTCCCTTCCTGGCATTCGAATATCGTGTTCGTCGGCATTCTTGTGGCACTCGACACAGTTATCGAAATCGCGGATTCCTTCCTCGATATGCTTACGGCGGATCTTTTCCTGCGAGTGCTCGTGACAGCCATAGCAGGTATAGCTGCTGTAGTCGTTGCGCACGTGGCAGGTCGCGCATTTAACGTTGTGGTCGCGATCCAGTTCGAAATACTTCGCGTGATCGAAGGTGGCAGGTGTCCATTTGTCCTGGCTGTGGCATTGGCTGCAATTGCCCGCGATCTGCAGGTGCAGGCTGTCCTTGGGTGACTTGTGGCACCCCTGGCATTCGTCGCGCGTCGCCTTTTCCAACAACCGATGATTGAACTTTCCGGTCGGCCGGAAACGTTTCACCCCGGCATGATCGCTATGGCAGACGATGCAGTCCGAGCTGATGAGTTTCTGGTGGAACGGTGTCGAAGTCAGGGGTTTCTGGACGGGCAACCCAGCAGAGGTGAGTTTCCCTATCGCTTCTGGCTTGTGGCAACTGACGCAGCGTTCTGATTCGGCGCCGGTGAAGGCGGCGTGACAGGCAAAGCAGTCCGACTCCAGTTTTGCATGGCCGGGTATCAACTTGCCGGGGCCAACCATCAGGTGGGGATAGACGAAAGACAGAATGGCCAACACAATCAGGTTGGCGGCAAGGATCCACTTCAGGGTGCGGCTCATATCCAGCCCCAGAACAAAAAGATGCTGATGATATGGCCCAGTGCCAGGACCGCGAAGACAATGAAGATCGGGATATGGACTTTGCGCCACTTGGTCATGGCATCCAGGGTAACCGCATCCCAGAACACGGCACGCTCGATGTCCTCTTTGGACATCCCTCGCAGTTGGTAGTGATCACGCTGTCCTAGGACATGCTCGCGCGAACGGCCGAGAAGTAGTTTGCCCACCATACCGCTGATGACATTCACGCCCATCGCCACTGTGGCCAGCCAGGGCAGGATGGCGTTGAAATGAATGCCAGCATGCAGCAAGACCATCAATGAACCCAGCCAAGTACCGACTTCGTGCATGCTGAGCCAGGATTTCATGTTGCCCGACGTGATCATCTTGCGCTTGCGCAACGAATAGATCAGGGAACCGATGATGAGCAATGTTCCCGGAATGCCCAGGTAACGCCCGATCCAGACCAGATTGAAGCGGTGCAGCAGATAGTCGCCCACCAAGGTCGCCACACCGAGCAGGCCAACCAGCAGCGTAAAGGGAAGAATATGATTGCGCCAGAGGTTATTGGTCATCTAGGCCTCCAGAGTCACGCTGGTCTTCGGGGTGCAACTGCAGAGCAGGCAACTACCTGGTTCGGGATCAAAGTCTGGCGCATGACCGTAAGCCACTTCGCCTGTTTTGATAGTGGTTTGGCAACATCCGCAACTTCCAGCCCGGCAACTGGACTCAACTTTCACCCCATTGGCCTCGGCAAAATCCAGCAAACTCCCCATGCCCGGTTGCCAGGGAATCTGTTTGCTCGACTTGGCAAAGGTGACGACGATGTCGCTTTGTATTGCCGCCACAGGTTCAACGGCTGTCGGGTTTGCCGAACGCTTGATCGATGCCGGGCCAAAGGCTTCGTAATGGATGCGACTCTCCGGTACGCCCCAGTCTTCCAGGCCAAGGACGAGGCTTTCCATCATCGGTGTCGGTCCGCAGATGTAGAAATGGTAGGGTTTGAGGGGGAGTTCCGTCCTGAATAGCGCGACATCAATGCGCCCTTGATGGTGATAGTCATGCCCAAGTTGATCACCCGGCAATGGATCACTGAAACACAGCCGCAGATGGAAGTTCGGGTAAGTCGCGGCCAGCGCTTCGAGATGGGACCGCTTGATGGGTTCGCTGCTGTTACGCACGCCGTAGTAAAGCCAGACTTCCCGGCCAGGTTGCTCGGCCATGCACCAGTTGAGCATGGACAGCACCGGGGTAATCCCGATGCCGCCGCCGACCAGGACGACGGGTGCGTCACTGGAGTCGATATGAAAGTGGCCGCCAGGCGCGCGGACTTGCAGAACTTCCCCCACCTGAACGTGGTCATGGAAGTAATTCGACGAGCGGCCCGGGAGATAAGCGCTGCCTGTGGGGGCGGGGACGCGCTTGATGGAGACGCGGTAGAAGTCCTGGCGAGGTGCATCCGACAAGGAGTAGCAGCGCGTAATCTGCTCTGTCTTGCCGTCGGGCGAGGGTACGTCGAGACGGAATGTCAGGAATTGACCTGGCTTGAATGCCGGAAGTGGCTGCTTGTCTTCCGGTACCAGGTAAAACGAGCAGATGGATTGGGCACCGTCCTCGATTTCCTTGCGATCAACCCGAAAATTCCTGAAACCACCCCACGCCGCTACAGATGCCGGCTCGGATGCTGAAGGCAAAGTCACTTTTACGGGAACCGCCATTCCCCCATCAGCCCCCGCGCCTGTGCGCAGCGCCTGATACTCGCCCCAATGCCGCCAGAAGCTGATACCCAGCCACAAAACGATTTGCAGCGTAATACCCAATACGAGCCAGAGCAGCAGGGAGGCAGAGGTCATTTCAGGTGGCGTCATGATTCTGGCAGTCTTTCACGTTCAGCTTAAGGAACCCTTAATCAACATCCGTTTGACATCCGCTTCAATCATCATCGTGCTCGCGCCCCTTAGAACGACGATCACGTCGATCGTCCTTGGGCAAGGGCTTATCACCCCACGCCGCACGATACGCCTCGGCAGAAGTGAAACGGCATTTTTTGTTTGCTCCAACTTTGCTCAGCAACAAGGTATTCGGTTTGGCTGGAATGCCGGCATGCGCCTGAATCTGTTCCCTGATTTGATCGCAGGATTCCGCCTGGACCTCAGGGGTGGCGGCATGTACGGTCGTCATGGACAAGGCAAGCAGGATGATTGAGATGGCTTTCATGATTTGATTCCTTGGGTCTGATGGATAAAGGGTGTCACCGCATTTCGAATGCTTCTTGATGAAAACTGAACCGGCCTTGCCCGATACGCCCAAGTTCCTGCTTGAGCTTTTCAGCCAAGCCTTGCGGACCGCAGAACCAGATTTCGGACCGGCGTGAGCCTGCCTGCGCAGCGGCCACATCGGCCGCGCTCAATGTTTCACCCTGCTGGGCGCCATGAATGTGCAGACGGATGCCAGGCAACGCGGCGCAGTTTGCCTCGAGGCGGGCGACAAAGGGATCATTGGTTCGATCACGGGTGCAGTAGTGGAGATCCGCAGAAACCTTGCTCGGAGTCTGCTGCAATGAATCCAGCCATGCCAGGAAAGGCGTCACTCCAATACCGCCGGCAATCCAGATTTGTTGGGCGCTCGAATCCTGCCGTGCCATGTCGAAGCGACCATAAGGCCCTTCAACCTTGACGGCATGACCGACCTCCAGTCGCTTGCCCAGGGTGCGGGTGTAATCACCCAGCGCCTTGATCTGGAAACTGACGCTCCGATTACCCCGATCCGCACTGGCGATCGTGAAAGGATGTGCCCCCTCTTTCTCATCGAAGGTAATGAACGCAAATTGACCGGGGCGATGGCCACGCCAGTTGTTGTCAAACTGGCAAGTGACGGTAAGCACATCCGGGGCAGGTTGCTCGATGGCCGTCACGGTCCCGCTGGCGCGGCGTGCTCTCCCGATGCGACCGACCAGCGAGTACAGGGCACCATAAATTCCGGCAGTGCCAAGCAACGCGATGAGAATGCCGACGGGCTGGGTCCAGTAATCAGTCGGGGCAAGCATAGCTGCATGCAGCGCCAGCATCAGATAAAGCACCGGCATTGCCTGATGCACTACCCGCCAGGTTTTATAGGGAAACCGCTTCCATAAGGTGATGATCAGCATCGCTAGCACAAGATAGAACGCCCATTCCCCCATGTCTTTCGCAAGGTCACGCATCACTTCCAGGAAGCCGGTGAATTGCTCCTTGGGTATGCGGCCTTCGCGGCCGACCATCGCCTTGAGAATGTCTCCAACAACTTCCTCGACCAGCCAATGCACTACGGCGAAGCTCACCCCGAGAATGCCGGCCCATTTATGGGTCCGATAGACTCGATCCATACCGCCCAGCGGGGTTTCGAGCCAGGCGGGACGTGTGGACAAAAACATCGCCAGCGACATCAAGGCGATCGATAGCAGGCCACTCAGATAGAGCGCTTCCTGCCGGATTACCCATGGCAGAGTGGCACCACTGCTACCGCCCGTGGCAACCACATCCATTCCCCAGGCCAGTGAGACGATGGCAAGAAGCGAACCGAGAAAGATTTTCATGTCAGGACTCCTGATGGATCATTTTGCAGTGGCGGGTTGCACAGTTTCTTGCTGGGGTAAATCATCACGACACCGCCGTTCATTGCAGTCCAGCGAGTTTCGCTGATTGCTTCTCGCATTGCCCCTGTCGTATTTGTCACGCTTGGAATCACGCTGCCGCTGGTCGATCACCTCGCCTGTATGGGGATGCACATACAGCTTGATCCGCCGGCCCGCCTGGTCAGTGGCCTTGACCTCATAGCTGCCGCTTTCACGTTCGATCTTCTCGATATTTCGATAGCCGGCAGATTCCAATCTGGCATGTTCTTCGGGAATCGATAGCCATTTCACCTTGTCGGTATTGGCAGAGCGGACATCCTGGGCATGGCTTGAAATTGAGAAGAAAACAGTGGCAAGCAATGCAGTGAAGGTTAATGGTCGCATGGTGAAATCCTCCTGCTCAGGAAAGTGTCTGAAATAGTCATTCTTCGTAATAGCCTTGCTCCGCTGCGGTATGGCAGGCGACGCAGTTCGCTTTGGTGCGCACCTCCTTATGGCGCCATTCCCAGTCGGGAACTTTGCGATGTTCGCTCACCCATTTAGGCAATTCCGTGATGCGTTGTGGAGCAGCCCCAGTGGCAACGCCTTTGAGCAATTTGCTGCTGTAGCGCTGGCCACCCGCATCACCTGCATTGGCAACGAGATAGCTCGTAATCTTCTCGGCGGTGGCCGGATCGAGGCTGGCGTTATCCCCGAAATGATTGTCCAACTCGCCCATCATGCGTTGCCAGGATCGCGCCGGGAGCATCGAGGGGGCAAAGGCCAGGTGGCAACTACCACATTCCTCCTTGACTACCGAGTCGGCAACCGGTGCAAAGAAATGACGGTCGCCTGCCTGAGCACGCGCCAATACAAGGGCAGAAAAGGCCAAGGTCACGAGGCCGATGGCAAGCGGGCGATAAGGAATGCGCACGGGAGTCTCCTTTGAATGGGATTACTGACCAATCACGAAGGTGAGCCAGTCACCTTTTTCCTGCGGGGTACATTCGCGCCCCAATACTTCGGTGCAGTTGCGCTTGAACCACTTTTCAACCTTGGCCGGATCGGTATAACGCGTTGGCGTCACGGATACGGCAACCGGTTCGATGGCTTTTCCGGTCAGCGCCCGACCGGCACCCCGGGTGTCCTTGCCATGACAAGTCGTGCAGGAGGGCGTATCAGGCTTCCCGCCCGAAAAGTTCTACGTATGCAGGGTTTGGCCGCGTGCCGCTGAAAAGCCTGTTGCCTTGGCGGCTGCGGCATACTGGGCCAGCAGGTCTTCGCGCGGACCGGCGAGTGTGACGGTGCTGAGTATCATGGCGACAATTCCTGAGGTGACGACCAACATGTTCTTCATACATTTCTCCTGGCAGTTATCTGACTGTGGAGTGCACTTTGCGCCACCCCATCTGAATGAATGCTGAATCGCTTGTTCATCCTGTGTTCAGATTCAAAGTGCTAAAAGATCAGGCTGGAAAACTGTGGGGTTGAAGATGTCGTCGATAATTACCACCCAATCGCGAAGCACACTGACAGGCTTGCTCATTTGGATGATGCTGGCAATGTTGAGCACGGGAGTCAGTTACGCAGCCGATAACCCCGACCATGAGCGTGCCCGCCAAGCCGTCGAGGCGGGGGACGTGCTGCCCTTGCGCACGATTCTTGATCGGGTCGAACGCGAGTATCCCGGCCAGGTCATGGAGGTTGAACTCGACCGTGAAAAGGGTGAGTGGGTTTATGAAATCAAGCTATTGCGCAAGGGAGGCGCCTTGATGAAGCTGAAGATTCACGCTCGAGACGGCACAATCCTCGGTTTCAAGGAAAAGAATGACAAGCCGTATCGCCAAGGAGAGCCTCGCTGATGCGCATTCTGGTGGTCGAAGATGAGCTGACTTTGGCAGCGCAACTTGCTGAAGGCATCAAGTCGGTCGGCTATGTCGTGGATGTCGCACACAACGGAGTCGATGGCCACTTCATGGGGGAGACAGAACCTTACGACGCCGTCGTGCTCGACATTGGTCTGCCGCAGATGGATGGCATCACGGTTCTCAAGAAATGGCGTGCAGCAGGTCGTACCTTGCCGGTGTTGATCTTGACGGCACGCGACACCTGGCGAGAGAAAGTGGCCGGCATCGATGCCGGTGCAGACGACTACCTGACCAAGCCCTTTCACATGGAAGAACTGCTGGCCAGGCTCCGGGCCCTTATTCGCCGTGCCGGTGGTCATGCCAGTACCGAGTTGGTTTGTGGTCCACTGACACTGGATACCCGCAGTAGCCGTGTCAGTGTGGATGGAACTGCCTTGACGCTGACGAGCCATGAATACCGGGTGCTCGCCTACCTGATGCATCATCCGGGTGAAATCGTCTCCCGAGCGGAACTGAGCGAGCATATTTACGCTCAGGATTTCGATCGCGACTCGAATACGGTCGAGGTATTCATCGCGCGCTTGCGCAAGAAATTGCCGCCAGGTCTGATCGAAACCGTGCGCGGATTGGGCTACCGACTCAACAAAGCGCAATGAACTTTGCTCTCTTGCGTAACTCCCTGCGTATGCGTCTCTTGGCGGGGACGCTTATCTGGATCGCCATTTCGATTCTGGTTGCAGGATGGGGGCTTGGCCAACTCTTCCATCAGCATGTCGAAGCCCAGTTCGATGCGGAACTTAAAAATCATCTGGATCAACTCACGGCCCAACTGATTCTCGATGAGCAGAATCAGGCCCAAGTTCGATTACTTCCGAGTGACCCGCGCCTCAACAAACCCCTGTCCGGCCTGTATTGGCAGATCGATCGCATTGCCGCTGCGGGTGAGCATCCCGTCAAGGCTGTGTTGCGCTCTCGCTCACTGTGGGATGAGACGCTGGCCGTGCCGGCCGATGCCCCGGCGGACGGAGAAATTCATCAGCATCGGATTGACGGCCCCCAGGGGGTTTCGCTAAGAGTGGTGGAACGTACCGTCACCATTGACACGCATTCCCTGAGGTTGATGGTTGCGGCCAATGAAAGTCTGATGACAGGGCCTATCGCAGACTTCAAAGGCCATCTTTGGTTGGCATTGGGCATACTGGGAATGGGATTGACGTTCGCTGCCTCAATGCAAGTATTCGTTGGGCTTTCCCCTCTGCGCAGCATGCAGGATGCCCTAGGGCGTGTCCGGCACGGAGATGCTCGAAATATGGAAGGCACCTTCCCGAACGAGATCATGCCGCTGGTGAATGAGTTCAACACGGTGCTGGCGCAAAACGCCGAAGTGGTCGAGCGTGCCCGAACGCAAGCCGGCAATCTGGCTCATGCGCTTAAAACACCACTGAGCGTTCTCGCCAATGCCGCCAATGCTCCCGAGAAACGAGATGACGACTTGGCACGTCTGGTCGCATCGCAAGTCGATACCGTGCGCAAACAGGTCGATTACCACCTGAGTCGGGCACAAGCTGCCGCATCTGTACAGGTTCCGGGCATACGCACCGCCGTTGAACCAGTCATCCGGGGACTGGTACGGGTCATGCAGCGGGTGCATGCAGAACGCCAGATCGAATTTGTATTGCTTCCTGATCAAGCCAATCTGGCATTCCGTGGTGAAGAACAGGATTTACAGGAAATGCTGGGAAATCTGATCGATAACGCCTCGAAGTGGGCCAGATCACGGATCGAGATTCAAGTCTCGGACGAGTCTGGCAAACTCCGGGTGCGCATCGATGATGACGGCAAGGGCATCGCCGAGACCGAACGCGGTCATGTACTCAAACGAGGGGTTCGCGCAGACGAGCAGGTTCCCGGTACGGGACTAGGGCTTGCCATAACCGCCGACCTTGCGCGAATGTACGGTGGAGATTTGCTGTTGGCCAAATCCCCATTGGGCGGACTTCAAGCATCGTTGATCCTGCCGGCAGTTTGATTCCTTCACCATGGCACTTGTCGGACCAAGGATGCGGTTCCTTGCCTGTAGAGCATGACAACCGCAAAGGGTGACAGAGTTCGAGGTTCGCGTTAGTCAGCGGAGAACCAACGGTCAACGTGACCTTAGGCTGAACGGCAGGTAACCGGAACATTGCCGCCCGATACAGCCCATTAGTCCAACGGCGGGATTGGCCGATTAGCACGTCTTGGGTATCCGGCAGGTTTCAGAGTGGAGCAGTCCCCTGAATGTCTATTGCTCAGATCGAGTGACGGTTATCACGTGACCGTCTGCACTCATTCACCTATGCAGTAGACCAACAGTCAAACCTCAATCTGGCCCAATGCTTGGATCCGTTGCTACGATTGGCATTTCTGGCAATAGACCGCATGTCGCGTTCATGATAATCCCCATTATCAAGAACGCCATTTTTCGGCGATAAATCCACCGATGAAACATCGACCTGCCAATGGCTACGATATATCAATCACTTACGCCTCTAGGCGATGGTACATTCAAGCTCTATAAATGTTGATGGAGCATGATGATGCTTGAGTTTCTGAGTATCGACGACATCGCACGGTTATGCAGCCTTACCCGCGAACAAGCGGAAAATCTGGTTTATAGCGGCGAACTTCAGGTCATCGAAGTGATGCCAGGCGAGAGGCGCGTACTTGCCAGCAGCCTCGTCGATTACCTTAATCGACAAGCGATGAAGAGTAGGGCAGGGGGTGTCATGTCGGACGATGATCTGACCGTGGCGCTGGCCAAGGCGATTGAGGATGACGAGGTTTTACGATGCCAACTGGCAAGCATGAGCCCCGGGTCAGGAACATTCGCGGAGATGCTCAAAAATGCCGCAACCTCAACCTCCCATGCATGCGACTCGAGTGCAGACAATGTGATTCCCTTCCCCAGCAGCGCCACTCGTCACTAAGTTACCTGCAAGTCATCTGGAGGTGCATTTAGCTTTCATGGGGCCGCGACCGTTTGTGCCAGGTACCGTAGAAGTGCCCAGAAAGTCTCCTGCGGGTTGTATCAAACCCTGTAGATAAATTGAGTGCTCTGAAAGTCTCCTGTGAGCTACCAAGGGGGAATGCAAGGCCTGATCGGCGGCTGTTGCTGATCACAAAGTGCTCTGGCAGTATTTCAAATGCACCTTGTTATTGGCCAAGGGGACAGTAACCCCGCCTGGCCCGCAACTTCTGGACTCTCGCAAACTCGCGCCTGGCTGACTCCTCGTCACGGAAGATCTGCCTTTTGATTCCTCCCCGCCTGTTCTGTAGCCCATACCATTGCCTGAACAATACGAAATCGCCAAACAGATCCTGCTCCAGGATCAAGAGGTATCCTCGGCTTGCAGTGCGGAGCTCAACTCGCATGACTGCCCTCCAGTTCAGTCAGCTCTTGCCATAGGCGTTCTTCGTCAGACTCGGTATAGATGCTGGTGGTTGCCAGGCTGGCATGGCCAAGTAGTTTCTGAATTAGATTCGGCGGCATGCCGGCGGTCCCAAGGTGACTTCCTCGTGTGTGCCGTAGCCAATGCACCGATGCACGATCGAAATCCTTTGCCTCTTGGGTGTGCCCGTCTCTACGCAATGCGTCAGCGGCAGACTGGAACAACGTTCGCAGCGTCTTGTACAGGCTGCTTGGTGGTACAGCATCGATTCCATTCAGATTGGCGATCAGGGGTATCTCGGGCGGATTGTCCTGAGGATCGTGGTTCAGCCCACGTTGGCTGAGGTATAGACGTAGAGCGGATAGGACACTGTCAGGGAAAGGAACAGCGCGCCACTTGCCGCCCTTGCCACGCACCTTGAGCATCCATCGTGCCCGGATGGAATTTCTGACTGACATGGTGTAGAGCCTGCCAATCATGGCATCGACCAGTTCGGATAGCCGAAGGCCAGTGGCGTAGGCGAACGGCAACACAAAGCGCAGCCGTCGCGCATGTGGATCGTCAGGCTTTGTTGCTAGATGATCGTTCAGGTATTGCCACTGCGCCTCAGAAAATACTCTGGTCAGTTCCAAGTCTTCTGGCGCATCGGTTTGAGAGGCCGGCTTTTTCCCAACTACGTCCCACGGGTTGAAGGCGAAGTATTGGACCCGGACGAGCCATTCAAATAAGCTCGATACTATTGTCAGCGTGTGGCGCACACTTGACGATGAAAGTGCCCCATCGAACGGCTTCCAGTTCGGACTGAAGCGCGGGGTGTTCCGCTTTCCTATCCAACTTTCCTGAGGAATTCTGTATGGCCATTGAGATGGAGCGGTACGGCCAAGCATCGATAGCCAGTCCCGGTAAGCGGTGCAGTCATCAACCTCCATATCAGCGAGTGCTTTCTGTCTTTCGATGACAGCCCATAGCAGGAGGCGTTCTGCTTCCTTACGGTAGGCACGCTCTGTGTTTGGGCTCCCGGCCTTCGTTGTCAGCCAGGATTGAATGGCATGGTGATCATTGATCGCATCAATTCGTGGTCGTCCAGGAAAGCGATTGGACCCTGATTCTCCTGCGAGAGACGCGGGAACCTCCAGTGCCTCGATCGGCACAATGGCGGTTACACGATCTCTTTTCTGGATCAGGCTGGGTGTCGACTGGGTACGTACCGGTGCCAATGCGTGACCAGGCAGTGGCCCAAGCGTTTGCTCGTAGCCCCGCAGCCAAGCAACGATTCTGGCCGCGCCTTTTTCGCCGAGTTTGGGTACGGTCAGCCACCAGCGATATCCGCGCTCCCTGATGCGCTCGTGCATCGCGCCAATGGTGGAAATGCCAGCCAGAATTAATCTGTCGGCGACAGGTTTGTCGAACCATGCAGAAACCAAATCATCCGGAACAGGTTCCGTGGCGAGCAGTTGCTCTATCCAGACCAAAGCCCCTAGTTGCTGCTCAAGGAGGCGGCGTCGCTGACCAACCTTCTTGTCTGCCGCTTGGGGGAAAGTTTGCAGATAAAGCTGGATCAGCTCGTTCTCGCGATAGAACCCTTCGGGATCATGCTCAACGCGAAACTCATCCAGCGCCGGATAGTCTTTCTGACAATCACGCTGTTCGCCGGCAATATGCAGTTTCAGAAGCCGAGCCTCGCCCCAGCGACCATGCCGTAAAGCGGCCTGGCTAAGTGTGTCGCGCAGCCATGTAAGCGTTGCCTTGGCCAGCCGAAGATCCAGACCTGTTTCAAGGTAGAGGTCGGCCAGAGATTTAATATCCAACCCCTGCACCCATCCGCGATAGAACGCGAGATGATGCCGACCGACCTTGCGCTCAACCAAAGGCATGTTCTGTTGTCTCAGGTTAGACGCCGTCAGCAAGCGACCTTGCGAAGCTTACCGCCCGAGCGGAG
>Ga0180012_1000398_pt1 | contig 15246 bp, 18 predicted proteins | sample KR11_S2_MetaG_FD_122243 | JGI IMG/M metagenome (GOLD analysis project Ga0180012, IMG submission 122243) | Groundwater microbial communities from the Olkiluoto Island deep subsurface site, Finland - KR11_S2_MetaG | ecosystem: Environmental > Aquatic > Deep subsurface > Groundwater | place...
AGGAACATATTCAACTAATGGCTCCTTGGTGATAAGCACGCCGCAGGCATGGGTTGAAGCATGCCTGGCCACGCCTTCAAGCCGCTTGGCGTAATCAATTATTTTCTTGGCCGCGTCTTCCGTCCGATAAATTTCCTTTAACTCGCTGGTTGTTTTCAGCGCCTGATCTATCTTTGAAAACATCGGTATCATCTTGGCTAATTTATCGCAATAATCATAAGGGTAATTCAACACCCTGCCGACATCCCGGATAGCGGCGCGGGCGGCCATGGTTCCGAAAGTGATTATCTGCGCCACATTGTCTTTGCCGTATTTATTTTCAACATAGCGGATAACTTCATCCCTCCTTGTATCTGCAAAATCCAAATCAATATCAGGCATTTCATTGCGATCCGGGTTTAAGAATCTTTCAAATATTAATCCATATTTCAGCGGATCAATGTTGGTAATGCCGGCTATATAACAAACTAAAGATCCAGCGGCTGATCCTCTGCCCGGGCCAACTACAATCCCGCTATTTTTAGCCCAGTTTACAAAATCCGCTACAATTAATAAATACGAAGAAAAACCCATATCCTGAATAACCTTTAATTCATAATCCATTCTATTTTTTATTTCTTTATCAACTTCCTGATAGCTCTTGCCATACCGCTTAACAAGGCCGTCTTCGCACAATTTTCTTAAATAGCTGTCCCTGTTAAAGCCGGCAGGCACTTCAAAATAAGGCAAGTGGGTCTGCCCTAATTCTATTTCCAGATTGCATTTTTCCGCGATTTTAACGGTATTTTCAATGGCTTCCGGAACATCCTTGAACGTCTCAACCATATCCCGCGAACTGCGGTAAGAATAATCATCGCCAAGCATATTTAAGCGGTCCCTGTCTTCTTTTTTCTTCTTGGTCTGCAAACACAAAAGCACATCCTGGGCCTCGTCATCGTCCTTGTTGATATAATGCATGTCGTTTGTGGCAACTAATGGCGCGCTGAGTTCGCGGCTGAATTCAATCAGCTTTTTATTAACCTCGTCTTGATGCTCCAGATTCGGATGGCTCTGCAATTCAAGATAAAAATCTTCTCTGCCGAATAATTCCTGATACTCTCTGATTCTTTTTTTGGCTTTGTCAATTTTGCCCGCCTCTATCAATCTGGGGATTTCCCCTGCTATGCAAGCCGAGCAGGCAATCAGCCCTTGGCTGCGCTTTTTTAAAACTTCCCAATCAACGCGCGGCTTGTAATAAAATCCTTCCAAATGCGCTATGGCGGTAAGCTTGATTAAATTTTTATAGCCCTGATTATTTTTCGCCAGCAATAATAAATGATAATTTTTTTCGTCTGATTTAGTATTTTTGTCAAATCTTGATTCCGGAGCCAGATAAACTTCAACGCCGATAATCGGCTTGATGCCGGCTTTTTTGCATTTTTGGTAAAACTCAATCACGCCATACATGGTGCCGTGGTCGGTTAAGGCAAGCGCTTCCGCCCCCTCCTCTTTGGCGCGCTTAACAAGATCGTCAATCTTGGCAAGGCCGTCCAGCAGGGAATAATGGCTATGAGTATGGAGATGGATGAATTTCATTTTTTATACATGAATTTATAACGAATCATAAATTCTTGTTTTTTTATTATTTTATAATTGAAAATGTCTTGCATGGGTAAAGTTTATATTATACTTTTTGCTTTTCCGCAGTTTTAGGCATTTTTATCGTTTTGTTGGCGTCAACGAAATGATCATTTACTTTATTTCCTGATATTTCACAGGCTGTTTTTGCTTTAAAAATTACTTTAGATTTATTTTATTGAATATTAAAAAGGCATGGCTACGGTAACTTAATGCCTGCTGTCTGTCAATATAGTATAATATTTAAGATAAAATGGCAAATCAATACGCGGTAAAACTTGTATCATTTGCGCCAAATGATACAAGTAAGAATAGGGCGTTATTGCCAAAAAAAATAAGGATAATTTGCACCAAATTGTCCTTATTTGAAAAATGTAAATTCTATTGAAATATAACCGCCTTTTGGCGCAAATGAAGGTTGTTTTTCGCCTCGCCGCATTCTCTCCACAAAGGACTACGGCGGTTCAATGATTTACCTGCTTACCGCCAATTTTATTCTATCTCCCCACATCTATTTTCCTAACATCATCATTCGTAATGCCCAGTCCCAGTTCGCGCATAATCCTGAATGCGTCTGACGGGCGGTTGAGGTAAAGACTTTCTACAATTTTTTATGATTTATTTATAGAACTTATAGATAAAATTAAATTAACACGATCTATAAATAATTTTCTTTTAGTTTCTATAATTTCTAATTTTTCGTGAATAGTTATTGTTTCTTGCCGTATTGTTCCTTCTAGTCTTTCCTGTGTCATTGGCATGCCTCTTTGTTTATTCTTAAATTCATTAAGACCTTTTTTTAATTTTAAAATTTGGCGATCATATTTAAGCCAAATATATGGAACGACAATAGACCATCTCAAAACAAAAAATACAGCTACTAAGGATAATCCTATTTTTGCAAATGTAATTAATAAATAATCAAACATATAAAACTAAAAAGATATTTGCTCTTTCCTGTAACCAATTTTGGTCGTAGATGTTAAAAATTTTAAATAATATCTGATGCTGTTTCATTATTTTCTTCCCACAAGTATTTAACATCTATTTCTTTCTTTCGCATAGCCTCACCGCGATATAAATTCATGAGTAAAAGCTCAATTTGACGCTTAATTTCCTTAGCATTAGAAAAAATTGTCGAGGAGTCGTCTACGCTAGAAGTAAGCTTATTATAAAAAATAATTAATTTATCAAAAAAATCATCTAAATCAATAGCTGACGGAATCTGATAATCACTAGAATTTGTATGAATATCTTTATGAGCAAAAATTTTATGCCTTAAGTCTTTCAGTTTATTAATCACCGTTTTATTTTCTTCAACAAAATTTGCTGTTCCTTCTTTGTCTACTTTATATAAAGAAAAAGAATCATCTCTTTTATCAAAAGGATGTAGGACCATCAATACAAAATCAACAAAAAAGGCTCGCTCTACTAGAGGAAAAAATTGTGGATGATATCTTTGTATTTCCACATACTTCTCGGCCATTTCACCTGAAACCACATTCTTTGACCTGCATAAAAAAATCATTTTCCATCCATTATATGACGAAAAGGATTCATAGATATTTGACCTGAAATAATCTGTAATTTTTTTGTGTTCTAAATTTTGATCCATAATTTTATAAATTACCTTCTGGGATTTTATTTAAATCATTGTTTGTAATACCTAACCCCAAATCTCTCATGATATTATAGGCGGCTTCTCCATTTTTTAAATAATAATAGTAACCATCTGCGTCTATATAAAAAGCTTCTCCATTAGCTTCTACTTGTAAAAATATTTTACCGCTATTTTTTTTAGCAAAAGCTTTGTCGTTTTTAATCCTATCTAAATCCTTGTTAGTTATGCCGACACCCAAATATCTCATTATTCTGTATGCTTCATTTCCGTTTGCCATATAATATTTTTTGCTGTCTTTGGGGTATACATAGTAAGCTTCTCCGTGTTCTTCTACCTGTAATAAAATTCTACCTTTTAGCCTATTAACAAAATCCGAATAATCTTTGGTGTCAATTGAAAATCCATAAAACGGGATTTGATTGTGATCTTTATACCATTGATTTCCATATTGAACATAATTATCTTTTCCTAGCGGCTCTATATACTTAATTTCTTGGTCGCTTATATCAACAGATAAAGACTTAACAATCGAAAAAGCCTCCTCGCCAGTTTGATAATGATTTCCATCGCTTCCCCAACCTACAACATTCCCAAAATATATTATTTCTCCATTTATAGGATCTATATACTTGTGGTGAAGAAACAATAAGTGCCCCCATACATTCTTTGGTTTTCTTTTTAAATCAGCATCTGTTATACCAGTTGAAGCTGAAAATCCACCCCAAGACGAAGTAAACCACTTATCTAGTGTCTGGCTCAAAAATTCTGATCCTAAATCTGGGCTATATATCACAAACCGTACATTATCCCTCGGGCTTACCCACCAATATGTGCTGCCATTTTTTACAAATAAGCCACTATACTTATTGAAAATGCTATATTCCTGTCTTTCAAATTCATTTATAGCTTTTTCGTATATGGCATTTTCTATGCCTCGATTTCTAATTACGCTAAGTTCCCAAGGGGCAATTACTGAATCGGAAACATTACCAGATGAATCTTGTAATTTCAATATAAAATATTGATCTGTATTTTCAGATAACATAAATATATCTGGTATTACTATATCTCCTGATATGATAGGTATAAATGATTCGCCTTCAAGCAGCGGATCCGCAAACTTGTTCTCTCCAAAATAGTAATATACTTTTTTTATATATCCTTCTTCCGTGATTTTATCCCGTTGGATTGAATATCGAATATAGCTTTGTTTCAGCACGTCGTTATTTGCGATTTCATAGTCTATATTAAATCCTTTCATGCTAGGAGGGGTAATATCATTTTGAATATTAACTGTTGGTTCTGCCGGCTCAGAAACTTGTTTTATAACCTCCTCTTGATAATGACTCCCCAAAATCCCACTCAACCAATTCTTAATACTATTAACCGACAAAACATAACTCATAGAATTTAAAGTCCCTGCCACAACCATAGTAGGAATACCCATAAACTGCCCGCTTGAATTATAAGAAGCACCGCCAGAATTTCCATGCTCCAACGGCGCGGTACTTTTAATATAATTCTGCGTTCCATCACCACTGCTCCCAAACCCGCTAAAATCCCCTGAAGTATAAGTAATAGTAGATCCGCCAATACTTGGAAAACCAATAACCTCAATCTTATCGCCAAACTGCAAAGCATCAGAATTTGAATCCCAAATATTTATATAAGGATAACTTTTATTAGTTGGATTATCTAAATACAAAATCGCCGCGTCCATATCATTAGAAACAGTCTGATATTTTACTTCCGCTAAATTATAATTTCCCGAAATTCCGAAATTCGGCTCTTGATTTATTGATTCTATAAAACCAATAAAGCAAGTATTCATATACGCTCCCTCAACAACATGCCTGTTAGTCAAAATAATCCCCTTGGGATCAATTATTGTTCCAGACCCGCTAAACCAATTATCGCTTCCGTCCGTGCAAACGATTTGCACCTCCGCGTCAATTTGGTTTTGAGTTATTGCTTGAGAAAAATTAACAGGCACTAATCCTAAAATGAAAATCAAAATTAGAAAAATTGTAAACTGTTTTTTCATAGATTTAATTGATTAATTTTTTATACTTAAAATTTAAATTTTTTTTATAAAGTTATTTTTTAATGAATTTTTTAAATTTTATACCTATTTTTGGAATTCGCACGCCATTTGAAAGATAAAATAAATAATAATAATCTTGACTGGCTTTTTCTACAGAAAATTTACTAATTCTGCAAGATTTTGTGTTTAAATTAAAATCAATTTGACATTCCATAATATTTTCTAAAAATAATTTACAAAACTTATACCATTTATTACCTTCTAAAAAATCCATAGGTAATTTATAATTTTTCAAAAATTCGTTTAATTCAAAATTTAGATCATTAAGTTTAAAGAAATCTTTTTGTCCATTTATCAAATCTCTTTGAATTTCTTTTTTGCTTTTAGCAAAATCTATAAATTTATCAAATTTTCCTGATAAAAATTTAGCTTTTGAATTATAACTTAATCTGCTATGTAAAACCCAACAACAATAAAAACGTAATGTTTCATATTTTGTCTTGTCATTTTCAATAATTTTTCTAATTTCTGCAAGCAAATAAACTATTTCGTATTCTTCTTTAAATTCGGAATGGTTCTGCAAAAATTTTTCTAATTTTTTTAGAATAATTTTATTTTTATTCATAAATAGATTTTATTTTATAAATGTCATTTTTTATTAATTCTATATCTTTAATAATTATTCTATCTATATAATTCTTTAAATATTTATTTATTTTTTCAAGCATTTTTTCCTTTGTCATATTCATATAATTTAATAATTATAAATAATTTATTATTTTTCGTATCTTTTATACAAGAATTCGGCTTTTTCATGTGGCTTATATTTTTGATGATATCGAACTACCTCTTTTCTTGTTGTCTCTAATTGTTCTGTATCAACAGGCTCTAATCTTTCCGACAATCCTTGTTTCCCCCACTTATTAATATCGCCCTCAAATGTACAATTATCCTCATCAATCCACTTATCTGGTGCACAACCAACACATTTAGCCATCTTCTTAATGTATATATGAATATCAGGGGAAATGTTAATTTTTTTTAATATTTGCAATAAACATGCACTTGAAAAAATGACAGATGTTTTTCTTTGAAGATTTATTATATCATTTTTTAACTTGTCAAAATTAGTATATTTAATAATAGATCTTTTTTTTTGCAAATAATAATTCTTTTCTTCATCATCTATGTCTATAGTATTAACACAATTAGTACCTAAAATTTCTACTAAGTCATCAGCTAAATATGTTTTGCCAGCCCCTAAAAATCCATCTATACCAATGAGCAAATTTTTACTACAAATTTCTCTGTTTTTTAATTCGTCTACTAATTGTTCCTTATTATCAAAGTGTTTTATTTTGTCCATAAATTTATTTATATACTCCAAGTATAGCTCCACACTTATCGCAAAGTATTAAAATAATTTTATCCGTGTTGTCCTTTTTAATTTCACCTGTAGAACTATCCAATATTGGTAAATCATAAGATGTTCCATAAATTCCTTCAGTTGAAATTTTACAACAGTGACATTTAATCATTGCACTCATAATTTTTATTAAATTATTTTTTAGTTAATTATTCACTTATTATATCACAAGTTCATCAATAAATCAAGCAACAAAAAGCTAAAATTACATCAAAAAAGGCTCCTCGTGCTGGCGACGCCCTTGCGGGCATCCAATGCCCTTTCGGATATTGACTACACAAGTAATACCAGACGGAAAGCCGTCTTTATACTTGTGTAGTTTTCAACCATGCCTCAAACAAAAAATTCAAGGGTTAGGTTTGCCCTGTTAGATTATTATATCTAATAGGGTTGATAGATTGTTTTATTGTTAATTATAAGTTAGCAAAAAAAGCGGGGAAAGTCAATAAAAAAAGGCCTTTGGCAAAATAAAAAACCAAAGACCTGCATTAATATTATGAGCTTAATCCCATCATTTAACTATTCCCATGCCCTTTTTTTGTTCAACTCCTCCTTTTCCCTAAAAGACTGTTCTAAATCAATATTAAAACGATTTGCAATTGCGCAGATATAAATTATTATATCTGCCAATTCTTCCTCAACTGAGCCAAAGCTGGATTTATGATCAACCTTAATAATCTTGCTTTTCTTTCTAATCGCTTTATAAAGCTCGCCCACTTCTTCTCCTAATAATAAACATTTTTGCAAAACATCCTCTTTGTCAAAATTGCGTTCCGCTTCCAGCCGCCTTACGTAATCTTGCAAATCCTTTAAAGTTGGGTCGCTATTAAGTGTCAGCATAACTATTGTTTTTAAATAATTAACAAAAATAAAAAATCAATCAGCTATTTTGGGATAAAATTATAACAATTTCTTAAATTCCTTGCTCCGCGCATAACTGAAAATGTCTTTAAGATTTCTATAAAGTATCCTATTAACATTAATTGATTTCTTCGGCATACTATTCTTTTCTGAGAGAAGAAAAAGGATTGCCGTTGAAAGACTATGGCGAATATTTAACACTGAAAGTTTTTCCATTATCTCTTTATTCCCCGTGGAATAAAAATCATTTTGCATTTTAGTCATGGAAAATTTAAGTTCCGGCTGAACCACATCTAATCGGCGCTCCTCGCAAATGTCTACTAGCCTTCTGCTTTTTCCTTTTAGAAAAAAATTCAAATCATATCTACTGTCAAAAACATTTACTTCTTTATTAATAGCTTCTTTTCTGTTGCGCCATAATGTTTTTAACTGAGAAAAGTATATCTCTTTATTTTTTTTATCACACTTTAACATTACTGCAATATCACTGGAAAGTTGATGCCCGACCATAGTCATTCTTTTTCTCATATTAAAAAATTTACCTAAGATTTTATTTGCCTCTTTAATTAAACTTGAAATATCATCCTCATTCTCGCAATAACATAAATATAACCCAAACTCAAGATATTTTTCAGTTTTAGCAATATCTGCAAATGGTTCAAAAAAAATATAAGAAAAACAAAATGGCTTGTTGCCGTTTTTAATTTTATAATTTTTTGTCCACTCCAAATCAAAACTCACTATTAATTCTTTAGCTGATTTTTTAAGTTGTTTTTGATAATTCAACATGATAAAACCTCCTTAAACAAAATAAATAGAGATTTTTTAGCTTTAAATCACCTCTACTATTATTATGCCTTAGTTCAAGCGCTTAAGCTGCTAATATGCTTTTGCCAAGATATTTGTTGTAATGATTTTGTTTGTAGGGATTTTTTGCCCAAATATCCTTAATATTTTCGTCCGCTAAATTCCCTAATAGCAAAACCTTATCTATTTGGTTATAAACAGGCCATGCATATGTATTGCCATTAGGATATACTAATAATGAATAACCCTCTACCTCCGCGCCCCATGTCGTGAGAGTAATTTTTGGAGTCCAACCATAAATTTTTTTCGCTTTTTTTATGTCAGCAAAAAGATTATTTGCATCTTCAGTATTAAGATATTCATTTTCAGATAAACCAAGAGCGTTACCTTTAGGAATAGGAATAATTAACTTAAGTTTTACAGCATCTAACACGTCAGCAATCTGGCAAGTAAAAAGAACCGAGTCCTTTGTGCTATTCAATATAACACAAGATAAAGCAATAGGTATATCACAATATTTAAGATGATATATGCCTTTCATTATTTTGTCGTAATCACCTCGTATTGTGGTCGTAATATTTCTAGGACCATCCAATCCTATATTAACAAAGTCCAATCTATTTTTTAAATCTTTTGCGATATCGGCAGTAACAGTAGTTGCATTAGTCGGCAGACCAACAACAAAATCACTATAAAATAATTCTAACACTTGCAGTAAATCTTTTCTTAAAAGCGGTTCTCCTCCAGAGATATAAACTCTAGATACGCCCAGCAAATTATCTCTCATTTTATGAAGTTTTGAAAGAGACGGGTCGGGTATTTTCTCTGTTTCGGAACAAAATATACAAGAAAAATTACAATGTCTGGTTACCTGCAAAATAATGGATAGAGGCAACTCATTTTTAATGAAACTGCCTTGCCTAATCTCAAATCTGCATGAGTTTTGATTAAAAAAAATTTCTTCTTTTGTCTTCATGTTTTTCTCCTTTCAGTTTTAAAAGATCGATTTAAATTTTCAACCATGCCTCAAACAAAAAATTCAAGGGTTAGGTTGACCCTGTTAGATCATTATATCTAACAGGGTTGATATATTGTTTTATTTAATTATAAGTTAGCAAAAAATACGGCATTTTTGTATCCTTAACTGTAATTTTAAAATTCAAACAATTTTAATCGCCTCTCTGCCCTAATAGTTGTTTAATGTCCTCGCTTGTAAACTCTTTTTTGTAATCAATTAATTTTGGATGCCTAATATCTCTTAACTCCTCGTCATAAGTCGCCATTATTTTTCTAACTCTCTTTTTGTAAGCGTCCCAGTTCCGCGTTGAAGAAAATTGTTCAAAAATTTTTATAAACGCCTGTTTGTTTAAATGTCCCCCATCTTTCTTATATTTTTTCTCCAGCTCCCCAGCCAGCCCTGTTTCAAAACTTCCTATAATAAACAATATCTCTTCGTACATTGTGTTTCGGGTTAAATCTTTTTTAGCTAAATTTAATAATTTTCTGTATTCTTTCGCTCTTTCCGCGAACAAAAACTGATACAACATATCCGTGTAAGTCCCATAATGTTTGGCTGATACATATTTCTTTATGCTGTCTGTAAAATCTTTTCTATAATCTTTTGTCTCCTCTCTTGTTTCTTTGAAATCTTTAGAAAGTTGATTGATAAATTTCGGATTTTCTAAGGCCGCGCGCATCACTTGCTTAAACCTTTCTTCTGTTCTGATAAAATATTTTCTTACTTTTTTGCCCAATTCATTGTTCTCAAGCATTGCCGCCTCTTTTGCCATGTCAATTGTTAAAATATATTCTATGCTTCTTACATCTCCGCCTCGCTTTAATTTTTGATTTCCTGAAATTGTGAAGTCAAAATTACCGCGCCCTGATTTTTGATTTGCCAAATCTGGCAAATCAAAATTTTTAGCTTGTTTTAGCTCTTTGTATGGCATCACTTTAAAAAAATCAGTACCCTCCGCAAAATCATATTTTTCTATTCTATCTTTTATCCAGTTAGCAAAAAACTTGCCTACTTTTAGCCATTTATGCAATTCCCGAGCGTTGACAAACCGCTTTTTCTCGCTGCCTATTGATTTTTGAACAACTTTGATATTTATTATTTCGTTCATAAAATTTTTTACAAAAATACCTAAAACATAAAATTCAAGGGTTAGGCTGATGAGTTGTTATTGAATTGTTAAATACAGCATAGCAAAAAAGCGGGGAAATCAAGAATAGCTGTTTAAAAAATCTACGCGCCTTTATTTAATAATCTTACTTTAGCTTCCAATAAAAACTGTGCTTTATCCCGAAGATATTTCATCGGATCTATTTCCTTTGGGAAAAACCCGATTTTCTCCAAACCAATCGCCCTATTGTTTTTGTCCTTAACAATCACATCAAAAGAATGCTTTGCTTCTTCAGAGATATAAGATTTTTTAGGATCATCCCACCACATATTAAGAGTGTTGCCATAGGGATCAATATAAATTTTTATTTTTTCTTTGGCCATACTTTTATGCCTCTGCGCTTGGATTTGGCTGTTAAGTAAGCTGTTACTAGAAAGCCGTCTTGGCTTAAATGCCGGCAAACCGCGCAAATCCAATGCTTGTTAATTTTATAATAATAAAGAAAAATTTCTTTATGTTCTGTGTCTTGATAAACAAATTGAGCTTTTTGAATTGTTTTTAAAACTTCCGGCAATTTATTTTCTAATTCAGCATGCTTAAATTTAACAATGAATTCCCAGTATCTTTTTGTTGTCCTAATATTCTTGCCCAACACGGAGCGAACTTCAAAAAGATTAGCGCTTTGAATAAATTTAGCCATAATAACATTATTAACAAAAAATCGCCTTTATTCTTAACTATAAAATAACAAAAAATACGGCAAAGGTCAAGCTGTCAAACGAGCGATGATATTGGATTAATCAAACGAAGCGCTGTCTTAGTATCAGCGACATCAGTTAAGCGCATTTTACCGTCAGGAGCTATCATTTTCAAACCGTTACATTTTGTAACGGTTTCATCAGACCCCTCATCAATCAAGCGCGTGAACGCGCCATGGCGCGTTCTTACATTCCCGCAATCAACCCTTCACTTTCTCAACAATCTCCCTCAGCTCGTCATCGCTGTAAAAATCAATAATAATCTGCCCGCCCTTGCCTTTTCGCTTTACCTCCACCTTGGCGCCGAAAAATTCCCTAAAAGCAAATTCCTTATCTTTGTCGCCGTAATTGATTTTAATGCGCGCCGCTTTTGTCCCTCCCATAACTCGCGCTTCCTTGGCACAGCCGTCTACGGACAAGCCGCCGCGCGTTATTTTCCTGAACAAAGCCATTTGCTTTTCAGGAGAATCCAAGCCGGCTATTATTTTGGAATGGCCTTCGCTTATTCTGCCTTCTATTAAAGCTTGCTGTATTTCCTCCGGCAGATTAAGGATGCGAAGAGAGTTTGATACGGACGACCTTGATTTGCCGACCCGCCTTGCCATGTCTTCCTGGCTTAAATTAAATTCATCAATCAGCTTGCGAAAAGCCAGCGCCTGCTCAACGGCATTCAGGTCTTGGCGCTGTATATTTTCTATCAGCGCCACTTCCAGCTTCTCCTGCTCTTTTATATCCCGTATTATAACCGGAACCGTTTTTAATCCGAGCGCGCTGGCGGCCATTAATCTTCGCTCCCCGGCTATCAGCTCGTAGCCGCCATTATTTCTGCTGGCTATCAGGGGCTGGATTATGCCGTATTGCTTGATTGACTCCGCCAGCTCATCCATGGGCTGGCCGGCAAAATTTTTGCGCGGCTGAAGCGGATTTGTTTTTATCTTGCCGGGCGCGATGTTTAATATCCTGCCTTTATCATCTTCGCCGGCAATGTCAACCACCGCTTCGCCCTTGGAAGTTTCCGCCATCTTTTTCGCTTTTTGAGGAATAAGGGAGCTTAGTCCCCTGCCTAAACCATTGTTCATAATTTTTATAATAATTATTTAATTCTAACAACAACTCGTTAACCCGTTAACTCGTTAATTTAAAAACTAAATAATTTATTCCAAATTAATAATCTCTCTTGCTAATTTCTCATAAGCCCGCCCGCCTTTTGATTTTGGATCATAATGAAGAATAGACCTGCCAAAACTCGGCGCCTCTGCCAGCCGCACGCTCCTGGGGATGATTGAACGGAATACGCGGTTGGGAAAATACTGGTACAGCTCGTTCATCACGGAAGCTGACAATCTGTTGCGCTTGTCAAACATAGTGATCACGGCTCCCATCACCCCGAGCTCCGGCTTTAAATTATTCTGCACCAAGCCGATTGTTTCCAGCAGCTGCCCCACGCCTTCCAAAGCGTAATATTCGCTCTGGATGGGAATTAATATTTCGTCAGCCGCCACCAAACTGTTGATTGTCAACAAACCCAAAGAAGGCGGCCCGTCAATAATTATATAATCATATTCATCTTTGACGCTTTCCAGAATTCTTAATAATCTGAATTCCCTTTCTTCCATGCCTACCAGCTCAATTCCGGCGCCTGCCAAAGAAACAGTGGCAGGAGCTATTTTTAACCTTTCCTGCAAAGTGCGCTTTATGACTTCATATATTTCCTTTTGGCCGATTAGCGCTTCATACACCCCATGTTCCAAGTTTTTATGGTCAATGCCCATGCCGGAAGTGGCGTTTGCCTGAGGATCAATATCCACTAACAAAACATGCTTGCCCAAATAGCTTAAGTAAGCTCCCAGATTAACAGCGGTTGTGGTTTTGCCGACTCCGCCTTTTTGGTTTACAATGGCGATTATTTTGCCCATGTTATATAATTCAAATCTACGAATGTTATTCAAATGCTTCAAATAATAATTCAATTCTACGAATGTTATTCAAATTATTTTGATAATTAACATTTGAGGCATTTGAATATTATTTGTAGTATTTGAATTATATTTTTATTATACCCTGTCTTCCTGCTTTTGACAATTTTTATTGCTTGCATTATAATAATATCACTAGCAAAAAGGGCTAGTTTTTTGTTATTATTTGCCCAGGTGGTGAAACTGGTAGACACGCGGGACTCAAAATCCCGTTCTGGCAACAGAGTGAGGGTTCAACTCCCTCCCTGGGCACAAAACTTCTGTAAGCGCCTAAAGCGCTGTCATTTCTTAAAAACGACGGCGCTTTAGGCGTTTTTTTGTAGATTCAAGGTTCTACTGCACCACCCTGTATGTATTTAACTACTACATTATTTGGCAATTTAACAACTTCCTATATGATTATTTAAGCTAATTTTGATAATATCGACATGTAGCAATTAAATTTCAACACTTATATTACTTATTATTAAGGTGGTGCAATAGGTATTGATTCTAGTTTTCCGCTGCGATCATTGACTTTTACGGCTTAGTTTGCTAAGCTGATTTGAAGTTTGGAAATAGTGTTATTTACATGCCTTAACAAAAAAAGGAGGGAAGAAAAATGAAATGGAAAAAAATAGGATCGTCGTTCTATGAAATAACCGAAAAAAAGGATGCTGAAATAAGTCTTCAAAGCGCAAAAAATGAAACATTTAATCCCTTTTTTAGGGGAAGGCACTTTAGTATAGTGGAAAACCTTCTCGAAAAAGGAGAAATAAGCTTTGAAGAATTAGAAATTTCACCTGCTGAATTTAAACAATTAGAATATAGTGTCAGGTTGTTAATAAAAAATGAGGACACTCCTCGCAGATTAGATTTTAGAGAATTCTGTCCTTGTTAATAAAAATGCTACCAAACTCAAAAAGGGCTATACGATCGCATAGCCCTTTTCTTTATTTTCAATTTATTTTTAAAGTACTTAAAACAATTCAATATAATTATCTAGCATAAAGAACCTTACCCTTTTTAAAAATATCTTGAAAAAAGAAATCGCCTAAATCAATGCGATTCTTAATTTCTTTTGGAGTATAAACCAGCGGCTCTAAAGGAATATCGCTTTCTGTCTTCATTAAAATTTCCTTAATTCTCTCTACTCTTTTTTTTCTGCTTTTTTTAATAATCAACAAATCAATATCGCTGGACGGCTTTGGCTTGCCATAAGCAAAACTGCCGAAAAGAATAATTTTTTCCGGATTATAATTTTTAACAATCTGCTTGGTGATTCTTTTAATTTCTTTTTGAGCGTCCATATTTTTAAAACATTACTCCGCTTTCGCTTTGCTGTCAAACAAATCTTGGACAAAAACGCTGATTGCCGTGGCAACCGGTATGGATAAAATGGCGCCGACTACTCCGGCTACTTTAAACCCGATCAGCAAAACCGAAATGCTTACGATAGGATTAAGCCCTACCGCTTTCTGCATTATCTTCGGCACCAAAATATTATTCTCCACCAATTGTATAATATAGTATAATCCGGCCACGAACAAAGCCAATGTCGGCGACTGGGTGAATGCCAGAAAAACAGCGGGAATCGCGCCCAAAAGAGGCCCGAGATACGGCACGAATTCGGTCAAGCCGGCGATCAAAGCCAGCACCAGCGCGTATTCAACGCCTAATATTGAAAGTCCGGTATAAGTTAAAATAAATATAACCAAGCTTAAAATAAGCTGTCCGCGCAGCCATAAGCCGATTTTTTTCTGCATGCGGTTTATCAGCTGCATGATATACGGCTGATGCTTTTCCGGCGCTATTGACCAGACTAATTTCTTGATGGCGCTTTCCTCAACCACCATGTAAAAAGTTATTACCAAAATCAAAAAGAAAGAAAAAATTCCGCCGAAAATGCTGGAAATGGTGGAGAATACCCCGCCGGCGGCCTTTTGCAGATTAGAGCTTACCGAACCCAAGCTGTCTTTTATATTATCTAAAATTCCGTGCTGGGCCGAGTATTCTTTCAGCGCGGAAAAA
>Ga0180012_1000399_pt1 | contig 15240 bp, 17 predicted proteins | sample KR11_S2_MetaG_FD_122243 | JGI IMG/M metagenome (GOLD analysis project Ga0180012, IMG submission 122243) | Groundwater microbial communities from the Olkiluoto Island deep subsurface site, Finland - KR11_S2_MetaG | ecosystem: Environmental > Aquatic > Deep subsurface > Groundwater | place...
ACATTCAGCCGGGATTATCATCAGGCGCTCTTTGCTTTTGCGAACTGCTATCCGGATATGCCCAAGATGATCGACAACCTCTTTTTCAGGAATCCCGACTTCTGCGGATATCTCGCGCGCTGACAGGGTTTGCCTTGTAAGAACAGAAATTATTTCCTGACGGAACGTGTCATGCTTTTCTTGCGGAATAGAGGGCACTTTAGGTTTGATTTTCATTTAAGATCAGCTGCTTTTTATTCTTCAGCAAAGCATCGAGACCGGCGAACGGTCTGTGGGTAGAAGGTCCCGCGAGTGCTCATTGTCGTGACAGTAGAGGCACAGCAACTCCCAGTTGCTGCCGTCGGGCGGATTATTATCGTGGTTGGAAGCTATATGGTGTCGCATCTTGACGGGCTGTTGCCCGTTGAATAGTGTATTTAAGCATGCTTAGTACCCCGCGACGCAAACGCTCGCTGACATGCCGTCTCCACTATCGTTCCCAACAGGTCATTGTACGAGATCCCTGCGGATCGAGCAGCAAGTGGGAAGTACGAAGTCATTGACACTTCAGGAGGAAGGAGACCTGGCGGCGAGTTCACCTCAATCACATATGGCTTTCCATGGGCGTCACAGCGAAGATCAATGCGACAGAGATCGCGAACACCAAGCACATGCCACGTCTTATGGCATACCCCTTCGATCACCGACCAATGTTCATCATCTATCAATGCCGGACATAACAGGTAGTTGCTCATCTCCGAAGATTCTTCGAAAATCCATTTGACTTCCAGCGAGTCAATCCTCTCATAACCCTCCGGCAGCTTGCTGTGGTCTGGCTCAATGGGTGGTAGAGCCTTGGGAGGATTGCCAAGCATCGCGATCGAGAACTCTCGACCTTCGAGGAATGGCTCGACTATCACAGGCGGACCAAGCGATTCGAGCACACGGCCGGTCTGATCGCACAATTCTGAAAGAGTGCGAACAATGCTGCGGTTTGTGATCCCTGCAGATGATCCCTGCGAGAGAGGCTTGACGATCAGGGGGAAGACGAGACCCGGATCGCAGATTTCGGCTTTCTCATGGTAAATGCGGTGCGGGACAACTGGCAGGCCATGAGATCTCAAGACATCTTTTGTCAGTCCCTTGTTCAGCACCAAAGCTTGTGTAAGTGGCGGGGATCCAGTGTAGGGTATCTGGAGCATCTCCAGAATGGCAGGGATGTGGCACTCACGATCAAGTCCGTTCAGGCCCTCCGAATAGTTGAAAGCAATGTCGATGGCGCCGCGGTTCTCTCTCAACTGCGCGTAAGCATTTTCGTCGGCCTCAATCGGAAGGACAGAGAACCCGCAGTCAGATAGATGGCTTTGCATAGCATCAATGGTCTGAGGATCATCATAGTCCGCTTCACGCTGGTTGCGCAGATCATTGGGATCAGGATAGTGATGTCGCACATTGAACAGAAAGGCCACTTTAAGTCTTTTCACCAGTTCGCTCCTATACTACTTCTCTCAGGTTTTCTTGTCGGTCACGCAGTGGTATTGTTCACCCCACCTCTTCAATCCTCGTCGATATCATCCCCGGTGTCGGCCTCATCATCACTGAAAGCGGCCAATGAAAAGTTAAATAAATCATAAGTGCTTAAAAATCAAGAGTATTTATGTAAAGTCAGATAGTTGTATGGGTTAGCTGATGGAAAAAAGTGGCTCTTGAATCTGCTGACCACGGCAGATTGGACATTTTCCTGGTTTATTCAGTCGTTCCCTCTTTTTGAACTTGAATCCGCATTTTTTACATTCAGCCGGGATTATCATCAGGCACTCTTTGCTTTTGCGAACTGCTATCCTGATATGCCCGAGATGATCAACAACATCTTTTTCAGAAATCCCGACTTCTGCGGATATCTCGCGCGCTGACAAGGTTTGCCTTGTAAGAACAGAAATTATTTCCTGACGGAACGTGTCATGCTTTTCTTGCGGGATAGAGGGCACTTTACGTTTGATTTTCATTTAAGATCAGCTACTTTTTATTCTTCAGCAAAGCATCGAGACCAGCGAACGGCCTGTGGGTAGAAGGCGGCTCTTGCTCGCCACCCGGCGTCACCTCGCCATACCATTCCGCTACCTGGTCCCGCGAGTGCTCATTGTCGTGACAGTAGAGGCATAGCAACTCCCAGTTGCTGCCGTCGGGCGGATTATTATCGTGGTTGTGATCTTTGTGATGGATTGTGAGTTCTCGAACTCTCTTGCCTGCGAATTCGCGCCCGCATCGCGCACAAATCCACGAAAAAAGCTTGAGCGCTCGCTCTCGATAGGTTTTCTCCCGAAGCTCAAGGTCACGCCACGCCTTGGCAATGATCCGATCCTGCTTGGCGACTTTCTTCTTTGACATGTGCGCACTCTGAAACCTTTGCAAAACGCCCCCTTTTGCCCAATTTCAGCGTCAGACTCAAATTTTAAGCCTCGAAATACTCAATGTATTCCTACATTTAAAATTTTCGCCTTCCTTGAACTTGAACAAAATTAAGCATTTTTCAAAGGTCTCACCCTCCTGCTGAGTTAATCAACAAACTTTCAGTCCTTATCCTTGCGGATATGAATACAAAGGAGCAGTCCTTTTTTCAGATATACGGTTGCGGTATCATTAATCAATACGTTGCTGATTCCCAGCGTAGCACCTAATTTCAATACATCATCTTTTAAAGGATATTCCAGACCCCTCAGAGTAACGCCTTCCGCATCTTTTCCAAGAGGGACAAGCGAAACCATATCTCCCTTTTTCCCTTTAAAGGTGAGTTCGCCCTCCCCCCTTAACAGAAAAATTTCCTGATGCCCGTCAATTAAACGGATTGTAACTTTGGAAAAGTCCGATAAAGCCGGAAGTAATAAATTGGCTATTGTCATATCCCAGCGCGCGCCAAGTGCGCCCAGGACAAGAATTTCATCACAGCCAAGTTCTACAGCTTTTTGTAAAGCCAGCTCAAGGTCGGTCTGATCTTTATTGGCTGGATAGCTTATGATTTCTGTTCCCGATGTCTGTAAAGACTTTAAATAATCAGGATTCAAAGAGTCCAGGTCACCTACAACTATCGAAGGTTTTATTCCCAGCGCCAGGCAGTGAGCTGTTCCACCATCAGCGGCAATTATCAAATCATCATGGAGTATGATATCGCGGACATCCCGGATATTATTCAAAACTCCATTTGCAAATATTATAGCCCGCAAAATATTCCCTCATGAAAAAAGCGTTCACAGGTTCAAAAGTTCACCGTTCAGGGTTATAAGAAACGTAGCCATGAACCGTGAACGGTTACTAATACTACAGCATCACTTTTTAACGTCATGCCCACGAAGGCTGGCATCCAGAACCCCAGTTATATCTAAAAACAAACTGGATTCCCGCCTCCGCTGGAATGACAATCTCGTCAAATAGTTGAGTCGTCGAGTTGGGGAGTCGAGTTGGGGAGTCGACTATTTAATGAAGTCCCTTAGTCTTATCTTTTAAAAATATTCGATGATACTCTTCTTCTTTAAGGTGTTTTTTTAAAATTCCAAGAACATAATCCAATATTCCGCTGATATCATCATCGCTTAGTCTTTTAACCAGAACCTGCATCATCTCATCATCCGTAAACTTCTGAAGATATGCAATCAACGACTTCTCATCAGTTTCACGGTCCAGTCCAAATGCTATCTTTCCTTCATCATAATTATTTACAAAATCATGTGTGTGTCTTGACATAAACGACTCCATTCATCAGAAATTTACAAACTCAAAAAGCAAGTTGTCAACAACCTGAGGTAGCGGGTGCCCGCTACCTCAGGTTAATTTCATGATGACTTTGTAAATTTCTGATATCACAACTTTTCAAGCAGATCACAGAACAGCCGCACCCCAAAGCCGGTACCTCCAACCCCGCAATAATCGCTTCCTTTTTTTTGATAAGAAGGGCCTGCTATATCAATATGAGCCCATTTTGTATCTCCAACAAACTCTGCCAGGAATAATGCCCCAGTGATTGCACCACCCCACTTTGAACCGGCAATGTTTTTAAGATCGGCAAAATCACTTTTAAGATCTTCTTTGTAGTCATCCGGCAGAGGCATATGCCAGCAGCGCTCATAGGTTTTTTCACCTGAGCTGACAATAGATTGAGCTAATTTATTATCAGATGAAAATACCCCTGCTATCTTCTCTCCAAGTGCAACTACACACGACCCTGTCAGTGTTGCTATATCTATGAGAGTTTCGGGTTTATATTTTTCAACTACATAAGAAATTGCATCAATCAATATAAGCCTGCCTTCAGCGTCTGTATTTAATATCTCCACGGTTTTGCCGGAATAACTCCTTACAATGTCTCCCGGCCGTGTAGCATCACCTGACAGCATATTTTCAACAACAGGAATAACTCCGACAACTCTGATTTTAGGCTTGAGTTTTGCCAAAGCGATAAGAGTCGCCGCTACTGCGGCCGCCCCAGACATATCGCTCTTCATTTCATCAAGGCTTCCTGTTGGTTTTAAATTTATGCCGCCGGAATCAAATGTGACACCTTTACCGACAAGGGCAACTGTCTTTTTTGCACCCTTTGGATTATATTCAAGAATAATCATTCTCGGTTTACTCGGACTGCCTGCCGCAACTGCCAGCAAAGCGCCGAACTTATTCTGTTTCAATTCTTTTTCATCAAATATTTTTATTTTTAAATTTTCTTTTTCAGCAATGTCGGCAATTATTTTTGTAAATTGTTCGGGCTTTTTATCATTAGAGGGGGTATTAATAAGATCCCTGGCAAAGATGGTACCTTCGCAAATGGTGGTTACACTTTTCAATATTTTACCGGCACTTTTAGCTACATCAGGTGTAACCAGGAAATCGATTTTCTCAAGCGGAATATGCTTTTTCTCCTCTTTATATTTATCAAAGATATGATTTCCAAGGCAGGCTCCTTCAATTATTGCTTCAAGAGGTAACGGCATCTCCATTTTAATTTTTTTTGCTGAAGGTAAAACAATCAATACCTCCGGCAGCTTCATATTAATGCACTTTTTTACTGCCTTGCCGGCAAACGCTCGCAGAGATTCTGCGTTTAATTTTTCCAGCTTGCCAAGCCCCATTAAAATTATTCTTTCTGCTTTAAGTTCCGGCGGATTGTAAAAAACAACTTCCTCACCACTGTCACCCTTGAACTCCTCAAGTTTTTTCGCCCTGGTTATCAGCGAGGTTATTATCTTGTCATCATGTATATCTCTGTCCTCACAGACAGGTATAGCCAGCGTTTCCGCCTTAACTTTTCTTAGATCAACTGATTTTAATGATAGCACGTTTGCTTCTCCTTTAGCTTTAAAACAATTGTAATACTTCACCACGGATTTTCACGGAATTACACTTCAATTTCGGATTGCGGATTGCGGATTGCGGATTTGCCTGCCCGCCATCGCACTCGCCTTAATCAGATATGCGAGATTCAAGCGCTTGTGCTCAGGCAAATCCGCATTCCGCATTCCGCATTCCGAAATTTTGCAACTCTATGGTAAACTTTTATAAACAATTCACAAAGTCTTATCTGATATGCCGTAATAACTTGTTATACTAAGCTGATGCAAGGTTTTTCAGATACGATATTTTTTCCCATGAAAAGTTTTCAAACCAGCAAGGGAATATCGCATTGTTCGTAAATACAGGATCTGCTTCAAGATCATAATGGGAAGAAGCAACCGCCCTGTCCCATAAGGCGGTGTGAGGAACCGGTGAATAATGTGCAAGAACCGGTGTTATACCATTTCTCTTCACCTCTCTTATAGACTCTTCCACCGAACTTATTGTCTGCCCCGGCAGGCCTGTCAGAAGGTACGCACCTATCTGATTTTTCTGGAAACCTGCTTTTCTGAGGCAGGATACAGCCTTTTTGAACTCACATGCAGTTACTTTGCTGTCAAGCTCTTTCCTTTTTTCAAATGTGGTTGTTTCCAGACCAAGCCGAAGAGTTTTAAACCCAGCCCTGAACATCAATCCGGCTGTCTTCTCTGAAATCTCGCGGATATGAACCGCATTGGGTGTATGAAAGCGGACATTAAGATTCTCTTTAATCAAACCTTCAAATAATACGACCGCATGTGCTTCAGCATTAACAAGAAGCGCATCATCATAGAATACAAAATCTTTTACACCATGCTTGAAATGCCAGTACTTTATCTCCTCAATAAGAGAAAGCGGACTGCGCAGCATTCTTTTTGGATTTAAAAAATGCGATGCACAATACGAACAGGAAAAAGGACATCCCTTAGATGTAAGAATTGGAATATATGAAATTTTTCGCTGCAGGTCAAATGCAGGATAAGGATATGTGTCAAGATCATCCGGATCAAACTCCGGGCTGACAGAAAAACCTGTATTATTTTCTGCAAGCTTTAAGATATATTTCTCGCCGGGGCCTGCCAAAACAATGTCTGCGCCTGAATGCGATACAGCATGCTCATTGCAAAGACCGGCATATATACCTCCGAGGATAAGGGGGGTGTCTGAATAAGTTTCTTTTATGACTCTTATGGCTTCATTTACACCTGGATACCAGTAAGTCATAAAAGAAGTGACAAGGATAAGATCCGGTTTCGGTATGAGCTGCAGTTCCTCCCTGAACCATTCCGGCATAATACCGTATCTGGAAAAGTTCCGGGGAACATGTTCAAGATCTTTGGGTTTTGGAATCTTTGTTTTTAAAAATGAGCCCCTTCCGTTTCTTGTATAGGGGTCAATTTGAGGTGCTTTTGGATGGAAACGATCAAGGCAGTCTATGTATGTTATTAAAAATCCATGCTGCCTGAGTATTGATGCAAGAGTGAGAAGCCCCAGCGGTTTAGCCCAGAAGTCGTATGCCGCAAAATCGTGTATCCAGGGATTTACCAGAAGAATATTTGGAGTATCGCATTTCACTTAGGTGAAAAAACTTGACCTTTAGATTTTGAAAAGTATTTCATTGATGTTTTCTTCAATTCCCTGCGGCTAAATAAAAGCTTGTATGTGCCAACTGAAGTTGCTTCAGACATCTTGCGGGCTGTTTTACGGCATGCATCTTCATTCCTGGCATGAATCATGGTATATAAATTATAAGGCCACTCATCAGAAGGATTCCGTCTGTAACAGTGCGAAACTTCTTTGAAAGAAGCCATTTTTTTGGCCACCTCATCAATGCGGTCTTCGTCAACCTTCCAGGCAGTCATAGCATTAGCCTTAAACCCTGATTTCTGATGCCTGATAGTTGCGCCGAAACGCCTTATTACACCCCTTTTACAAAGATCTTTTAAAGTATCCAGGAGGGTTTCTTCGGGAATCCCAAGCTTATCTGCAATTTCAAGATACGGGCGCTCTGTAATTGCGATATCTCCCTGTATTAACGATATTGTCTTTTTTTCAAGTTCAGTAAGCATAAAGCGATATAAGAAATTATGTAAAAAAAATCAAGGATTTTTAGGATAAAAGGGGATGTTTTATTGGTAAGCGTTCACGGCTTCTTTTAGTGTGCCATTTTTTCCGGAAACAATCTCATTATATCCTGTCTTGTTGCCCTGCAAATACCTCTTTCAGTTATAAAACCGGTAACCAGCCTTGCAGGCGTAACGTCAAATGCAAAGTTAGCTGCAGGGCTGCTTGCCGGAGGAACCAGAACACTCTTCATTGAGCCATGATCTAAACCTTGCACATATCTGACTTCATCCGGATCTCTCTCTTCAATAGGTATTTCCTTGATACCATCGTTCAGCTCCCAGTCAAAAGTACTGGATGGAAGGGCGACATAAAAAGGGATGTTGTTATCTCTTGCAGCAAGCGCTTTAAGATATGTCCCTATTTTGTTAGCGACATCGCCTGTGCAGGTAGTTCTGTCAGTACCAACAATAACCATATCCACCATTCCATGCTGCATAAGGTGCCCGCCGGCATTGTCGGTTATGACAGTGTGCTTGATACCATATTCCCCCAACTCCCAGGCGGTAAGCCTGGCCCCCTGGTTGAGAGGCCTTGTTTCGTCCACCCAGACATGTATATCAATATCATTATCATGGGCAGCATAAATGGGTGCAGTTGCAGTTCCATATTCTACGCAGGCCAGCCATCCTGCATTGCAATGGGTAAGGATGTTAACTGTTTTGCCTCTTTTTCTCATCCAAATCTCGTCAATAAGTTGCAAACCGTTTTCACCAATTTTCCTGCAGTTTTCTGCCTCCTCATCAGCGATATTCGCAGCTTCATCTCTTGCCCTGTCTATCCTTGCCTGATGTTTCTTTATTTCTGACAATTTATTCATAACCCTGTCCACACCCCAGGCAAGGTTAACCGCAGTCGGTCTTGCGGCTTTTAGCTTGTCGCATTCATCAATCAGGTAATCATAAAAATCCCCATTTTCATCAAAATTAACTACCGCAAGGTACACACCGTAAGCTCCGGCAACTCCTATAAGGGGAGCACCTCTCACAAACATCTCTTTTATGGCATGAATAATATCATCAACGCTTTTCAGATCCGCAATTACAAATTCATGCGGAAGCAGCCGCTGATCGATTACTTTAACAATTCCCGAATCCTTATCCAGCCATATCGGCCTCATGTTCTTGCCATCTACTTTCATATAACAAACCCCTACTCGGAATGCGGAATGATTCGATTTCGGATTTCGGATTTCGGATTTCGGAATGCGGATTGCGGATTGCGGATTGCGGATTTGCCTGCCCGCCATCGCACTCGCCTTAATCAGACCTGCCCGCAACGCTCTCGCTTGCGAGGCGGGCGGGTATGCGAGATTCAAGCGCTTGTGCTCAGGCGAGGCGGGCGGGCAAATCCGCAATCCGCAATCCGCAATTTTCCTCTTGCCAAATCAGCATGTTAGATGAAAACAAGCTCCAACATTTTTTTCTGATGACAGGTCATTATAAATTTTCACTGCCTTTCTGGTTAGCACTGAAATAAACTCTATACCTTTTTGCTGTAAAACTTCTTCAAGCTCTTTCTCTGGTTTCATTAGACCGCTTGAGCCTGTGCCTGCAATAATAACATCCGGCCCTGACCTTATAAGTTCGCCTATATCATCGCTCGCAAGCCTGTGGCCGGCTTTTCGCCACCAGGAAACCTCAATGCGGCCATCAGGATAAATGATTAAATCGGATGTAATTTTTCTTCCATCAACTACCATAGAACCAAATGCATAGGATTCAATCATAACACTATTTCCTCCTTATACCTAAGTTGAGCGATTTTTTGCGAAGAAATGTGCCAAGATCTTGATGCGGCAAGGTTTGCGAAAATCGTAGGCATACCAATGGATATGTCGAGACTTTTCGCAAGTCCTTGATGCGCAAGAGATTGGTGCAAGTCGAGTAAAAAATCGCTCAATTTAGGTTATAGCCCTTAATTGTTTCACCTATTAGTGAGGCTCTTTCAAGGACATCTTCAAGATCAAAAGTAAGAATCTTCCGATCCCTGACTATGACCTTTCCGGCAACAATAACGTCCTGAACATCCGAACCACGTGCGGCATACACAATATGAGACACTGGATTGTACATTGGGACAAGGTGGGGTTTATTGACATCGATAATAATAAGATCCGCCTGTTTGCCGGTTTCCAGAGAGCCTATTTCATTATCAAGGCCAAGCGCCCCGGCCCCGCCAATTGTTGCCAGTTTAAACACTGTCTTTGCATCCATGACTGCCGGATCAAGCATATTAACCTTGTGGAGTTTTGCAGTAGAGTCCATCTCCTTAAATAGATCAAGGTCATTATTACTCGCACTCCCGTCTGTCCCGAGTCCGACTTTTATTCCTGCTTCTAAAAATTTAATAACCGGAGCAATGCCTGAGGCCAGCCTCATTTCACTTTCCGTGCAAACTGAAATTTTAGCGCCTCTGTTTGCAATTATATCAATATCATCATTATCTACCCATATTGAATGAACAAGCAGGGTGTTGTTATCCAGTATCCCAATTTTGTCGAGGTATTTGATCGGCGAAAAATTTCTCTCTGACAGCATTCGATCCCTCTCGTCTTTTGTTTCTGCCACGTGGATCTGGAAAAGCAGATTTTTTGACAATGTAGCGGCTTTTGCTTTTTTCAAAGTTCCTTCAGAACAGGTATATGGTGAATGGCAAAATATTGAAGGGGTGATCATCTGTGATTTATTATACCATTTATCAGTAAATCTGATCGCGTTATTAACATTATCCGACGGTTCAGGCGCTCCAGGAGCAGGAAAATCTATAACACCCTGCCCGAGTATTGCCCTCATGCCGGAATCAAGAACAGCCTCTGCCACTTCATCTTCGAAAAAATACCCGTCACAGCAGGTGGTTATACCGGCCAGTATCATCTCCGCACAGGATAAAAAAGAACCGAGCCTGGCAGACGCTGGGTTAATATACTTAGACTCTGCCGGGAAAATATGTTCAGTCAGCCAGGGCATTAAGGATAGGTCGTCAGCAAGGCCTTTGAATATTGACATGGGAAGATGGGTATGCGCATTTACAAAGCCAGGCATTATAATCCCGCCTTTTGCATCTATTATTTCATTTGCTTCTGGAATAAGAGAACCGGCGGTTCTGGGTTCAATCCGTTCCAGTCTCCCGTTCTTTATACATACAATGCCATCTTCAATAATATCAAAATCAGGATTTCCGGTAACTATTATACCGTTGTGTATGATGATATCAAAACTCATGGTAACTACTCAGGTTGTTGGGTTCACGGTTGAGCTTTAGCCAAGTTTCGCGCCCTTTATTTCATCCGCGATAATTTTAATATTCTTAATTATATCTTCCAGTTCCAAAGTTAAAAGCCTGCCGGCTTCCATTACTATTTTTCCGTTTATAATAGAAGTTGTAACATCGCTACCCCTTACTGCGTAAACGAGATGAGCAATCGGGTTATACATTGGTGTAAGATGAGGCTTATGCGTATCAATAATAATCACATCCGCCCTTTTCCCAGGCTCAAGAGAACCGGTTATTTTATCAAGCCCTATCGCCCTTGCCCCTTCAATGGTGCTCATTTTCAGCATAGTATATGCATCCATAACAGTCGGGTCAAGAGCGTTTACCTTGTCAAGTTTTGCAGCAGTATCCATCTCCAGGAACATATCCAGATTATTATTGCTTGCACATCCATCTGTTCCAAGCCCGACACAGATACCTTGTTTTAAAAGCTTTGGGATCGGAGCGATGCCTGATGCAAGTTTCATATTGCTTGCAGGGTTATGTGATACTTTAACATCAAAATGCCGCAGAAGGGAAATATCTTCATCTGTCAGCACAACACAATGACAGGCAAGAAGATTCGGCGACAACACATCAAGATCCGCAAGAAATCCAACGGGTGTAAGGCCGTGCTTTTCTATGCTTTTTTGGACTTCGCCTTTAGTTTCCGAGACATGAATAACGAGCGGAATATTATTCTTTTTTGCAAGAGAAAAAGCTCTTTTAAGAAGATCCGGCGAACAAAGATAAGGCGAGTGAGGCTCAACGGCAATAGTTATCAGAGGGTCATTCTTCCATTTTTCTATAAGCATTTCAGTATATTTAAAACCCTGCTCTATTGGACCGTAATTAGGCGAAGGAAAGTCGTATAGTACTTCGCCCACTACCGCCCGCATCCCGGCATGCTTTGCCGCACTGGCTACAGCATCTTCAAAAAGATACATATCACAAAAACATGTAGTCCCGGAAATAATCATCTCAGCACAGGCAAGAAGGGCTCCGCAATAAACTTTCTCATAATCAAGCTTCGCCTCTGCAGGAAATATATAATCATTCAGCCATGTCATCAATGGAAGATCATCTGCAAGGCCCCTGAAACATGTCATTGATGCATGAGTATGAGTATTAACAAGCCCAGGCATAATTATACCTCCACGGGCATCTATAATACGTGATGCATTCCATGATGAAAAATCATCAGCAGACCCTAAAGCAACAATTTTTTCACCTTCTATGGCAACAGCACCGTTTTTGAACTGTGTCTTACCAGAATCCATAGTCAGCAGAATTCCGTTTAAGACAAGTATATCACATGAATTCATAGTAAATTAACGCCTTTCCAAGTAACTCAATAAATATTAGACGAACCCGTTCACGGTTAACGTTTGATCAAAACTATATCCAGCCTATAGACTTTCAGATAATTAATTTCACAAGACCAGAAGGAGGAAGGCGTATTAGTTATACGTCGACGACTGATAACACAGTGAAATTATTTATCTGAAAGTCTATACAACACCATTAATTATCGTTTCAAGCTTAGGAGCAGCTTTCTCTGCCACATTAATAATTTCCTCAATAGTTGCAGGAGCAGGCTCGTCAGGATCATTAATATTGGTAATAGTCGACAGGCCAAGTACCCTCATTCCTCCATGCACGGCTGAAATGACTTCCTGAACCGTTGAGAAACCAACGGCTTCCGCACCTATAGTCTTTAAAAAACGCACTTCTGCCGGAGTTTCAAGAGACGGCCCCTTTAAGCCTGCATATACACCTTTCTGCATTCTTATACCTGCTTTAGCGCCGGCATCTTCCGCAAGCAAAGCAAGCTTTTCATCATATGCTCTGCTCATGTCGGGAAATCTAATACCCCAGATGTCTTCATTAGGCCCGATAAGAGGATTTGAGCCGGTAAGATTAATATGATCTTTGATAATCATTATGTCCCCGACTTTAAAGTCAGGATTGAGTCCTCCGGCTGCATTGGAAAGAATTAAGATCTTAACGCCAAGCTCCTGCATGACTCTTATCGGAAAAGTAACATCTGCCGGAGAGTAGCCCTCGTAAAGATGAAACCGGCCCTGCATGGCAATAATATGTTTTCCATTCAAGACGCCAAAAAGAAGCTTCCCCACATGTGCCTGAACTGTCGAAACGGGAAAATGTGGGATATCCTCGTAATTGAATGATACATCGACACCTATTGAGCCCAAACTATTGCCAAGGCCTGTCCCTGTGAGAATGCCTATTTCAGGGGCCTTGTTAATGCGAGCGTTCAAGTATTCTGCCGTTTCAACTGCCCTGTGCTTATAACTTTTCATAACAATTCTCCCAATGCGGTTCACCTGCCCCCGATACCCAATACCTGATACCAGTACATCATATAATCCAGTGTTGTTTTTCAGTCAAGCATCCAAAATTATATAAGCATATTAAGCAGATGCTGCTCGACGATATCGTTGACATTTTGTAATTATTATGAAATGTTATTAATATTCATACAAATTAATAAATGAGTGAAAATCCGTGGTGAACTGAGACCTTTGAAAACTGCCCTCTTCCCGTCATTCCCGCGAAAGCGGGAATCTATAACTGATTGAGAATACTGGATTCCCGTTTTCACGGGAATGACAATTTAAACTATTTCTAGCAAAATTCAAAGGTCTCGAACTATCAGGAAATCAATATTTAATACAGGTTAATATTTCATATGAAGATATCTGAAATTAGAGATATATTAAAGGCGACTGTGCTTGTTGGAGATGATCAGCTCGATACAACGATAGTGGCTGCCGGAGGATCAGATCTGCTGGAGGATATTCTGTCCTCACTGGCAGAAGGATCGGTTTTGCTTACCGGCATAACCACGGAGCAGGTTATACAGACGGCCAAGGTTGCCGGAATTGTAGCAGTTGTTTTTGTAAGAGGAAAGAAACCAGATGAAAATATTGTGGAACTCGCACGTTCCTATAGCCTACCAGTTTTACTGACACGTTACTCTATGTTCGAAGCAAGCGGGCGCCTTTATATGAGCGGGTTAAGGAGTCTTGATGGGTTCTGGTAATTATGAACCTAAATCCTGCAAGTGTCGAGTTTGTCGCAGCCGCAAGGCGCAGGCTATGCAGCCGTGGCACTTCACTGCAAATGGCCTGCAACACAGCGGATGCGGTGAAATCGGCGCTCCCGTAGGGTAAACAATCTTGAATATTATATAAAATTTATAAAACGTCATGTTTTCGAAAATATATCCGCTTCAGGCATGATACATTAAAACCATGAAAAACTCTCGCATAACATATCATAAAGAAAGAACTCGCCGCGAATTTAAAGATATTATTCCAGTTAAGCGAAATATTATAGATAAATACATAATCTTGTCAGGTTCTTTCTTAATGATATCTAATGCGTTCAAACAGTTTCCTGATTTTAATGTATCATACCTGAAGCTCATGCACGTCTGGCTTTTTTCATAAAGCTAACATATTACAATAAGTTAAATTTCTTCAAGATTGTTTATGCAGGTTTTAGGTATGAAGACAAGATGTGAGTGGGCAGGAACTGATCCCCTTTATATAAAATACCATGATAATGAATGGGGAATTCCTTTACATGATGATAAAAAGTTGTTTGAGTTACTTATACTGGAAGGAGCGCAGGCAGGTTTAAGCTGGCTAACTATTTTAAAAAAACGCCATAACTACAGAAAAGTATTTAATAATTTTGATCCGGAAATTATTGCAAAATTCGATTCAGCTATAATAGAAAAGATTTTATCCAACAAAGGAATTATCCGAAATAAGCTTAAGATAAAAGCCGCTATTCAAAACGCCGGAGCATTCCTTAATATACAAAAGCAATTCAAAAGCTTTGATGCATATATATGGCAGTTCACGGGAGGTAAACCAATAAAGAATGCCTGGAAAAATCAAAAGGACATTCCTTCAAAAACAAAAGAATCAATAGCGATGAGCATTGATTTAAAAAAAAGGGGGTTTAAGTTCACAGGTCCGGTGATATGTTATGCTTTTATGCAGGCGACAGGAATGGTAAATGATCATTTTGTAGATTGTTTTCGGTATCAGGAGCTATAGTCACATATCCTTCAGATTTTGAGGGCTTTGGGAAAAGGAGTGTGGATCATGGAAGAAAAAGTTTTAATTTTTGGCAAGAATACTTGACCATTCACAACAGCGGCTCGTGAGGCCTATTTGAAAAATGGCGGCGATGTGGAATATATCGATGTGCTGTCTGATGCCGACAAGCTTGATACTATGCTGAAATATTCCAATGGAAGACGCAAAGTTCCGGTCATTGTGGACAAAGGTGAAGTCATAATTGGATTTAAAGGTAAAGCGTGAGGAGTTTAGGCGTCAGCTGTATGCTGATAAGGATAAATCGTAACTGCTCAGGTTCACGGTTCAATGGTTCAAGGTTCAAGGTTAGAGAGCGATGAAGATTGAACGGTTTGAAGATATTGACCCGTCTGCCTCGCAAGCTCGGCGAGCGGGCAGGGGCATGGCA
>Ga0180012_1000404_pt1 | contig 15169 bp, 10 predicted proteins | sample KR11_S2_MetaG_FD_122243 | JGI IMG/M metagenome (GOLD analysis project Ga0180012, IMG submission 122243) | Groundwater microbial communities from the Olkiluoto Island deep subsurface site, Finland - KR11_S2_MetaG | ecosystem: Environmental > Aquatic > Deep subsurface > Groundwater | place...
CCGGGCGTACGGCCATAAGTGCAGTGTCCATCCGAGCGTTTGAGCGAGGTGGAGAAATGCGTGAGAGCAACCTCAAACTGCTTCAACTAACCTTTGAGGCCGCCGGCATCGTCTTTGAAGAAGAGGGTGAGATGGTTCCAGGCGGAATCGGAGTGCGCTTGAAGGCAGGCGATCAGTAAGCGATGTGCCGATCGCACCTTGCCAATAATTCCTTGGCTGCCCGCCGTAGAGTTGGACAGTTGATGCTCGCCGTGTGAAAATTATCGATTTCCCTTATTGGCTGTGTAGCGAGTGCCTATATCGTGGTTGCGTTTGAAGCGGCTTGTTGGTCCGGCAATTGGAGAAGTTATGTTCGGTCGCATTTCGAGGTTCTTACAAATCGTTTGGACCGCAGGTATCGTGGGTCTCGCGGTAATTGTGGGCGCTGTCCACGGATGGGAAAACCACGGCCTGATCGGAGCTGTAGCTCTCGCGTTCTGTGGATTGGTTATAGGTGGTTTTCTAAGCGCGCCGGGAATTTTACTCCAGATTTTGGCTTGATTGGATGGCCACAGCGGGCCATCGTAGCCTTTCCCCGCGCTGCTTCTCCGTAAGCGGTTTTTGAACCCAACTTCCGGATCAACGTAAGCAGTGTCTACGGTGCACGCCACCGCAAACCCCGGCGATTTGATCGCAACACAAGCGGACCTCCCGACGTCTTCCGCCAACGCACCAAGCGTGGCCAGATCTTCATATGATACGGCTTGGTTTGCGCGGCGATTACCCGAACGATCATTAAAATCAAAGGGAGTGGCGAAACTCGGCTTAAACATTGTCGCTTTAAACCTTGGGTGGTCTTAGGGGATACAAAGCTCGGGAAGTTTGCATATGGCCGTTATGTCAAGGCTACGCTTTGTCATTCTCTTGACTATTATGTTGTTGTTCTCTCTCTGCGGAGCCTCAATGGTAGTCGAGGGGCGTGTAGGGGGCTGGCCAGTCTTCCTGGTCTTTTCGTCCATCGCTGTTATCCTCGTGACGGTTCGGTTCCCACCTAAGCCGACGTTGGGGAAGTCTGTCTCGATAATCGATGCATATCCCGAACCAGTCACTCTGGTCGGCCAACGACGTCGGAATATATTGGTCGCTGTGGCCTCCGGTGTATTGGCATCGATGCCAATCGCACTTTTACTGACCACACCTTCCTCCGGTGACGCGATTGCTCATCTGATCTTTTCAACGATTTTTGGGGTCCCTGCGCTCGTGCTGGCAGCGGCGGCCATAAGGCCGAACCGGCTCACGCTGGATTCGGAGGGAATGAAGCTTACCACACTCCGTTCCACCAAGCGTTGGAGGTGGCGCGATGTCGACGAGTTCACCCCCGTTGCTTCCGTAACGCGAGGAGCCAAGGTCATTCCAGTCAGACAAATTATTGGTTTTAACGACCGCAATGCCAAGAGGCCGGGGCGACTAGCACTGCAAAGTGGGAAGAACTCAATATTTGCCAACCAATTTGCTGTTTCCGACCAGGAACTCGCCTTAGCGCTGAACTTCTGGAGAAGGCGTGCAGTACCAGATTGATTGCTTGTAGTTGGACCTTTTGAGCAGCCAGACTCGGTCAGGTAGCTCGTCGACGCGCTTCAAATGCTCTGAGCAAACGACTGGCAGCCAGGGCAACAGTATTCGAATTTGCCTTTCCCTGTGGCCGAGTGCTATCGACTACCTTCGCAGGCTTGCAGCCGTTAAGGCCACCGCCCCATCACCGAGGGAGCTGCTACGGACCGAAGGCGGACCTCACGCCCGCTCATAGTAGGCGGGGCAGTTCACCGCCGGCGCCGGCGCGGGAGACCGGCAAGCCGCTCGCCAAGTCCCCACAAAATCCCCACAACCATCGCGCCCCCAGCAGCCTTGTGCATATCGTGGTGGACATACAGGAGTACCACGAGTGCTGCCGCCCACACCGCGAGCGTTCTAACTATGCGATACCCCATTCTCGTTGCCTCCGAAAAATCGTTGTTGCAAGCAGGCTGCCTACAGCCGGAACTTGCACGAGAATTACTAACAGTTTGGCCGGCGCACGACACACCCCGCCCGCACACAGGCAGGTGCCTCCTGACGGCTTCTTTGGGGCCGGGAGGCGCCTATCCGGTTCTGAGCCGGGATACGGGGAAAGCTGTCGTTCGCGCAGGGACGGCTCTCGATCAGTCCTAGTCGTTCCGCGGTCTTGACGTGAACGTCTGCTGCCAACGAAAATAGTTATCTACTACCGAGAAGGCGCGAGCCGGCGATGCGACCAACCTTCACCGTTCGACGTCGCTTGCGGCGAGTCCAGAAACTTCAGTTTTTTCAGGGTCACGGCCTTCCAAATGGGACCGCCAGCTGTAAGCTTGGGTGCACGAGCAATGGTGAGGCCGCAAAACGCGCGAAACGTGGTGGGTGGGCTGCCGCAAATCTGGCGGGATTTCGAGGCCGGCAAGCGGTCTGAGGGGGGGTGAATGATCTCGGGATCGAGGAAGCTGCCGTCGCAGCATGTCACAATACGCGTGCCTTGGCACGACGGAGGCTGGAACGGCCGCGTGTGCACCTCCCCCTCGGCAAACACCTCTTGCCTCGTCCTAAGCCGAATTGCTGCGGGAAAGCGCGACGACCAGGATGAGCAGGCTGCACAGCTCTTCGAGGAGCTTGCTGCCTCGGTCATACCGCCTTGCATTGACGAGCGGGTGAGCTTCATGGCTGACCACGACCTTGTTTTGAAGAAGCAGCATCCCTACAAGTCGTCGAGCCCCGAGAGCCATGGCCACTTCGGCGAGACCACGCTCAGGCTCGAAGCCTTTTCGGCGGCCTGCATTCCCTTCGGATGGATGCTGAAGTCCAACGTGGAAGGCGACGAGAAGTCAGGGGAGGTCGGAAAAGCGGCGGCACTGCGCCTGGGCTACGATCCGGAACGCGAACCCGAACTCGCCTTCAAGACCAACTGGGTCCAGGACAAGGCCAACCAGCTCATCATGCTGGACACGTTCTTCGGCGCGCTGGAGCCCGGAGCCTCCCTCTGCTTCTTCTATGCCAAAAAGACCCCGCTTTCAGAAAGCGCTAGCCGCGTGATCATCGGGGCGGCACGCGTGAAAGGAATCGGCCAGTATACCGAGTACTTCTACGATGCGCCGGGCGACCTGCAGGGCGTCCTATGGGAACGGTGCGTTCGGCACAGCCTGCGCCCCGGTAGTGCAGACGGGTTCCTGATGCCCTACTATGACGTGCTCGCAGCCGCGGATGCCGACGCCGGCATTGCCGTCGAGGAGTGCGTCGCGTTCGCGCCAGACGATCAATTCGACGCGTTCTCTTACGGGTCCGAGCATCTTAGTCATGACGGCGCCATTGCGTCGCTGCTCGCGTGTGCCGGCGCGCTGAGGGCGTCGGCAAAGGTGATCGAGACGGACATATCGACCGCGCTCGCCTGGATCGACCGGGAGGTCGCCCGCCTTTGGACCGCGAGGGGAATCCACCCTGGGCTCGGCAGCGCGCTGACTGCCTTCGGACTAGAGCATGGGGCGCTGCTCGCCCACGAGATCGCGAGCGTCGGAAGCAAGGAGGGCGAGATCTTCGACGCCTTCTCGTTCATTGACGGGTTCGTCGCCGCGCCGAAGTCGTTCCAGCAAGCGGAGACGTTCGGCTTCGGATCTACATACCGCGAGAAGTGGCGGGGGCTGGCCAAACCTCGCCGGCAGCTTCTCGACCTCATTGCCCGGTGCAGCCTCACTCCCGATCAGGCGATCAGGGCCTACCAGCCGAGCCAGCGCAACTACTCGGAAGAGACGACGGATGCCGACATCCTGGCGAATCCCTACCTGCTGTTCGAGCGTGACGAAGCTGCGGCCGACCGCACGGCCTTTGGCATCATCGACCGAGGGGTCTTCCCGGCTGATGCGGTTCGCGCGAAGGTCTCATTGCCGCCGGGAACGGGTATGAGCGACGGCATCGACCGCCGCCGGGTGCGCGGGCTCGTGACCGAACTACTTGAGCGGGCAGTACAGCTGGAGGGTCACACCCTGCTGCCGCGGAGCTGGATCGTGCGACGCGCGCTCGACTCCGCCCTGGATCCGCGTTGCGCGGTCGACGAAGATGTTCTCGAGATGGCGGCCGCCCATCTCGCACAGACCCTGGAGGAGGCTAAGACCTCTGGGGGCGAGCCCGCGTTGAAGTTGAGGCGGTACGGCTCGGCCCGCACCGCGATCACCAACGCCGTGCGCAAGCGAGTGTCGGGCAAGCGGCATGCTCTCGCCCACGACTGGCGCGCGCTCGTGAACGCCGCTTTACCCGAAATGGACGTCGGTCCTGATGCCGAGACCGAGGAGTTGGCCCGCCAAGAGAAGACGGCCGCGCTTGAACAGCTCGCGTCGGGACGCTTCTCAGTGCTGGTCGGGCCCGCTGGGTCGGGCAAGACCACGCTGCTCAAGGTCATCTGCGATCTCCCCGAGGTCGCTGCCGGTCGCGTCCTCCTGCTCGCCCCGACGGGCAAGGCGCGCGTCCGCCTGGAGGAGGCCACCGAGCGCCTGGGCGAGGGCATGACCATTGCCCAGTTCCTGCAGCGCCACGAGCGCTATGACGGGTCGAGCGGTCGTTACTTCCGTAATCCGGAGGCGCCCCGTGAGAAGGGTTATCGCTCCGTGGTGGTCGACGAGTGCTCGATGCTCACAGAGGATCAACTCGCGGCGCTCATTGATGCGATCGAGGGCGTCGACAGGCTAATCCTGGTCGGCGATCCCCGCCAGTTGCCGCCGATCGGTGCCGGCAGGCCCTTCGTCGACATCTGCCGGCATCTTGCGCCCGACGACTCTAATTCGAAGTTCCCTAAGGTGGCCCCCGGATACGCCGAGCTAACGATCATCGGACGGCAGCGGGGGCACGACAGGGGCGATGTGCTGCTCGCCAGACAGTTCAGCGGTGAACCAATTGATGCAGGCGCCGACGAGGTCTGGGATGCCCTCCAGCTAGGCACGCTGTCGCACGTCCGAACCGCCCGCTGGAGTCTCCCCAGTGATCTGGAGCTCATCCTGGCGGAAGAACTAGTGCGAGGCCTGAAACTGGCGGACGGATCAGATCAGATCGGCTTCGAGCAAAGCATCGGCGGTAGCCTTTGGGAAGGCCACATGCTGTTCTGGGCGCGTCGGTCAGGCGAGACCGAAGGCGGCGCGGCGGCGAGCTCGCACGATTGGCAGATCCTATCGCCAGTTCGTGCAGGTCTATCAGGTGTCGATGCCATCAACCTTGCTGTGCAGCGCCGCTTCCGGAGCAAGGTGCGTGACAAGGCGTTGACCAGATACGCCAAGATTCCGAAGCCCGCAGGGCCGCAGGGCGTGCTCTGGGGCGACAAGGTCATCAATCTGCGCAACAACGGGCGCCGACGGACCTATCCGCATCAGGACCGGCCCTATATCGCAAACGGCGACATTGGTGTAGTCGTCGGGGGCTACAAGACAGCCAAGATGAAGTTCCGCCCCAAGGATCTCGAGGTCGAGTTCGCGAGCCAACCGGGGATCAAATTCACCTACTATGCGGGCGAGTTCTCCGGCGAGGAGGGATCACCCGATCTCGAGCTCGCCTACGCGCTGACAGTGCACAAGACCCAAGGGAGCCAGTTCGGTCGATCGTACCTCGTGCTTCCGCGCAACTGCCGCCCGCTTTCCCGAGAGCTGCTCTACACCGCCATCACCCGGCACCGGGATGAACTCGTCATCCTTCATGAGGACGAACCGGGGGCGCTACGCCGCTACACGGATCCGTCGGCGTCCGAGATCGCGCGCCGGATGACAGACCTTTTCACTGATCCCGGCCCCGTCGAGGTAAAGACGAGCTCGGGGCCGCGTTTCCTCGACCAGCACCTCCTGCACCGCACTAGCAGGGGTGAGTTCGTCAGGTCGAAGTCCGAACTAGCGATCGCCGAGAAGCTGCATGGAATGGGAATCGCCTACGTCTATGAGCAGCCCGTGTTGCTAGGAGGCAAGACCCGATGGCCCGACTTCACGATTGCCGACGACGAGTCCGGCGTCACTTATTATTGGGAGCACCTGGGAATGCTGTCGGACCCGCAATACGCGGCGCGATGGCAGACCAAGCGAGCCGCTTACCTCGCTGCCGGAATCCGGCCGATCGAGGAGAATGCGGGTGGGGACGTGCTAATCGAGACGCGCGAGCCTTCCGGCGCCGGCCTCGACATGAGTGAGGTGGAAAGGCTCGCCAAGCTGATGTCGTCTTAATGGGTAGCCGGTTGCGCGACCACGCCTGCGGCCATTCCACCGGCGGGCCTGCGTCGGCTCATGACGGATGCGTCGTTCACCGCGATCGATGCGAACGTCAGCTAAGCCGCAGACCCCGTCGTTCTTGCCAAGTTGGCAATGTGAGCCGCGAATGTCCGCTTCCGGAAGAGGCAGTTGAACCACCAAGCGACCCGCTTGCAGGCGCAAAGGCGTCATGACAACGCCACAGAGGAATTCCGCTTTCGGGCACCCTAGGGGACGGCCTCTGCGTCCGAAATGAAGGCGAAAGCGGAATAGGGCACTCGGTGCCTTCAAAAAATTAACCAGTTCATCGGGCGAATTTTTAACCGATAATGAATGCTTGGAGTATTTGCACAGAGCCAAGTTTCATGGTTCCATCCCCGAGCAACTAGAGGAAAGTGCCGTAGATGAGTGGCTTCAGTGCAGAAGAGATCAAAGCCGAGCAAGACCGACGAGCAAAAGCGCGTACGCACGGTCAGATCATCGAAACGACTGGAAAGGGCAAAGACACGACCTGCCTGCATTGCGGCAGCCCCATGCATTCTTGGGACGCGAGTGATCCTGAGAACCCGCTTTGCGATCTTTGCCTCTAGCAGTTGATGCGAAGCGAGAACGTGAGACCGCATCTGGCGCGGTCGCGACTTTCCACCATCATAGCAGACTGACGGATTTCAGGAACTCAAGCGGGGGGCTCGGATGACCGAGTCGAGGGCGCAAAGTGGAAATCACTTCCGCTATTGGCCCATTGCGGACATCTCAACCCTCACTGTACGAATACGCGTGTGGGGACCTGTTCATGATTGCATTCTTGAGGACAGGTACTAACAGCTCATTCTAACAAGTCCGTCGAGCTACCTTTGGATACATTCTTCAATGTTCACTCCTGCCCATGAAATTCCGTCTTCCGTCCGGCGCAAGGCGGCCGCAGTACACGAGGCAGGGCATGTCGTGGTGGCCATCGCGCTAGGGCGAAGAGTGAGTGGCGCTTTGCTTCGCCCCCCTGAAGGTTTGAGCGGGGAAACGCAGTTTGAAGCCGAAAGCCCAGTAAGTTTAGACCCTAATCGTCAGAGTGATCGAAATATCATTGAAGACGCTATTGTAGTCCTCATGGCTGGCAAAGTCGCCGAAGCGGTCTATTGGAACAAAATGTCTATTCTGTATCAGCCACTGGTGGATAGCCATCGGGATGATGATAAGGAAATCAGCAGAATGAAGAGCGTCTTCCGGTTTAGTCCAGACAAGGACGCGGGATACGTCGACCACTGCACACAGCGAGCGCTAGCAATTATTCATGATCAGAAGGCGCAGAAGGCCATTGAGGAAATTTCTGACTGCCTCTGGCGAAGTTTGAATGTCACGAGGGCTGAGATTGACGTCATCTTGAAGAAACACGAAATCATCTGAATGGTGCGCCTTAGCAATGTCGGTTAATGACGGATATCGTTGAAAAACTCGACGTACTGGCCGCTCATCCCCTCGTTTCGGTCTTTGGGGCGAGTAGTTGTCCATTTCTGCCCCGCGCCTCGGCGCAGGGTGCTGGTCGATGCCGTCCTCAGGCGGCAATGGGACCGCATGGCGGTATCTGAGGCCTGAGTTTGGCCAGTCTCCTCAGGTTCTGTGCCGTTGCGGCAAGCAGGAATTCGTCTCTCGCGCCACATGGTCCCCGAAGCCTAAGGCGCGCCATCCGTAGAATGCGCTTGAGATGCGCGAAGAGCATCTCGACTTTCTTTCGGCGATGCCGCGACAGTTCGTATTCTGGTGTGGCCGCAATCGCTCTGGCGACATCGCGCGCGTCCTCATTGAGATCGCGCGGCACCTTGCGCATAGGCGCGTTAGGGCAACAACGCTGCTTCAATTCACAGGCATCGCAGTCCTTTTTGCTGGCACGATAGAGCCGCGTCCCCTCGGCAGTGATCCCCGATCTGGGCGTATCGTACGTCCGATGGAATTGCTTCAACTCCTTGCCTGCCGGGCAGATGTAGCGCTCGTTCTCTGCTTCCCAGGTGAAGTCCGAACGTGAGAAGGTACCGTCCGTCCGGTTCGATTTGTCGAAGACCGGAATGTGCGGCGCAATCTTCTTCTCCTTGACCAGCCATGCCAAGTTGTCGGCTGAACCGTAAGCGCTGTCAGCAGCCAGATAATCCGGCTTCAAGCCGAAGCGGTTCTCGGTCCTTTCGAGCATTGTGCGGGATGCTCCGACTTCTGCCTGGCGGATTGCACGTGTCGCCTCCACATCGAGAATGACGCCATGATCGGTGTCGATCAGATAATTGGTGGCGTAGGCGAAGAAGGCATGACCTTTGTGGGCACCCGTCCATTGCGCTGCTGGATCGGAAGGCGAGATGAACTTCGGCGTCACCGGCGACGCAGCACCAAAAGCAGCGTCATCCAGAACTGCAAGGTATTCCTGGACCGATCGGCTGGCATCGTCTTTGACTTCCCACTCCGCGCCGGGCACCGAACGCTGTTTGTTGGCGTCTGCGGCGATCAAGCTGGCATCCACTGCAAATCCTTCCGCGCCAACCAACCCTTGAGTGAGGCAGCGTTCCACTACCGTCTCGAACATATGCCGCAGGATATCGCTTTGCCGGAACCGGCCATGGCGGTTCTTCGAGAAACTGGAATGATCCGGGACCTTCCCGTCCAGACCGAGGCGGCAGAACCAGCGATAGGCGAGATTGAGATGGACCTCCTCGCACAGTCGGCGTTCCGAGCGGATACCCATGGAATAGCCGATGATCAGCATTCGCATCATAAGCTCGGGATCAATGGAGGGGCGACCAGTGGCGCTGTAGAAAGGCTTCAACTGTGCCCGGACACTGTCGAGTTGGAGATGGCGGTCAATCCCGCGCAGCATGTGGTCGGCAGGAACGTGATCATCAAGGCTGAAGTCGTAGAAGAGCTGCGCTGGAGCTGCCTGATATCCCATCATCGCTCAATCCTCCGCAAATCAATGCGACGATTGAATCACGCCTATCGTGAAAAGAAAATTCGATATTATATTCATTCAGCAAAGGCCTCGAAACAAACCGGTTTTGCCATGACGCAAGAAAAAGCCACAGCCATGCGGCGCATGGTCTCGCTCATCAAGATCGTATGGTCAGTGTCGATCATCGTCGCAGCTACTGCGGTGGGAGCTTTGATTGGCTGGGAGAACCATGGACTTGTCGGAGCGGTAGCTCTTGGATTCGTAGGCCTCGTTGTTGGCAGCTTCCTGACTTCGCCTTTGCTACTTCTGCAACTCATTACTTGATATCTCGCCAACGATGAGCCACCTCACATCGCGGGTGTTTTTCAACGATATCGACGCGAAGCGGGCGCGCTAGCCAGTCGAGAATAAGTGATGGCTCAATTGAGCGAGAACTTGGTCATTTTAACCTCACTGCCAAATCGATTGCCAAGAAAATCTTACGACGCAGTTGGCCGGGCTCGCCGATCCCGAGTTGTGCGCCACATTTCTGTGTATGCCCTTGGAGTATTCGAGCAGAAGCTCACGATAGAGTAGTGAAAAAAACTTGGGCACTGTACAAATGGGGCGAGGAGAAACCGATGAAGACGTTCTTTGCTTACCCGTCATCTCAGGCGGAAGTTATCAAGGTAATTCACTCTGCAAAAGACCAGGTTGCTCGAAGCGGTCTGCAGCTCGATATCCATTTGTGGGAAGAGAATGACATTTGTGGTCGACCGCTGACTTCCCCGATTTTCGAGTGGATAAAGCACGCCGATTTCTTAATTGCAGACATCACGTTCCTGAATTTCAATGTTACCTTCGAGATTGGTTATGCGATTGGCCTTGGAAAACGCGTCTACCTCACGAGAAATTCCAACTTCAGTCGGACCGGCAACCTCATCGACAAAATCGGCATCTTCGATACCCTTGGATTTCAATCCTATGCCGATCAAGACGATCTTAGAAAACTGATCTCTGGGTTTGACGGTAGCAACCCCATCCCATTCAGGACCGTCCTCAACGTACGAAGCCCGGTTTACCTTCTTCGAACGCCTCAGTCGAACTCTTCGGAGCTAGCGATAATCAGCCGGATCAAGAAGGCTCGGCTGGGCTTCAGGGCTTATATGCCCTCGGACGACCCTCGATTGTCGGCTTCGCAGGCCATCGACGATGTTTCTGCTTGTTTCGGCGCAATCATAACACTTTTGCCGCTCGATTTCGCCGATGCCGAGGTTCACAACATACGAGCTGCATTCGTTAGCGGCCTTGCGCTGGGTATGGGGAAATTGACAACCATCTTGCAGCCGAGAACGGGGCCGGCTCCGCTTGATGTTCGTGACATCGTAAAAACCCTCGCCTCGGATGACCTCATCACGGAGATTGTTGGAGAATTCGCTCTGGATGTAACTGAGCGCCTGCAAGCCGACGATCCGTTGCCGCTTCCAAAAGGTAATTTTCTGGCGGAGATGTCTATCGGTGACCCCGTGGCGGAGAACGAGTTCCAGACCCTTGGCGGTTACTATCTGCGAACAGATCAATTCCAACGCGCGTCACGTGGCGAGGTGAATCTGGTCGTTGGGCGCAAGGGAGCAGGAAAAACTGCCATGTTTTCCCAGCTTCGCAATTCGAAGCGAAATAATGTTCAGAACATCGTTGTAGACTTGAAGCCAGAAGGATACCAGCTCATTCGTCTTAAGGAAGACGTCCTCGACTATCTCGCTGACGGCGCAAGAATGCATTTGATCACAGCGCTATTCGAATACGTTTTTTACCTGGAAATTTGTTACAAGCTTCTGGAGAAAGATCAGGATCGACACCTGCGCGACCCGCGTCTTTATGATCTCTACAACAACCTCGAAGAAATCTACAAAAGCGGGGCAGCGGGTGAGGGCGACTTCTCCGAGCGCTTGCAAGGTCTGTCTCGTGACTTGGCAGCGTCGTTTCAGAGGCGCTTTGGAACAACGTCGGATCAACGCCTTACCGCCGCTGAGGTTACGGAACTGATCCATAAACATAATATCCGCGATATCCGAAAGGCGCTGTCTGACTATCTCAGCGTGAAGGAGAGCGTGTGGGTGTTGTTCGACAATCTGGATAAGGGGTGGTCGTCGCACGGGCTGACCGACGACGACATACTTATCCTCCGTGGCTTGGTCGATGCCGCACGGAAAATCCAAAGGTAGATGCAATCGGAGAGGCATGACTTCAATTGCGTCGTGTTCGTACGCAACGACGTATATCAGTTGCTCGTTGAAGCGTCCGCCGACTATGGCAAGGAAAGCCGTGCCACACTCGATTGGACGGATTCGGACTTGTTGCGTGAAATGCTGCGAAAACGGCTGATTAACAATTCGCTCCCGGATTCGACTCCATTTGAGCGCGTTTGGGCTCAGATATGCATTTCCCACTTCAAGGGTGAGGAGACTAGCCAGTTTCTCATTGATCGTTCGCTGATGCGCCCCCGCAATCTTATTAAGCTAATCAGCCACTGCCGCGGGTTCGCGGTCGGCATGGGGCGAGCGCGGATTGAGGAAGTCGATTTCGAAAAGGGTCTCAAGGCGTATTCACTGGACCTTATTACCGAAGCCGACCAAGAGCTCACTGATATCATCGGCCGCGACACCAATCTCATCTACCACTTCATTGGCGAGGGCGAGACATTCAGCTCAGAGCATCTCAAAAAGATTCTCCTTGGCAGCGGTATTACCGAGGACCTCTTGGAGGGTGTGACAAAGTTTATGCTGTATTACGGGTTTTTGGGTGTGAAAATCGGGGGGAACCCGCCAAAATTCATCTTCGACGTTGCATACGACATGAAGCTCATCGGCGTTTTGATCACGAAGGCAAAGGACGACATGGTATACGTACTAAACCCGGCTTTTCATGCCGGCCTGAACTTTTGAAATGCACCTTGGTCGCTCCAATTGAGGACTGACGTCAGCAAGTAGATATCCTCCTTGCCACTATCCCTCTCTCGCGGGTACTAGCCGCGATCTGTGACCAGCAGCCGGACGCGAAGCGGTGGGTTGGCTTGATGGCTCTGTGTGCGGGCGGTTGATGACTGCTATTGGCGCTTTGCGGAATTGAGAAGCGGACAGTCTGCTCCTCGGCATCTGCCTAGGCCACTCTAATGACCGATGTGAAGGCGCAAACCCGCCAATCCTAGGCCCCTCGAAGCAAAGGCAGTTCCCGGGGCCAATGACTGATTGCTCACATATGAGAGTCACAGATTTGCAACTTTACCCGCGGTTGGGAATAATCTTCTTTAGAACCTATGGAACGGCTTGGAGCGCTCCGGCCTAAATTTGCCCACCGGTCCAAATGCAATTTCAGGTGATGGGTCCTGCCTGGAGTATGCCGATCTCTTGAGGCCCGCGAAACTGTCCAATGTCGATAGAATCTCACAGGTGAGTACGATGAGATCCGCACAGTCACGAACCAAGGAACCGCCGCTTTTCCGATTTGCAGTCTGTCGCAGCGAGGCTGCAGCGCTTCTGGATATCTCGACCGGCACCTTTGACGAATGGGTGCGTCGAGGGTGGATGCCGAAGGGCGTAAAACTGGGCACTCTTCGTCGATGGGATGCCGCGGAGGTCAGAGCATCGTGGCAAATGCTTGTCGAGCGGCATCGGGACGTTGAGGAGGATGACGATGGCGAAAACCCCTTCGATCACTTCGTCGGTTAAGCAACACAAGGTCCCCTTCAAGTATTGCTCGCGGGACACTGACCGTCATGGAAACGAGCGTTTCTATGTGCGTTTGCCCGGTCGACCAAAGCACCGGATGAAATCCCCATATCTCGATGCATCAGGCAGCGTCACAGCGGAATTCTCCGCGGAATACCACCGTGTTATCAATGCTACCGCGATCAAGCCGGCGAAGTCGGGAAGCACGCTTGAGGTCGGCAGCATTCGTTGGCTCGTCGAGAAGTATTACCGATCCAAGGCTTTCCAAAATCACTCTGCGGCGACGCGAAATGACAAACGAAGTGTCTTGGGCAGGTATTGCGACGGAGTGGGACACCTACCCTATCGTAAGCTACGCAAGTCCGACATAGAAGCAAGCCAGATGAAACGGAAGGGCACCCCCGGCGCAGCGGACAAGCTGGTGAAATACCTGAAGGCCCTGTTCAACTGGGCGATTGCCTCAGAACTCGCAGACACGAACCCCACCATCGGTGTCACGAAGATCAACAAATCGGACGGGTTTCACAGTTGGCGCGAACAAGAAATGGAAGTGTTTCGTGCCGCGTATCCTATAGGCACAACGGCGCGGCTAGCCTTCGAGCTGATGTTAAACCTTGGAGTGCGGCGATCTGATCTCGTGACGCTCGGTCGGAAGAACATCATCGAAGACCGTATCGAATTCCGGCCTTCCAAGGCGACCGGGGCAGCCCGACGACCTTTGATCAGCCTTCCCATTACATTTGATCTACAGAAGGCACTTAACGCAACCAGCCATACCGGCGGAACCTTTCTGATCAACGAATACGGACACGCCTTCACATCCAATGGCTTCGGTAACAGGATGCGCCAATGGTGTGACGAGGCGGGCCTCCCCGACTGCTCCTCACACGGCTTGCGGAAGGCATCCGCGACGATCTTGGCAGAGGCTGGGGCGACAGAACATCAATTGATGGCAATCTTCGGCTGGTCTGATTCCAAGATGGCGCAGCACTACACTAAATCCGCCCAATCGAAACGGATCATCGATGCCGGTTTTGAGCGTCGCGAAACATACTTGGCCGACAAGAACGTCCCACTTTCCGAGCGCCGGAAGGCCGGTGAGACAAAAAGGAGAAAAAACAATGGAAAAACAACACCCCAAGTTAGGGATGGTGGGCCCGGAGGGACTCGAACCCCCAACCAAGCGGTTATGAGCCGCCGGCTCTAACCATTGAGCTACAGGCCCAGCCCGGCGTCTGGCGCCGCAGGCGGCGGGCAATGGCACCCGTGCCTTGGCTGACGCTCTAGCCGAATTCGCCACAGGCGACAAGTCTCCGCCGCAATGGCTTCACAATCGCCCGTCATCAAGGCAAGTGTAAGGGACGCCAATTCGAGGAAACCATGATGAACCATCTGAAGACAACGAGGCTTGCGCTTGCCGCCACCCTCTCCTGCGCCATGCTCCTGCCGCTGTCAGCCCTCGCCGCGGAGCCGGAAATCCGCGAGGCGACGATCATCGTCTCCGGCGAAGGAGATGCGGCGATCGCACCCGACATGGCGGTGCTCAGCCTCAGCGTCGTGCGCGAGGCCGAAACCGCGGCCGAGGCGCTGAAGGCCAACAGCCAGGCCATGGCCGAGGTCATCGCCGACCTGAAAGCCAAGTCCATCGCCGACCGCGACATCCAGACCTCCGCTTTCTCCGTCGATCCGCTCTACCGCCAGGACAAGGCAGACGACGACACCTATGAGGCGCCGGTGATCGTCGGCTACCGCGTCACCAACGGGCTGACGCTGCGGGTGCGCGACCTCACCATGCTCGGCGGGCTGATCGATGCGGCCGTCAAGCTCGGCGTCAACCAGGGCGGCGGGATCACGTTTACCAACGACAATCCCGAAGCAGCGATCACCGAGGCCCGCAAGAAGGCGGTGGCCGAAGCCATGGAAAAGGCGAAGGTGCTGACCGAAGCCGCCGGCGTCAAGCTCGGCCGCGTCGTCGAGATCAGCGAGAATTTCGCCCGCCCGATGCCGCAGCCGATGTACCGCGCGGCCATGGCCAAGGAAATGGCCGATGCCGCCCCGATCGCCGCCGGCGAGAACGAATATACGGTGACCGTCAACATCACTTATGCCATCGCGCAATAACGGGGACGCGCCGCCCGCCCGGCAAGATGCCGGCGGGGGGACGCTCTTCCGGACGTCGTCAAAAGCAAAAGGCCCGCCTTCCGGCGGGCCTTTCTCGTTCGAACTGTGGACGATCAGTAGGTGATGACGGGGCAGCCGCGCACATTGGCGAAAACCATGCG
>Ga0180012_1000407_pt1 | contig 15059 bp, 10 predicted proteins | sample KR11_S2_MetaG_FD_122243 | JGI IMG/M metagenome (GOLD analysis project Ga0180012, IMG submission 122243) | Groundwater microbial communities from the Olkiluoto Island deep subsurface site, Finland - KR11_S2_MetaG | ecosystem: Environmental > Aquatic > Deep subsurface > Groundwater | place...
ACAGCCAGAGAGTCCAGGGCCACACCAATACGGGTTGGTTTGTAGCCATACTTGCTGACAAAAGCATCTTCTTCCTCGTTCTTCATGGTCCGGGACATGGGGCCTAACTGAGCGGTTCCGGCGATCAGAGCCGGCGGCGCAGTGCTTGAGCCTTTGCCTTCGATCTGGATACGAACATTGGGATACTCCTTGCGAAATGACTCCGCCCAGAAGGTCATCAGATTGTTCAAGGTATCAGAACCGATACTGTCCACATTACCGGACACACCACTGGTCTTCTGGTACGGGGCAATTTTGGGGTCAACATCGACTGCGGCCAAAGCACCGGAAGTAGTTACTGCCACCAGACAGCTTACCACCATTGCCTTCTTCACTGCCTTTCCGATCAAACTTTTATGCATTTTCATCATGAATCTCCTTAACAAAAATTTTTATGGCTTATACCCGCGGGACAGATAATTCACCGGTAAGTGATGCTGCCTACAATGCCCCCCTCTTGTTAGGATATGATTAGGATCTCATTAGGAGATGAACAAGGTTTCAGTGGATATTTTCAGTCTCAATTTTCAAGATGATCACTCGAACCAACAATTAACGATTTTCTAACATAACGATAACCCTATCCTAAAACTGCTCCGCTATTGTCACGGCATCATTCATCGTCAAAAAATGAATGGATATCAAGTTCGTTACAGAACGCCCGACGGGGGTAAAGATGGTAAGTGATGAAAATTAATGAAGTAAACACACAATTTTACGAAGGAAGGAGAGAAAATGAAAAAGGTATTATCAACGGCAGCCGCCCTCGGCCTCTGCCTGTATCTGCCCGGAGCCGCCCTGGCCGGCGGAAGCCAAACCAATGATGAAATTTTACGGGAACTTCAGGACTTACGGTCAATCGTTTCATCCCAACAGGCGGAGATCGATATGCTCAAAGAGCAGAAAAGTACCGCTCCTGCTGAAGACATGGAATATCTGAAGAACAAGGTTACTGCCCAGCAGGAACATATTGATGCGATTGAAGCGAAAAAAGGCTTTGTCATGGCCGACAATAAGCTCATCGACCAGATTACACTCAAGGGTGATATGCGCGTTCGCTATGAGATGCGCGACAAGGAATACAAGGAAGGCAAGGGGACTGATATTACCCGCGAGCGCTTTCGTACCCGTTTTCGTCTGGGAGGAGTCTGGGACAATAAGGAAGAAAACTGGCAGGTGGGCGCAGGTCTTGCCACCGGTGGTGATGATCCAACCAGCACCAATGACACCTGGAGTGAGAACAAGCCCTTTGAAACCGGCAATATCAATCTTGATTATGCCTATGCAAAACATACATGGAATGATTTCAGCATGACCCTGGGTCAATCCGAAAATCCCTATAAATCCTCCTGGGTTTTTTGGGATGGCGATGTCCGTCTTGCCGGTATGACCCTGGCCTATGGCCAGAAAGAAGGCGTCTTTGCCACGGGCGGCGCCTATGGTGCCAAACTGGTACAGGACGATGACACGGCCATGCTCTATATGGGACAGGCCGGATACAATGGCACGTTCGGCGAAAAAGGCAAATTCACGGTTGCTGCCGGCTATCAGGCCTATGACAATAAACTCTTTGACGATGCTGCAGCTGCTGATTTTAAACTTGATAGCATAGATCCTAACGTCTATGACCTGAATATCGGTGATATCTATGGCGATATAAGCTTTCCTGCCGGACCGGCAAAAGTCAAACTCTATGGTCAGACCTGGATGAACTTTGGCGCTGATGGTCTGATTGGCCAGAGCCAGGCCGGCCACAGCTTTACCCAGACCCCTGGAGATAATGACTTAGGTTGGGTTCTTGGTACAGAAGCCAAGATCAATGACTTCAAAGTGGGCTATGCCTACTCCATAGTCGAAGCCGACTCCCTTTTCGGTTACCTCTCAGATTCTGATTTTGGCGATGGTCTCTCCAAAACAAATAAAAAAGGACACAGGGTTCAGCTTGGCTATAGCCTCAGCAAAAACTGGTCCACTGATTTTACCTATCTCAACTACGAGCGCCTTGAAGACTATGCATCGGCCAAGGAAGATCAGGTCAGCATCTATCAGATCGACGTCAGCTACAAGTTTTAATCAGTACTTCTTCTCCTGATACATATCGAGAGGGGTGAGATGAGTTCAATTCTCACCCCTCTCACACAAAACTGTAAGTACGTGCCCCGATATACAAACCTGATTATTTTCCTTCCAAGTGAAACAAAAAAAAATCCAGTTGTTATTACGCCAAGATTAAAGAGACCGCACTGCTTTGTTTTTATTCAAATTTCAAGTCCCTTCTGTTCACATGATTGAAAAATAACTCCTTTCTAATCTCACTCTAATACAGAACTGCTACATTTCTTTTTCATAAACATGCAATCACACAATTGTTCAAAACAACTGAAAACATTGGAGCAACGTAACCGCATAAAGAGCCGTTACGAAATGTCAGGTCATACACTCGCCATCCATCCGTGGAGCTGGAGATCACTTGGCCATCCATGGCCTGTAAAAAGGGAATGGTTATTGCGTAACGGCTCCTACAATTCGACTCATGGAGGAAAGAGTATGCACTGTCAATATCTCTCTTGTTATACCCCTGCCGACAATACCTGGTCTGTAGCCAGTTGTTCGTTCAAGGGAACACCCTATATCCCAAGCGTGCAGGAGCTGGAAAAGTACTGTAAGGCCAGCAGAGATAAGCATTGTCCTGCATTTGTGCAGTCTCTTCCGCCTCTGCATGATGAATATTTCAGCCCGGAGTTGGAAATTATAGCTCTGGCTCAGTGTCGTTAGCAGGACGGATACACTTGTCTTCTCTGTTGTGCGATCTCTATCCCCTGTTCTTTCGAGTAATCTTGAAGATTGCAAGAGGTATAAAACGATGTTCTTAGAATCATCTATTCTTGAAAAAAATGTGCAGACAACGGTGTCGCGGGAGTTGCTGCTCCATCTTCTGGATACCAATAACCTTACCTCCTGGTTTCAACCAATATTTTCCCGGCAGAACGGTGTGATATACGGTTATGAAGCCCTAACCAGAGTTCGGGAAGGCGGTGTTCCCCATTTTGATATCTCCAAACTGTTTGCCAAGGCCCAGGCTGAAGGCATTATTGCCAGTCTGGACATGCAATGCCGGGAAAATGCCTTTTGCCGGGCGGCAGAATTGGGATTCATACAAAAAAACGCCTATCTCTATGTAAACATCTGCCCCGGCACTCTAATCCACTCAGACCACAGGGGAGGGGTTACCGATCGTCTGGCCGAGGACTGCGGTATTCCCAAAGACAGGATTGTCCTGGAGATCACCGAGCAGGAGGCCATCAAGAACTATGATCTGTTCCAACGGTCCATTGATCATTACCGCAAGCGTGGCTACAAGATTGCCATTGACGATTTCGGCGTTGGCTACGGCGGACTGAAGATGCTCTCCATTGTTCAACCTGACTATGTCAAGATTGACCGCCATTTCATTGATGAGCTCGATCGTTTTCCCTTTAAATATAATCTGGTGGATGCCATGGCCACAGTCTGCCATAAGCTTGGTATCATGGTTATTGCCGAGGGAATTGAGCGCCGGGAAGAGATGGAGATCGTTTCCCGTTTTGGCATTGAACTGTTTCAGGGCTATTATCTTGAGCGTCCAGGACCAGGGTTGTCGGATGCCAGTGTCGATATCCCAGGTAAGCAGAATGATGTCTATGAGTGCACCGATTCAGTAGTCTCCTCCTGCGTGATCGGCAGTATCTGCCGCTATGTGGAACCCCTGGCGCCTACAGCCTCGGTGATGGCGGCATTCAAACGTTTTCATGACAACACCAATCTGCAGGGAATAGCCGTAGTCGCAGAAGAGCGGGTGATGGGCATGTTGCCCCGCATGCGTTTTCTGGAACAACATTTGATCGGACCGCACGGCTTTGGCTATGCCCTCTGCCAGCACCGGATGATCAAGGACGTACAGGAACCAGATTTTCTGCTGGTGGAGGCCTCAACTCCGGTGGAAGAGGTTGTTCGCCTGATCCAGGGACGGCGCGGAGTCTCTTTGTATGATGATCTCTGTGTGAGTAAACATGGCAAATATATAGGTACAGTCGCCATTGCGGCCTTGCTCGATGCCATTACCCAAAAAAGCATCCAGTTGGCTAAAGGGGCAAGTCCACTTACTGGTCTACCCGGCAATGAATTTATCCAACGCACGGTGGTCCGTCTTATCGAACAAAGGGTGACCTTTGATGTTTGTTATATCGACATCGATGATTTCAAGCCCTACAACGACTACTACGGCTTTGAAAAAGGTGACATGGCCATCAAAGGAATTGCCCAGCTTATTGTGGATGTGGTGCAACCGGACGGCCATAACGATCAATTCCGCTTTGTCGGCCATATCGGCGGCGATGATTTTATAGTCATCAGTCGGCCGCACGCCTCCTTATCGCTCTGTGAACAGATTATTAACAGGCTGCAACAATTGTTGCCAAATTTTCATGGTGAAAAGGAATTTGAGAATGGATGTTACCAAGCCATGGACCGACAGGGAAAAGTTCGTTGTTTTTCTCTCCTTTCATTATCGATTGGGATCGTCAGCACAGAAGATTGTGCGGTGAATTCCTACGCAGAATTAGCATATCTTGCCACGGGAGTTAAACAAGCTGCCAAAAAGTTACATGGATCAGCCATTGTCAGCAATAGAAGAATGACAGCGCAAGCAGAGTTACCATCTCTAGGAGCCTGTCGGGTTTAGAGTTATGCAACGACAATGAAAAGTTGCACGTTGACTAACGCATCATATTGATTTAACAATATAAATTTTTGACACTCCCTGGTGGTTACAGTTAATTTCTGTGTAGTTTTAACAAATCTGGAGTTTGGAGTTTCAGCCAACAGTATGGCCGAAATCATACGTCTAAAAAATTAAAAAATTTGCTAAAAAACTATTGCCATAGTGGTCAGAAATTGTGCCGTTTTCTCAGCCGAATTGAGGCAAACAGTAAATCTAAACAGTCCTCAATTCGGCTGAGAAAACGGCCTGCCAGAGGATAAATTTTCACCTAATCTTCTGGAGGCCGCCATGGATAACAAGGGATACGGCAATATCCCCAGCACTCTGTCTGAATGTATCACATTCATTGTACAGGCACTACCAATTCGTTCCGTTCCTACGTTTATTGAATTCCTGAACAGTCGTATCAACATTGATCCGCTTGAGCTGACTCGTCTTGACCGCTTTCAGGCGCAGACCAGCCTCAAGGGTCTCTTTCAATAATTCTTCCGCGCCTGCTTCACCGATTCGCTTACACCATCTGGTCATGCTGGAGGGGTGAATCGGTAGTTGATGCTCGAAAAATTTCATCCCGCTCAGATATTGCCAATAGGGATTCTCTACCCAGCCACTCACAACCTCTTCATCACTGAGATTGCAGGAATATTTGAGATAATGCAGGGCAACCATCAAGCGGGTACTGATTGCCGGTCGACCATTATCGGAACAAAAAGAAGCTCCAAAAGTTTCATCCAATCTCTTCCAGTCTACTACCATCGACAACTTGACCAGGGGATGACTGGTATTGATCATGTTCACAAGCTCTAATCGAAACAGATCATATTGACTATTTTGTTGTGGTGATTTTTTTGGTTTCATGGGCAAAATTTGCAAGAAAATTGATCTATAACACGGGGTTTCTTGCAATTCTTATAAAATAAAACACAAACTTTTACCTGTAATTACTGCGCTATATGTATTTTTTCAGGACCGACTACCTTATCTTTGCCAACCTGTCTGTTTTCGACAGATCTTTCTTTTGGAACCTCCTGAACTGAGGATGTCATTGAGATAGGGTGAAAGATGTTGACTCCCAACCTACCGTATTGTAATCCATTTTATAATGGCTTATATTATTAATAACATCCGCTAATGATATCATCACCGTCCACCTTTAACCAGAAACCCCTTTAATGGAACAGGAAGTTCGGATACCTGAGACACTACGACCCTTTTCAGAAGCCTTGCAGCGTTCCATACAACTGTATGAACAGATCCGGTTTGATTTTCACAGGGATTCCCTGCTCAAGGCCTTTGTCGACATCGTCCACGATGATCAATCACTCAAGCGCTTATTCCAGATCAGCGTCACCATGCCCCTGTTGTTAGGAGGATTACAGGCCCGCTTCTATCTTTATGAGAAGAAAACGGATCAGTTCCTCTGTGTTTGTGACAGTGAAAACGGCCTACTGGAACCTCCTCGACCTGCCAGTTCCGACCTGCCATCTGTCAGCCATGAAGTTCAGGAATATGAAGGTCAGCTTTTTTACCCTCTTTCCCCCCATACCGAGACCATACAACAGGAAGGCCAGGCTTGGCATGGAGGTCAGGAGATATATGATCCGGATCCCTATTTTGCCAGCCACTCGCTGCTGGGCCTCTATGCTGTCTCGCCACTGGCGAAGATCAGCGACGAGGACAAAGAATTTTTCCACATTCTCAGCCGCTGGATCGGCAACAAACTCAACAACCGCCTCATTGCCAAGCGCCACCTGGAGCACCTGAAATTTATCAATGATCTGGGGAGAGATATCGGTCATAATATCATTATCCCCAACATGTACCTTAAATATCTGCTGGGGCAGATGAAGAAACAGATAGTGGCTCTCAAAGAGACAGAACAGAGCGCAGAAGCCCTGGACGTCAACGATGCCAGCACCAGGGAATACGTCACCTTCCTTGACGGCTGCCGGGAAACGCGACAAGCACTGGAACAAACGCACCGCGATCTACTCAAACATCACAACCAGATCACCCTGTTCCAGGAAAGCCTGTTCAGGAAACAACATTTCAGCGAAGGCCATCTCGTCCTCCAGCCGACCAGCTGTTTTGTTGAGCGGGATATCATCCTGCCCCAGCTTGATCTCTATCTGAAAAAACTTGAGCGGCATGGCATCACCATTGATAAACCCAGCAACCTCCACACCCAGGAGTTTCCGCTGATGGTGGACATTGGCCTCCTTTCCCAGGTCTACGCCAACCTCTTTGCCAATGCGGTCAATTACACCGGAGAGATTATCAATCACCAGGGACAACCACGCAAAGCATTGGCTTATGGTGCTGAAGTGATTAATGATTTTCCTGACTCCGGGCACCGGGGAATCAAATTTAATGTCTTTACTACCGGACCAGCCTTGCCTGCATCTGAACGACAGAAAATCTTTGAAGAAGGCACCCGGGCAAAAAGCAGCCAGGAGATTGAGGGTTCCGGTCATGGCCTGAACTTTATCCGCCGAGTTATTGAGGTTCATGGCGGCAGAGTCGGCTGTGAGGCAACAGAGGAGGGCAATAACTTCTATTTTATTCTGCCGCTTCCCAAGACAGAACAGCAGGGTAACGAGTAGCATCAGGCATGAGAATTTGATAAAAAACAGCACTGAAACATTCCTCACACGGCTTCCGTTCACTCACGCAATGACCTTGCCATAGCATGATGAAATGGAGTGCCTGCCCCCCCGTGCAGGTTTATTGATATTTCCTTTTGGATGGTTGTGATTATTTGGAATCTACAAGGATAGGTTTTGTCCTGCTCTTTCGAAGTTTGATACAAATTTACAGAAAACATGGTACATGAAGCAGATGAAAAAAAAATTTATTACAGGATCAATCATCCTCTCCACATTATTCTGTCTCGCGTCCCTGGCGTTTTCTGCCCCCATGGATGTCTTTGTCTCCATCCCCCCACAAAAATGGCTCAGTGACCAGATAGGAGGACCGCTCGTAACCACTCATGTTCTGGTTGACAAAGGGCAGGACCCTCACACCTATGAACCCACTCCGAAACAGATGACAGCCCTGTGCCAGGCAAAGATCTATTTTACCCTTGATCTTGATTTTGAAGGACAGATCATTCCCCGACTTGAAAAAACAGTCCCCGGCCTGCACATGATTGATACGGCAGATGCCATTCCTAAGATTGCCATATCCGAAGCTGAGCAGAACGATCATGGCAGCACAAACGAGGGGCACCATCACCATGAAGGCCTTGATCCCCATGTCTGGCTCTCACCCCTGAACCTGAAAATCATGGCTGCAGATATGGCCAAGGCTATGATTAACTACGATCCTGCCAATAAATCCAGTTATGAAAAAAATCTGTTGAAGGTAAACGGGATTCTTGACCAGCTGCATCAAAAGATCAAAGACGAACTGGCTTCTTTTCAAGGCGCGTCCTTTTATGTCTTTCACCCGGCCTTTGGCTACTTTGCCCATACCTATCACCTGCGACAGGAAGCCATAGAAACCGGCGGTAAATCCCCAACCCCGAGACAGCTCTCTGCCCTGATTACCCAGGCCAGAGCAAACAAGGCACACGTTATCTTCGTCCAACCCCAGTTTGATCCCAAAAACGCCGCAGCCATAGCCGATGCCATTGGCGGTGAGGTTATACCCCTTGACCCCCTGGCCGAAGATGTGATCACCAATCTGGAAGTTATGGCCAAAAAAATTAAAGCGGCATTCGCCAAATGAGCGTTGTAAAGATACGCGCACTCCTTTAACCTGTTCTTCAGCTCCCATCTAACAATCTCCATGGATTTTTTGATTGCCAGACAACCCATTTTTAATTCCAACCAGAAGCTCTTTGCCTATGAACTGCTTTTTCGCGGAACAGAAGGACATAATATCGATCAATTAGAGGGGGATCGGGCAACCACCAGTCTCTTGTCTGCCACCTTTCTCACTGAGGGCATTGATCGAATATCTGGATTTAAACCATGCTTTATTAACTTCACCACTAAACTGCTGCTCAAGAATATTCCAGCGTCTTTTCCCAGTAGTAAGATTGTTATTGAGATACTCGAAGATGTGAAACCAAGTGCTGAGGTTGTAAGCGTCTGTCGAGAATTATCCCAACAGGGGTATACTATTGCCCTGGATGACTTTGTCTATGCTCGAACACTCGAACCGCTCATTGAACTGGCTGATATTATCAAAATTGACATCATAGCCACACCACTCGACACCATCCGCAGAACCCTCTACAACCTTTCCCGTCATAAAAAGATAAAATTACTGGCCGAAAAGGTGGAAACACGTCAGGAATTTGAGCAGGCCCTGAAACTGGGATTTACTTATTTTCAGGGCTTTTTCTTCAGCCAACCGGAGATTCTCACAATCAAGGAATTGACGACGGCCAAGATCAACCTCTTGCATCTTCTGGCCGAAGTTACTGCAAAAGACACATCCTTTTCCCGCTTAGACCAGATCATATCCCGCGATGTAGCCATCAGTTACAAGTTGTTACGCTTTCTCAACTCTGCCTGGTTTTACCGACTGGAAAAAGTCAAATCTATCAACCAGGCCATCGCCTTTCTTGGCGAACGTGAGCTCAAACGCTTTCTCATGCTGATGATTATCTCGGAGATGACCACCAACAAACCACAAGAACTGGTTCGCCTTGCCATTGTGCGAGCAAAATTCTGTGAGCTGCTGGCCACGGCAAGCGGCAGGTTCGGAAAAGAAAATAATTTATTTTTACTGGGACTTTTCTCCCTGCTAGATGCAATGCTGGATACACCGATAGAAGATCTGCTGAAAGAACTGCCCATTGATGATCTGATAAAGCAAGCCCTGATCAAACAAAGCGGCCCATGGATGCCCTATCTAAATGCCGTCATCACTCATGAAAGAAGGGAAGCCAATGAATGTGTCCAAGCCTTAGAAGCAATTGGTGTTGGCATAAAAGATGTCAATGAACTCTATCTGCAATCCGTGGAATTTGCAAAAGCGCTTACCTATCCCTAAATCCAGTCACTCATCGTCATTCAGTAAAATAGCCCTCAGACATTTATTGGTGAGTGACACCCTTCCGGACCCAGCCCCTGATGCCAAACATGCATCCACCATATCATCTCGACATCCCCCTTAAACGCTGCCCGGAAGATTAATGGTAAAGATGCTGCCCTTGCCCGGACTGCTCTCCACGGTGATGTGACCATGATGGGCCGCAACGATATGTTTGACAATGGAAAGTCCTAAGCCAGTCCCCCCCAGCTTGGCACTGCGCGCTTTGTCAACACGGTAAAAACGTTCAAAGATCCGGGGGATATCCTGCGGGGCAATTCCAACCCCGTTGTCACTGATTCTGATTAACACTTCGTTCGCATTCTTTTCGGCCTCAACTCTGATCTCACTGCCTTTGCCGCTGTATTTAACCGCGTTATCCAGCAGATTGACCACGGCCTGTTCCAGCAGAGCGGGATTGATTCTGGCAGTGATCTCTTCCGCACAGACAAGACTGATCGTCATATCTTCCTCTTCCACCCTGGAACTGCAGCTCTGAATCGCCGATTGCAGTATCTCCGCCACCGGTAGCTCCTGCAGGACAATTTCTTCCCGTCTGGCCTCCTGTTCAACCCGGGAAAGGGCCAGCAGATCCTCAACAATGGCGTGCAGGCGTGAGGCCTGTTTGCCGATAATTTCTACAAAACGACGGGCATCTTCCGGCTCGTCCAGAGCGCCATCAAGCAGGGTTTCGGCAAAGCCCTCAATGGAGGTGATCGGCGTTTTCAGTTCATGGGAGACATTGGCTACAAAATCACGGCGAATGGATTCCAGCCTCCGCAGCTTGGTCACATCATTGAGAACGATAAGGGCGCCGGCAATATGGCCTTGGCGGTCCTGCAAGCGAGTGCCATGAGCATAAAAATATTTTTCCTGGCCATCCGCACTCATCCGGCTGGTGAATTCACCTTCAATGGGAGAGGCACAGGCCAGTGAATTTTTAACAAAATTCTGCAGATGGGTATTGCGTACGGCCAGCAGGATACTTTTTCCCTTAATTTTTTCAGGATCGACATTGAGCAGTTGGGCGCCGGACTGATTCACATCAAGAATCCGCTCCTCGGTATCCACCGTGATCACACCCTCAACCATACTGGAAAAAACCGCCTGTAATTGGCTGTGCTGGCGGACAATGGTTTGGATGCGAATATCAAGCTGGGTTGCCATTTCGTTCAGGGCACGGGCAAGAATTGCCACCTCTTCCGCACCTTCTTCCCGCAATCTCACGGCAAAATCACCCCGGGCAAACCGTTCAGCCCCAGATCTCATCTGCTCCAGCGGCTTGCTGATACGGCGGGCGATAAACCAGGCAACAAGGGCCGCAATCACTGCCACGACAAGACAGCCCCAGACAATTTTCTGATAAATTGCTGAAAGCGCTAGGTCTATAGCGGTCACAGGGATAGCCGTGCGGAGCACGCCTATCCTCTTCCCCTCATTATGGAGAGGGATGGCCACATACATGAGATTTTGCTGTAAAGTCTGACTAAAACGCAGGGAAGGAACAATCTTCCCCGCAAAGGCACCGATAATCTCAGGACGGTCATTATGATTTTCCATCCGGAGCGGATCTTCGTCCGAGTCGGCAAGGACCTTGCCGTCAAGGGCAATCACCGTCAACCTGGTAGCCGATGCTTTCCCCGCCTGACGACAAAAGTCTTCAAGACCCGCCCTGTCGTCATGTCCCAAAAAGCCAAGAACAGTGCCGGCCACCAGATGGGCCCGGGCCTCAAGGCTGGCAGCAGTCTCGTTTAATTGAGAAGAACGGATAGAAGATGTGCCGTACCAAGTAAAGGCCAGCAAAGCTGCGAGGGTAATCAGAAGCTGACTAGGATATAGCTGCCAGATAAGCCGTTTGTGATGCATGGGAATCCCCTTTCTCGGTTGAAGTCAGAAAACAACAAACTTCAGCACTATAGCACGGGATTGTTAGGATATGATTAGCAAGGAAAAATAATTTTCTCCCCTTCACTGAAACTGTTCAGTACGGCACTCGGGACTCCGCTTACCGTACTGAACAGGTACTTCCTTTCTTATTCTTTCCAGTCCGGACGAAGATAGAGCTCCGTCAACTGTTTCCTGGCAACAGAAGCCGGGGCATCGGTGAGTGGACACGTTGCCTTCTGCGTCTTGGGAAAAGCGATGACATCACGAATGGAGTCGCTGCCGGTAATCAGCATCATCAAGCGATCAAGGCCAAAGGCCAAGCCCCCATGAGGTGGAGCCCCAAGCTCAAGAGCCCGGAGGAGGAAGCCGAATTTATCCTGAGCCTCTTCTTCGGTGATACCGAGCACAGAGAGCACCCGGCTCTGCATGGCCCGCTGATGGATACGGATGGAGCCGCCGCCGATTTCCGTGCCATTTAACACCAGATCATAGGCCCGGCTGTACACCGCACCCGGATCGGTCTCCAGCTTATCCTCATCTTCTTCCTTAGGGGCGGTGAAGGGATGATGCAGGGCCTGATATCGTTTTTCCCGCGCATCATACTCAACGAGAGGAAAATCTGTAACCCAGACAAAGTTGAAAACACCTGTTTTCAATAGACCCAGACGCCTTGCCAGCTCCAGACGTAGTTCCGACAGCACCTGCAGGACTACCGCCTTTTTATCGGCGCCAAAGAAAAGGAGATCGCCTTCCTCGGCATCAAGCACCAGACTCATGGCCGCCCGCTCTTCATCGCTGAAGAACTTGGCAATGGGCGACTGCCACTCACCATCAGCCTTCATCTTCACCCAGGCCAGTCCCTTGGCCCCGTACTGAGCCACGTATTCGGTCAGATCATCGAGATCCTTGCGGGAAAAGGTAGCGCAACCCTTAGCGTTAATGGCCCGTACGGTTCCGCCTTCATCAGCAATGGCGCGGAAGACCTTAAAGCCACAGGTTCTGGCGATTTCAGTCAGATCGGTCAGTTCAAAGCCAAAACGGGTGTCAGGGCGATCCGTACCAAAACGGCTGACCGCCTCGTCATAGGTAATCCGGCCGAAGGGCGGGGCCACATCAAGGTCAAGGGTCTCCTTGAAGAGTTTGGCAATCATCCCCTCGGTGATCTTAATAATCTGCTCCTCATCAACAAATGAGAGCTCCATATCGATCTGGGTAAATTCCGGCTGGCGGTCAGCCCGCAGGTCTTCATCACGGAAGCACTTGACGATCTGGTAATAGCGATCCATGCCCGCCACCATCAACAACTGCTTGAAGAGCTGCGGCGACTGGGGCAGGGCATAGAACTTGCCGGCATTGACCCGGCTGGGCACCAGATAATCTCGCGCCCCTTCAGGGGTGGAGCGGGTGAGCATGGGGGTCTCAACCTCAAGAAAGGCATTATCATTGAGATAGGTGCGGATGGCCTGTACCGCCTTATGCCGCATAATCAGTTTGTTGGCCATGGCTGGACGTCTGAGATCCAGATACCGATATTGCAGACGCAGGGTCTCAGAGACCTCAGATTCCTCATCAAGTGGAAAGGGCGGCGTCTCGCTGGTATTGAGAATCCGCAATTCATCGACGATGATCTCGATTGCACCGGTCGCAAGCTTGGAATTTTCCATGCCATCAAGCCGGGCCACAACCCTGCCACGCAAGGCAATCACCCACTCACTGCGTAACTGATGCGCCTTGGCATGGACCTCGGAATTGATCTCCGGATTAAAGACCACCTGGGTCAAGCCATAGCGATCACGCAGATCAATAAAGATAACGCCGCCATGATCACGGCGACGTAAAACCCAGCCCATGAGCACAACTTCCTCACCGACATTTCCCTTACCAAGATCGTTGCAGAAGTGTGTCCTGCATAATTTTCCCATTGATTCCATGAGGTTTTAAACTAGAGGTAAAATTTTTAAGAGTGTTTAAGTATAATTACAAAATTCTTCTCTTCCACAGAGGCACGGAGAAACAGAGAAAAACATTGTTCAAAATCATTCATACAACAGGTAACGATAAATCTCATCCAGTCTACACTGAAACTCAAAAAGCAGCTAAGTTTACATCACATTTCTGTGTCTCTGCGCGAGACCTATCTGTTCACCTGAAGCATCAGGGTTGCCACTGTCGTTGCCTCGTCCTGCAACAGGATCTCCTGCTGCTCCTGGGTAGCCATGTTCCTGAGTACAGCCTTGCCTTCGGCCAGTTCATTCTCTCCCAGGATCAGAACATAAGGTACGCCAAGCTTTCCCGCCTGTTTCATCTGACTCTTCAGACTCCGGCCCTCAAGATCCATGACGACCCGCATTCCACCTGTACGCAAGGCATGGGTTAAACCAAAACCATAGCGTGACGATTGTTCGCCAAGGCCGGCCACCAAGAGATCCACCCCTGAAGCTGCAAGCTCCGCTTCTTTTTGCTGCAACAGTAAAACAAGACGTTCCATGCCGAGGGCAAAACCAATCCCAGGTACCCCCCGCGGCCCGCCCAGTTGTTCGATCAGGCCATCATAACGCCCACCAGCCCCAACTGCTGCTTGGGCACCGAGATCACCGGTGATGAATTCAAAGGTGGTACGGGTATAATAATCAAGGCCACGCACCATGAATTTATTCAGGCTGTACTGCACGCCAAGTTGTTCAAGCCCCTCCTGCACGCCGCTCAAATGGTCAGCACAATCAGCACAGAGATGCTCCAGAAGAGACGGCGCGTCCAGTACCTGTTCCCGGCATTTGGGATTTTTACAATCAAGAACTCGCAAAGGATTGGTGGAACTGCGTCTTTTGCAGTCATCACAAAGCGCCTGGTGACGATCATCAAGGAAAGCCAGAAGGCTGGTACGGAACCCGGGACGGCAGACCGGACAGCCAAGAGAGTTCATCTCCAGGCTCACCGACAGCCCCAGCTCGCCCAGCAACATGGCACCCATGGCCATCATCTCGGCATCAACGCGCGGATTGGCTGATCCCAGCACCTCGGCATCCATCTGATGAAATTGACGAAGCCGACCCTTCTGCGGTCGCTCATGGCGGAACATGGGGCCAATGGTAAAGAGACGCTGCACCGGTTTCTGCACATGCAGGCCATGTTCGATATAGGCCCGCAGTAGTGAGGCCGTGGCTTCCGGTCGCATGGTGACCTGCTTGTCGACAAAGGTGTACATCTCTTTCTCGACGATATCCGTTGACTCACCAATGGCACGGGAAAAAAGATCGGTCTTCTCCAGGATGGGCAGTCTGATCTCAGAAAAGTTAAAACGGGCAAAGATATCACGGGCCAGGGCCTCCAG
>Ga0180012_1000411_pt1 | contig 14946 bp, 12 predicted proteins | sample KR11_S2_MetaG_FD_122243 | JGI IMG/M metagenome (GOLD analysis project Ga0180012, IMG submission 122243) | Groundwater microbial communities from the Olkiluoto Island deep subsurface site, Finland - KR11_S2_MetaG | ecosystem: Environmental > Aquatic > Deep subsurface > Groundwater | place...
CGACAAGATCGTGCGCTCGACCCACGGCGTGAACTGCACAGGGTCGTGCTCGTGGAAGATCTACGTCAAGGGCGGGATCGTCACCTGGGAGACCCAGCAGACCGACTATCCCCGCACCCGGCCGGACCTGCCCAACCATGAACCGCGCGGCTGCGCGCGCGGGGCCAGCTACAGCTGGTATCTCTATTCGGCCAACCGGGTGAAATATCCGCTGGTGCGCTCCCGTCTGCTGCGCCTGTGGCGCAAGGCGCGCGAGACCATGGAGCCGGTGGCGGCCTGGGCCTCGATCCAGAATGATCCCGCCGCCCGCAAATCCTACACCAGCATGCGCGGGGCCGGCGGCTTCGTACGCGCCGACTGGGAAGAGATCACCGAGATCATCGCCGCGGCCAACGCCCATACGGTCAAGCGCTGGGGTCCGGACCGGGTGTTCGGCTTCTCGCCGATCCCGGCCATGTCGATGATCTCCTACGCAGCCGGCGCCCGCTATCTGCAGCTGCTGGGCGGCGTCACCGGCTCCTTCTACGATTGGTACTGCGATCTGCCTCCCGCTTCGCCCCAGACCTGGGGCGAGCAGACCGACGTGGCCGAAAGCGCCGACTGGTACAATTCCAGCTTCATGCTGCTGTGGGGCTCGAATGTTCCGCAGACCCGCACGCCGGACGCCCATTTCTACACCGAGGCCCGTTACCGCGGGGCCAAGTCCGTCGTCATCTGCCCCGACTATTCGGAAGCCTCGAAATTCTCGGACCTGTGGCTGCCCGTCAAACAGGGCACCGACGCGGCCCTGGCCATGGCCTTCGGTCACGTGATCCTCAAAGAGTATCACGTCGACAAGCAGGTGCCGTATTTCCGCGACTACCTGCGCCAATACAGCGACCTGCCGATGCTGGTCCGGCTGGTCGCCCAGGAGGGCGGCTATGTCCCCGAACGCCTCGTGCGCGCCTCCGATTTTGTCGGCGATCTCGAACAGGCCAACAATCCGGACTGGAAGACGGTCGCCATCGACGAGGCCACCGGCGAGATCGTCGCGCCCAACGGCTCGATCGGCTTCCGCTGGGGCGAGGACGGCCGCTGGAACCTTGAGGAACGCGACGCCGCTGGCCGCGAGACCACGCTGAAGCTGGGTCTCAAGGACGCGCACGATGAAGTGGCCGGCGTCCGCTTCCCCTATTTCGCCAACACCGCCAGCAACGGCTTCGCCTCGACAGACCACCCCGATGTCCTGACCCGCAACGTGCCGGTCCGTCGGGTGAAGCTGAAGGACGGCGAGGCTCTGGTGGCCTGCGTCTACGACCTGTTCCTGGCCAACTATGGCGTGGACCAGGGCTTCGGCGGCGACTGCATGCCGGAGTCCTTCGACGATCTGCAGCCGTATTCGCCGGCCTGGGCCGAGGCCATCAGCTCGGTTCCGCGCGACCAGATCATCGCTACGGCCCGCGGCTTCGCCACCAATGCCGAGAAGACCAACGGCAAGTCGATGGTGATCATCGGCGCGGCGATGAACCACTGGTTCCACATGGACATGAACTACCGCGGCGTCATCAACATGCTGGTGATGTGCGGCTGCGTCGGCCAGTCCGGCGGCGGCTGGGCCCACTATGTCGGTCAGGAGAAGCTGCGGCCGCAGACCGGCTGGGCCCCGCTGGCCTTCGCCACGGACTGGATCCGCCCGCCCCGCCAGCAGAACTCCACCTCCTTCTTCTACGCCCACTCCGACCAGTGGCGTTACGAGACCGTCGGCATCGACGAACTGTTGTCGCCCACGGCGCCCGAGGGGCCGTGGAAGGCCTCGATGATCGACTTCAACGTCCGGGCCGAGCGGATGGGCTGGCTGCCCTCCGCCCCAGCCTTGAAGACCAATTCTCTGGATCTGGCCAAGGCCGCTGAAGCGGCCGGCGTGGACGCCAAGGCCTACACCGTGGACGGCCTGAAGGACCGCTCGATCGAACTGTCCTGCATGGACCCGGACGACCCGGCCAACTGGCCGCGCAACATGTTCATCTGGCGCTCCAACCTGCTGGGCTCCTCGGGCAAGGGCCACGAGTATTTCCTCAAACACCTGCTCGGCGCGTCGCACGGCGTCCAGGGCAAGGATCTGGGCGAGACCGGTCAGGTGAAGCCTGTCGATGTCGTCTGGCATGACGAGGCGCCGGAGGGAAAACTCGACCTGCTGGTGACCCTCGACTTCCGCATGTCGACCACGGCGGTCTACTCCGACATCGTTCTGCCGACGGCCACCTGGTACGAGAAGAACGACCTCAACACCTCCGACATGCATCCCTTCATCCACCCGCTTTCGGCGGCCGTGGACCCGGCCTGGGAGTCGAAGTCGGACTGGCAGATCTTCAAGGCCATCGCGAAGAAATTCTCGCAGGTGGCGCCCGAGGTCCTGGGCAGGGAGAAGGACGTCGTCCTCACCCCGATCCAGCACGACAGCCCCGGCGAGATGGCCCAGCCCTTCGAGGTGAAGGACTGGTTCCTCGGCGAATGCGAGGCGATCCCGGGCAAGACCATGCCCCAGATCACCGTAGTCGAGCGCGACTACCCCAACCTGTACAAGCAGTTCACGGCGCTTGGCCCCTTGCTCGCGAACGTCGGCAACGGCGGCAAGGGCCTGGCCTGGAAGACCGGCCACGAGGTCGATCTGCTGCGCGAGCTGAACGGCGCAGTGCTGGACGTCGGGCTGACCGAGGGCATGCCCAGCATCGATACGGACATCGACGCCTGCGAGACCATCCTGATGCTGGCGCCGGAGACCAACGGCGAGGTCGCGGTCAAGGCCTGGGCCGCGCTGGAGAAGCAAACCGGACGCGAGCACACCCACCTGGCCCTGCCCAAGGAGGACGAGAAGATCCGCTTCCGCGATCTGCTCGCCCAGCCGCGCAAGATCATCTCATCGCCCATCTGGTCGGGCATCGAGAGCGAGAAGGTCTGCTACAACGCCGGCTACACCAATGTGCATGAGCTGATCCCCTGGCGGACGCTCACCGGCCGGCAGCAGCTCTATCAGGATCACCTGTGGATGCGGGCCTTCGGCGAGGCGCTCTGCGTCTACAAGCCGCCGATCGATCTGAAGACGACGCATGTGAAGGGTCTCAAGCCCAACGGCGAGACCGAAATCGTCCTCAACTTCATCACCCCGCACCAGAAATGGGGCATCCACTCCACCTATTCCGACAACCTGCTGATGTTGACGCTGAACCGCGGCGGGCCGGTCGTCTGGATTTCGGAGACGGACGCCCGCAAGGCCGGCATTGTCGACAACGACTGGATCGAGGTCTTCAACGCCAACGGGGCCCTGACGGCCCGGGCCGTGGTCTCCCAGCGGATCCGTGAAGGCACGACCTTCATGTACCACGCCCAGGAGAAGATCGTGAACACGCCGGGGTCGGAGATCACCGGCCGGCGCGGCGGCATCCACAACTCGGTCACCCGCACCGTGCTGAAGCCGACCCACATGATCGGCGGCTACGCCCAGCTGTCCTACGGCTTCAACTACTACGGCACCGTGGGCTCTAACCGGGACGAGTTCATCGTTCTCCGCAAGATGAAGACGGTCGACTGGCTCGATGAGCCGCTCGAATCCAAGGAGTTCGGCCAATGAAGATCCGTGCACAGATCGGCATGGTGCTGAACCTCGACAAATGCATCGGGTGTCACACCTGTTCGGTGACCTGCAAGAACGTCTGGACCAGCCGCAAGGGCGTCGAATACGCCTGGTTCAACAACGTCGAGACCAAGCCGGGCATCGGCTATCCCAAGGAGTGGGAGAACCAGAAGAAGTGGAACGGCGGCTGGCGGCGCAAGGCCAACGGCAAGATCGAGCCGCGCATGGGTGCCAAATGGCGCATCCTGGCCAAGATCTTCGCCAACCCCGACCTGCCCGAGATCGACGACTATTATGAGCCGTTCGACTTCGACTACGGCCACCTGCAGACGGCGCCGGAGATGAAGCATTTCCCCACCGCCCGGCCGCGTTCGCAGATCACGGGCAAGCGGATGGAGAAGATCGAATGGGGCCCAAACTGGGAGGAAATCCTCGGCGGCGAATTCTCGAAGCGGTCTCAGGACACGAACTTCGAGGGGATCCAGAAGGAGATCTACGGCCAGTTCGAAAACACCTTCATGATGTACCTGCCGAGGCTGTGCGAGCACTGCCTCAACCCCACCTGCGTGGCCGCCTGTCCTTCCGGCGCGATCTACAAGCGTGAGGAAGACGGCATCGTCCTGATCGACCAGGACAAATGCCGGGGGTGGCGGATGTGCGTCTCGGCCTGCCCGTACAAGAAGATCTATTACAATTGGGACTCCGGCAAATCGGAGAAATGCACCTTCTGCTTCCCGCGCATCGAGGTCGGCCAGCCGACCGTCTGCTCCGAGACCTGCGTCGGCCGCATCCGCTATCTGGGCGTGCTGCTCTATGACGCCGACCGGATCGAGGCGGCCGCCTCGACCCCCGACGTGAAGGACCTCTACCAGGCGCAGCTCGACATCTTCCTCGACCCCCACGACCCGGCCGTCATCGCCCAGGCCCGCGCCGACGGCGTGCCGGAGGCATGGCTCGAGGGCGCCCGACGCAGCCCGGTCTACAAGATGGCCATCGACTGGAAGGTCGCCTTCCCGCTGCACCCCGAATACCGGACCCTGCCGATGGTCTGGTATGTGCCGCCGCTGTCGCCGATCCAGAACGCCGCCGCCGTCGGCGCCCTGGAGATGGACGGCGAGATGCCGGATGTGAACGCGCTCCGCATTCCGGTGAGATACCTCGCCAACCTGCTGACCGCCGGGGTCGAGGCGCCGGTGACCCTGGCGCTGCGGCGGATGCTGGCCATGCGGGCCTATATGCGGGCCCGGACCGTGGACGGACGGATCGACCACGGCCTGGCCGAAACGGTCGGCCTGACGGCCGCCCAGATCGACGACATGTACAAGATCATGGCCATCGCCGATTACGAGGACCGGTTCGTCATCCCCTCGACCCATCGCGAGACGGTCGAGGACGCCTATGACCTGCGGGGGAACTGCGGTTTCACCTTCGGCAACGGCTGTTCGGGCGGCCGCACCGAACTGGGACTGTTCGGCCCCGACAAACGCTCACGCGCCAAACCGACAGCAGAGGTGGCCTGATCATGGCATTGACCTATCGCGCCCTGGCGCTTCTCCTCAGCTATCCGACCCTGGACATCCAGGCGGCCGCGCCGGCCGCCATGGCCGCCATCCGCGAGGAAGGCATGGTCCCCGCCCCCATCGTCGGGGCGCTGGAAAAGCTGGTCCGCAAACTGGAACGCGAGGCCCTCTTTGATCTCCAGGAGGGCTTCGTTCACCTGTTCGACCGCACGCGGTCGCTGTCGCTCAACCTGTATGAACATATCCACGGCGAGAGCCGCGACCGCGGACAGGCGATGGCGGCCCTGATCGAGCTCTATCGCTCCTACGGGCTGGAGCTGACGGCCAATGAGCTGCCGGACCACCTGCCGGTGTTCCTCGACTTCCTGTCCACCCTTCCGGAGGAGGAAGCCGCCTCCCTGCTCGGCGAAGGGGCCCATGTCCTCGCCGCCCTGACCGAACGACTGCACAAGCGGGAAAGCCCCTATCGGGCCGTGTTCGGGGCGCTGACGGCCATGACCGGCGCCGTGCCCGACTCCGACGCCGTCGCCGCCCTGATGCAGGAACCGGACGACGACCCGGACGACCTGGAGGCCCTGGACAAGGCCTGGGAGGAGACCGCGGTCACCTTCGGGCCGGCCGACGCCGGCTGTCCGAAGGCCGACTCCATGCTCTCCGCCATGAACGCCGCCCCGCCCCCCGAAAAGAGCCGCCGCGCCGGCGCAGCCGCCTGAGGATCGTCACTATGGATCTGAATTTCATCGTCTTCGGCGTCTATCCCTATATCGCGCTGGCGGTCCTGGCGGTCGGCTCGGTGCTGCGCTTCGACCGCGAGCAGTACACCTGGCGCACGGGTTCGTCGCAGCTTCTGCGGCGCAAGCAGCTGATGCTGGGCTCCGTGCTGTTCCACCTCGGTGTCCTGGCCATCTTCGGCGGGCATTTCGTCGGACTTCTCACGCCGATCGCGGTATGGGATTTCCTGGGCGTCAGCCACGGTTTCAAGCAGATGCTGGCCATAGTCGCCGGCGGCGTCGCCGGGGCCGCCTGCCTCGTGGGCGGTCTGCTGCTGCTGCACCGCCGCCTGTTCGATCCGCGAATCCGCCAGACCTCCAGCTTCGGCGACACCGCCATCCTGGCGATCCTGCTGGTCCAGCTATGCCTCGGCCTGGCCACCATTCCGCTGTCGCTGGGCCATCTCGACGGCCACGAGATGATCAAATTCATGAACTGGGCCCAGGGGATCTTCACCCTTAATCCGAACAGCGCCGGCTTCATCGCCGACGTCCACTGGGTCTTCCGGGCGCACCTCACCCTGGGCCTGACGATCCTGCTGGTCTTCCCGTTCACCCGGCTGGTCCACATGCTCTCCGCGCCGGTCTGGTATCTGAACCGGCGCGGCTGGCAGCTCGTCCGCAGCAAACGTCGGATGCCCGTCGCGCGCCGCCCCGGGAACGCGGGACGATGAGCGCCGTCATCGTCATCGACGGAGTCGCGCTCCCCGAACGCCTGATCGCCGAAGAGGCCCAGAACCATCCGGCCGCGACACCCGAGGCGGCGCGGATGGCGGCGGCGCACGCCCTGGCCATCAAGGCCCTGTTGCTGGACCGGGCCCATCAGCTCGGCCTGTCGCCGCAGTCGGAGACGGATGAGGACGGGCGCGAGGAAACGCCGGAGGAAGCCCTGATCCGGGCGGTGCTGGACGTTGAGATCGAGGTGGAGCGCCCCTCCGGGGCGGAATGCCGGCGAGTCTATGACAGCACGCCCGAGCGGTTTCGCGCCCCGCCCCTGACCCAGGCCTCCCATATCCTGTTCGCGCCGAAGGGCGAGGACGCGGCCGCCTGGCGGTCGGCGCACGCCGCGGCCAGCGCCGCGATCGCCGAACTGGCGTGGCACCCGCACCGGTTCGCGGACTTGGCCGAGACCCTCTCGGACTGCCCCTCCAAAGGCGTCGGCGGCTCCCTGGGTCAGCTCTCGCCCGGCGATCTCGCCGCCGAGGTCGAGGCCGGGCTGGCGCAATTGCGGGACGGCGAAACCTCTTCCGAGCCGGTGCGATCACGTTTCGGCTGGCACGTCCTGCGCCTTGAGCGCCGCATCGAGGGTCGCCAGCTGCCGTTCGAGAACGTCCTGCCCCGTATCGCCCTGCATCTGGAGAGCCGGGCCTGGATGGCGGCCGCGGCCCGCTACGTCTCCGGCCTCGCGGCCGACGCCCGCGACTGTGGCGTCGCGCTGAGCGTGACCGAGGACGGCGGGCTCGCGCCCGGAGCCCTGTCGCTGGGCGATCTGCTCAGCGACCAGTCGGCTGTCACGGCCCGTCTGGAAGTCTGGCTTGACCAGGCCGATCCGGCGCTGGCCGCCCAGGCCCGGGAGACCGCCGCCGCAGCCGGCGTCAGTCTGGCCGAATTCGTCCAGGGTGAAATTTCAGGCTTCATCCAGGGCGCCGACGACCAGGGCTGGACCCGACTGATCTCGGCCGCCCAGGGCTCGGACGACCCGGCCCTGGCCTGCGTTCGGGCGATCCTGAAATCGAAGCTGAAAGCGCCGGGCCGATCCTACGCTATCGTTCGGAGACACTGACATGCCGACCGTTGGACAAACGGCCCTTCTGGCGCTCGCTGCGGTGGCGGCGCCGGCCATGGCGAGCGCCCAGACGTCCGCCCCGCCCCCTGCGCCGGGGGCGGCCGCCGCCTCGACCCGTGCGGGCGACGTCCTGTTCGAGAGCCGGTTGCGCTATGAGGGCGTCAGCCAGGACGGGCTCGACGACGCCTCGGCGCTGACCCTGCGCGCCCGCCTCGGCTGGCAGAGTCCGGAACGGTCCGGGTTCCGCCTTCTGGTCGAGGGCGAGGCGGTCGTCGCGCTCGTCGATGACTACAATGACACCATCCACGGCCCCCCGAACTATCCCGTGGTGGCCGATCCCGAGGCGTTCGAACTGAACCGGCTTCAGGTCGCCTGGACCGGCCTGCCGGACACCGAGGTGATCCTGGGACGACAGCGCATCGTGCTGGGCTCCGCCCGCTTCGTCGGCAACGTCGGCTTCCGCCAGAACGAGCAGACGTTCGACGCGGTCAAGGTGACGACCCGGGCGTTCGAGCCGCTCACAGTCACCTATGCCTGGATCGACCGGGTTCACAGGGTGTTCGGCGACGACAGCCCCGTGGGCGAGTGGCGCTCGGACAGTCATCTGATCCATGTCGAGGCTCCCACCCCGGCAGGCAGGGTGACGGCCTATGGCTATCTGCTGGATTTCAGCAACGCCCCGGCCCAGTCGTCGGCGACCTGGGGCGCGCGACTGGAGGGAAGCCGCAACCTGTCGCCGGACTGGTCGGCCCTCTATGCGGTCGAATACGCCCGTCAATCGGAATACGGCGCCAATCCCGCCCGGTTCGACCTCGATTACGGGCTGGTCTCGACGGGCCTCAAGCGGGGTCCGTTCACCGCGACCCTGGCGCTCGAACGCCTGGACGGGAACGGCGCCCAGGCGTTCCAGACTCCCCTGGCGACCCTGCACGCCTTCCAGGGCTGGGCCGACGTCTTTCTGACCACGCCGCGGGACGGATTGCGCGACGTCTCCGCCACGGTGAGCTACACGGTCGCCCATCCGCCCGTGGGGCGCAACGGCGTCCTGACCGCCTCCTGGCGCGACGTTCATGACGCGGACGGCTCCGCCCGCTACGGCGGCGAACTCGACCTGTCCGCGCGGCTGGTGCTCGACGCCCGTTGGGCCGTCGAGATCAAGGGGGCGCATTTCGACGGCGCCCTGCCCGCCTTCCCCGACCGCGACAAGGTCTGGGCCGCCCTCGACTACCGGTTCTAGCCGATGACCGGGCAGGGAGCGTATGACCGATGACCCAGGCCCCCCGGATCGAGCCGCTGCCGCCGGAACTGATTCATGAACCGCTGAACTGGCTGTTCGCCGAACACTATCGCCATCGGCAGTTGTGCCAGTTGATCGAGCGCGTCGGCAACGCGACGGTTCTGCTGGGCGACGAGGCCCACGAGATCCTTGCCTTTCTGCGCCATGACATGCCGCTGCACGTCATCGACGAGGAGGACGATCTGTTCCCTCTGCTCCGGCGGCGCTGCCAGCCCGCTGACGAACTGGACGCCGTCCTGGGGGCCCTTTCGGCCGAGCACCACGAAGACCTTGACCGGGCCCGGACCTTGATCGCGGGGCTGGAGCGGGCCCTGGCCGACGGTCGACCACCCGGTCATGATCAGGAGACCCGACGCCTCTTCACCGATTTCGCCCTGCATGAACGCCGCCATATCGCCCTGGAGAACGCCGTTGTTCTGCCGATCGCCCGCCTTCGCCTGACCGCCTCGGACCTGAGGTCGCTCAGCATCCGGCTGGCGGCGCGCCGCGGCGTCCTGCTGGATCCTGAAGGCGTCGAGGCGGCGTCATGATCGAGGCCCTGCTGCGCAACAACCTGGACTGGGCGGCCGCCAGGACGCGGCTTGATCCCGAGTATTTTCGCCGGCTTTCGGCGCAGCAGGCGCCGGAATATCTGTGGATCGGCTGTTCCGACAGCCGGGTTCCGGCCAATGAGATCGTCGGCCTGCAACCCGGCGAGCTGTTCGTCCACCGCAACGTCGCCAATCTGGCCCCGGCCCAGGACATGAATCTGCTGGCCGTACTGCAGTTCGCCCTGGAGACCCTGAAGGTCCGCCACATCATCGTATGCGGCCATTTCGGTTGCGGCGGCGTGCGGGCCGTTCTGGACGGGCAGCGGCACGGCATCCTCGATCACTGGATGCAACGCGTCCAACGCCTGTGCGAGGACCATCAGACAGACCTCGACGCTATCCAGGACCCCGAGACCCGGGTCAACTTCATCTGCGAGAAGAACGTCCTGGCCCAGGTGCGGGCGCTGTCCCGCAACCCGTTTGTCACCGACGCCTGGCGCCGGGGCCAGCCGGTGTCGATCCACGGCTGGATCTATTCCATTCGCGACGGCCTGGTCCGCGACCTCGAAACGACGGTCAGCGATGCCGGCGCCGCCGGGCGCCTGGTCGCGCCGCCCCCGCTTCCACGCCGCGTCGGCGCCCCCCGGATCGCCTCGCGCCCGCCGGTCCCGCGACGGCCAGGGGGCAGGTGAATGAGCCTGGTCGTGGCAATCCTCGCGGGCGGGGCGGGACGGCGGATCGGCGGGGACAAGCCGCGCCGGCTGCTCGGCGGAACCCGCCTGCTGGATCATGCACTGACGACAGCGCACCGCACGGGGGCCCCCGTCATCCTGGTCGCGCGCCGGCCCGAACAGATCGAGGGGTTCGCCGGGACCGTGGTGCTGGACGCCCCCGGGATCGAGGGTCCGCTGGCCGGCCTGCTCCCGGCCTTGTCCTGGGCGGCGCAAGCCGGGGCCGACCGGGTGCTGACCCTGCCCTGCGACATGCCCTTCCTGCCGTTCGACCTGCATCATCGGCTGGAGCGGGCCCTGGCGCCGGACCACGGGGTCGCCGTCGCCGCCAGCGACGGACAGCTGCATCCGGTCTGCGCCCTGTGGCGCACCGCGGTCATGCCGACCCTGGTGCGACGGGCGGGCGAGGGGCGATTGTCCCTTCGCGGACTGAGCGAAGCTGTCGGCTGCGCCGTCGTGGACTGGCCCGTTGTCGGGGGCGACCCGTTCATCAATATCAATACGGCCGGGGACCTGGCCGCGGCCGAGGCGGCGCTGACATGACGGCCCTGACGGAATCGCTGCTCGTCCATGCGTCACGAAATCTGCCGCGCTATACGAGCTATCCCACCGCCCTCGCCTTCCAGCCGGCGCCCGACGACGCCCTGACGAGAGACTGGCTGGGCGCGATCCGACCGACCGACGCCCTGTCGATCTACGTCCATGTTCCGTTCTGCGAACGTCTGTGCTGGTATTGCGGTTGCCACACCAGCGTGCCGAACGGCTATGACCGGATCGCTGATTTCCTGGGTCGCCTCGCGAGAGAGATGGATCTCTGGTCCGCCGCCCTGCCGCCGCACGCCGGCGCCGCCCATGTCCATTTCGGCGGCGGCAGCCCCAATTCGCTGGCCACGGCCGACTTCACGGATTTGATGGCGACCATCGGGCGCCGGTTCAGGCTGCGGCCCGGGGCCGAGGTGGCCGTCGAACTGGATCCCGGCCATCTGGACCCCGATTTCGCCCGGGGACTGGGCGCCGCCGGCGTCACCCGGGCCAGTCTCGGCGTCCAGACCTTTGACCCTGAGGTCCAGCGGCGTGTCAATCGCATCCAGCCCTTCGAGCGGGTCCAAGCGGCGGTCGACGACATCCGCCGGGGCGGGGTCGAGGCGATCAATTTCGACATGATGTACGGCCTGCCTGGCCAGACCCCGGACAATGTCGCGGCCAGCCTGACGACCGCTCTCTCGCTGGTCCCGGACCGGGTCGCCCTGTTCGGCTACGCCCATGTCCCGTGGATGAAAAGGCATCAGGCGATGATCCCTGCCGAGGATCTGGCCGATGTCGCCGGGCGCTGGAGCCAGGCCGAGGCGGCTGAATCGGTCCTTCTGGCGCACGGCTACGTCCGGATCGGCATGGACCATTTCGCCCATCCCGGCGATCCCATGGCGGCGCAACTGACGGATGGCCGCCTGCGCCGGAATTTCCAGGGCTATACCGACGACTCCGCCGCCGTGCTGATCGGCCTCGGCCCCTCAGCGATCAGCGCCTGTCCGGAGGGCTACGCCCAGAACGCGTCGCGCGTGGATCAGTGGGCGGCCGCCCTGGAGCGCGGTCGTCTGCCTGTGTCGCGCCAGTTGGCGACGACCGGGGAAGACCGCCTGCGTGGGGCGGTCATTGAACGGCTGATGTGTGATCTGGAAGTGGATGTGGGGTCCGTTTGCCTCGCCCATGGTTGCGCGGCCGGCGCCCTCGACGACGGACTGAACATGGCCCGGGCGCTGATGGCGGACGGTCTGTGCGCCGTGTCGGCTCGTCAGATTCGCGTTTCTCCAGGACTCTCGCGGCTGGCGCGGGTGGTCGCTGCCTGTTTCGATCAGCGGCCCGCGCCGCCGTCGGCAAGATACAGTCTTGCAATCTGACGCCTCTTCCCGGCGCAGCGCGACGCCCGAAGGCCGGAGCTCCGCGCGACCTGCCTTGCCGGATCAGGCCGCCGTCCGATATCGTCCGCCAGCCAGACCGGAACGGACGCGCCCATGACTGCCAGATCGGCGACGCCTCAGGCGTATGCGCGGCGTGCGCTTCTCATCCTTGGCCTCGGGGCCGGGGCCGCAGTCGTCGCCCTCGCGATCCGCAGGCCCCGCGCGAATGGCCATCCGACGGACGCGCCCGTCGTCGCCGCCGCGTCGGACCTGAATTTCGCTCTGACCGAGGTCGCCGCGGCCTTCACGGCGGACACAGGGCAGGAGGTGACGCTCTCGTTTGGCTCCACGGGAAATTTCGCCGCCCAGATTCGCCAGGGCGCTCCTTTCGAGCTGTTCATGGCCGCCGATCAGAGATTCATCGCCGATCTTAACCGGGAAGGCTTCACCCGGGACGCCGGCGATCTCTATGCCGAAGGCCGCATCGTGCTGATCGCCCCGCACGGCTCGGTGCTTAGGGCCGACGGGATGATGGACGATCTGGCGGCCCAACTCAAAGCGGGCCGCATCACCCGTTTCGCCATCGCCAATCCCGAGCACGCGCCCTATGGCCTTCGGGCCGAGGAGGCGCTCAGACACCGCGGTCTTTGGGACCAGGTTCAACCACATCTGGTTCTGGGTGAGAATGTCAGCCAGGCGGCGCAGTTCGCGCTCTCGGGCGATGCGGAAGGCGGGATCATCGCCTGTTCGCTGGCGCTGGGGCCGGAAGCGCAGTCGCAAGGTCAGTTCGCGCTGATCCCCCGTGACTGGCACGAACCGCTGTTACAGCGCATGGCCTTGCTGAGGAACGCCGGTCCTGTCGCCGAGGCGTTCTACGCCTATATGAAGACGCCAAAAGCGCGCGAGATCATGAAGAAATTCGGCTTCGCGCCGCCGGATGAGGATTGACCCTTGGACTGGACCGCCCTGTTCCTGTCCCTGCGCCTTGCCGGCTGCACAGTGGCGATCCTGTTGCCGGTCTCCATCCTGGTCGGCCGCTGGCTGGCGCACCGCCAGTTCCGGGGCAAGGGGCTGGTTGAAGCCCTCGTGATGCTGCCGCTGGTGCTGCCGCCGACCGTCTTCGGCTTCTACCTCCTTCTGGCCCTGGGCCGGAACTCGCCCATCGGCGCCGTCTGGCAGGCGGCCGTCGGTCATCAACTGGTCTTCACCTTCGAGGGCCTTCTCGCGGCGTCCGTGATCATCAACCTGTCCTTCGCCATCCAGCCCGCGCAACGGGGATTCGAGGCGGTGCCCGTGGAAGTGCGCGAAGCGGCGGCCTGCTGCGGCATGTCGCCCTGGCGCAGCCTGTGGCGCGTCGAACTGCCGCTGGCCTGGCCCGGCGTGATGACGGCCATGGTGCTGACCTTCGCCCACACGCTGGGCGAGTTCGGCGTCATCCTGATGATGGGCGGCTCCATCCCCGGCCAGACGAGGACGATCGCCATTTCGATCTACGATCGGGTGCAAGGCCTCGACATGGCCGGCGCCGGCGTCATGTCGGCGACGCTCGTGGCGATTTCGCTCTTCACCATCGCGGCGACCTACATGCTGTCGGCGCGCGTCGGACGGAGACTGTCCTGATGGCGCTGGACGTGATGGCGCGGGCGGCGTCCCCCATTCCGCTCGAGGCGGCGTTCCGCGCCGAAGCGGGCGAACTCCTGGCGCTGGTCGGCCACTCGGGGTCGGGAAAGACGACGCTGCTGCGCACGATCGCGGGGCTCTGGCGGCCGGAGACGGCGCGGGTGGCGGTCGATGGCGAGATCTGGCTCGATACGGCCGCTGGCGTGAACCTGCCGCCGCACCGGCGGCATGTGGGTGTGGTGTTCCAGAACCATGCCCTGTTTCCGCACATGACCGCGGTGCAGAATGTGATCGCGGCGATGGACCGGGATGCGCCGAGCCCACGGGTCGAGGCCGAGCGCCTTCTCGCCCTTGTGAACCTGCCGGAGCTTGCTGACCGCAAGCCCGCCCAGCTCTCGGGCGGCCAGCAGCAACGCGTCGCCGTGGCGCGCGCCCTGGCCCGGCGCCCCCAGGCGCTCTTGCTGGATGAGCCGTTTTCGGCCGTCGACCGCGCAACGCGCGAACGGCTTTACGATGAGATCATCGCCTTGCGCGCGCACCTGAAGATGCCGGTGGTGCTCGTGACCCACGACATGAACGAGGCCCAGCTGCTGGCCGACCGGATCGTGGTGATCGAGAAGGGCCGCCTGGTGCGCGAGGGCACGACCGCCGAGGTGATGGCCGATCCCGAAGCCCTGCGCGCCATGGGCGTCCGCGAGGTCGCCGCCCTTTTGCCGGCGATCATCATCGAGCATCTGGATGACGGGCTGACCCGGCTCGACGCCGCCTCGGGGCCGCTGTTCCTGCCGACCATCGACGGCGCGCCGGGCACGCGGGTGCGCGTCCGCATATTGGCGCATGAGGTCATCCTGGCGCGGAAACGGCCCGAGGGACTGTCAGCGCAGAACATCCTCGCGGGGAAAGTCTCCGGCATCGTTCCCGGCACGGGACCCGGCGTGATCGTCCATGTCCAGGTGGGCGATGCCGAGATCCTCGCCGGCGTCACCCGCCGCGCCGTTGAGCAGATGGGCCTGGGAGCGGGCGACGAGGTCCACGCCATCGTCAAGTCGATGTCGGTCGCACGCGACCACATCGCCCGCGCCCCGATTGAGACCGGGGCGTCGCAATCCCGCAGGTCGACGGCCCCGCCATAGCCTGGACCGGGCCATCGGGATCGCAATCCCCTCAGCCCCCTGCGTCCGGGC
>Ga0180012_1000418_pt1 | contig 14837 bp, 15 predicted proteins | sample KR11_S2_MetaG_FD_122243 | JGI IMG/M metagenome (GOLD analysis project Ga0180012, IMG submission 122243) | Groundwater microbial communities from the Olkiluoto Island deep subsurface site, Finland - KR11_S2_MetaG | ecosystem: Environmental > Aquatic > Deep subsurface > Groundwater | place...
ACCCTTCCTCACGGAAACGCCCTTGCCTTCGGCTAATACTTTTGTTAATATATCAAAATATTAACAGGATTCACGTATAGGGGACTTACACCCCATTAGTTCACGCCCATGCCGGGCGTACACCATGCAATTCAGCGGAAAACTAGGCCTGCGGCCTATTTTCCGCTGATCGCAGATGTTATCTGAAAATTGAAAATGAATGAAATTGAAATAAAATTTACTCCTCAAGAAAGAGATTTGATCATTGATCATACCTTTGCAGACCCAGGACTTACAAAACGACTAAAAATTGCAGAAATCAAGGGAAAGCATCTAATTGCAAAATACTCAATTCATTATCTTGATGATTTGATAGGATTTATAGCCGCAGAGGCAAATCATACAGAGGATAAGAAATTAGAAAAGAAGCTTGATAAATTATTTAACAAATTGAGTCGCATTCTTGAAAAATATGAATAAAAACAATTGATTTATGGCGATACTTAGATGCACACAAAAGTTGCTGTCTGAATTAAAGTTGAAGCCCGCTGATAGCAAAGAACAACCCAGCGATCTTAGTAGTTGGCACGCAAATCTTTTGAGAATCGACCGAAGAAAATGTGTTCTATTTACCCATGACACAACCTTATATTCATTCTTTGTTCCTGGGTTAAAAAAACCTGATTTTGAAAATATTCGTGAAGTTTTCAGACAAAATTTTTTCAAGTCCTTAATAGCGGAAGACATAACGCAGAAACACATTGAAATTTTTCTTGAAGCTAACAGAGAAATAAGAATTTACAAAACCAACAATCGTAGTGTTTTGGGATCAATGAACGATCTGACTTTTCAGTTGAAACATACAATTGCTTATGAGGGTGGAATTGAAAATACGGATATTACGAAGTTGATTTATGATATAAACCGTATCCCGATGAGTGCGATAGAGGAAATATACAGTATCTATGAGCTAAAGAAATTATTTAAAAAACTGAACAGATAACATGCTCTTTCAGCGGATCGCAAAAAACCGCGCCAACTGAAAAGCAACGTTATAGTTCACTTGGTGCTTTACCGTTATTCTATTTATTTCATTCATGGAGCGAACTAATTAATGGCAAAGAAAAAAGAAAATAATAGATCGGTTGAAAAAACGCTCTGGCAATCTGCCGATAAACTCCGCAAAAACATGGATGCTGCTGAATACAAGCATATTGTTCTTGGATTGATTTTCCTGTACATGGTAATCGGGGGTTTAGCCTAGAACAATATTATTAAAGTCATTAGAAAAAGGCATAACCATGCAAATTGCTTTAACCGGTGCGACCGGTTTTGTAGGCAGCCATTTAGCCAATGTTTTTTGGGAAAAAAATTGGAAGGTAACTCCAATTCTCAGGGATGATTTGGCTCTTAGTTCTAAAGACCTGGCAAAAAAAATTAATGGCTCAGAAGTAATTGTAAATCTGGCTGGTGCAAATATAGCCAAACGATGGACTGAGGACTATAAGAAGGAACTCTACAATAGCCGTATTGGCACCACAATTAAATTGGTCGAAGCAATGGGTCAAATGTCGAGGAAGCCGAAAATATTTATTTCAACCTCTGCTGTAGGAATCTATGATGACAAGGGGCGATACAGCGAATCGGATTATAATTTTGCAGACAATTATCTGGCAAATATTGTCAAAGATTGGGAAGAAGCAGCTCTTAGGGCTCGGCAAATAAATATCAGGACAGTTATATTTCGGTTTGGAGTTGTGCTGGGAAAAGGAGGGCTCTTAGCCAAGATGCTTCCGTCGTTTAAACTGGGCATGGGCGGTACAATCGGGAACGGCAGGCAATCCTTTTCATGGGTGCATATTGAGGATTTAATCCGGGCCTATATTTTTGCTGTTGAGCACGAAGATCTGGAAGGAATTTACAATCTTGTTTCTCCAAACGCTGTAACCAATAAAGTCCTTATCAAAACACTGGCGAAAATTTTACATCGTCCCGCTGTTTCACCGGTACCGATCTGGGTTTTGTGGCTTACATTTGGCGAGGGTGCTGTTGCCATTTCCAGCGGACAGAACACAATTCCGGAAAGACTTCTAAAAGCCGGCTTTAGGTTCAAGTTTGAGACCATTGAACACGCACTTAGAGATGTGGTGTCATCTATTAGAACTATTTGAAATACAAGTATTTTTTTAATAGTTCATCTGTCTGTTTTTTGACAAGATTAACAGGATGGACTGGATTAATTTAATCTTGTAAATCAAAACATATATCCTGTCTTTGAGAAATTTTGCTATTACCTGAATTTAGCGATTCTCGCTGTCAAGAATTGTCTGTCTATTTTACAAAAACCGGCGCTGTCCATTAGAAAAGATGAATATTGTTGTAACACAGGATTTATAGAAGGATGGAAAGGATAATAAATCTTGTTTATCCTGTAATCCCGTCTAAAGGTCTTTTTAATCGGTGAACCGTTACGTATTTTTTGTTGGATTAAAGTACCATTGTATAGTAAATTAAAAATATGGGTTTGAGGATAATAGGTGGTGAGTTAAGAGGAAGGAAGCTTTACACGGTACCCGGAACTTTAATAAGGCCGACAGCCGACCGGTTGCGCGAGTCAATATTTAATATACTTTCTAATCTCGTTAAAGAGGCAGTTGTTCTGGATCTGTTTGCCGGAACCGGAGCTCTTGGCATTGAAGCTTTAAGTCGTGGAGCTGAATCCGCGGTATTTATAGACGATAGTAAGGCAGCCTTATCGGTAGTTGAACGAAACGTACAATCATGTGCAGTTGATAACAGGTCCCAAATTATTAGATGGAATATAGTTAAGAATTTAAACTGCCTAAGGTCAATTGGTTCGAAATTTGATCTTGTTTTTATGGATCCTCCTTATAATAATGGCATGATAAAATCGACCCTTATCAACCTTCATGATAGCGGGTCTCTTGGAAATGAGGCCTGTATTGTTGTTGAGCATAATTACCTGGAGCCGATTCCAGAGATTTCCAAACAGTTTGAACTTATAGACCAAAGAAAGTATGGGAAAAACCTCATCTCATTTATTAAAACAAAGGATTAAGAATCAATGGAAAAAATAGCCATATATCCAGGTTCATTTGACCCAATTACTAACGGTCATATCGATATTGTAGAAAGAGGACTTAAGATTTTTGATAAAATTATTGTAGCAATATTGCGTAATCCGGCAAAAGAAGTTCTGTTTACTGTTGAAGAGCGGAAGAAAATGATAGAAATAAGCTTAAACAAGCATTCTAATGTTGAAGTGGATATCTTTGATGGACTTCTTGTCGATTATGCAAAAATGAGAAACGCTGGTACAATTCTGCGCGGAATGCGGGCTGTATCTGAATTTGAATATGAATTTCAGCTGGCCCTTATGAACCGCAAGCTTAACCGTGAAGTCCAAACTGTTTTTCTTATGACCGGTCTTAGGTGGATTTTTACGGGCTCGTCCATAATAAAAGAAGCCGCAAGTTTTGGCGGCAACATCAATGGCATGGTGCCCCCGGTAGTAAGCCGGAAATTAAAAGAGAAATTCGGCTTCATCTCTTCTGCCGATGAATAGCTATGTTCCGAAGGAAAACAAGCGAGGATGAAAAAATGACTATCTCTCTCTCAAAAAATGCAATGTTTGTATTGGAAAAGAGGTATCTGAAAAAAGACAGCAATGGAAATGTTGTTGAGACACCAGAGGAGTTGTTTGCAAGGGTAGCGAAGAGTATTGCCGCCGCGGATAAGATATTTGATTCTAAGGGCAATGTTAATAAGACTGAAAAAACTTTTATGCAAATATTGACCAACCTGTGGTTTATACCCAATTCTCCAACACTTATGAATGCAGGCAGGCGCCTTGGACAGTTGGCCGCTTGTTTTGTTCTTCCTGTAGAAGATTCAATTGAGAGCATTTTTGAAACATTGAAACATACTGCCATGATTCATAAAAGCGGGGGCGGTACTGGATTTTCATTTTCTCGTATCCGTCCGGAAAAAGATGTTGTTTTGTCTACAGCAGGAATTTCAAGCGGACCCATTTCATTTATGAATGTTTTTGATGTTGCAACAGAGACAGTCAAGCAGGGTGGTACCCGGAGAGGCGCTAATATGGGTGTTCTTAGAGTGGATCATCCGGACATAGAAGCCTTTATTGAGTCAAAAAATGATCTCGGCAGATTAAACAATTTCAACATATCAGTTGCTTTAACCAAAACATTCATGGATTCACTTGAAAAAGATTCAGATTATGATTTTGTCAATCCACGGACAGGCCAGGTTGTTAAGCGCATTTCCGCCAGAAATATATTTGACATGATAGTTAGTTCAGCATGGCAAACCGGGGAGCCGGGAATAATATTTATTGATCGTATAAATGAAAACAATCCCACTCCTCTTCTGGGAGAAATTGAGGCGACAAATCCTTGCGGGGAACAGCCACTTTTGCCCTATGAATCGTGTACATTGGGCTCAATTAATCTTTCAAATATGGTAACCAGGAATACCGTTAATAAGAAGCGACTTAAAAGAACAGTTCATTCAGCGGTTCATTTTCTTGATAATGTTATAGAGATAAATAAATATCCTCTTTCACGCATCGAGGAAATCAGCAAAGGTACAAGAAAGATAGGGCTTGGTGTAATGGGGTTTGCCGACATGCTGATAAAAATGGGAATACCCTATGATTCAGACGAGGCTGTTTCACAGGCCGAAGATATTATGGCTTTTATATCACAGGAATCAAAATCGGCTTCCGCTGCGTTAGCTGAAAGGCGTGGGAATTTTCCTTATTACAAAGGAAGCGTCTTTGATAACCCTGCTACTCCATATATGAGGAATGCTACAACAACAACCATTGCACCAACAGGCTCAATAAGCATTATTGCTGGTGTCTCTAGTGGTATTGAACCTGTTTTTGCAGTAGCATATACAAGGCGAGTGCTGGATGGAAAATTGCTTTCGGAGATGCATCCGATATTTATTAAGAAGGCCAGGGATGAAGGATTTTACAGCAATGAGCTTGCTGAAGAAACAGCAAGAACCGGTTCGGTTCAACATATAGATGCGGTTCCCGATCATATAAAAAAATTGTTTAGAACATCTCATGATATTTCTCCTGTGTGGCATATAAAAATGCAGGCAGCTTTTCAGAAATATACTGACAATGCGGTTTCAAAAACGGTGAACTTTTCTGCTGATGCCACAATAAATGATGTGGAAAAAGTATATAGCCTTGCTTACAAGAGCGGTTGTAAGGGAGTAACCATTTACAGATATGGAAGCCGCAGCGGTCAGGCTATGAGTATCGACGACAAAAAAGGTGTTTCTGTAAAAGTTGTCCCCAGGCCCAGGCCGGGACGCACATATGGTATTACAGAAAAAATAAGCACGGGCTGCGGAAAGCTTTACGTTACCATCAATTCCGACCAGCAAGGACTGTGTGAGGTTTTTGCTCAAATGGGAAAAACCGGTGGTTGTGCTTCGTCCCAAATAGAAGCTGCCGGCCGCATGATTTCTCTTGCATTGCGGTCGGGCGTAAAGATAGATGCCATTGTAAGACAGCTTATAGGCATCCGGTGCCCTTCTCCTTCATGGCAAGATGGCAAAATGGTTCTTTCCTGCCCAGATGCAATTGCACAGGTTTTGAAGAAATTGACCAATTCTGATTTTGTTGAAAGAGAAACCATGATGTGTGCTTGCCCGGAATGCGGCGGGGTGCTGTCGCATGAAGAGGGGTGCCTGATTTGTCGTTCCTGTGGATTCACAAAATGCAGTTAATTTGTGTTTTGCTTAAAAGAAGATTTTTATTATCGCAAAGCCCGCCACAAGCAATACCACAAAGGCAATGGCAAGCACATTTAAATATTTGTCGATAAAGGCCTGAATTTTTGGGCCGAAAATATAGATAAGTCCTCCCACCAGAAAAAAACGCGCTGCTCTTGAAACAGCCGATGCAATTATGAAAACTGTGAAATTTATTTCAAATGCCCCAGCGGAAATGGTGAAAACTTTATAGGGAATTGGTGTAAATCCTGCGATGCCAATAGCCCATGCATCGTATTGCATATAGATATCTTTGATGTATTGCATTTTGTGGGTCAGGCCATAAAACTGGATGATCTTTTCTCCGATGCTAACCATAAACTGCCATCCTATTAAATAGCCTAAGCACCCTCCCATTAAGGACCCTGCGGTACAAACGGCAGCATATTTAAATGACTTTTTTGGTATTGAAACAGATAGAGCTATTAACAATATATCCGGGGGGATAGGGAAAAAGGAAGATTCGCAAAACGCGAGTAGAAATAATGCCCAGGTTCCATAAGGGGTTTCAGCCCAATGGAGAACCCATGAATAAAGGCGACGAAGCATTTATTGATCTCTCCATCCATGTTCACCAACAAGCTTGACAAACCTGCATCCGCCCAAATTTGTTTTGCGAATACCATCCTCATCCTTGTAAAGCCTGATTAAATCCTGGGAATAATGATCTCCTACCGGTAAAACCATGCGTCCACCCACGGAAAGCTGGTCAACCAACACCTTAGGGATTTCAGGGGCACCAGCGGTAACGATAATGGCATCAAAAGGACTTTCGTCAATCCATCCCGAGGTGCCGTCGGAATATTTGGTAACAATATTGTGATAGCGAAGTTTATCAAAAAGCCCGCGTGTTTTAACAAAAAGAGAATGAATTCTTTCTATTGTATATACACGGAATACAATTTCTGCAAGGATTGCCGCTTGATATCCTGACCCTGTTCCAATTTCAAGAACTCTGTCATCTTTGTTTAATTGCAGAGCCTGTGTCATTTCAGCAACGATATATGGTTGTGAGATGGTTTGCTGTTCTCCTATGGGCAGGGGAAAATCACCATAAGCTTGATCCATTAAGGCTTCACTTACAAAAAGATGTCTTGGAACTTTACGCATAGCGCCAAGGACATAGGGATCTGTTATTCCGCGCGATTCAATCTGTTTATTAACCATTGCTTCACGCATGCGCTCATATTTTAAAGAATTGGCAGGCATAATTAGTTTTTGGCTATCAAATCAAAGGGTTTGCATCAAGGCTTTATACGCTGAAGATTTGTTCTTGTCTATACCTAATGCGTGTATTATATGAAAAAAACAAAATAATTCGTAACTACTCAGGTTCACAGTTCAAGGGTTCACGGTTCAAGGTTAGATGGCGATGAACATTGAACGGTAGCGAACTCTATGTCGCCTTGTATGAAGAGTATATTATGAAAAGCGCAAAGTAGCCAACCGTGAACCGTGAACCGTGAACCTGGCAAACTGAGTAGTTTTATATTGGGATAAATTTATGGGCAGCGCAAAACATCTAATAGTATCAGCTTTATTAACTTTACTTATTGTTGGCTTTGGTACGGCAGGCTATATGGTTATCGAAGGCTGGGACGTTTTAGACGCTTTCTATATGACCGTAATTACGATGGGCACCGTTGGATACGGCGAGGTCCATGAAATTAGTAAGACAGGACGGTTGTTTACCATTTTACTTATCTTCTTTGGGGTTGGTTTCTTTGTGTATCTAGCTGGTGTAGTGGTACAATTTATGGTTGAAGGAAGAATAAGAGCCATATTGGGGAGGAGAAGTTTGGAAAAAAAATTGATCGATTAAAGAACCATTATATTGTCTGCGGATACGGGCGTATCGGAAGGGTCCTTTGCAAAAATTTACAAAGAAAGCCGCTTGACCTGGTTGTTATAGAGAAAGACAGAGATCTGGTTCCGGTAATGGATGAAGATAAAGTTCTTTATGTGTGCGGGGATGTTTCGGATGAGGCAAATCTTATTAAAGCTGGAATAAAGCGGGCAAAAGGACTTGTCGCTGTTTTAGCTACTGATGCGGACAATGTATTTCTTGTCTTGACGGCAAGACAGCTTAATCCGGATCTTTATATAGTTGCACGGGCGTGCCAGGCTGAATCAAAGGCGAAATTACGGGCGGCCGGGGCAAACAATGTTGAATCACCATATGAAATGGGCGCTGTTAGTATGGCGCAGAGGATACTTCGTCCTACTGTGACAAACTTTCTTGACCTTGCTTTTACTTACTCGCGTAAAGATATTCAGATGGAGGAGATACCCGTAAGCTCTTCCTCCGCACTATCAAACGTTATGTTAAAGGATTCTGGTATCAGGCAGCAGTTTAATCTTATAATAATTGCAATAAAGAAGTCAGATGACAGCATGTTGTTTAATCCTTCTTTTGAAACACTTATCAAAGCTGGAGATACTGTTATAGCGGTAGGGGAAGAAGCAAATCTAAAGAAGCTGGAAGATATATTGAATCCATAGAGAGCAGGGGTCGGGGATCAGGGGTCAGGGGTTAGTGTCACAGATTTCTTATTCCCCGATCCCTGCTCCCCGACCCCTGAGTTTCCTATATCTTATAAATTATTCTTTCATCGGTAATTATAATATCTACATGGATGTCATGGGATTCAACAGGAACTTGCTGAATAATTTGGCACTCAAGAGCTATAGCTACTTTTCTAGTCGTTATAGAAAGTTTAGGTATGAATCTGTCGTAATATCCCTCGCCGGAGCCTATCCTTCCTCCCTTTTCGTCAAAGGCAATCCCCGGGATAAGTGCTAAATCAACACGGTCAACGGGTACGATTTTGCAGCGATTAATATCCGGTTCCAAGATGCCCCTCGGACCAGTTATCAGGTCATTATCAAGGTCATCAACTTTCATTAATTTTATTTCATATGTTTTGATATTAAAGGCAGGAAGAATTACAATTTTATTAAAGTCAAAACATCTTTTTATAATATTACGGGATGCAACCTCTGATTTCTTATTGATATAAAGCAAAACAATTTTTGCTTCAAGAAAGTTCGCGAATTCAAACAAGTTATCCTCAATTTGTTTGGTCTTTTTTGCTATTTCTTTATCAGAAAGCTTTTCAAGTGTCGCTGCAATATTATTACGCACTTCTTGTTTTTTCTCTCGAATTTCCTCCATATTATCTCTCCAGAGTAAATCTAGGTAAGCGTTCACGGAACGTTGAAATTAGAAATTGGAAATTAGGCATTCATGCCTGCCCGCCATCGCTCTCGCTCAGGCGAGGCGGGCGGGCTTTTGTACTGTTCTCCCAAATTTCTATTTTCCAATTTCAAGTTTCAAGCCGTGAACGGCTACTAATTTTTTATTATATATACAAATTATGCACTTAAAGTCAAGCAACTCGCAATAATCATTGACCAAACAATTGCCCTGTGATAATTTTGTGCAATATGAGTCCTTTGTATAGCGACCACTTGTGACCATTTTCTGCCCCAGGCTCAAATTCGGCCGATAATATTATTGAAGAATTTATAATAGCTATTTTTTAAAATAATATAGGTATTTTATGCTGGAAATCAAGTTTGTCATTCAAAATTTATCTTTAGTTAAAGAAGTTCTTTCGTTGCGAGGTGAAACAGCGGATCTTAAAAGTTTAGTAAGTTACGATGTAAAACGCAGAGATATTCTCCTTGAGATAGAAGCTTTGAGGCATCGGCGCAATAAGGTCTCCGAACAGATAGCAATTATGAAAAAGGAGAAAGAGGATACAGAAGATTTTGTAAATGAAATGCGTAAAGTTTCGGGTCAAATTAAGGATTTAGAGAAAATTTTGACTGAAATGGAAGAAAAAATAAAAAACATCCTTATTGGACTGCCCAACATACCCCACACATCTGTTCCTGTAGGAAAAGATAGTTCTGAAAATAAAACTATAAAGCAGGTTGGAAAGTGTCCGGATTTTGGGTTTGAACCCCAACCCCATTGGGCATTAGGCGAAAGCCTTGGAATTTTTGATTTTGACAGAGCTTCTAAGATCACCGGCGCCCGCTTTCCCCTCTATTTGGGAGAAGGAGCAAAATTAGAAAGAGTTCTAATTAATTTTATGCTCGATGTTCATACTACAGAAAACCATTATAAAGAAATTCTTCCTCCTTTTATTGTAAATCGTAAGAGCCTGACAAATACCGGACAGTTGCCGAAGTTTGAAGACGATCTCTTTAAGCTAAGCGGCTGGGATTATTTTATGATACCGACAGCGGAGGTGCCGCTGACCAATATTCACCAGAATGAGATATTAGAAGAAGATAATCTGCCCATTTTATACGCCGCCTATACCCCCTGTTTTCGGTCCGAGGCAGGATCTTATGGAAAGGATACAAGGGGGTTGATAAGACAGCATCAGTTTAACAAGGTTGAGCTGGTCAAATTTTCAACACCCGAGAACTCATATAACGAGCTTGAGAAACTGTTAAATAATGCGGAAACCATTCTTAAAAAGCTAAATCTTCCTTATCAGGTGGTTGATCTTTGTACCGGAGATCTGGGGTTTTCCGCGGCTAAGACATATGATATTGAAGTCTGGATGCCAGCCCAGGGTGTTTATAGAGAAATTTCGTCTTGCAGTAATTTTGAAAGCTTTCAGGCAAGGCGTGCGAATATCAGATTCAGGAGGAAGGGAAAAAAAGGAACCGAACTTGTCCACACATTGAATGGATCCGGACTTGCTGTTGGACGCACGGTTGCGGCTATACTTGAAAACTTCCAGCAGCCGGACGGGTCTGTAATAATTCCCGAGGTACTTCAACCATATATGAAGACTTCCTCGATTCAAAAAGAGAAGCATTAAAGGGCTCAGGGTTCACGGTTCACAGTTCCACGGTTCCAGGTTCAAGATTAGAAGAGCAATGAAGATTGATGAACTCGTAAAAAGTCGTCACTCCGGTAGATCCCGGATCGAGTCCGGGAGGAGTCCAGAGCCTTTGTAACTATCTGAATTTGCTGGATAGCGCTAAAGCTTCACTACGTGCCCGGCTTTCGCCGGAATGACAGAAAAGAGCGTTTTTCGACTTTTTACGAGGCCATCAAGATTGAACGGCAACCCAACCAACCGTGAACTGTGAACTGTGAACTGTGAACCGTTACTGAAAGAGTTTAGCTATGAAGATTGAAAATTTTCCAGAAGATATCCAGCCATACCTGATTCCTGACCCAGTTTCCGATGGGGGAGGGAGGCTTATATATCGCTGTTTGGAATGCGGGCAGGAATACGGTATTGAGAAATTGCTATACACTTGTCCGGAATGCGGACAGGTATTGCTTATTTATGATGCAAATTTTGACAGGCTTAAAAAAATTCCGGGAGAATTGTGGCACAGGATTTTTGACTATCGCAAGATGCTCAAAATTTCCGCTCTAAAAGGAATTTATTTATATCATGAATTTATTGGTTCAATTATGCCCCTGGATTCCATTGTTTATCTAGGGGAAGGGCATACCCCTATTGTTGAAGCAAATTCTTTTTTGCAGAAAAAGGCCGGAATTAGATTTTACTTTAAAAACGATGGGCAGAATCCAAGCGCTTCTTTTAAAGACAGGGGGATGGCGAGCGCTTTGAGCTATATAAATTTTCTAATCAAAAAAGGATATCTATCTGATGTTTTAGCGATATGCGCTTCTACCGGAGATACTTCCGCGTCCGCGGCATTATATGCATCTTATCTTAAGCCTCATGTAAAATCAGCGGTACTTCTTCCCCATAAGAAAGTAACTCCGCAGCAGTTGTCACAGCCTTTGGGAAGCGGGGCATCGGTATTTGAAATTCCAGGTGTGTTTGACGACTGCATGAAGGTTGTTGAAGCTTTGTCGGAGAAATATAATGTAGCGCTCTTAAACTCCAAAAATGCATGGAGAATCCTTGGGCAGGAGTCATATTCATATGAAATAGCCCAGGATTTTGAATATGATATGAACGACAAGGTCGTAATATTACCTATCGGCAATGCAGGCAATATTACAGCAGTGATGAGCGGATTTTTAAAGTTTTATGAAACAGGAATTATAAAGACATTGCCAAAAATAATCGGCGTGCAGTCAAAGCATGCCAACCCTGTTTACAGATATTATTTGGAGCCTGATGCGGAAAAACGGAAATTTGTTCCTGTAACGGTAAAGCCCAGCGTAGCCCAGGCCGCTATGATCGGCAACCCGGTATCAATGCCCAGGGTAATTCATCTGGTTGATATTTATAACAGCATGTCTGACAAACAGAACGTCTTTTTTGTTGAGGTGTCTGAGCAGGACATCATGGACTGGGAACTTTTAGCAAATCGGAACGGGCACATTGCATGTACTCATGGCGGCGAATCTCTGGCAGCTCTTGTTTCAGCTTATGAAAAGGGAATTATTGAAAAAAATGAAGTTGCCATAGTTGATTCAACCGCTCATGCCCTGAAATTTTCGGGTTTCCAGGAGATGTATTTTGCAAACAGTTTCCCAGCGGAATTTGAAATTTCTCCAAACCCGGATCTAATTAATTCTCCTGTTTTTATCCGGCCAAAAGACCTTGAAAAGGTTCCTGCGCCCGGAAAGCCCTTAACCGGAGAAGATTTTAAACGGTTTGTCGAACGTACATCAGAAGAAATCGCAAATGCTTTGAATCTAAAAAGAGTATAAACACTCAGGTTCACGGTTCACGGTTCAAGGGTTCACGGTTGTCGGTTTACAGTTAACAGTTTTATGTTTGATGGCTTCGTAAAAAGTCGAAAACACACATTTTTTGTCATTCCGGCGAAAGCCGGAATCCAGTCCCCGATCAGGTCGAGGACAAGCATTTTCAGGTAGTTGCAACTACTCTGGACTCCTCCCGGACTCGATCCGGGATCTACCGGAGTGACGACGAGACCATTATGTTTTGATCAACCGTGAACCATTGAACCGTGAACCGTGAACCTAACAACCTGAGCGGTTAAGATGCTTAAATCATTAATTTCCATCTTTCTGAGTCTGATAATATTTACCATAAGCCCCCCTTATGATGTAAACGCAGCTTTTTTATATAAAAGCTACGAGGTTCGGAAAGATAAGGGGCGGGATATTTTGTGCGATCCTTATATCGTTCAGAAAGATGATTGGATTTATAAACTCTTCAGGCAGAGAGGTGAAATCTCACAAAAGGATTTCCCTGAATTTTTAAGCATATTTAAACGAATTAATCCACATATTCGCAACATAAATAGAATTCTACCTGATCAGCATGTTTTTATCCCCTTAAAGATATTGAGTAAAGACTCCATGCCAGGCCAATCTTCCGGAATCGTTACCATTCCATTTGTAACCATCTCAAACACACCTGAAGTTCTTAAAAACCATTCAACTGCATATACGGTAAAACAAGGAGATTGTTTATCACGGCTGATCGTGCAAGGTTACTCCACAGATGAGGCAACAACAGAATTATACAGGGAAGGATTGAAGTTGTTCAGGCTGATCAACCCGGGAATTGTTGACTTTGATCTTATTCGCGCCGGTCAAAAAATATATATTCCAAATCCACCAATTCGAAACCAGCCCTGGTATAAATCCCTTTTTGATGCTTCCGGCAATATTGTAGAGAAAATTGTTATGGGCGACACAGTTGCTTCCAGCGCAATAGATGAAGCAGCAGTTGCACCATCTCCTTTTAATCAAATTGCTTTTGCCCTGGACGCAAAACTTCTAAATAAAGGCACATACTACTTTCCAATGCAGGGAGAAGAGGATTTCAGCTTAGATCTTTCCATGTTTCCTGTTATAGAGCTTAAAAATCAAAGCAAAATAATGTTTCAAGAAAATGATATACAAGAATATACTTTGAATGCAATAAAGTCATTTTGGAAGAATGTAACAATTGTTCCAGTTCCTCAGGAATCATCTTCAGGCCAGCTATTTGATTTAGTAATGAATTCGGTATGCAAGGATAATATAAAAGAAAAATTATCCTTTTCAGATAAGGGCATAGAAGTAAATATCACCGCAAAGTGGATAGTTGAGATTTCTTTAGCATCTGAAAACAGGGCATCCTTTGTTTGTATAAATTTTGTTGAAAATCCGGATGAACGCACGCCCGGTTCAATTTGCCGTTATCTCGAATCCCAGGGCATAATTGTTAAAGATATAATCAAAGACGGAAAGGTTAATCATAATACAAAAGAGGTTCAATACCGTGGACCCGATGAAAATGTAATCTTTATCAAAGACAGGGAAAGAAAAATTATTGTTAGTGATTTGCTTAAAGCAATGGGTTGCAGATATGAGCAGAATATTAACATTACATTTCCATACAAAGGCATTCAGGTTGAAGCCTTATCAAATCTCATATCATTAAAAGATGATGCTCCGCTGATCGTTGACTTCGGAAACATTTATGGCGAGGCGGCAAGTGCTATTAAAAAGGCCGGCATGGAGGTTGTCCAGATAGATACAGGGGATAATATAAATACAGTCATACTAAAACTCCTTAAAGGCATTGGGCTTGATTACACAATCGACCCAATATTTTTTGTTGCGAAAATGCCTGAAAAACATAATACTTCATTAACCATACCGGGATTTCTGGTTACAGATTCAGAGAGCAACAACATACTTATATCGACAGTTCCTTTACATAACGAGTTGATTCAATTCTTAAGGGACAGAGATTTAAAAGTCGTGATAGTTCAGTCACAAGAACACCAGGATTAATAAAAATTCACCACGGAACGACACGGAGTTTCACTGAAAATTGTAAACAATTTATGACCGTGTAGTAAGTTACTATAAGAATATCAGTGTAATTCCGTGAAAATCCGCGGCGAGTTTTTACAAGAAACTTATTTTGGAGTAGAAAAGCATGAAAACAAATCATCTGGTTTTAAGTGTATTTTTAATTTTTTGTATAGTTTCTTGCGCCGCGAACATTGAAATGCGAAAGAAACAGGAGGAAGCATCAAGAAACCTCGGCGAAGCATACATGCAGCAAGGGGATTTTTCTTCAGCCCTTAGGGAATTG
>Ga0180012_1000420_pt1 | contig 14552 bp, 9 predicted proteins | sample KR11_S2_MetaG_FD_122243 | JGI IMG/M metagenome (GOLD analysis project Ga0180012, IMG submission 122243) | Groundwater microbial communities from the Olkiluoto Island deep subsurface site, Finland - KR11_S2_MetaG | ecosystem: Environmental > Aquatic > Deep subsurface > Groundwater | place...
AAACGGTTCCCATAGGCGGTCACCAGTTCGTCAAACATGTCGGGCTCTCCTTTTTCCGCTTTCTGGCAGAAGACGGTCTATTTCGCAATCCGGCAAGGGCTGGGAGGCCGGCTCGGCCGGCGCTTCGGATAAAACGGGCATGTTCCTCGAAAAATGCGGCATTCCTGTGGGGATTGCTGTGTATGGGTGCGCGCAATATGCCTGTACGGAGCTTTTTGCAGCTGCCGCAAATTGCTAAAGATGATCTATACGCCCGATTCCTTCCGTCATCGCAGGCGGCGACGCGGCATCCGGGTTCGAGCACGAGGCATATATGACAAGAGAGCCGAAGGGCGCAGACGACGAGGGTCCGCTGGTGGATCGGGCAACGCGTTCGGGTACGGCACTGCGCGTCATCCTGCTGGCCGTCGTGCTGCTGGGCGCCGCGGTCGCGTTCGTCGTTTTCAAGGGCCAGCTCGACAACGAGTTCGTGCTCGGCATTCTCGGCATCCTGGCGATGATGGGCATCTTCTTCATCGTCGCCGCCGTGATCGGTTTCGTCGAGGTAATGCCGCAGTCGCATTCGGACACGCTGGCGCGCGGTTTTCTCGCCAGCCAGCCGGAAGGCATCCTGATCACCGACGAGGACGGCCGCGTCGTCTATGACAACGGCGCCTATGGCCGGATGACCGGCGCCAAGAAGGCGACGGAGGTGCAGACGCTCGAGGCACTGCTGTCGCGCTACCGCGAATCGAGCGAGGCGCTCTATCGCCTGACCAACGGTCTGCGCGAAGGCCGCGAGGGCTACGAGGAATTCCGGCTGTTGAAGCCGCTCGGCACGCACACGGCGAGCGGATCGGGCGCGCACTGGTACCGGCTGAAGGCACGCCTCTTGTCGGGCGAACGCAGCCTCGGCAAGAAGCTGCATATCTGGCAGATCAGCGACATCACGTCGGAACGCGACGACCAGGAGCGCTTCTTCAAGGAGCTGCAGCATGCCATCGACTATCTCGACCACGCGCCTGCCGGCTTCTTCTCGGCCGGTCGCAAGGGCGAGATCTACTACATCAACGCGACGCTCGCCGAATGGCTGGGCGTCGACCTGACCCAGTTCAGCCCCGGCTCGATGACGATCGCCGACCTGGTGGCCGGCGAGGGCATGGCGCTGATCGATTCCGTCCAGGCGGAGCCGGGTCAGTCGAAGACCGAGACGCTCGACCTCGACCTTCGCCGCGTCAACGGCCAGAGCCTGCCGGTCCGGCTCGTCCACCGGGTGCGTTCGGCCCGCGACGGCGCGCCGGGCGAAAGCCGTTCGATCGTGCTGGCGCGCCAGGAGGGCGGCAGCGACCAGTCGGCGTCGATCGCCTCGATGCGCTTCACCCGCTTCTTCAACAATACGCCGATGGCGATCGCTTCGGTGGACGGCGAGGGGCGGATCCTGCGCACCAATGCGCCCTTCCTCAAGCTGTTCTCCGACATCGTCAGCCGCGACGACGTCGACCGCGGCGGCAAGCTGGAAGTCGTCATCCACGAGAACGAGCGCGAGCGCTTCCACGAGGCGCTGGCTGCGGCCAAGGATCGCCAGGTCGACATCGCGCCGATCGACAGCCGCCATCCGGTCAACGATACGCGGCATTTCCGCTTCTACGTCAATGCGGTGATCGACCAGAGCGACGAGGCGCCGGAAGAGGCGGCGATCGTCTATGCGGTCGACGTGACCGACCAGAAGGCGCTCGAGACGCAGATGGCGCAGACGCAGAAGATGAATGCCGTCGGCACGCTCGCCGGCGGCATTGCGCATGACTTCAACAACGTGCTGACCGCGATCCTGCTGTCCTCCGACCATCTGCTGCTGCAGGCGCGCCCGTCGGATTCGAGCTTTGCCGATCTCATGGAGATCAAGCGCAACGCCAACCGCGCGGCGGTGCTCGTGCGCCAGCTGCTCGCCTTCTCGCGCAAGCAGACCATGCGGCCGAGCGTGCTCAACCTCACCGACGTGATCGGCGATCTGCGCATGCTGGTCGACCGGCTGATCTCCGGCAGCAATGTCAAGCTCAAGGTCGAGTACGGCCGCGACCTGTGGGCGGTAAAGACCGACCTGTCACAGTTCGAGCAGGTGCTGATCAATCTCTGCGTCAATGCCCGCGACGCCATGCCGGACGGCGGCACCATCACGGTGACGACGCGCAACATCTCGCCCGACGAGGCCGCTGCGTTCAACTATCGCGGCCTGCCGGAGGAGGAATTCGTGCTCGTCGAAGTGTCCGACACCGGGACAGGCATTGCGCCCGAGATCATGGACAAGATCTTCGAGCCCTTCTTCACCACCAAGGAAGTGGGCAAGGGCACGGGCCTCGGCCTCGCCATGGTCTACGGGATCGTCAAGCAGTCCGGCGGTTATATCTATCCGGAATCGGAAGTCGGACGCGGCACCAAGTTCCGCATCTTCCTGCCGCGCCATATCCCGGAAATCGTCCCGGCCAGCGCGGCAGGGGCGATCGGCGGAGCTTCGGGCGACGAGCGCGCCACCGTGGTTCCGCAAGGGGCTTCCGGTGCCGCGAAGGACGAGCCCGCCGATCTCACCGGCAAGTCGGCCGTCGTGCTGCTGGTCGAGGACGAGGAGGCGGTTCGCCGCGGCGGCAAGCGCATGCTCGAAACCCGCGGCTATACCGTGCACGAGGCCGGATCCGGGGTCGAGGCGCTCGACATCCTGGAAGAGCTCGACGGGGCCGTCGACATCGTCGTCTCCGACGTCGTCATGCCGGAAATGGACGGGCCGACGCTGCTCACCGAACTGCGCAAGAAGTATCCGGACATGAAGTTCATCTTCGTCTCCGGCTATGCCGAGGATGCCTTTGCCCGCAACCTGCCGGCGGATGCGAAATTCGGCTTCCTGCCGAAGCCGTTCTCCCTGAAGCAGCTGGCAGTCGCCGTGCGCGAAATGCTGGACGGGTCAAATTGACATTTGCCCCGTTCATTGGCCTACTGTTCATGACTTCTGTCAAATTACCCGAAGGCGGTCTCTCGCCGCACGCCTGGTGATTTGAACGGTCGGGTGCGAGGTCGCCCGGCCGGCAATCCGGCATTTGGTCGAGGTGGGATGGACGCAGACGGGGTGTCAGACGGCGGCAGCAGGGACCTGCTCGTCCGTATCCAGGTGGCGCAAAGCCTGAGCGAGATCGGCGCCGCGATCGATTTCCTGCTGCAACGTTTTCAGTTCCGCTACTTCAAGCTCTTCTCATCGCGCCCGCCTTCGACGGACACGCTGCGCGGTCAGCTGCTCCTCAGCAATGTTCCCGAGGCCTTCATCGACGGATTCGATTCGATCGGCGGGCTCCCGGCCGCACCGGTCCGCATCCTGGCTGCGCCCGACCGGGTCGCCTGGCAGTGGCATGTCAGCGATCTCCAGGAGAAGGCCAGCCTCTATCCGCATGTGGGACGGCTGATGGTGCTGCTCGAAGAGCACGGCATGAGCCAAGGCGTCTATGCCGTCCTGCCGACCCTTGACGGTCGCCGGCAGATCTTCGGGGTGTATGGCGAGCGTCCACCGCTGTCGCAGCCGGACCTGGACGAGTTCAGCTTCCTGTCTATCCATCTTCTCGACCGCATGGAGGTCATCGACAAGCGCAGCAGCTGGCAGCGGACAGGCATATCGAGTCTCGAGATCGAATGCCTGGAAATGGCGGCGGCCGGGCTGGATACGGCGGCGATCGCGCGGCGATTGTCGCTGTCGACCCGCACGGTGAACTATCTGGTGGCTTCGCTCTGCCGCAAGCTTGGTGCGGACCGCCTCGAGCATGCGCTCGGCGAGGCGATCCGGCTCGGCTATATTTCCTGAAACGGACTACCCGTCAGCCGTTCATCGCGACCGCGATCTCGGCGGCGAGGCGTGCATTGTTCTCGACCAGCGCGATATTGGTCTTCAGGCTGCGGCCGCTTGTCATGTGGAAGATCGTGTCGAGCAGGAAGGGGGTGACCTCCTTGCCGGTGATCTCCTCGCGTTCGGCGCTGGCGAGCGCCCGGCCGATATAGATTTCCATCTCCTCGCGTGCGATCTCGTCTTCGACCGGCACCGGATTGGCGATCAGCATGCCGCCGTCGATGCCGAGCTGCTCGCGCATGCGCTGGAAATTGGCGATTGCCGCCGGGCTCGGCAGGTTGAGCGGGCTGCGCAGGCCGGAGCTGCGCGACCAGAAGGCCGGGAATTCCTCGCTGTCATAGGTGACGACCGGAACGCCGCGGGTTTCCAGCACTTCGAGCGTCTTCGGGATGTCGAGAATGGCTTTCGGACCGGCGGAGACGACGATGACGGCGGTGCGGGCCAGTTCCTCGAGGTCGGCGGAAATGTCGAAGCTCTCCTCGACGCCGCGATGCACGCCGCCGATGCCGCCGGTGGCAAAGACCGAAATGCCGGCGCGGGCCGCGGCGATCATCGTGGCGGCAACCGTGGTTGCGCCGGTGCGGCGCTCGGCGAGCGCGAAGGCCAGGTCGGCGCGCGACAGCTTCATCACGCCGCTCATCTGCGCCAGCGCGGCGATCTGCTCGTCCTCGAGACCGATATGCAGCACGCCCTCGATCACCGCGATGGTGGCGGGAACGGCACCATGTTCGCGCACGATCTGCTCGACGCTGCGCGCCATGTCCAGATTGCCGGGAAAGGGCATGCCATGGGTGATGATCGTCGATTCGAGCGCGACGATCGGTGCCCCGCGTGCCTTGGCGGCGACGACCTCGCTGGAATAGACGATCGGCAGAAGGGGCGAAATGGATTTGCTCATGGTCGTGTCCGGGATTCTCGTGCAGGTGTCATGACAGGATAGCGGCAGCCGGCACAAGGGCCAGCCCCGACTTTAGGAGATCGGGCGTAAGGTTTTGCGCCGTGGCGTGCGGCGAAAGCAGGGTGATCGCGGCGCAGGCGGTGCCGTGGCGAAGGGCCTCGTCAATCTGATCACCGGCAATGCAGGCGGAAAGATAGCCCGCGGCAAAGGCGTCGCCGGCCCCCGTCACGTCGGAGATTTCGTCGAGATGCGGCGGGGCAAGCAGGGCGATGCCGCTTTCGTCGAACGCCACCGTCGCGCCGGCACCCATCGTGACCGTCCCAGCGCGCAGGCCGGCCTTTCTGAGAAGGACCGGCCAATCGGCGGGACGGTCGGCACGGGCGCCGGCCAGTACCTCGGCCTCGGCGACATTCATGAAGACATGGTCGAGAAGCGGCAGGCTGGACTTGAGGCGGGTGGCCTTGGCCGGTGAAATGGCGATCGCGGCGATCGGCTTGCCGAGCCGACTGGCGCTGGTCGCAAGGGCAAGGATGGTCTCGCCGGGAAGATTGGCGTCGCACAGCAGGCGGGGCGCGAGCGCCAGACTGTCGCGCATCGACCGGCTCCTCAGACGGCGGGCGGAGAACAGGTCGTAGAGCGCCATGTCGGCCAGCGCGACGATCAGGTTGCCGTCGGCTTCGAGGATCGCCGTATAGCTCGGCGTGGCGCGGTCGAGAAAGACGACCGGGCAATCCTCGATGCCGGCCTGTTCGGCCGCATCCGCCACCCGTTCGCCATAGGCATCGCCGCCGCGCGGGGCGACGAGACGAACCCTATGGTCGAGCCGGGCGAGGTTGCAGGCCGCGTTGAAGGCGCCACCGCCGGGCTCTTCCAGCCACCGTCCGGGGTTGCTGGCACCCATGCGGGTCGGCCCGTCGAGGCGGCCGCGCCGGTCGATATGGGCACCGCCCAGTACGAGGATGTCGAGGCTCATCGGCGTTTCCCCGGATCGGTCGAAGATTGCGAATCGAAGCGGCGAAAAGCGGTGGATGGCCGGACCGGCGAGCGCGCGAAGCGCCGGTTTCCGACCGTGCGGACAAAATGCGAACACACGCCGGAATACGGCGAAATACCAATAGTTTGGCAGGGTATTGCCAAATCGGAACAAAACGTGTACATATTGGCCTTCGGCTGCTTCATTGCCTATGCGGCTTCAATAACCTAAAGGTGGACCAGATGGCACAAAATTCTTTGCGGCTCGTAGAGGACAAATCGGTGGACAAAAGCAAGGCATTGGAAGCGGCGCTCTCGCAGATCGAACGGTCGTTCGGCAAGGGCTCGATCATGAAACTCGGGGCAAACGAGAGCGTGGTCGAAATCGAGACGATCTCGACCGGTTCGCTCAGCCTCGACATTGCGCTCGGCATCGGCGGCTTGCCGAAGGGACGAATCGTTGAAATTTACGGCCCGGAAAGCTCGGGCAAGACGACGCTTGCTCTGCAGACGATCGCAGAGGCCCAGAAGAAGGGTGGCATCTGCGCCTTCGTCGACGCCGAACACGCGCTCGATCCGGTCTATGCCCGCAAGCTCGGCGTCGACCTGCAGAATCTGCTGATCTCGCAGCCGGACACCGGCGAGCAGGCGCTCGAAATCACCGACACGCTGGTGCGGTCCGGCGCGATCGACGTCCTGGTCGTCGACTCGGTCGCGGCATTGACCCCGCGCGCCGAAATCGAAGGCGAGATGGGCGACAGCCTGCCGGGTCTCCAGGCCCGCCTGATGAGCCAGGCGCTGCGCAAGCTGACCGCTTCGATTTCGAAGTCGCACACCATGGTGATCTTCATCAACCAGATCCGCATGAAGATTGGCGTGATGTTCGGCTCGCCGGAAACCACCACCGGCGGCAATGCGCTGAAGTTCTACGCCTCGGTCCGTCTCGACATCCGCCGCATCGGCGCCGTCAAGGACCGCGAAGAGGTCGTCGGCAACCAGACCCGCGTCAAGGTCGTCAAGAACAAGATGGCACCGCCCTTCAAGCAGGTCGAGTTCGACATCATGTATGGCGAGGGCGTTTCCAAGACCGGCGAACTCGTCGATCTCGGCGTCAAGGCCGGCATCGTCGAGAAGTCGGGAGCGTGGTTCTCCTACAACAGCCAGCGCCTCGGCCAGGGCCGTGAAAACGCCAAACTGTTCCTGCGCGACAATCCGGCGCTCGCCCAGGAAATCGAGATGGCGCTTCGCCAGAATGCCGGCCTGATTGCCGAACGCTTCCTGCAGAACGGCGGTCCGGACAGCGAAGAGGGCGACGCCGGCGACGCATAAGTGCGGCGCCCTGTCATTTTCCCGTTCAAAGACCGGCCACATATCGAAAGAGGTGTGGCCGGTTTTGCGTCGGGCGGCTGGACAGGGGGGATGGCGGGCGATAAAAGCCATTGATTTTCGCGGATTGGCCGGATTCCGGCCAGAATGAAGGGCATGACATGAGCGGCGTGAACGACATCCGGTCGACTTTTCTCGATTACTACAAGGCGAACGGCCACGAGATCGTGTCGTCGAGCCCGCTGGTGCCGCGCAACGACCCCACGCTGATGTTCACCAATGCCGGCATGGTGCAGTTCAAGAACGTCTTCACCGGGCTTGAGCAGCGTCCCTACACGACGGCCGCGACCGCGCAGAAATGCGTGCGCGCCGGCGGCAAGCACAACGACCTCGACAATGTCGGCTACACCGCGCGCCACCACACCTTCTTCGAAATGCTCGGCAATTTCTCCTTCGGCGACTATTTCAAGGAACGGGCGATCGAGCTTGCCTGGAACCTGATCACCAAGGAATTCGGTCTCGACCGCAAGCGCCTGCTGGTCACCGTCTACCACACCGACGACGAAGCCTTCGACCTGTGGAAGAAGATCGCCGGGCTCACCGACGACCGTATTATCCGCATCCCGACCAGCGACAATTTCTGGGCCATGGGCGATACCGGGCCGTGCGGTCCGTGCTCGGAAATCTTCTATGACCACGGCGACCATATCTGGGGCGGCCCTCCCGGCTCGCCGGAAGAGGATGGCGACCGCTTCATCGAGATCTGGAACCTCGTCTTCATGCAGTATGAACAGGTGACGAAGGAAGAGCGCGTCAGCCTGCCGCGCCCGTCGATCGACACCGGCATGGGTCTCGAGCGCGTCGCGGCCGTCCTGCAGGGCCATCACGACAATTACGACATCGACCTTTTCCGTGCGCTGATTGAGGCTTCCGTCGACCTGACCGGCGTTCCGGCCGAGGGCGAGCGCCGCGCCAGCCACCGGGTCATCGCCGACCATCTGCGCTCCTCGGCCTTCCTGATCGCCGACGGCGTGCTGCCGTCGAACGAAGGCCGTGGCTACGTTCTGCGCCGCATCATGCGCCGCGCCATGCGCCATGCCGAGCTGCTCGGCGCGCGCGAGCCGGTCATCTACAAGCTGCTGCCGGTTCTGGTGCAGCAGATGGGCCGCGCCTATCCCGAGCTGGTGCGGGCCGAAGCGCTGATCGCCGAGACGCTGAAGCTGGAGGAAACCCGTTTCCGCAAGACGCTGGAGCGCGGCCTTTCGCTGCTGTCGGACGCGACCGTCAACCTGCACAAGGGCGACAGCCTCGACGGCGAGACCGTCTTCAAGCTCTACGACACCTACGGCTTCCCGCTCGATCTGACGCAGGACGCGCTGCGCGCCCGCGGCATCGGCGTCGACTTGACCGGCTTCAACGATGCGATGCAGCGGCAGAAGGCCGAGGCGCGCGCCCATTGGACCGGCTCGGGCGACAAGGCGACCGAAACCGTCTGGTTTGAGCTCAAGGAAAAGCACGGCGCCACCGAATTTCTCGGCTACAGCGCCGAAACGGCCGAGGGCCAGGTCCAGGCGATCGTGCGCGACGGGGTAGCCGTCGACAGCGCGGTCAAGGGTGACAGCGTCCAGATCGTCGTCAACCAGACGCCGTTCTACGCCGAATCCGGCGGCCAGATGGGTGATGCCGGCCTGATCACCGCCGATGGCGCGACCGTTGCCGTCAGCGATACGCAGAAGAAGGGCGAGGGGCTGTTCGTCCATATCGCCACGGTCTCCGAGGGCACGCTCCGCGTCGGCGACGCCGTGGCGCTGACCGTCGATCACGACCGCCGCTCGCGGCTGCGGGCCAACCATTCCGCCACCCACCTGATCCACGAGGCGCTGCGCGAAGTGCTCGGCACCCACGTTGCCCAGAAGGGATCGCTGGTCGCGCCCGAACGCCTGCGCTTCGACGTTTCCCATCCGAAGCCAATGTCGGCGGATGAGCTGAAGGTCGTCGAGGAGATGGCGAACGCCATCATCGTGCAGAATTCGCCGGTCACCACCCGCCTGATGAGCGTCGACGACGCGATCGCCGAAGGGGCGATGGCGCTGTTCGGCGAAAAGTACGGCGACGAAGTGCGCGTCGTGTCGATGGGCACGGCGATCGAAGGTCCGAAGGCCGGCAAGCCCTATTCCGTCGAACTGTGCGGTGGCACCCATGTCGGCGCGACCGGCGATATCGGTCTGGTGCGCATTCTCGGCGAGAGTGCCGTCGGTGCCGGCGTGCGCCGCATCGAGGCGCTGACCGGCGAGTCGGCCCGCGCCTATCTGGCCGATCAGGACGAGCGGGTGAAGCAGCTTGCCTCGACGCTGAAGGTCCAGCCGGCCGACGTCGTGTCGCGGGTTGAATCGCTGATCGACGAACGCCGCAAGCTCGAGCGCGAACTGGCGGATGCCAAGCGCAAGCTCGCCATGGGCGGCGGCCAGGCCGCGGCCGAGGACGCCGTGCGCGAAATCAACGGCATCCGCTTCATCGGCAAGGTGCTGAAGGGCGTCGACCCCAAGGATCTGAAAGCGCTGGCCGACGACGGCAAAGCGTCTCTCGGTTCGGGCGTGGTCGCGCTGATCGGCGTATCGGAAGACGGCAAGGCCAGCGCGGTCGTGGCCGTGACCGCCGATCTGGTGGGCAAGGCGAGCGCGGTCGATCTGGTGCGTGTCGCCTCGGCGGCGCTGGGCGGCAAGGGCGGCGGCGGGCGTCCCGACATGGCCCAGGCCGGCGGCCCGGACGGCGACAAGGCGGATGCGGCGATCGAGGCCGTGGTTGCGGCCCTCGCCGGCTAAGCGCAAGAGCTCGGGGAGGGCACTGCCCTTCTTCCGTTCTGCTTCATGTCAAGAAATTATGGGTCGGCGCCCGGTGCGCCGGCCCTTTTTCATGGTCGGCCGGCGCGGCCCTTTCGCGTCGGCTAGACCGGCCGCGTGGCGATCAGCCGGCGGGCCTCGTCCACGCTTCGCACATAGGTCACGTTCGTCCCGTGGACTTCATGGGTTTCGAGCAGGCGCTGCAGCTCAGGGCCGGCGCCGGCGATATAGACCGAGACGCCGGCGCGTCGCGCCTTTCTGACCGTGCCGGCGATCACGTTGGCTGCCGTCGAATCCATGAAGGACAGGGCCGAGCAGTCCAGCACGAAGTGGTGATACTGGTCGGCGATACGGTCGAGCACCGAGCCGACGGTCGCGGCCGCGCCGAAGAAAAAGGCACCGCCGAGCCTGTAGACCACCGTCCTGCTGTCGGTATTGTCCAGTGGCCGCTCGGGTTCGTCGTCATGCGGTGCGACCGTGACACTCTTGCCCATGCGGTCGATGAACAGCAGTGCGCCGAGGGTGAAGCCGACGATAATGCCTTCGGTCAGGTCGCGGAATACCACCAGCAGGAAGGTCACCAGCAGAACCACGGCGTCGCCGCGCGAGGTCTTGATCAGCGCGACGAAGGCCGGGCGCTCGATCATGTTCCACGACACGATGGCGAGAACGCCGGCAAGCGCCGGCAACGGTATGTAGCTCGCGAGCGGGGCGGCGATCGCCATGAACAGCAGCAGCACCAGGGCATGCAGCATGCCGGCGACCGGGCTTGTCGCGCCGGCGCGGATATTGGTCGCGGTCCGCGCGATGGTGCCCGTCACGCACATGCCGCCGAACAGGGCGGAGCCGATATTGGCGACGCCCTGGCCGATCAGCTCGACATTGGAGCGGTGGCGCCGGCCGGTCATGCCGTCGGCGACGACCGCCGACAACAGGGATTCGATGGCGCCCAGCAGGGCAAAGGCGATCGCGTCGGGCAGGACGGCGCGCATCAGCTCGGGCGAGAACTGCGGCAGCTGCGGCAGGGGCAGGCTGCGCGGAATGCCGCCGAAGCGGGTGCCGATCGTCGCGACGTCGAGATGCAGCAGTGCGGCCGTGGCGGAGGCGAGGCAGACGGCGATCAGCATGCCGGGCCAGGTCGGGCGGAATTTTCGCAGCACGAGAATGGTTGCGACCGTCAGCGCGGCAATCGCGGCCGCGGCGGGGCTGAAGGTCGGCAGGGCGGCGACAAGCACGGGCAGTTTTTCGACCAGCGCGCCGGGCTCCTTGACTGCGAGCCTCAGGCCCAGCAGTTCGCTGATCTGGCTGGCGAAGATGATCACCGCGATGCCGGCGGTGAACCCGACGGTGACCGGATAGGGAATGAACTTCACATAGTCGCCGAGCTTTAGCGCGCCGGCCAGCATGAGGAAGACGCCGGCCATCATCGTCGCGACAATCAGGCCCTCGACGCCGTGGGTGGCGACGGTGGTTGCGACGAGCACGATGAAGGCGCCGGCCGGTCCGCCGATCTGGTGCCGGCTGCCGCCGAGCAGCGAAACGAGGAAGCCGCCGACAATGGCGGTGTAGAGCCCCCGATCGGGGGTGACTCCGGAGGCGATGGCGATCGCCATCGACAGCGGCAGGGCGACGATCGCCACGGTGAGCCCGGCCAGCGCGTCCGATTTCAGGCGGGCCAGCGAATAGCCTTCCTGGAAGACGCTGACGATTTTTGGCGTGAAGTCCTGATTCATGAGGGCCGATCGCTCAGCGGCGTTGGAGCGGATACAGTCTTGAACGCGCCTTCTTCATAGCCTGAGTCTCGGCCTCGGCAAAATTGTTCCCTCGGCTCTCAAGCCGGCTCGGCGCTCCCGGATTCCGCCGGGTCCGCTCCACCCGGACCGGGCACAGTCGATGCTGCCTGTCCGGCCGCGCCGATGGCTGAGGCCTAGGGCTGCATCGCTGCAGCCGCGGCGTCGTCCTTCTCCCTGGCGCGCTGAAAGGCAGGACGGTCGCTGACGCGGGCGAGGTAGTCGGCGAAGGCTTGCCGCTTCTCGATCGAGCCGAACTGCAGGCCCCAGGCGATATGCGAGCCGACATAGACGTCGGCGGCGGTGAAGGCCTGTCCGGCGACGAAAGGGTTGGTCGAGACGGCGATCTCAAGCGTATCCATCACGTCCTGAAAACTGCCATAGCCGATCATGCGGCGCCGTTCGTCGGGGACCTCGAAGCCGAGGCTGCGATTGCTGACCGCCGCCTCCAGAGGGCCGGCGGCGAAGAACAGCCAGCGATAATAGCTGCCGCGCTGCGGGTTGGGCGGGGCGAGCTTCGCCTCGGGAAAGGTGTCGGCCAGATAGGCACAGATCGCCGCACATTCCGTCACGACCACGTCGCCATGGCGCACCGCCGGCACCTTGCCCATGGTGTTGACCGCCCGGTAGTCGGCCGACTTCATCGCCGGACCGAAGGGAACGATGATCGTCTCATAGGGCTGTCCGGTTTCCTCGACCATCCAGCGGGCGATGCGACCGCGCGACATGGGATTGGTGTAGAGCGTCAGATCGGCCATTCCTTCACTCCCGTGTCGATGTGTTCCCTTTATGTTCCAATTGTTAGCAGCCTTGTCGGGGCTGCGCAAGACGGTCGGACGCAAAAAAGAAAACCCGGCGCGAGGCCGGGTTTCCGTGATCTGGAGGCATTGAGCCGAACCGTATGGCTCAGGCGGCCATGGCCTTCTTGAGGTTTTCGTCGACCTTGTCGAGGAAGGCGGTGGTCGACAGCCACGGCTGGTCGGGACCGATCAGCAGCGCCAGGTCCTTGGTCATGAAGCCGCTCTCGACGGTGTCGATGCAGACCTTTTCCAGCGTGGTGGCGAAGCGGGCGAGTTCGGCATTGTCGTCGAGCTTGGCGCGGTGCGCGAGGCCACGGGTCCAGGCGAAGATCGAGGCGATCGAGTTCGTCGAGGTCTCCTGGCCCTTCTGGTGTTGGCGGTAGTGACGGGTGACCGTGCCGTGAGCGGCTTCAGCTTCGACCGTCTTGCCGTCCGGGGTGAGCAGGACCGAGGTCATCAGGCCGAGCGAACCAAAACCCTGCGCGACCGTATCGGACTGCACGTCGCCGTCGTAGTTCTTGCAGGCCCAGACATAGCCGCCGGACCACTTCAGCGCCGATGCGACCATGTCGTCGATCAGGCGGTGTTCGTAGATGATGCCGGCTTCGTCGAACTGAGCCTTGAACTCGTTCTGGTAGACTTCTTCGAAGATGTCCTTGAAGCGGCCGTCATAGGCCTTGAGGATCGTGTTCTTGGTCGACAGGTAGACCGGCCACTTGCGCATCAGGCCGTACATCATCGACGCGCGGGCGAAATCGCGGATCGACTCGTCGAGGTTGTACATCGCCATGGCGACGCCGGCGCCGGGGGCCTTGTAGACTTCCTTCTCGATCACTTCGCCGTCTTCGCCGACGAACTTGATGGTCAGCGTGCCCTTGCCGGGGAACTTGAAGTCGGTCGCCTTGTACTGGTCGCCGAAGGCGTGACGGCCGACGACGATCGGCTTGGTCCAGCCGGGAACCAGGCGCGGCACGTTCTTGCAGATGATCGGCTCGCGGAAGATGACGCCGCCGAGGATGTTGCGGATCGTGCCGTTCGGGCTCTTCCACATTTCCTTGAGGTTGAATTCCTTGACGCGCTGTTCGTCCGGGGTGATCGTCGCGCACTTGATGCCGACGCCGTGCTTCTTGATGGCGTTGGCGGAATCGATCGTCACCTGGTCGTTGGTGGTATCGCGATTCTCGACCGAGAGGTCGTAATACTCGATCTGCAGATCAAGATAGGGCAGGATCAGCTTTTCCTTGATGAAATGCCAGATGATGCGCGTCATCTCATCGCCGTCGAGATCGACGACGGGGTTTGCAACCTTGATCTTGTTCATGAGTATCCTCGCAGCTAGGGGGAGGGACGAGGGTCCCTGTTGTCAGTCTGGCTGGGCTATAGCATTCCGGATCGGGAACTGAAAGCGCAGTGCCCCCGCTGTAGCGCCTTTTCGTTCACAAAATCATACCAACTTTGGCCGTATCGGCGGGCTTTTGCCGGCCTTGCGGTTTGACCGCGCTCCGCTAGATTGCCGCCGATCCGTTTCCCTCGTTTTCAAAGGCCTGCGCCATGAAGTCTCTCGTCGCCGCCGTCTCGCTTTGCCTTGCGGCCGGTCCCGCGCTCGCCGCCGACGTCACCGCCCCGGTCAGGGAAGTGATCGACGTCGCGGCCGGCAACTGGAAGGGCGAGGACGCGGCGTCCGAGGACGTGTTCGACGCCAAACGCCTCGCCCGCCTGTTCAGCGCCGATTTCGTCGCCGCCTACAAGGAAGCGTCCAAGCACCCGGCCTATGATCCGCCGGAAGGCGAAACCACCGGTTCGCCCTTCGACTACGATCCGATCGCCGGCGGGCAGGACGGCTGCGCGTTCGAGAACATCCGCATCGAGGACGACGGTGACGGCCAGGTGACGGCGCTGTTCAACAACCGCAAGTGCTTCGGCGACGATCCCGAATACCAGAAGGACACGGTGCTGATCTTCCACGTCCAGGAGGAAGGCGGACGCCCGGTCATCGACGATATCTATCCGGTCGTCGACGGCAATTCGGGCAGTTCAATCAAGGACGAGCTGAAGGCGATCGCCGCG
>Ga0180012_1000421_pt1 | contig 14543 bp, 11 predicted proteins | sample KR11_S2_MetaG_FD_122243 | JGI IMG/M metagenome (GOLD analysis project Ga0180012, IMG submission 122243) | Groundwater microbial communities from the Olkiluoto Island deep subsurface site, Finland - KR11_S2_MetaG | ecosystem: Environmental > Aquatic > Deep subsurface > Groundwater | place...
CCACTTGATCCGCCGCTGGAACCACCACTTGATCCGCCGCTGGAACCACCACTTGATCCGCCGCTGGAACCACCACTTGATCCGCCGCTGGAACCACCACTTGATCCGCCGCTGGAACCACCAGAATTACTGGAACTATCAGATTTGGAGCCAGTGCCCATAGCTCCACTGGCAAGTGATTGGCTACCGAGCTCTGATGCAGCGGCGCCCTTATTTATATCAGCAGAAAACCCTCTGGCAACATCTTCAGCTGATCCATACCTGGCCTGCTCGATAAAAGAATTCTGTAGGGTGTGCATTTCACGGGCCTGATAAGAATTCTGGAGAGCATTGACAAGAACCGTAGAAGCAGTTGTGGAGTCAACACCCATACGTGCCATGATACGGGCCGTAACCATGGTTTGAACCATGAGTTTATTGGTTTCTTCCTGCTTTGTTATTGTCCTGGCTTGCAGTTGAGTCATTATTTGAGCACAATCCTGTTCCTTCAGGCCAGCTGTATAGGCATCGGCTATAATTTGTCCCAACTGCTTGGCTTGTTGTTTGTCCTTGGTAAGCGTACTTGCCTGCTGGTAAGCGTGCTCATATCTGCTTTGTACCCGCTTCACCGCCTGAACAATATTGTCTTCGTTCGCCTTTTTAGCGATCCCTTCATACACCTTATGCATCAAGGGGTCGGTAGGTAGGCCATGCTGTTTTGCATCCTGGATCATACTACGGACGCGTATAGTGTTTTCATGTCTGAATTGGTATTGTTGCATGGCCTGGAGCATGGCAGGTGTACCATCAGGGTCGACCTGGACTTGGTAGTGTATTGTTGCCTGCTCCCGGGGCTGGAGTTGAGTACTTTCGTCGTTCGTTAAGTCAGCTGCAACAGCAGGAGATGATACCAGCAGAATACACGCTGTAAGAGCAGTCATTTTTTTCATTATGAATTCTCCTTTATCGTTGAATAATTAATTATTCAACGCAGGGCTAAGCAAATGGTTACAAGGCAGAGACATAAAAGCAATTTTTTGTCCCGAAATCGTCAAGCACGGTGTTCGGACAATCCGGAATGGTAACTTTTCCATCAATGATATAAAAATAGGACAATTCTTTATTTAGAGGAATGGTCACCTGCCATACATCTCCAGATTCTTTGATTGCGGGGTGATAGGTAAAATGATCCGCAGACGAGGCAAGAAATACCTCTTTGGCCTTGGTATCATTGTAATAAAAGGACAGAGAATCATCATGGACTTGTACAGAATGTTGCTGAGCGCATCCCAATGTTAAAAGGATAATAATCAGCAGGAGACTTTGCAGACTAAGAGAAGGGGTATTGTTCATTTTCGGTCTCCACTTTGAGAATAGAATTTGTTGAGCCGAAATCGTCAGCTTCCTGAGTGGCAACAGTTGGATCTGGAAGGGGTTTTGAGCCATCGATAATAAAGGTATAGTGATGTTCTCCTGCGGGAAGTTTCAATGATATCTCCCAGTAGCCGTTTGTGCCGGAGGGAACGAGAGGGACGTTCTTCCAGTTTGTGAAGCTGCCGCTAATCTCGACCCGTTGGGCTTTTTGGTTATGGATAACGAACCTGTGCAGAACGGCAGTTGGCTCTGTTGCTGGTTTTATTTGGGTGAAATCCTGTCTGGCCATAAAGGAAAGCAGGAGCAACAGACAGGCTGCAACGGCCCAGCCCAGTGAGCGGTTAAAAATAGGTAGGATTCTGGCGCGGGTGGTTTTCAGTTCAACAGCCGGGGCTGTTTTGTTGAGTGAGGCACTCAATAGTTTCTCCTGCTCGAGCAAATCAACAGCATCGTTTTTATATGGTTTGTTGTCATAGACGTGTTCGACAAAGAGTATTTTCTCGTCTATGGAGAGCTCGTTATCAATATACATGCTGATTAAATGATCCATTATTCCACCTCGTTTTTCATCATTTGACGTAACTTGGCTCTCGATCGATGAACCCTTACCTTGATGTTTTCTATACTTAATCCGAACGTTGCAGCTATTTCTTTATAAGCAACTCCGCCAACGGCAAGAGTTAAAATATCTCTGTCCAGTTCTGGGAGCCTGCCCATTGTCGTGTGAATTCTGTCAGTTGTTTCCTGGGTGATGAGAGAGCTCTCCTGGTCGGCAGCAATCTGTGAAATAATATCTTCTGATACAGGGAATTTTTTCTGCTGTCGCCAATGATCAACAAGTGCATTCCGGGCAATAGTAAATAGAAGTCCCGGGGATAAAACGGCATCATGGCCGTAATGCTGAAAATGACGGGTGAAGCTTTCCTGCATAATATCTTTGGACGTCTCATGGTCGCCACTTTTGTATATTAAATAACTGAAGAGCTTATTTTTGTACTCTTCATAGAAATTTTGATATTTTTCAGACATTATAATGGCTCGCTGGGCATATATGTTTATCTGGTTGTACCGTGGCTTGTAGATCCTGTATCGGCTTCAGCCAGGGGTATAAATATCCCTGCATTTCCGGGGTAGATACCAGAATTTGCGTGGTATCAGGTCATCGATGATATGAGATTGTCAATAATGGTCTCGTTGTTATTTTTATTCCAAGCCTTTTTGCAGGCTGCATGCATAATAAGAAATTTTTTTTCTTCATCTCCCTTCTGCTTTGGTGAGTTTGGGGCTTCAGTCAGGATGTTTAAATTCTTGATATGAAGACTTGAATGTAAAATAAATTTACGCCCGTTTTTGTTGGTTATGGGTGTATGAATTATATTAATATCGTATCCGGAATTTCTACGTTTACAGAATCTACACCACTCGGGTTTTTCGTTGTCCATTGATCTTTTTGACAGGCAGCAGCTACAGATATTCTTTTCTTTCATCATGCATTGATGGCATGTCTGTTGTAAGAAAGTACCAAAGTTTTTGGTGAACCCATTGTTTCCATATACTATTTTGTGCTCTTCGTCATGTATCCAGAGATGAACAGACAGCTCATCTCGTATGATGTCCAATGTCTCGCCATTTATCCCAAGTAGCCTCAGGCTAGTCAGTGTATCGACATCGGCAACGGGATTAAAATTTTCACATATTTGGTGTGCTTTCATTGGGCATGCCCCTGATATCGATGATATTGTTGTCAGCGGTTGTCTTAAAATCGCTTTACCCGCTTTACCCGACAACTTATATATTATTTCAGTTTCGAGGATTCCTGTTGTCAATTCAGTGAGTCATGTCTTTTAAATATTCAAGGCTATCATACGTTGTTATCTAGTTGTTGTGATGTCTGCTTGCAGGTCCTGCTTCGTCTTCCATCCAGGGGTATAATCCCCTTACGCAGTCGGGGCAGATGCCATGACTTATGCGGTTATGGAAAACATTGAGGATATGCGTATCGATAGTGACCCAGTTATTATTCTCATCCCTCGCCCTTTTACAGGCTGCGCACATAATAAGAAATTGTTGTTCTTCGTTCGTATTCTGCTTCTCCGGGTAAAGGTTGTCAGCTAGAATACTTAGGTCTGTGATATGACGGCTTGAGTGAAAAATAAATTTTTCCCCGTTTTGGTGAGTTATGGGTTTGTGAATGATATTAATATCGTAGCCTGACTTCCCTCGTTTACAGAGATTGCACCGCTCGGGTGTTTTGTTTCCCTGGAATTTTTCAGACGGGCAGCAGCTACAGGGACTTTCTTCTCCCATAAGACATTGGTGGCATGGCTGTTGTAAGCAAGTAGGGAAATTTTCTATAAATGCACGGTTTCCGTATACAATTTTTTGCCTGTCGTCATGTATCCAGAGATAAACCGGGAGTTCATTCAGCATGGTGTTATACGATGCGCTTTTTATTCCAAGCAATCTTAGCGTGGTCAGTGTCTCAACGGTAGTAACTTTGTCGAATTCCTCGCAGCGCTGGATTTGGTTTGGTTTCATCAGCGTAACCTTAATATCGATGATCTTTCATTGGTGCGGTACTAATGTTGTTTTATAAGATCACTTATTCCATCTAAAGTAGAAACGATTGACGCTGCAAAAGGTTACAATGTTTTTGAAAAACAATTAGGACCATTCTAAAGTTTTTCCATGTCATATTTATTGTCTTTATTACCCCTCATATTCTGGAATATTTTCCCCTCTTGTCCACTATCACCACTGGTATTTAAAATTAATACGAAGAAAAACAGTATAAAACTGGATCTGTGGTTTCTGATTTCAGATGGAATAGAAGAAGCCGCCGCTCGGATTGGCGGTGACACTTGCCCCTCCTGACATGATCAGGTTTTGCTCTGAGAAAGTGCTTTCGAGGTCGGTAAGGGGCGCCAGTCTCTTGTCGCCTTTGGTGGTCTTGCTATGTAGGTCATTTCCAAGTTTGAGGTGGAAGTTATGCCGGTGACCGTTGCCGTGGACAGCAGGGCAGGGGTTATAGGTCTGTACATAAAGAGCGGGCCGCTGGCAACAGAAGATAAGGGGGGTATAGAAGCGTAGTGGCTCAGGGTTGATGAGACAGGTACGACTGAAACATCAGCAACTGTCAGGTCAGGTCTGAACGTGTTCAATGAATGGGAACGTTGAAAAATGGTTTTGTCGTTTACTCTCTGCGTTGTTTTTAAAATTCTATCATCGGGAGATTAACGGTCTGCTCGTGATAAATTTTTTCGTATGCCTTGAGCGTAAACGACAAAACCATTTTTCAACGTTCCCTGATATTATCGTCCGAGGATTTCATCAACCTCTTTCTGGGTCAGTAATTGCGCCTCATAGTTGCCATAGCCGATGATTCCCTTGTTACTTGGACACATAATGCTCGCATTGACCCCAGAATTTCGGACCGTCTCAGTAATCTGGTACCCCTGGCCGTTCCTGAGGTGGAGCGGCCAAGGGGGTTACGCACGGGTTGGAATGCGGTTACCGCAGGCCAGGGATCTGATAGGTATGGATATAACCAATAGTCTGCACGTTATCATCAGTCATAGTGGTAAAGCCGGAGATATCGGTGCCGGAATAATCTACGCTGCCAAACACTGTCCCAAATATCGGCATCGCTGTGTCAACCCAAGTCCCTGTAACTCCTTCCACAAGCACATTCACTTTACCATCATAGGTTGCCTGAAGACCCCCACCCGGTTGGGTAAGCACCCGCCCACGATTCATAAACGTGTTTCCTCGTCCATACTCATACGGGTTGGTGGCGAAATTGAAATAGACCGGGTTTTTGCTGTAATCGATGGTTTCGTCATCGCTGAGTCCGACTACCTTGTTGATCCTGAGGATGGAGTTGAGGTAAACAATCTCGTCCATGGTGATTGATCCGCTTTTATCGGCCGCCGAAGCAAAAAATGTGGCGCTGAAAGGAAGGTCGTCCCCGCGGCAGACATCGGACGTCGATCGTTCGATAATCCCGTCTGCTTGCTCGTAACCATCAACAGGGATCGACGAGACAAGCACCTTTTTCAGTGTCTTATCATACTTCGCATAGTAGGTCGTCCTATTAGCTGCATCGACCAGACTGTCGAGCCCCATATCCTTCATGAGCTCGATATTGATGGTCGGACGCAACTCCGTGGACGGGCCATCCTCAATTACATTAGGATTGCCGCCGTTTTTCGACATGACGATGGGTGCTCGCTCATTCGCTGGAGTGATCAGGTTGCCGTCCTTCATCAGCTTGACGTAGATCGCCAGGTTTTCCCGGGGTGAGTCGATGGTCTTCGTCACTTCTTCTAGCCAGACGGGAGAGCCGTCGGGGTTGGTGAGAAATTCATCATAAACGTCGGTGGTCAACACCAACCGGCCGGTAGCATCAAGGACGATTTTCTTGGCATTGTTCAGATTTGTGATCGCCTCATCAAAGGCCTTATTGTGTATCGCCTCAGGGGACCGCGCCATACTGAGGCGGCCGAATGAGACTTCCTGGATAAGATCAGGATAGGAAATTTCCGTGTAATAGGTGACAGAATTCCATACCTCGCCAGCTGCCAGGAAAACGGCATCCGTTACAGCGCAATCGGTTGTGGAGTGAGTTGCATCATAAATGTAATCCAGAGGAAGACGGTTCTCGTTGAGCACTGTCTTGGAGGATATGTCGCCCCAACGTACTGAGTCAGCCACCGGTTGCACACACTGGCTGGGATAGGGAGCGGGGTAATACAAAGTCCCAGTATCCGGATTGGCTACAGGCACATCATAATCATCCAGTACTTGGTACGTGGCAAATATCTCGCTCAATTTCGGTTCACCGCCAACGGCAGTTGCCGTGGTCCACGCCTGCTGCCATACTTGGCAGGGAGTGCTGCCACAGACCAGGGGATCACCAGTCACCTGCTCCATGATGGGGTTACCACTTGTATCAAATGCCGGCACGTTTTTGGTTTCCCCTCCCATATAACGGGCAATGACATAGAGGTCACCGTAGAGCTGGCCCTGCTCCGACGGTTCGCCACCTCCGCCGCCACCTCCGCCGCCACCTCCGCCGCCACCTCCGCCGCCTCCTCCTCCGCCGCCTCCACCGCCGCCACCGCCACCTCCGCCACCGCCGGCCTTCGAACCTGCAGGCTTGGCCATGCCAACCGTCTCCCCATTGACAGTTATGCCATTGAGCGTAAGACCCAGAAACAAGAGGCATACTATAACATACAGTGAATTTTTCATGATTATCCTCCATGAGTAAAAAAGAATGTTGTTAGAGCGTTTCACGTTCTCCTCGTTGAGCAAAGCAGTATGAAGTGAAATTTTATTTTAAGTTGTTCTTGCCATTGCCTTACTGTCCGCTGTCGCCCAAGGTTCTGCCGGCTCCGGCAATGGGGATAAGCCACGCATAGTGTCTATCTTATATAAACACTATGCGTTAGAAAAAATGAGAAAACAATGGAATAAAAGTAGGTAGGGAATAGATAGGAAAACTATCCATTGTGGGTGGGGTAACTATCCATACCCTGGCTCAGGTTCCACTCTGAGAAAGTGCTTTTGATACTGCTATGGTGGAACAGCAGACTATTTGTCTTTGGGGAGAAGATCAGGTTTTGGAAGACAAATACGCTTGGAGGTTGGTCTTGTGCAGCGAGATGCCGAGTTTTTTTCTGATGTTCTTTCTATGAATACTTATTGTTCCAGGTGCAAGATTCATCAGTTCGGCGATTTCTTTGGTATCTTTCCCATATTTTACCATGTTTGCCACCTGTAGTTCCGTGGGAGTGAGTTTGTTCATTTCTGAAGAAACGACGTGGGTAAAGGAGGAGGTCAGCATGTTTAAATTGGCTGTCAACATGTCTACTATAATCCTGTGCTGTGCATTCAGGTTGAGAGCCTTCAGTTTTTCCAGATAAGGGGTAATAAGCTTGGCGATATTGTCTGTAATCTTCTGTTCCAGCACGACCGTATCCTTTTCCATTTTTTTCAGCAGGACTTTCAGGGCGACATTTACGTCAAGTATTTCAGAGGTTCGTTCAGCAACTTTCTGTTCCATAATATCGTGCATATCCTGCAGTTTTAGTTCGTTTATTTTTTTTTTTGTAATATCGGTATTGGTTCCCAGGAAGCGGAGAGGGGCTCCTGTCTCGCTTTTTTCCACCACTTTTCCCCGGGACAGAAACCATTGCCATTCTCCGGCCTTGTTTTGCATCCTGAATTCCGATTCATAGTGAGGGGTTAATCCGTTCAAGTGCTCTTGAATCGCATCTATGGTTTTAGCTTTGTCGTCAGGATGGAGTAATTTCTCCCAGGTCAGAGATTTATTTTTGACATCAAACGCTGTATATCCAAGAACCATGTACCATTTTTCACCATAATACACTTCATTGGAGATAAGATTTCTATCCCAGACTCCGTCAGTAGAGGCCTCGAGACCCAGGCGTAATCGTTCTTCATTCAGCTTTATTTGTGCTTCAATAAGTTTTAGTTCGGTTATGTTGCGGTTGCTCGCCCGTCTGCCAAGAAACTGACCCTGAGCATTGTATACGGGCTGACAGCTGTGGGCAATCCAGCGCAGCCCTCTGTCTTTAGTGATAATTCTGAATATAACGTGTTCTGCCTTTCGAGATGTGTCGCAGATGCATTCTTGATGTTTATTGAAGATCTCTCGGTCGTCCGGATGAATAATGGATAAAAAAAGTTGTGGTACGGACATGAACTCCTCTGCGGAAAAGCCGGTCAGTCCTTCGCATGATGGTGAGTTGTAAAGAAATTCTCCCGTAGGGCTCAACCAGTACTCCCAGTTATAAGTATAGTCGGCAATGGTTCTGAATTTTTCTTCACTTAGATGGATCTTTTCCTCAAAGAGTTTCTGCTTGCTGATATCACTTATGACGATGCGGTATGCAGATGTGTCATCAACTTCCTGGGCCGAGGTTGCCTGTAGATGTGCCCAGAATAAGGAGCCGTCCTCACGCACCATTCTCAACTCACATCCCTGGAGAGTTTCTTCTGTTGCTGTCAGCTGTTTGTAATGGAGGTAGTAACAGTTTTGATCTTGGGTGAAGATAAAATGGGAGAGTGGCCGATTTACGAGCTGATCTCTGACCACGCCAAGCCAATTGGCACAGGTGAGATTGGCCTCTACAATAATTCCCTGTTCATTGAGGGTCAAATAGCCCACCGGGGCCAGATCGTAGAGGTCGAAGTAATGCGCTTGCAAGGCTTCCAGCTTGTGTTGAGTGCCTCGTAACTCCTCATTTTGCATCTCCAACTCGATTTGATGCACTTGTAGTTCATGAGCTGTGGCCTGGATTTCCAGAACTTTTTTTTCTGCCCGTTTATGCCGTTCCTGGCCTGGTATATTCGCTGTATCTGTCATAACCTGGTTCACTCGTTTTTCCACGTATTGTCAGTAATGTCCGTTTAGGGGATTGTAATATTCATTTAAACGTCCAAATCCTCCCTAGCCCTCCTTTTTGAGAGGTCGTGAGGAAAATCTACTCTACGCTGAAACAGCAGATTTTCGGGATATGATTTTCTAAACCGGACATTTTGATTCGATATGTATTATCATATACTGTTTGTTCTAAAGAATTCAAATCGAAACCATTTTTCTTTCATTATAAGAGGTAACCTGGAGGACAAGAGTAAATTTACGATCTTGGATCCGGGTTACTCTATTCTTAACTGGTGATGGAAAGAGTACTCGCCTATTGTCGGAGTCAGTTGATTCGATGGGGGTAGAGGCCGTCGGTCTCGATCCGTTCGTAGTTCAGTTTTCTGAAACCGATTGCCGTGTCAAGAATGGTTAAGGCTTCACCGCCAAGAAGTATTGATTTGGTGAGAATGCCTTCTGAGATATGCATTGAATATGAAAGATAAAGGTTAATTATCCAAGTCGTAGGGAATGTTGTTTTTTTTGGCTGCGACTCGGTACACTTCTATTTTTTAGTAACATCAACTGGTTATTCACCTAAATCTGTCAAAAAGCAATGCAGGCTAGCTGCCGTTTCACGGGCCTAGGTGTCTGTCGGATTATGGTGATTCAGCTTTCGTAACTTGCTGATATATAAAGAAATACCAGAAATATTGCGCAGCTTGTAATTTGTGCTATATGTAGCAATATCAGCATGTTATCTTTTTTAATTCGGATAATCCGACAGACTCCTAGTCAAAGGAAATGGTAAATCGTTTGAGCATTTGTAACCACCTTTTTTTGAATTAGTATGATTTCATCTGAAATTGATATGTGAGTCAGTGAAAAATATGGGGGTGAAATTTATGAATGATTTTTTGGGTTATCATTTATAAATGACTCTTAAATTCCTGTTAAGGGATAAATCCTGTTTGATTTGCTTCGTTTTTTATACTACAAGTTAAAAGATCCTTTTGTGGTGCGTGCATGACGTGGTGAACAATACTTGAGTTGGAGGTGTAAATGAAAATCACTTGTCCCCATTGCGGGGTAGTTGGTTCCTCGCATGGCTCTATGCCTGGAGAAAAGGTCCGATGTCCGCAATGTGATAAGGCTTTTAAGATCATGCTACAAAAAATCGCCTGTCCGCATTGTGGAGTTATTGGTTCGGCGGCGGATTCTATGGTCGGCATGAAACTCAGGTGTCCGCGATGCGAGAAGGTGTTTTTACTGATGCAAGACAGGTTGATAGGGCCGTCAGTCAGTGCTATTGAGATTGCTGGAGAAGAGAGCATGTCGGCGGTGGAAAGTGGCGGTGTTGTGTCGTCTGCAGGAGGTGAGAAAACATTCCTTGAGCCTATAACAGAAATGGAGCTTGAAGTTGCTCCCGAACCGGAAGCAGAGCCCGAGGTGGAAGTTGTTCCCGAGCCGGAAGCAGAGCCCGAGGTGGAAGTTGCTCCCGAACCGGAAGCAGAGCCCGAGGTGGAAGTTGTTCCCGAGCCGGAACCAGAGCCCGAGGTGGAAGTTGCTCCCGAGCCGGAACCAGAGCCCGAGATTGAAGTTGCTCCCGCGCCGGAAGCAGAGCCCGAGATTGAAGTTGTTCCCGCGCCGGAACCAGAGCCCGAGATTGAAGTTGCTCCCGCGCCGGAAGCAGAGCCCGAGATTGAAGTTGCTCCCGAGCCGGAACCAGAGCCCGAGATTGAAGTTGTTCCCGCGCCGGAACCAGAGCCCGAGATTGAAGTTGCTCCCGCGCCGGAAGCAGAGCCCGAGATTGAAGTTGCTCCCGAACCGGAACCAGAGCTAAAAATTGTTCATGAGGCTGAGCCTGTTTTGCCGGTTGAAGAAACCAAGGGTGAAGATCAGGAAGGCGAGGGGCTTGAGTCAACAGCCATGCCTGCCCATGTCTGTGATGGTTGTGGTGAGTCTTTTCATCCAGAATTTATGCAGGAGATTGATTCTAAATTTTATTGTGGAGTCTGTCAGCTTCGTTCTGCCGCCCTGGATGCCAAAGAAAAGGCACCAAGATTTGGTGGTGGGCAGTTACGGGGTACCCTTGCTGCACTTTTGCTTCTTGGGTTGCTTGTACTACTTGTGCTGGTGTTGAAGAAGCTTGGTATTATCTGATATTATAAGGAGTTTCATGCAGAGAAGTCTTTTGGGCAAATTTTATTATAGGTAAAGCGCCTCTAGGAGTCTGTCGGATTATCCGAATTTAAAAAAGATAACATATTGATATTGCAACATATAATACAAATTGCAAGTTGCGTAACATTTCTAGTATTTCTTTAAATATCAGTAAGTTACGAAAAGCAAATCACCATAATCCGACAGACTCCTAGCGGATCATAATAGTCGTTCCGAATAAAAAGACTGTAGTGTATTTTTTATAAAATACTCACATAGCTAACAATTGGAGAAAAATGTTGAAAATATTTCCTCAGACAGTGAAGGCCAAATTACTTATTCTTATTGGCTTTGCTTTTTTCCTTCTGGTGGGGGGGCTTGTCGTCAGTACTGCCATTGAGAAAAAAAAGACCTTTCTGCAGGGAGAACAACTCCGGCTTCAGGCTAAATATGAGCAGGTACAGAAGCTGTTTGAGGACAGCGCGGCAGAGGCACTGGCCATGGCCTTTGTGGTGGCGGAAACCCGGGAGGTACAACGTCTTTTTGCAGAACGGAACCGGAGCGAACTTACTCGTATTACCTTGCCGATGTTCAATAATCTGAAGGAGCAGCTGCAATTGGCCCAGTTTCAGTTTCTGACTCCTCCGGCCACTTCTTTTCTTCGTCTGCACAAATTGGAAAAATTTAATGATGATTTAACCTCAACACGGCAGACCGTGGTCCAGGCTAATCAACAGAAGCAGGCAGTGTCTGGTATTGAAATAGGTCTTGCCGGCCTTGGGCTTCGGGGAGTTGTGCCTGTTGTTTTTGAGGGTAAGCATATTGGCGTCGTTGAGTTTGGTAAGGATCTCAATGATGCTCTGGTAATGCCCTTGAAAGAAAAATTAGGTGTTGATGTCTCTGTTATTGCCCCGGAAGGGAGTGGCTTCAAGTACCTGGCCAAAACACATTCGATGTCCATTCCTGAAACCCGCTATCCGTTTCTACGCAAGGTCATGGAGCAAGGGGCCATTGTTATTGATCAGGTTCACAAGGGTGGCAAGGATCTTCTCACCGTGTATGGGCCTTTGAAAGATTATGGTGGTAATACCATTGGTGTCTTGGCTGTTCCCAGTGATATCAGTGCCACCGTTGCGGCTATTTCCGTTAATCTGTACAAGATGATTGCTGCCGGATTTGTTTTTCTCTTTCTGTTGCTGCTGATCTTGAATTTTATCATTAATCGTTTGATTAACAACCCATTGCGGATGGTCATCGGCAAGTTTGAGAAGGCTGGCCGTGGTGATCTGACCCAACATATAATCAGCAAGGGGCTGAAGGCGCTGAATTGTCCTGATGGATTGCAGGAGGCACATCTGGAATGCGGTTGTGACGATGCAAACTCAAACTGCTGGGAGACCTGTGGTTCTTTTGCGTCTGAGATTAAATGTCCGTGGCTTCTCACGAATAAGTTCAAGAACTGTCGGGAATGTCCTGATGGCTATCAGGCAGGAGTGCTTGATGAGTTTGCTGAACTGGGCACCTGCTTTAACGCCTTTCTGCGCAATGTAAGGAGGATAGTTATTGATCTTCAGGACAGTGTGCAGGCGATGGCTACTTCTTCGGGTGAGCTTTCTACTCTGGCCAGAGGCATGGAGGAAGGTGCAAACAATTCATCTGAGCGGACCAATAGTGTGGCTGCCGCTGCTGAGGAGATGAGTGCCAATATGAATTCTGTGGCGGCAGCCAGTGAGCAGGCTGCCACTAATGTAAATATGGTGGCTACTGCCACCGAGGAAATGAGTGCCACTATTTCCAGAATTGCCGACAATACTGAAAAAGCAAGTTCCATTACCCGTGCTGCGGTGGAGCAGGCTCGTGAGGCCTCTGAAAAGGTGAATGTACTTGGCAAGGCTGCAAGTGAAATCAGCAAGGTGACTGAGGTGATCAGTGAGATCTCAGAGCAGACCAATCTGCTGGCGCTGAACGCGACTATTGAGGCGGCCCGGGCCGGTGAGGCCGGCAAAGGTTTTGCCGTAGTCGCCAACGAGATCAAGGTTTTGGCCAAGCAGACGTCGGATGCCACTCAGCAGATCAAGCAGCAGATTGAAGGGATTCAGTCATCAACGGGTGAGACCATTGACGAGATTCGTGAAATTTCAGCGGTAATTGATCAGGTCAACGAGATTGTCACCATCATTGCCACGGCTATTGAAGAGCAGGCTGCGACCACTGGTGAGATTGGCAGCAATGTGGTGCAGGCGGCCCAGGGCATCAGCCAGGTTAATGAAAACGTGGCCCAAACTTCAGCAGTCTCAGGTGATATAGCCGGTGATATCAGCGGGGTCAGCGGAGTAATTCAGGAGATGAGCCGCAGTGCCAGTGAGGTCAATGGTCGTGCCGGTGATCTGGCCGCCCTTGCCGAAAAACTCCGGGAGCTGATCAGTAGATTCAAGGTATGATGTGAAGGAGCTCCGTAGGGTTATCGTCTGGGTGATACAATCGTTGAGTCTGGCCGTACGTCGAAGAGAGTTGTTTTCTGGTGGGGAGTGAAAACAGAGATTCTCAATTTTCGATACAAAAGCACCTTTTTTTTTGAGAGATTTTTTTTGTTATTTCACTTGTTGTAAACGATCCTCTTCAGCATCTAATCCCAGTGAGACCGTAGGTGGTGCTGTAACAATCTTCCGAACCCGCTTAGCGATATATTTACAGCCCGTTCGGGCCCATCCATGCAATGGCTGGGGTAGCATTGCTATCGATTTATTCATGGATGAAACGGTTTTTTTTACCTGCCAAGTGAGTTCCTAGATATGTTGAGTATAATTTTCTATGATGCAATTGATGAGCTAATAGGTCAATTGTGCGGGCATTCCTGCTACAATTGATTGCAACGGATGAAGAGTCAGCCAAAAGGAGACGCTACTATGATCCACGATACGTTATCTGGGAGGTACATGGCCTTCATTCTGCTGGTTATTCTGGCAGTTCCTCACTCGGCCAACGCAGCAGTCCATTGTGTAACCAAGCAGGGTGGTGGTTGTGATACATCGATCTGCGTCGATTGCTCGCTCAAAATCCAGGATGGTATTGATAAGGCATTAAATGGCGATGAGGTGCGTGTTGCTGCGGGTACCTATAGCGATCGCACCACGGTCTCAATCAATGTTAATGGGACAAACTATCCTGTTACGCAGGTTGCAGTAATCAAGGACAAGAGTCTGACGCTGCGTGGGGGCTATACCACAAGTAATTGGTCAGTATCTGATCCACTGGCGAATGCCACCATTATTGATGTGAAGGGCTACTTAATCGGTGCTGGTCGCGGGATTACGGTACGAGGCAATGGGACCGAGAATGTGGCAATCGATGGTTTCACCGTTCAGAACGGAAATTATACAAACCTGGGGTGTGCTGGTAATTTTGGTGGAGGAATGGACTGTGGTGGTGGTGTATATGTCTTTAATTCACAGATTAAACTGAGCAACAGCATCATTCGCAACAACATAGGTTCCACTCTTAACATGTGTACAGGTGGAGGTGTTTTTCTTTATCAGACTCGGGTTGGCAGCGAACTGAACCACGTGACGGTGCAGGGAAATGAGTGCCCAACCACAGCAGGTTACGGTATTGGAGGTGGCATTGCAGTAGATTCTTC
>Ga0180012_1000422_pt1 | contig 14492 bp, 15 predicted proteins | sample KR11_S2_MetaG_FD_122243 | JGI IMG/M metagenome (GOLD analysis project Ga0180012, IMG submission 122243) | Groundwater microbial communities from the Olkiluoto Island deep subsurface site, Finland - KR11_S2_MetaG | ecosystem: Environmental > Aquatic > Deep subsurface > Groundwater | place...
CGGATCCGTCGAAATGGCGCGACCAGGATACGCTTGAGGTCCGCCCGATCTTCTTCCTCCGCACGCTGCGGGACGGAGCCGTGATGGCCCTGGCCTATCCCCTGTTCGAGTCTCTGGAATACGTCCAGGACGTCGGCTGGGTTCGTGTCATCCTGGCGCTTCCGTAACAGTTGTAGAACTGATTGAGATAGACGCAGAGCGCTTCCCCTCCCGTCGAGCGGAATGACGGTCGGCGCGGCGGGGGCGATCCTGAGGGCACCCGGACTGGCTGCTCAGGGGACCTTCAGAACCATTGAACTCCGGTAGACCGCTTCCGAATCCAAAGAGCACTATGACCGCGCCCCTTAAGACCGGCCTGAGAGCGGTGCCCAGAAGCGTCTGGGCGATCGGCTTCGTTTCCATGTTCATGGATGTCTCGTCGGAGATGATTCACAGTCTGCTACCCGTCTTTCTGGTGACGGGCCTGGGTGCGAGCGTCGCGCTGGTGGGACTGCTCGAAGGCATCGCCGAAGCTACCGCGTCGATCACCAGGGTCTTCTCGGGCTGGCTCAGCGACCGCCTCGGCCACCGCAAGTGGCTGGCCGTGGCGGGCTATGGCCTGGGCGCCTTGACCAAGCCGATCTTTCCGCTCGCCGTGACGCCCTTCGAAGTGTTCGGCGCGCGGTTCGCCGATCGGATCGGCAAGGGGATCCGCGGCGCGCCGCGCGACGCCCTGGTCGCCGACATCGCATCGCCCGAGATCCGCGGCGCGGCCTTCGGTCTACGTCAATCGCTCGACACGATCGGCGCTTTCGCGGGACCACTGGTCGCGATGGCTCTCATGGTCGTTCTCGCGGGCGATATCCGCGCGGTGTTCGCCTGGGCCGTGGTTCCAGCCGCGCTTGCGGTCTCGGTGCTCATCTTCGCGGTCAAGGAGCCCCGTCCAGTCGATGGCGTGCGTCATCCGCGACCGCCGATCCGGTGGATCGATGTGCTGGCGATGGGCGGCGCGTTCTGGTCTGTCGTCGCCCTGGGCGTGGTGTTCACAATGGCGCGGTTCAGCGAGGCCTTCCTGGTGTTGAGGGCGCAGGATGTCGGCCTCGCCATCGCTCTTGTACCCGTGGTGATGGTGGTGATGAATGTGATCTATTCGGTCGTGGCCGCGCCCGCCGGGAGCCTGTCGGACCGGATGGGTCGACGTTGGCTGCTCATCCTGGGCCTCGTGATTCTGATCGCCGCCGACCTGGTCCTAGCTCTTGTGGCGACTGTTCCGGGCGTTCTGATCGGGGTCGCCCTGTGGGGCCTGCACATGGGTCTGACCCAGGGATTGTTGGCGGCTCTGATCGTGGATACGGCCCCGTCGCACATGCGTGGAACGGCCTTTGGTCTGTTTAATCTCGCCAGCGGCGTGACCTTGCTGGCGGCCAGCGTCGTCGCCGGCTTGCTGTGGTCCCGGATGGGACCGGAGGCGACCTTCCTCGCCGGCGCCGTGTTCGCCCTGCTGGCGACGGCGGGGCTTGTGCTCATGGCATCGCGTCATCCAGGCGGCGGGCGGAATATCCCCTGAGCGGCGCTCGCCGTTAGTCGCCCGCCTTCGGCTTTACCGGGATCTTCAGGAAGCTGACGCCGCTGGCTTTGACGGGAGGAATTTGCAGGCGCGGATGTTGACCTGGATCGACGGTATAAGCATCGCCCGGAGCTGAAAGGGTCGCGTCCCATTCCGTCCGCATCCTGACGAACGGGTCCTCGTTGACGCCGTCGTGCACATGGACGCTCGTGTCCCGCCGATCCTGAACCGTCGCCTCCCAGAAATACACAGCCCCGTCGGGCGCCTTGTAGTCGTGGCAAATGAACAGTCACGTCAGGCGGCGGTCGGCGCCCTATTGAACGGTGTTGCGACCCTGCACCCTTGCCGGCGCGTTCTGGACTAACCGCGCCGAGCAACAGCGCTCGAGGCGTCGGCTCCGCCCCGCAGCAACGAGAACGCCTCGCTGATCGCCGCGCTCAGGCGATCGACCGTGATCGGCTTTCCGACGTGGCCATCAGCGCCCGCCGCCAGCGCGGCGGCGACATGTTCCGGCAGGGTGTTCGCGGTGAGCATGAGCAGGGGGACCGGTGGCCGTTGATGGTTTCGCTCCCAGGTCCTGATCTCCCGGACCGCGGACAATCCGTCGAGGATCGGCATCTGCATATCCATCAGCACCAGATCGAAATCTTCGCTCCGAAACGCCTCGACGGCCTCAAGGCCGTTTTCCACACATCGGGTATCTGCGCCGAAACCCTTGAGCATGAGGTCGACGACGATCCGGTTTGTAGGATGATCGTCCGCCACAAGCACCCGGAACGCTTCCCCAGGCATGGTGAGAAGCGGCTCGTCGGCCGGCAGGGGAACGGCGTCGGATAGATCCAACGGAAGAGTCGCCCAGAAGGTGGAGCCTTGGCCAGGCGTACTCCTACAGTCCAATTCTCCGCCCATCAGGACCACGAGCTGCTGGCAGATCGACAGCCCCAGGCCCGAGCCTCCGTATTGACGCGTGATCGCCCCGTCCGCCTGTTCAAAGCGGCGAAACAGGCGGTCCTTCTGCGACGGGTCGAAGCCGACGCCGGTGTCCTGAACTTCCACGCGCAGTCCAAGATCAACCCCCGCGATAACGCGGACATCAACCGAACCCGTACCAGTGAATTTGACCGCGTTGGAGACCAGATTGGCCAGGACCTGCTTGGTCCGGATCGGATCGCCCCGGACCATGCGGTCCATCTCGGGATCGACCGAGAGCGTCAGACCCAGGCCCTTCTCGTCGGCCATCAATCGTGCGAGACCCACCACACCCCGGACCAGATCGCCGAGGTGGAAGGTCACCTGCTCCAGGACCACGGCGCCGGACTCGATCTTGGCGAGGTCGAGAATGTCGGAGAGCAGTCGTTCCAGCGTTTCCCCTGACGAGCGGATGAGCTCCGCCAGACTCCGGTCTTCGGGCCGCAAGTCCCGTCTGCACAGCAGGTCGGCCACGGCGATGACGCCGTTCAGGGGCGTGCGAATCTCGTGGCTCATGTTGGCGAGAAATTCGCTCTTGGCCTCACTCGCCGCTTCAGCCGCGCTTTTGGCAAGGGCCAGGGCCTCGGCGGACTGGCGTGAAGCTTCCTCGCGCGCCCGCAGTTCCGTGATGTCGATCGCGACGCTGACAAGTCCCCCGTCGGACAAGCGCCGGTCCTCGAAGCGATACCAACGACCACAGGAGAGTTGCTGCTCGCGTGGCTCCGCCGCCTCGCGCCGGGCCGCCAGCCGATCCGCGATCCAGGCCTCTTCACGGCCCTCCGCCTCCGGATGTCGGCCGTCCGCCAGGTCCGCGCGCAAAAGGTCGGTGAAACTCGTGCCCTGACGCAGATTGGTGTGGCCGTCATCCGCGCCGCCCGCGACGACATAGGGCTGGTTCCAGATCACAAGGCGGTCGTCTGCGTCGTAGAATGCGAGACCCGCCGGCAGCACCTCCAGAGCCCCTCGCAGATATGCAAGATAGGAGGCCTCGGCTGCGGCGGCCTCCCGCGCCCGCGCAAACGCGTTTTTCAGCCTCTGTTCGCGATGATGCTCTTTGGAGACGTCTCGCGAAGTCGCCAGAAGCCGGACCACGGCTCCGGCCTCGTCGCGCACTGGCGAGACGACCGTTAGCCACCAGCGTGGGCGGCCTTTCGCGGTCGGACAAAAGGCGCTGAACCGTCCGACGCGACCGTGGCGGGCCTCCTCCAGCGCCTCCAGGAGCAACGGCCGGCTCTCGACCGGCCAGAGATCGGACCAGAGACGCCCCTTGTTGCGATCAAAGGCAGCAATCTCCAGAAGCTCAAGGCCTCTGGCGTTCATATACTCTACCGTACCGTCCAGAGCCAGAATCCGCATGACATCCTGGCTGGCCTCAGCAACCGCCGCGAAATAGCCCTCACCAAGACCTGGCAACACCTGCGATACTCCTCGCCCACACGCCGATGCTAGACGGGAAACGCAAAGAAGGCCTGAATGCGGTGTCCCAAACGCGAGACCTCTGTCTGGCGCCGTCAAGCCGTCCTCACGAAGGAGGGTTGCGAGCGGGGCCGCCACCTGCCGTTTGATCCCGCCGGTCGCTGCACGCTTCCAAGGCAAAGCTTGGCGTTGCTGTGCGGCGCCTGGCACAGGCCCCTTGAAGGAGTTCCTCATTCGCCTTCAGGTAAAGTGAGGCTTCCAGGTTGGTTGTTCGACTTTTCAAAGGCTCCGGCCGCGAAGCGGGCGCTGACGAACCCGGTCTGCAGGCTCGCCTATGCGGCTGGGTGCCGCCCTGTTTGTCCGCAGCCTGCGGGGAGGATCGGCTAACCCATCAGCCGGCGATGGGCCAGGGACGTCAGTTCGGCCAAACCTGGCGCATCTGACTGCCGCCGTCCGGCGACATCACGCCGCTCGGACGCCCCTTGGCCCTCGCCCCCTTGGCCATCCGGATCGCCGCTTCTTCGGCGTCGATCTTGTAGTCAAACCTGCCCCGCACGATCCCGTCCGACATCACCGTCCAGCGGTCGCCGTTTCTCAACACAAACAGTTCGACAGCGTCACTGACCATCGCATCCTCCGTGTGTTCCGCTAGTGCGGTCGCCGCAGCCCATCCACGTATAGGCCATCGCTTCGCTCAATCCATCCTGCAGGCCCGCGGCCCGGTCGTTGCTCATCACAAAAGCCAACGGCCGCGCCGCCGGCCAGGCGCCGCCGAAGGGCGATCTGTTCGCCGCAGGTCAGTCCGCGCTCCCATTCGAAAACCGGCAGCGCGGGAAGACCGTCAGCGTGTCCGGCGCTGGCGGCCGACATCGCCAGGGAATGGGCCGCGGTTTGCAAAAGCTCCGAAAGCTGGACGCCCTCGCGCGCGAGGCCGAGGCTCACTCTGATGGCCCGGTGAGTGGCGTCTTCGAAGGCCCGAGGCGTTTTCCCGCGCCAGAAGAAGGCCGACGGGGGATCGCAACGGAAACCGCAAACATCGGACGCGAAGCTGGGCGAGGAGGTCGCGCTGCTCCCCCGCCGACTCGCTGAACGCGGCTTCAATATCATGGACGCGCTCTTCGCGAACAAACTGCGGACGCCTGACCTCCCCCGCCAACCGCCCGGCGCCTGGACGGCCGGGTGCAGCCATCGGCCCGTCAATTGTGCGGCTCGGCAGCGTTCAACAGGGAAGAGATCGCCACCACAATCTGCGTCGGCACGAAGGGTTTGGTGATCATCACGCTGTTGGGGACGCCGCTTGACGTCCATTCGTGCCCATCCTTGCCGCTGACATAGATGACCGGCAAGCCGGAAATCAGCTCGCGGGCATGGCGCGCGACCGCCCAGCCATCGGCGCCCGCGCCCAGATTGACGTCTGTGATCAGGCCCTGGATTTGGTACCGGCCTGAATCGAGGATCTCCAAGGCCTCTTCGGCGTCAGCCGCGAGAACCAGGCCGAAGCCGGCGTCTCGAAGCTCACACTCGACAAGCTGCTGAATGAGCACCTCGTCCTCAACATAGAGAAGCGCTCCGGCGCGCGGATCGGCGGACATCACGGCCGGCTCCCGGATCGATCTTTCGCGACCGCGTCATATCGAGGGCGATCCGCGAAAGTCCGCCTGGGCGTCGGGCGGCATGGGGCGATCCGTTCTGTTATCATGGTCAACGTTCCCCCAGCGCCGCGCTCGCCGAGGCGCGAGGCGAACCGTGAATGACGGTGCCGCCTCCCTGTTCCGGCTCTCTCCCGGAAACGTACGCTTTCGGACATAATCGTGTCGTCGGCGACACACGCCCATGACGGGAGGCGCTCTCTCGCTGACTGCGAGATCCGCTTCGGACCGCTAGTAGCCGTCGTCCGAGATGCCGCGCCGTGATTGACGCAACGCCGCGGCGGCGCGCCGCAATTCCTCGATCTGCCGCTCCACCGGATCATCGAGCGTGGCGATCAGTCGGACGCCGACTTCATCCCCGCGCTGCCAAACGATATCGGCGAGGTGCAAAGCGCCGGAAGGCTGGACTTGCAAGCGCAGGCGGCCGGTCAAGGCGACCCTCACCATCAAGCGGAGCCGCGCGCCGTCCTCGTGCAGGTCGCGGATGATCGCGTTCGCAACCTCGTTCCAGGGACCATGGATGATCTGGCATCGCAGCACACACCGGTCCCGCTGAACCGTGCGGCGGTCGGCGCCGGGCTCCGCAGAAGGCGATCTCGTCCTCATGACACTTATGTTTGACCAGTCGAGCTTTCAAAACCATTGACCAGACCGGTTGCTCGTCCGGACAGCTGGATCCTGCCTTGACCTCCACCAATGGCAGCGGGCGTTCCAAAGGCGTTTCTGTTGGATGAAAAAGCCGGTTGGCTCATGGGCAACCTCAGTTGAGGTCGCCTCCCCGCTCTTCACACTTCCGGTTCCGCCACCGCTGCTCCGCGCCAACAGCATGCGAAATCAGGCGGTCCTGCGAAGGGGCAAGCTCCCATAGAGTGCTCGGCTCAGTCCGAGATGAAGGGAGACGACGATGTTCTACGCTGCGTTGGATGTGTCGCTGCGCTCAGTGGCGGTCTGCATCATTGATGACGACGGGAAGGGTCGCCTCGAGCGATCAGTGCCGTCGGATGTGCCGGGCCTGGTCCGCTTCCTGAACGAGTTTGGTGAGCCGATCCATCAGGTCGGCCGGGAGGCCGGCCCGCTTACCCAGCACCTGACCTATGGCCTTCGTGAAGCTGGCTTCGACGTGGTGTGCATGGAGGCGCGGCAGGTCGCGGCGGCGCTGTCGGCCATGCGCAACAAGACGGACAAGCACGACGCCGGTGACATCGCCCAGATCCTCCGCTCCGGGTGGTACAGCCGCGTTCATGTGAAGAGCGTCGAGAGCCACCACCTGCGCGCGCTGCTGACCAGTCGCAACGTGATGCAGCGTAGTTGCATCGATCTGGAGAACGAGATCCGGGGCCTGCTGAAGATGTTCGGCGTGAAGCTGCCCATGCGCCTGTCGCGCGCCGCCCTCTACGCCGCCGCCAAACGCCATGCTCATGCGCTCGATCGCGTGGTCGAGCCTGAAGGCGCGGGGCATGCGGCTGATGAAAACCAGGGGGCGTCCGCGCGCCATCGTCGCCGTCGCCCGAAAACTTGCTGTCGTCCTGCACCGCATGTGGGCCGACGACAGCGAGTTCCGGCACAGATCGGAGGCGGCGGCATGACCTGACCCACCGCACCACAATCCGATCCTGGCCGGATCGTCCCACGCGGACGACGGAATGGATGAAGCCGAAAATGTCTGCTGCGCTCCGAGCGCGACCAACAGCGAGGCTCTCCAGACCCTGATCCCAGGCATGCGTGCAGCGGCTCCGCTCGCAAGGAGCCATCCAGACTGCGAAGAGAAGCGTGACCCGCGTGATCAATCAGGCCGACAAGGATCACAAACCAGCTTGACCCCCGTGCCCGATTAGAGAAGCGGAGGTCTGTCACCCGTCGGAAAGCAGACGTTCGACTCTCTCTCTCTCTCTCTCTCTCTCTCTCTTTTGGCGCTTCGAAGCACATTCTCGACCGCTACTTAACCGAACCGTCGGCTAGCTGAGCGAGCAGCCCGCCTCGCGGCGCATTCGCCGTCACAGTCGACCGATTACATCCCTGAGTAGACCGGGGCGTGATCCACGGCGCCCTCCGCCACCAGTTCGTCGCGCATCAGAACGTTGCGGCGGTCGAGGTAGAGCGCACGAAATTGCTCGCGCGGCTCATGGGCGAGCGCCGTGCGGACATGGGCCAGCAGCGCCGTCCAGGACGTGATCACCGGACGGCGGCAGGCGTCTTCGCGGGCGAGGCGGATCGCGAGCTCGCGCAGCAGCTTGAGGTCGGCCGGGACGGCGGGCCCGGCGCTGACAGCGCGCGCCAGTTCGCCGGGCGTGGCGCCGGCCACGGCCCCGAGGCTTCCGAACCGATCGAGCAGGGCCGCGACGAGCCGCTCCGGATCCGCGCCCGGGTCCGCCCGCCTCAACAGCAGGGCCAGCAGGGTCCGATTATCCAGCGTCGCATGGACGAGGGTCGGCGACGGGGGGGCGCGGCGATGCGGTTCGGGGGCCGGCGCCCGGTTCGGGGTCGATGTCATGGCGGTCTCCTTCGCTCCACCACGGAGCGCCCGCCGTCCGGCCTTCCTTTCTCCCTTCGGCCGGGCTTGTCCCCTCGTCGGCGGCGCGCCACCCTGCGCCAATGAAAGGCCTTCTGATCTGCGCCGGAATTCTCCTCGTTCCCGCCGCCGCCCGAGCCGACCCTTGCGAAGGTCGGCTGCCCGGGCGCGCGGGCGAGACCTTCGCGGGCATCGTCCGCTACGTCGGCGACGGCGACAGTCTGTGCGTGGGAAACACCGCCAATCCCGCAGCCTGGATCGAGGTGCGGCTTTCGGACTTCGACGCCGCTGAACTGCATAGCCCCACCGGCCGCGCCGACCGGGAACGGCTGGTCCGCGTCGCCGCGGGCGTCGCCTGGACTGCGTGGCGGTCCGGGGCCGGAACGGCCGTGTCGTGGTCTACGACCGGGTCATCGCCTCCTGCCGGCTGAACGGACGCCGGGTGGGCGACCTCCTCCGCGCCGCCGGCGGCCGCGAAGGCGGACGCCAGGGGCGCTCCGTCGTTCCGCTCGAGCGCCGACCGTTCGGGGGAAAAGCCCGGCCTGCGCCTGGGTCAAGGTATGCGCAGAACTGAGTCCTGCAGGTTCAAGCGGACCTGTCCGCCGCCGGGCGCAGGACAGCAAGTGGGAGGACGTCCGCCAAGGCTGGCCGACCCTCGCCCGCAAATGGACCGCGCGGTTGCGGGACGCCGGGGACCGCGAGCGACGCCGGGCCGCTGCTGCGGCATTTTCCGGACTCCTCAACCTTTCACCAGCGCCCGCCCGCGCGGATCAGCAGCCGTGCTGGCGAGCGCGAGCTACATTGCCCCAGAGCGGGCGATGATGGCGACGCATCTAGGACGATGCTGGCGCCCTGCGTGAAACGCGCTCAGATATCTGGACGGATGGAGTGACGAGTCGGTGGTGCGAGTCCTGGAAAAGGTGGAAGAGGCGGGCCGGCGGGTGTCCGTCGTCGAGCTCGTCCATGATGGCTCGCGGCGCTATTACGACGGGGGCGTGCTCTATACCGGCGTCGACGCGGCCGGAAACAACACGCTCGATTACGTCGATGCCATGGCCATGGCGCTTCCGCGCTCCGGAGAGGTTCTGGTCCTGGGGACGGCGGGCGGCGCTCTCGCCACGCTGTTGCATCGCTCGGGCGCCTGCGTCACGGCGGTGGATGTCTGGCCCCAGGCCTTCAGCCTCGCCCGGCGCTGGTTTCACTTGCCGCCGGCGGTGACCTGCATCGAGGCCGACGCGGCAGCCTTTCTGCGCGTCACGCCGACCCTGTGGCCGGCGGTGGCGGTCGATGTCTTCGACGGCCTGACCATTCCACCCTCGATGCTCGATCCCGAAGCCGGCGCCTCGCTCGCACGGATCCTCTCTCCGGGCGGGGTCATCGTCTGGAACGTAGCCGCCGGCTTGAATGGCCTGGATACGCGGCGGGTCCTGCGGATGCTTCGGCAAGCCGGCCTGGCGGCCCGCGCGAAGTCGGTTCGCGGCGACCACCGCCTGGCCAACACCCTGGTCATCGCCCAAAAGCCGGATTGGCGCCGGGCGGCCTGAAACCGGGGTTCGGCGCTGTCCAGCGCGCATCTGGCGGAACCTGGCATCAGGATGACGGACAGATCATGCAGATCACGAGCACCGCCTCGCGCACAGGTCGCTTTACGGCGATGCTGAGCCGCGTCAGCGACGACGACAATCTGCTCATGGGGACCGTGGCCGCCCCCGCAGCGGGATCGCGGCGCAACGTTCGGCCTTGAGGCCGCCAGACGGATTGGACCTGCCGGTCGCGCCGACCGCGATGCGCGCCGCGGCCGCGCCGTGCGCTGCCTCGCCTGCCCGTGGGGTTCCGTCGTTCGGCCGCCCGCGCCCAGACGGAGTTCGGTCCATTTGCGCCTGGCGGATCGTCACCAGCGCCGCTCCGAAGCAGGAATGCGCCATGTTTCAGAACGCTTCCCATCCGCAAGGCAGAATATGTTAGTGACTACTCACTTTCTTTACAGTACGGTTCCGCCATGGCACGCCAGAACCTCCCCGCCGCTGAACGCCGCGACATGACGGTCGAGACGGTGGTTGAGCTCGCAGCCACCAACAATCCGGCGGAAATCACGACCGGCCAAATCGCCCAACACATGGGCCTGTCCCAAGGCGCGCTCTTCCGACACTTTCCCACCAAGGAGGCCGTCTGGGGCGCGGTCATGGTCTGGACCGCCGACCAGCTCAACCAACGCCTGGACAAGGCCCTCGCAAGGCAGGCGTCGCCCTTGTCCGCTCTCGAGGCGATGTTCATGGCCCATGTCGGGTTCGTCGCCGCGCGACCGGGCGGGCCCAGGATCATGTTCGGCGAGTTGCAGCGCACGGGCGACACGGCCGCCAAACGCGGCGCGAGGGCCTTGATGGACGGCTATCGGACCCGCGTCATGGGGCTCGTCGAGCGCGGCAAGACCGATGGCTCGCTGCCCGCTGATCTGGATGGCGAGGCCGCCGCGATCCTGTTCGTCGGTACGATCCAGGGCCTGGTGATGCAGGCCATGATCGCGGGCGATTTCGGGGCCATGCGGACCATGGCCGGCCGAGTCTTCGGCATCTACCTCAAGGGCATCGGGGCGCGGACATGAAATTTCCCCTGCCGGGGCAATCATCGGACGTGGATGTTGATCGCCGTCCTGGCGTCGCTGGGCGTGGCGTTCGCCTATGTGGCCTTGCGCTCCGGCCCGCTCGCGCCCGTGTCGGTCACCCTGGCGACGGTCGAGGAAAGGGCGATCGCGCCCTCCCTGTTCGGGATCGGCGCGGTGGAGGCGCGCTATACGCACCGCGTCGGTCCCACCACCGCAGGGCGGGTCCGGACCTTGCTGGTGGATGTCGGGGACCATGTCGTTGCGGGCCAGCCGCTCGCCGAGATCGAACCGATCGATCTTGACGAGCGCATCACCGCGCAACAGGGCGCCGAAGGCCGGGCGGCGGCGCTGGAACGCACCGCTCGGGCGCAACTCGCCGACGCCGATGCGCGGCTGCGGCTGGCTCGAACCCAGGCGGGGCGAGCCGAACGGCTGTTCGAGGGCGGCTGGGTCTCCGAGGCGGCGGTCGAGACGCGGCGCCAGGAACTGCAGGTGGCGGACGCCGGGTCTGCGGCGGCGCTGGCCAATCTCGCCGCCGCCTCGCAGGACCGCGGGCGCGCCGGCGCGGAAGGCGCGGCCCTCGTTCGCCAGAGGGCCAATCTGCGCCTGGTCGCGCCGGCCGATGGACTGGTCGTCCGTCGTGTGGCGGAGCCGGGGACCACGGTTGTGGCCGGGCAGGCCGTCGTTGAAATCATCGACCCCGCCAACCTCTGGATCAACACCCGCTTCGACCAGACCCAATCGACCGGTCTCGCGCCCGGTTTGCGGGCCCAGGTGGTGCTCCGGTCGCGGAGCGGAACGCCGTTCGAAGGTCGGGTCATCCGCACCGAGCCCATGGCCGACGCCGTCACCGAGGAATTGCTGGCCAAGATCGGCTTTGACGCCGGCGACCTGCCTCCCGTTGGAGAACTTGCAGAGGTGACGGTGACCCTGCCGCCCGTCAGGAGGACGCCGACCGTCCCCAACGCCGCCATTCATCGCATCGAGGGCCAGACCGGCGTCTGGGTCGTCGCCGACGGCAGGTTGAGGTTTCGGCCCGTCACGACCGGCGCCGCCGATGTCCAGGGGATGGTCCAGGTGTTGAGCGGCCTGGAACAGGGAGAGCGGGTGGTGGCCCACAGCCAGCGCGGCCTGACCGCCCGCACCCGGATCCGGATCGTCGATACGCTCTCCGGCGGCCGGCGATGATCAGCCTGGCGGGGCGTGACATCCTTCACGACTGGGGGAAATTCGTCTTCACCGGCATCGGCCTGGGGCTGCTCATCGGCGTCACCCTGACCATGGCCGGCGTCTATCGCGGCATGGTGGATGACGCACAGACGATGCTGGACAACAGCGGCGCGGACCTGTGGGTGGTGCAGAAGGACACGCTCGGCCCCTACGCCGAACCCTCCAGCATTCCTGACGATGTCGACCGGTCGATCCGCACCATGCGCGGAGTCGAGCGCGCGGCCAACGTCACCTATCTGACCATGCAGATTGATCACGCCGGAAGCGATGTCCGGGTCATGGTGGTCGGCGTCGATACCGCGTCGCCGGGCGAACCCGGCCAGCCCCCGCATCTCGTCGCCGGGCGTCAGATCGTGCGCGCCCACTATGAGGCGGTCGCCGATGTGAAGACCGGCTTTGGCCTGGGCGACGTCGTTCAGGTGCGGCGCAATCGCTATACGATTGTGGGGCTGACCAGTCGCATGGTGTCGTCGGGCGGCGATCCCATGCTGTTCATCCCGCTGAAGGACGCCCAGCAGGCCCAGTTCCAGAAGGACAGCGACGCGATCGTCCGCCAGCGCGCGCGCACGGCCCAGAGCCCCGCACTCAACCCGCCGGGCAATCCCGGCGTGGTCGAGGCCGTGACCGCGTCACAGGCCACCAATCCCTATGTGAACGCGGTTCTGGTGCAGGTCGAGCCGGGCCACAGCCCTGATCAGGCGGCCGCCGCCATCCGGCGCTGGCAAAGGCTGACCGTCTATACCCGGGCCGAGATGGAACGGATCCTCGTCGACAAGCTCATCGCCACCTCGGCCCGCCAGATCGGCATGTTCCTGGTCATCCTCGCCATCGTCAGCGCGGCGATCGTCGCCTTCATCATCTACACCCTGACCATGGGCAAGATCCGGGAGATCGCGGTGCTTAAGCTGATCGGCACGCGCAACCGGACCATCTCATTCATGATCCTGCAGCAGGCGCTCGGACTCGGACTGATCGGCTTCGTCGTCGGCAAGATCGCCGCGACGGTCTGGGCGCCGATCTTCCCCAAATATGTGCTGTTGCTGTCGAGCGACTCGGTGCGGGGCCTCGTGGCGGTGATGGTGATCTGTGCGGTCGCCAGCCTGCTCGCCATCCGCGCCGCGCTCCGGGTCGATCCCGCGGAGGCGATCGGTGGCTGACGGCATCCGCATCGAAAATCTCGTCAAGACCTATGGGGAAGGCGAGACCGCGGTCCATGCGCTCCGGGGCGTGGACATGTACGTGGCCCCCGGAGAGGTCGTCGGCCTGATCGGCCCTTCGGGATCAGGCAAGAGCACCCTGCTCAAATGCCTGGGCGCGGTGATCGAGCCGACCTCCGGCCGGATGACGATCGGCGAGGAGAGAATCTACGACGACGGCTGGAAAATTCCGGACCTGCGCGCCCTGCGGCGGGACCGGATCGGCTTCGTTTTCCAGGCCCCCTATCTGATCCCCTTCCTTGACGTCACCGACAATGTCGCCCTGCTGCCGATGCTGGCCGGCGTCGCCAACGCCGAGGCCCGCGCCCGCGCGAGGCAGCTGCTCATGGCCCTCGATGTCGTCCATCGCGCCAAGGCCATGCCATCGCAACTTTCGGGCGGAGAACAACAACGCGTCGCCATCGCCCGCGCGCTGGTGAGCGAGCCGCCGGTCGTTCTCGCCGACGAGCCGACCGCCCCGCTCGACGGCGAGCGCGCGCTGGCGGTGATCAGGATCCTGAACGATATGGCGGCCCGCTTCCGGACCGCGATCATCATCGTCACCCATGACGAGAAGATCATCCCGACGTTCAAACGCCTCTACCACATCCGGGACGGGCGGACGCATGAGGAGATTCGCGGCGACGGACCCGCAGCCGGAGCGTGACCGAACGCCTTCAATGGGAAAACAGTCGTTGAGGTTCGGACGCTGGTCACGCGCCCGGCGGATCGGTCCCATTCCCCGCGCTTTCAAACGCACTCAGGGCTCGTCGCCAGGATCCGCCCTGGCTTGCCGAACTCATCCGGAGCGCCACGCCGGCCGGACCTCGGCTCGAGCCGCGCTTCTGATCGTCGTCCGGTCTGGCCGGGAGGCGGATCTCATGCCTCCATCGACGGTCAGGGCGGACCGAAACATCGACCGGTCAGGCACGGACGGGAACGGGGGGAGCCGGGACGACGCCGTCGCCCGTTCGGAATTCCGGGCAGGCCGGCGTCCGGAGCGGCCGCCTCTCCCGCCCCTGCCCCCCAAATCAGGAGCGCGGGCGGAGCATCATCCTGCGGAACGGGGCAGTGGACGTTGTTCGGGCGCAAGACAGCGGGGCGCTGTTTGCCGTACCGTGCACCGGATGAACCACAGTCCGCATTTCCGGCAGCTTCTGGCCGCCGCCGCCGCCCAGCCCGAACCGCAGCGACTGCTGTTCGTCTTCGCCGTCGCTGAACTGCCCGACAGCGCCACGCCCGAACAGCGGGAGCGATTCCAGTCAGGCCGCGGGGGCGCGCTCGCGCCGCTGATGTGCGTCGACAAGGCCCCGGGGGACGTCACTGACTTCGCGGGCCTGGTCTCCGAAGCCGGGCGGGCGGGTCCGCCCTGGAG
>Ga0180012_1000424_pt1 | contig 14412 bp, 17 predicted proteins | sample KR11_S2_MetaG_FD_122243 | JGI IMG/M metagenome (GOLD analysis project Ga0180012, IMG submission 122243) | Groundwater microbial communities from the Olkiluoto Island deep subsurface site, Finland - KR11_S2_MetaG | ecosystem: Environmental > Aquatic > Deep subsurface > Groundwater | place...
AAGTGTGAAATCTTGTCCGAGAGCCGGATGCGGGAGATCCGCCTGTCCGGTTCGATGAGGGGGATGTGGAAACGGGGCGATTGTTGATTACATTACTACCGCGCCACATCTCTACTCTACCCTGCCGCGTTCTATAAGCCACGTTCAGTGGCCGTCGCTGGTTACCCTTAGCATTAGCGGCTTCGCACCACCTTGACAAAACGTACGTATTGCCGTACGGTATACACCAATCAAGGAGAACATCATGCATACACTCACGGCAAGCCAAGCACGCTCAAACCTCTACCGCATCATTGACGAAGCGGCCACAAACCATGAACCGGTAGTCATCACCGGCAAACGAAATAATGCCGTGCTCATCTCGGCTGAAGATTGGGCGTCAATTCAAGAAACCATGTACTTGCTGTCCGTTCCGGGTATGCGCGAGTCCATTATGGAAGGGTTGCAGACTCCAGTTGACGAATGTGCCAAGGAACTGGACTGGTGACTTGGGAATTGGTGTATACAAAACACGCCCAGAAAGATGCTCAGAAATTATCTTCAGCAGGTCTGAAAGAAAAGACACAGGCACTTTTGATGGTTCTGCGTGAAAATCCATTTCAAAATCCACCACCTTATGAAAAATTGGTTGGTGATTTGTCCGGCGCTTATTCACGGCGGATCAACATTCAGCACAGGTTGGTTTATCAGGTTTTAGAAGATCATAATGTTGTTAAAGTGCTGAGAATGTGGTCCCATTACGAATAGCACCGCTAACCGTTTGACATGGCCATGACAAAAAAAAGACCCCCGGCCTGCATGTGCAGGAAAACGAACCCAGAACCCTTTCTCCTCAAGAGTCCTTGAAGCCATGAGTGCCACCACCATCCTTTATGTCATTATCGCCATCGTTATGGCGGATTATCTCCTGGAAAGGGGGCTCAGCTTTCTCAACTGCCGGAGTATCAGCACGCACCTGCCTGAAGAGGTGAAGGGGATTTACAGTGAGGAGAAGTATCAACAGTCCCATGAGTACAAGAGGGCAAACTGCCGGTTTGAGCTGGTCACCGCCAGCCTGAAGCTTGTGCTCCTCTTAGGCCTGCTCATGGGTGGCGGCTTTGCCTTTATCGACAAGCTTGCCCGGGGCATGGTGCAGGCGGAATTGCTGGTCTCCCTGCTCTTCTTTGCCTTCAACAAGACCACCCTTGCCACCTTTATCACCGACAAGATCAAGGGCTGGCTCCTCATTGTCCTCCTGGGCGGCCCCCTGCTGGCGACGGTGATCTGGTTTTACCAGGTCACCCAGGACAATTTCTGGATCTCGGCCTGGCTGTTGATGAGTGGTTTCATGATCTTTATGACCATGTTCTACTCCACCCTGATCGTCCCCCTCTTTAATAAGCAGACCCTTTTGGAGCAGGGTGAGCTGCGGGATGCAATCGAGGCCTTCAGCACCAAAAGAGAAGAAATGGGTCAGGCTTCCAAGTTGTCAAGTTGAAGTGAGAAGAAAAGTGAGATTTATGCAAACGGCCAATTTCCCGATATAACATCTTGGAAGCTTGCAGCCATGTTTCTTTTTAAGCAGGTGACCCCATGTTCCAGCGGCTATTCTGACGTATTTACGATACATAGTAAAATGAGAATGTTATTCTACTCTCATTTGTCAGATGGGAGTGGAATAACATATAAATATTAAACGCTTGACAATAGGAACTAATTTCTTCACGATAGGATATAAACAGTCGAGAAATTTTCCTGTCCTCGAATGCCGAACATGTGAACTTTGAAGGCCCAAATAACTCATTCACAACAAAAAGAAAAAAAGGAGAAAACCATGAAAAAGAAAACCGTAGTGGTAGCGGCTATTATGCTCTTTCTGTGCGCTGGGACAGCAAGTCAGGCGGCAGCAGACCTTCGTGAACAGGCAGTGGCCAACTTCAAACCTATCCCTACCAGTCCGCCGGAACTAAAGGGAAATCCCGCCACCCCGGACAAGCTGGAACTCGGCAAGGTGCTCTATTTTGATCCCCGACTGTCAAAAAGCGCGCTGATCAGTTGTCACACCTGTCATAATGTGGGTTTGGGAGGAGGTGATTTCCAGGAGACCTCCACCGGTCACAATTGGCAGAAAGGCCCACGCAATGCACCGACTGTTCTCAATTCCGTCTTCAATATCGCCCAGTTCTGGGATGGCCGCGCCAAAGACCTGGCAGAACAAGCCAAAGGTCCCATTCAAGCAGGCGTCGAAATGGCCAACACCCCGGATGGGGTTCTTAAGACGCTGAACAGCATGCCCGAATATATAACGCTTTTCCAGAAGGCCTTCCCCGGCGAGAAAAATCCGGTTTCCTTCGACAACATGGCGAAGGCCATCGAGGTGTTTGAGGCAACATTACTCACACCTAATTCACCGTTCGATCGCTTTCTCAGGGGAGATAAAGATGCACTCTCCCCTGAAGCCACCCTGGGGCTACAGGCCTTCATGGAGAAGGGCTGCGTGGATTGCCATAGTGGTGTCAACATCGGTGGCACTGATTATTTTAACTTCGGCGTCCAGGCGGTACCACCTGCGGCAGTCATGGCCGGAGACAAAGGGCGTTTCGCGGTAACCAAGACCAAAAGCGACGAATATGTGTTCAAGTCCCCCTCCTTGCGTAATATCGAAATCACCGGGCCTTATTTCCATTCCGGCAAAATATGGGGTCTTAAGGAAGCGGTGGCCATCATGGGCTCATCCCAGTTGGGTGTGACCCTCACCGACAAGGATATTGACCCAATTGTTGCCTTTCTCAAAGCTACCACTGGAGAACAACCCAAAATCGTTCACCCAACTCTCCCCAAACCCACGGATAGCACTCCACGCCCTGCATTGAACTGAGCAAGAACGTAGACATTACCTAGCCCAGCGGCACGAAATCGAAATCCCCATCTTCCGGTTTCGTGCCGCCATAAAAAAAGAAAAAAAGGGTATCAGGTTTTTGCTTGGCATGGCCATGACAAATTGTCACGATAACCCACCCCCCCCCTTTCCCATAAAGAGTCCTTGAAGCCATGAGTGCCACTACCATCCTTTATATCATTATCTCCATCGTTATGGCGGATTATCTCCTGGAAAGGGGGCTCAGTTTCCTCAACTGCCGGAGTATTTCCACGCAGCTGCCTGATGAGGTTAAGGGGATTTACAGCGAGGAGAAGTATCAACAGTCCCAGGAGTACAAGAGGGCCAACTGCCGGTTTGAGCTGGTTACCGCCAGCCTGAAGCTTGTGCTCCTCCTGGCCCTGCTTATGGGTGGCGGCTTTGCCTTTATCGACGAGCTTGCCCGGGGCATGGTGCAGGCGGAGTTGCTGGTCTCCCTGCTCTTCTTTGCCCTGCTTCTCTTTGCCTCGGAAATTCTCTTTCTGCCCTTTGCCATCTATCACACCTTTGTCCTTGAGGAGCGCTTTGCCTTTAACAAGACCACCGTGGCCACCTTTATCACCGACAAGATCAAGGGCTGGCTGCTCATCGTCCTCTTGGGTGGCCCCCTGCTGGCGGCGGTTATCTGGTTTTACCAGCTCACCCAGGACAATTTCTGGATCTATACCTGGCTGTTGATGAGTGGCTTCATGATTGTTATGACCATGTTCTACTCCACCCTGATCGTGCCCCTCTTTAATAAGCAGACCCCTTTGGAGCAGGGTGAGCTGCGGGATGCAATCGAGGCCTTCAGTACCAAGGCCGGTTTTCAGCTTGATAATGTCTTTGTCATTGACGGCTCCCGCCGCTCCACCAAGGCCAATGCCTATTTTTCGGGCTTAGGTGCCAAAAAGCGTATCGTCCTCTATGACACCCTGATTAACGACCTGGAGGTGAAGGAGCTGGTGGCGGTGCTGGCCCATGAGATCGGCCATTATAAGAAAAAGCACACCATCAAGGGGATTATCCTCGCCCTCTGTCAGACCGGCATTATGCTCTTTGTTCTGTCATTGTTTATTGCCAACCCGGTGCTCTCGGCGGCCCTGGGTGCCGATATCCATAGCTTTCATCTGGCTCTGATCAGCTTTGCTCTTCTCTACTCGCCGCTTTCCACGGTAATGGGGTTGGCCATGAACAGTTTCTCCCGCAAGAATGAGTATGAGGCGGACCGTTTTGCCGCCCACCATTTTGACGCTACGGCCCTGGGATCTGCCTTGAAAAAGCTTTCCGTCAACAACCTCAGTAACCTTACCCCGCACCCGGCCTATGTCTTTTTCCACTACTCTCATCCCCCCCTCCTGCAGAGACTGCGTGCCATGAGTACAACCTGAGCAGTCAGCTCTGTCCGGGAAACTGGGGCCGAAAAGCAAGAAAAGTGAGAGCAACCTTTTGTGAAGGATTGATGGACGGACCATGGAACTATTCGAAATAACAGCCATCCACAGCGCCTCCCGTGGATCCATGGGCTCAGTGGTGGGATTCGGATGAAGATTCGGTTTGTTTTTCTTTTAATTTCCTATATTCTGTCATAAAATATCTTCATATGTGGGAACCAGCCTGAGAAAAATGCAAAAGGTGGACAGGGAATTGGTTTATTTTCTATATTTCAAGATTGATATAAAAAATAAACGGAAAATGTGTCCATCCACCGGTTCGATATTATCAACACAATTCTAGGGTATTTTGAAAAATGGTCTTTTTGCCCAAGCTCTGCGTTGTTCTGAAAATTTTATCATCGGAATATCAATTATATACCTGCGGTAAAATTTTCTTCACGCCTTGATCTTGAATACAAATTCTGATTTTTAAAGGTACCCTCTAGTTATTATTGCTGGGCGTCAAGAAAGGAAGACGTTTGCCTTTGACCGCAATAGATGTTCTGAATAAACAACATATTGTGGAGAATCCTCCATCCGAAAAGAATTCCTGTCTGGCCATCTGACCAGCGGAAAAGAGTTTCAAAACGGACCGTCATACCAAACTGCCAAGGAGTGAACGAATGGGTGATCGATTGAGGTTTTTTCTAAATCGTCTCAACGAGCGGTTATGGGTGAGGCCACTCCTGATGTGCCTGCTGTCAACGGCCGCAGTGTTCCTGGCGAAGACGGTGGGCAATCTTGGGCTCGGCCTGCTTGTTCCGGAGATTACTCAAGACTCAATCGAAGCTTTGCTTACCATTATTTCCGGAAGCATGTTGGTGATTGCGACCTTCGCTGTCGCATCGATGGTCGCCGCCTATGCTTCGGCCAGCAACACCGCAACGCCGCGCTCTTTTTCCCTGGTCATCGCCGACGACGTATCCCAGAACGCTCTTTCGACCTTTGTTGGTGCCTTTATCTTCAGCATCGTCGCGCTTGTAGCCTTAAAGAATGGCTATTACGATAAAGCAGGTCGCTTTGTGTTGTTTGCTCTAACCTTAATCATCCTTGCCATTGTTATTGTTACCTTCGTGAGTTGGGTCGATCGTATTGCTCGCCTTGGGCGCCTCGGGGGCACCATTGATAAAGTTGAGGCAGCCGTTACTGCTGCTTTACAGCGAAGGCGACGCGCGCCCACCCTTCTCGGCGTTCCGGTAGGGCAGCGGCAGAATGGAGGTAAGGCCGTTTACGGGGGGACGATCGGATATGTTCAACACATAAATGTCTCCTCGCTGCAGGCGTATGCGGAACGATCGCAGCTGCGAATCACGCTGTCAGCCTTGCCGGGTACTTTTTCTGCTCCGGGCCGGGCTCTTGCCTTTGTGACCGCAGACGCAGGCGTCTTTTCTGATATCGACACAAGTCAGATAGCAAAGGCGTTTCTGATCGGTGATGACAGACAATTTGACGAGGATCCACGCTTTGGTCTTATCGTTCTTTCTCAAATCGCCAGTCGAGCGTTGTCACCTGCCGTCAATGATCCCGGTACCGCCATCGACATTATCGGCACCTTCGTGCGACTTTTTGCGCTCTGGATTGAGCCAGTCGAAGAAGGTGATTTACGAATTTCCGAATATGATCGCGTGGAGGTGCCTGAAATATCTGCGCAGGACATGTTTGATGATGCCTTCACCGCGATTGCTCGTGACGGTGCTGGTTTTATTGAAGTTAGCGGGCGGCTGCAAAAGGCGCTTGAGGCGCTGGCATCAATCGGAGATGCCGAGATGCGGAACGCTGCCATGCACCATGGCCGCCTGGCACTTGCCAGGGCAGAAAATGCAATGGCCCTTCCGGAAGACCTGGAGCGTGTTCGAAAGCTGGCAAAGTTTGCCGCTTCCGGTTAAAATGATGCTGCGGCCCTGGGATCGGTCTTGAAAAAGCTTTCCGTGGGCAACCTTAGCAATCTTACCCCGCACCGGGCCTATGTCTTTTTCCACTACTCCCATCCCCCCCTCCTGCAAAGGCTGTGAGCTATGAGCACGAGCTGAATAGCTTGTTCTGTCCGTGAAACTGAGGGCCACTTCTCTTTTAGGCATTAAGAACCTGGAAAATGGAGGACAGTAGAATGTCGGTGGACAGACACTAGATAAACCGAGATCGGTCCCTTATTGCACACTATATTTTTTAAGATCAATACAAGAATAAACAGAAATTCCGTCCACCCATAGGGGGTGATTTGACGGACAAAATTCTAATTATCAGTCTGTGAGAAAACTGGAGTCATAATGGTAACCCCACGACAAGTCGCAAGAATTGAATCTGAAGACCCAACGCTTCGATTGGCAGTTTTAATTGACGCCGACAATGCTCAAGCTGCTGTTATTGAAGGTCTTCTTGCAGAGATAGCACGATTTGGTGAAGCCACTGTGAGGCGCATATATGGCGATTTCACGGCTCCGACGAGTGCCTCATGGAAGAAGGTGTTGCAGCAATACGCTATCAAGCCGATTCATCAGTTTACGTACACAACCGGAAAGAACGCCACAGACAGCACGATGATTATCGATGCGATGGACTTGCTTTACACGCGAAAATTTGATGGTTTCTGCCTGATCACAAGCGACAGTGACTTCACTGGTCTTGCGATGCGATTGCGTGAAGAGGGGCTCATGGTTCTTGGATTTGGTGAAAAGAAAACACCTATGGCCTTCCGCAATGCCTGCCACAAGTTTGTGTTTACTGAAGTCCTTCGTCCAAGCACCGAAGCCGAGCCTGTTGATCTGCGGCCAAAAGTTGAAAGTGAGCAAAAAACAACGCGATCTCAGACACCTGCCGAAACAACAGAGCCAAAGCTTAAATTCCCTAAAAAGTTTGTTCTCTCTGCTCTTGAGCAGTCAACTGACGATGCTGGATGGGCACAGCTTGGCACCTTCGGGAGCTACCTTACCAAGCTGCAACCCGACTTTGACTCCAGGCTATACGGTTACAAGAAGCTCTCTGATCTCGTTAAAGCAAGGACAGATCTCTTCGTGACAGAAGAGCGGCAAGCATCAGGCGCAAATCAGAAGGTTTTATACCTTCGTGCGAAATAGTTTTCTAACCCGGCAGTCAACACGGATGCTGCATAATAGAGCTGTGCCATGCCGGTTTATTATTAAATTCTTATTTTAATTCTTTTACAGGAGGAAAAATCATGAATATCGCCTTGGTTGCATGTAGTGATAATCCGGAAATTTTATGGAATGTATTTCGCTTGGGAAATCTCATGCTTGAAAAAATGGACGATGTAACAATTTTTCTTAACGGGCCATCAGTTTCTTACAGCCAAATCGCTACTAAAGAATTTCCTCTTTTGGATCTTGCAAAACTATTTACTCTGTCTGAAGGTGTTTTGCTTGCCTGAGGCAAGTGCCTTGACCTCCATGGAGTGGAGGACGGATATCACAGTCGCGGTAAACAAAATGATTTGTATGAATTAATTGTCAAGAGTGATCGGGTTCTCTCTTTTTAATACTTTCAAGTATCCGCAGTTGGGTATTATTTCATTGATTTTATAGGACCATGATCCTGAGAAAGTGAGAGCAACCTTTAGTGAAGGATTGATAGACGGACCATGAAACTATTCGAAATAACAGCCATCTTGATGGTGCTGACAGCGCTGTTCAGCTTCATCAATTACCGCATGCTCCGTATGCCGACCACCATTGGGGTGATGTTTATCTCCCTGGTGTTCTCCCTGGGAATCGTTTCACTGGGCTGGCTGGGTATAGATATCGGACAGGCGGGAGTTGCGCAGATGTTGGAAACGATCGATTTTAATCAGGCCTTGTTGCATGGCATGTTGTCGTTTCTGCTTTTTGCCGGGGCCATGCATATTAACCTAAATGACCTGAAAAGCCAGAAATGGGCTATTACGATTCTGGCAACGGCAGGTGTTGTTGTATCAACATTTATTGTGGGGAGCCTGACTTGGCTTGTGCTGGATTTTCTGGGGTTTCCGACATCGTTCCTCTACTGCCTGCTTTTTGGTGCTCTCATCTCGCCCACTGATCCGGTGGCTGTTATTGGTATTCTCAAGACGGTGGGTATTCCCAAAGGCCTTGAAACCAAGATAGCCGGCGAATCGCTTTTTAATGATGGTATTGGCGTGGTGGTGTTTCTGATCCTGCTTGAGCTTGCACTGGGCGGTGGCGATATTACCGTGGGCGGGGTAGCGCTGCTCTTTGTTGAGGAAGCGGTGGGCGGGGCCTTGCTGGGATTGGCTATCGGTATGCTGGCCTACCAGATGCTTAAACGGGTCAACAACTACCAGGTGGAAGTAATCATCACCTTGGCGCTGGTCATGGGAGGCTATGCCCTGGCAGACAGAATCCATACATCCGGTCCCATTGCCATGGTAGTAGCAGGTTTGCTGATCGGCAACCACGGTCGCGCTTTCGCCATGTCGGAAGTTACCCGCAGGCGTCTGGATGATTTCTGGGAACTGATGGATGAGATCCTGAATGCCCTGCTCTTTATGCTGATCGGCCTGGAAATGCTGGTTATGCCCTTTACACCAGCCCTGCTGATCGCAGGGCTGGCAGCGATCATGATCACCCTGTTTGCCCGGTGGGCGAGTGTTGGGGGAGCAGTATTTCTCATGCGAACATTCAGGCCATTCAGTCCAGGGGCGATCAAAATCCTCACCTGGGGTGGATTGCGTGGCGGAATATCGGTGGCACTGGCCCTGTCTATCCCGGCTGTGCCCGAGAGAAGCACAATCGTAACCATCACCTATATTATTGTTGTTTTCTCTATTATCACGCAAGGTATGACATTAGGGAGACTTGTTAAGCAAATCTATCCGCATGTTGAGGATTAGAGGAATATTCTTAACGGCAAGTTTTCAATTTTTTATCTGGATACAATGAAAGCGAGAAGCTCTCCTTTTCGAGGGTTGTTAGCTCTCGGTTATGTGGCTCAGTAGAGGTAGATGTTGTCAGGATTATTTTACGGTGACAGCTTTTCTAAACAAGGCGTAACGAAGGAAACACTATGGAAAAAATGATATTGTTGATTGTAGGCGCCCTGATTTTTTTGTGCGCGGAGTCAGCCTTAGCAAATAAGGCAACTGTGCATTTAGGAGCTCCGGAGAATACGACCCAAGGGGAGAAAATCAAAATTACGCTCTTTGTTACGCACAGTGCCAATAATTTTTTTCATTACACAAAAAGAGTGTATCTCAAAATTAATGGCCAGGAAAAGGCCAGTTGGGAGTTCCCCCCTGTGTTAGGAAAGATGTCGCCTCTATTTTTTTAATTTGTGTGTTAATATAGGGGCAAGGAGAAACATCAATTATGGCCATGAAATATTCTAAAGAATTTAAAGACAGCATTATTGCCAAACTTCTTCCACCATCCAATGCGAGCGTTCCGGATGTGGCAATTAGCCTGGAGTCGGCAGCATTTTGTAATATACATGGCAGCGCCAACACGGCAACGGTGACAATAGGTCTGAAATAGTTTTTGCTGACTGTTTTCAATATATTGAAAGGAGTGATGGCATGCAGATTGACGGAATTTCCCTGGTGCATATCCTTGGAATTATAAATTTTATTCTTCTTCTGTTTCAGATGTTTTCCGGCCAACATTGGATACATGTGAAATTCGGTATTCATCGCAAGGTTGGCCTGGTGTTTGTGGCCACGGCAAGCCTGCATGGATTTTTAGCGTTTGTGACTGCCAATTGAAAATACATAAGCACAGCGGCCAAGGACAGCTTTTCCTGGTCCTGCTGGTAGAAAATTTCGACCATATCGTGAGGTGAACTCATAAGAGCTCTTCTATTTAATGCCTTCCGAGTCGTTTTTCTCTCCTTGTTCGTCCCGCACGGCATGTATCATGTACACCCTTGAAAGGGTGTAATCGTTGTAAGGTCTCGAAAATTAATATTGTATTGTTGGCTCTCTTGCCATTATGACAAGACCTTTACGATTAGAATTTCCCGGTGTCATCGATCACCTGACGAACAGGGGTAATCAGCTGTTATTTTGGGGCGTATTTGTACAGTTTTCTCTGTAGGGTTCTTCGGTGAATGCCCAGTTTTTTGGCGGCGCAGCTGATGTTGTCTTCGCAGTCTGTGAGGACCCGTTGGATATGTTCCCACTCCACCCTGGCCAGCGATGGGGGCAGGAGTTCCTCTTCGGGGCCTTCCTGCTGCAGATTGTTGCTGGAAAAGGCCTTGAGGATTTCGTCGATATCAGCGGGCTTGGCCAGATAAGAAATTGCTCCCAGTCGGATGGCCTCGGTGGCCGTGGCAATGGAGCCGTAACCGGTGAGCACGACGATCCGCAGTTCCGCTGCAATGGCCAGGGCATCTTTGACCAGAAGCAGGCCGCTTTTTCCCGGCATCTTCAAGTCTATTACGGCCATGGTAGGCTGTTCTTCCTGGATGATGGCCATTGCTTCGTCGTAACAGCATGCTGTACAGGTAGAGAGACCCCTGCGGATAAAGGCTCGATTCAAGCGTTCCCTGAAGAAATCCTCATCGTCAACCACTAAGATTTTTTCCATTAATTCACTCCACTGTTTGTTTGTTCCTGCTGCCTTTTTTGAATCATATTCAGGGCAAGGGTCAGTGTTACCCGGGCGCCCTGTTCTGCTTGCGGCTCTATGACGAGGCTGCCGCCGAATTGTTCAGCCATGCTCCTGGCGAGGAAAAGACCGAGGCCGAGCCCGGAATCCTTGGTGCTGAAGAATGGTTGACTTGCCGGGGCTTCCATCTGTTTTTCAATACCCGTTCCCCTGTCACACACCTCAACCCCCAGATATTCAGCTGTTGTAAACCAACGCATGGTTACCTCCTCGTGAGGTGGGGAGGCCTCAAGCCCGTTCTTTACCAATCCCTTAATCGTCCGGCACAGTGAACGGAAGGGCATGGTGATCTTCAAGCCTTCAGGCTCTATGACTACTCTGACCCGCTGACGACCTTCCTCCCGGATCTCCTGCATGATCTGTTCTACCACCTGCTGGATCGTAAATTCCCGGATCTCTTCACCCAGGTGCTCACCAGCCCCTGCAGTCATTTGGTAGAGGATCTCTTTGCATTCAGCCACCTGGCTTCTGATCAGACGGGCATCGTCCAGAAGCTCTTTGCTTTCTTCCTGTTTTTCCAGGGCGTGGATCATTTCACAGGAAACCACGGCTACCGTGCTGAGAGGAGTAGCGAGCTCGTGGGCAGCTCCGGCCGCAAAGGTGGCCAGTGATGCCAAACGCTCATTGCGTTCCCGTTCTTTTTCCAGGGACTGGATCATGAGTCGGTGTTCAGTGAGGGCCTTCTGGATTTTACTGACAAAAAAGACCACGAACAATGAAGTGACTATGAAGGCCGCTCCCATTCCCTTCAGGTGGAGTTGGAAGGAGCCTGTGAGGCTGTCGATTCGCTGCAGTTCAGTGGAACCTTTCAAGGCTTCCGGCTCGGAAAGTGCGGAAATAAAGGAGGGTGGGAAGTAGAAGAGCAGGCTGTAGCAGGCCAAGGTGGTAGCGGTGATCAGCCAGGAACACTTTTCCTTAAGAATGATGGCCCCGCTGACAATATGAATCAGGTAGAGAAAGACAAAGGGGTTCATGGCCCCGCCGGTGATTTGCAGGAGTCCGGTGAGGAAAACGGTATCCATCAGGAGAATAAGCAGAATCATCAGGTTGGAGACCGGTGCGTTGCGTCGGTGCCTGAAGTGGAGGTGCAGATTACTGGCCACCTCAAAGAGGATGATAGTGGCAACCGGCAGGAGGGGGATCTCGATATCCATCATGAGCCATACCGAGAGGATGAGGACGATCTGGCAGAGCACCTCGCCCCAGCGCAGGGCCAGGAGCCAGGGAAGGGCCACGTCGATCTGTTCTTTTTGGGCCTGACGGATGACGGATCTGATCTGGGGAAAGAGCATAACTGTCCGGATGTATTGATTAAATTGTCGTTCGGCTGCGGGCAAAGTAAAAACGGGAAGGTCGGGTACTTATTTTTGCCGGCGGTAGTAGTATCCTGCGCATGTGGCTACCGGATAAGACTAAAGGCTACCTTGAAAATTGGTCTTTTTGCCTAAGCTCTGCGTTGTTCTAAAAATTTTATCCTCGGAATGTCAACTATATGCCTGCTGCAAAGTTTTCTTTACGCCTTGATCTTGAACTAAAATCCTGATTTTTCAAGGTACCCTAAATAGAATTTCAAGATCTATTTTTTAAAAAAGTAAAATCTGTATGGGGTGGTCTTTGTTCAGGGAGTTGTCACTACGTATGATATCATCTTTTGAGAGATGCGACAATCTGCCACATTGTGGCACTTGCCTCATTCGGTTACTCTGGAATTGTCAATGAGGCTTGATTGAAGGCGGCCGACCCTGATTCGTTGGATTGGTCAATAACCGTACAAACAGCATGTGGAGGAAAGACCTTATGGAAAAATCGGACAAAAACTGTCATAGCCTATCCCGCCGTCAGATGATGATCGGTACCGCAGGGGTACTCGCCGCAGGAACCGCTCTTACTCAGTTTGGCGGGTTGCTGAGTTCTGCCCATGCCGTAGGTGGACCGACTGAAAAATGGCCATGGCGCTATGAAAAACTCGATCCTGCCGAGACCGCAGAGATTGCTTACGCAGAATGGTACCGGGTTTTCTGTGGTGCTGCAGTAATCAACAGTGTTTTCAGCCAATTAAGGGGAAAAGTCGGTGAGCCTTATATCTCTTTCCCCGTGGATTCCTTTGTCTTTCTTGAAGGCGGCATGGTGGGTTGGGGCATGACCTGCGGCTCCAATGCCGGGGCGGCCATCGTTGCCAATCTCATCATCGGACCGAGAATCGCCGGAGCCGCAGAAGGACATGAAATCAGTGAGGATATCTTCCAGTGGTATTCCGAGGCATCCATGCCGATTTTTGTCCCCAAAAATCCCAAAGTCACCACCAAGCTTGTCAGGACCACCAGCGAGTCCCCCCTGTGTCACGTCTCTGTTGGCAAATGGATGAAGGCCTCTGGTTTCCCTATTGGCAGCCCGGAGCGGAAAGACAGGTGTGCACGGGTTGCAGCCAGTGTTGCCTTCCATCTTGTTGAACTGCTCAATGACTGGAAAGACGGCAAGTATAAACCGACAGCCACGCATAAGCCGGTCAAGGAGTACGGCATCACCGCCCAGATGAACTGTATGGAATGCCACGGTGATGATGTTCCCACTCCGCCCATGGCCAAGAAATAAAAAAGGGGCGTTCAGATTTCGGAACGAGGCGACCGCTGTTCCGCTTTACGCTCTAAGGTTATACGCAGCGACGTAACGCCGCTCCCGGCACATATCTGCCGGGGCGGTGTATGTTAAATCCTCTCCGTCACCCAAAACACATCCTTCTTTCCACCATCCCCTTTCCTTGCCTGGTGATGATTCCATCAGATCCCGCTCTGTTTTATTGTAACCTTTGTACCTTCTGGGGTTGATCCGGACAGAGGCAGAGGTGGGTAACCGGGGACGGAGCACGCTGTTCTTGCCCCTGATTTTTTCCCCAAAGAGAGATACGTTACTTTTTAGCAGGCTGTGGCCGGGTGAACACCCAATTATTTTCAGTCGATTCCTTTGCGGAATATTGATATCCACCTGTCACGAAGGCCTTTATATCTTCAACATGCTCTATTCGGTTTCTAATAATAAAGTCTGTCATCATGCCACGAGCTCTTTTAGCAAAAATTGCGATTACTCGACTTTTACCCTCTTTGCTTTCTTCGAAATTGATATTGAGTATCCTGCCATTGAGAATGTTTTGATTAATAGCCTTGAAATATTCATTTGAGGCAAGATTAACTAAGACTTGTTCCATCTGCTCTTCCAGAATCTCATTGAGCTTTTGCGTGATCTGATCCCCCCAGAACAGATAAAGAGTATCACCGCGTAGATTTTTTAATCTGGTTTTCATCTCCAGTCGGTACGGCTGGATTAAATCCATTGGACGCAGTGTGCCATAGAGCCCGGATAGAATACGGAGGTGATCCTGAGCAAAGGCAAGATCGTTTTGATCATATTTTTCTTTTTCAATGCCTGAATACACATCGCCTGTAAATGCAAATAAAGCGGCCTTTGCATTTTCGGTAGTAAAAGGGATATG
>Ga0180012_1000427_pt1 | contig 14388 bp, 15 predicted proteins | sample KR11_S2_MetaG_FD_122243 | JGI IMG/M metagenome (GOLD analysis project Ga0180012, IMG submission 122243) | Groundwater microbial communities from the Olkiluoto Island deep subsurface site, Finland - KR11_S2_MetaG | ecosystem: Environmental > Aquatic > Deep subsurface > Groundwater | place...
TCGAGGAAACGCCGCGTCAGCGACAGGATCCACCGGTTCGGACTGATATTGCGGGCCGCGGGAAAGGAAAGCAGAAAGCCGCCCGCGACGCCGAGACTGGTGGCCATGAAGGCGATGAGCACGGTCTCGAGCAGCAGCCAGCCCCAGATCTTCCAGCGCCAGAACCAGGTGGCGAGATCCGCCCCCAGCGTCTCCCAGGAAAGGGCGGGCAGGGTCTTTGCCATGTATTCCCCGAGGCGCGGCAGGCCGGCCAGCAGGATCCAGCGTTCCGCGCGGCTGCCGTCGGTCAGGGTGACCTGGGTGACCTTGAAGAAATTGGAGAAGTCGGCGGTGACAATGAACAGCGTCACGAGCACCAGAACGACCAGGGCGGTGCGAAGCCGGGCCCTGTTGCGATGGATGGCATAGCTGCGTTCGAAGTCCAGAACCGCGCGGTATGAAGGGTGGTGGAAGGCTTCGGTCATGGTGTCATCCCATGAGAGAACGGGCAGGCGAGGTTCGCCTGCCCTCGACGGATGGCTCTGCGCGATCAGCTCTTGCGCTGTGCCTTCAGCCAGGCGCGCATGTCGACGATCCACTGGTAACGATCGTGATTGACCTCGACATAGCCCTTGGCGGTGGAGCTTTCGGCGCCGCTCATTTCCTTGAACGCCGCCGGATCGGCCGTCGGCACGTTCTTGACGGCGTCCTTCATGGCGGTGATCAGCTCGGCCGGAAGATTCTTGCGGGCGGTGAACGGGCCGGAGGTGATCTCGGGCGACTTCCAGATCCAGCAGACTTCGCCTTCCTTGATCATGCCCTTGGATACCATGCGCTGGGGAATGCCGCTCTTCTCGTTGTTGATGTAGGTCGCCGCAGCGTCGAACTGGCCGTTGACGACACCCTGCACGCCGGCTTCGTGGCTGCCGGAGAAGGGAATGGCGGAGAAGTAGGTCGACGGTTCGAAGCCCTGCTGCACCAGATTGTAGTTCGGCACGGCATAGCCGCTGGTCGAGTCCGGGTCGGCGAAGGCCAGGACCTTGCCCTTCAGGTCCTCGATCTTCTTGTAGGGGCTGTCACAGCGCACGGCGACGATCGAGTAATAGCCGGTCGAGCCGTCTTCCTGCATGGCGGTGAGGAGCGGAACGACGCCGCTATTGGTCTCGGTATAGGCGGCCGCATAGGCGGACGAGCCGAGGAAGGCGAATTCGATCTGGTCGGCGGCCAGCGCCTGGATCACACCGTCGTAATTGCCGGCGGTGAAGATCTCGACGTCGACGCCGAGCGTCTTTTCCAGATAGGCTTCGAAGGGCTGGTAGCGGGCGATCCGATCCTTTTCGTTCTCGCCCGAGAGAATCCCGAACTTGACGACCTTGTAGTCGGTCTTCCAGTCGGCGGCGACGGCGGGCAGGGATGCGAAGGCGAAGAGCATTGTGGCGGCAAGAAATCGCATGGGTATCTCCATTGAGCTTGAGAGTCAGGCCGGAACCGCGGAGCGGATCGCCGTCGAGGTCACGGATTCGTTGAAGTCGCCGAGGTCGTCGCTGCCATAGATCTCGCGCACGACGTCGCTGGTCAGGTCACGGGCGCTGCCGTCGAAGATGACGCGACCGCCCCGCATGCCGATGATCCGGTCGCAATAGGCGCGGGCCGTATCGAGGGTGTGCAGGTTGACGAGGACGGTGATGCCGTCCTCGATGTTGATCGAACGCAGCGCATCCATCACCCGCGTCGCGTTGCCGGGATCAAGGCTGGCGATCGGTTCGTCAGCCAGCAGGATGCGGGGGTTCTGAACGAGCGCCCGGGCAATCGCCACGCGCTGCTGCTGCCCGCCGGAGAGCGTTCCCGCCTTCTGCAAGGCCTGCGGCGCCAGATCGAGACGATGCAGCGCGCGGATGGCAAGCGCCCGCTCGGTATCGGTGAAACGCATGGCCATCGAACTGGCGAAGCCATGGGCCGCCAAACGGCCGACGAGTACATTGGTCAGCACGTCAAGCCGGTCGATCAGGTTGAACTGCTGGAAGATCATCGCGCACTGGCGGCGCCAGTCGCGCAGCGCCCGGCCCTTCATCGTGGTCACGTCCTGCCCGGCGAAGGTTATGCATCCATCGGTCGGGTCGACCAGCCGGTTGACCAGACGCAGAAGCGTGGACTTGCCGGCACCCGAACGTCCGATGATCCCGACGAATTCGCCGGAACCGATGTCGAGGCTTACGCCGTCCACCGCGCGGGTGGCGCCGAAGCTGCGGCCAAGGCCGCCGAGGGAGAGCGTGTTCTTTTCCATGGCCAGAGGGTGGCGATGGTCTGTGACACGGGAATATCATTCGAATGAATTTAATTTAGCGGATTTGTGACGTCGCCGTGACGCGCAAGTCCAGTCTCGCGCAGGCGATCTGCCGTCCCCTGATCGCCAACAGGAACAGGGCCGGCAGCGGTGCCGGCCCCATCCGAAGGTTTCCGCGATGACGCGCCAATGACGGCTTCAGGCGGCGCGCTGTTGCAGGATCGAGCCGTCCGAATAGATCTTTGCACCGGCGCGCAACGTCGCCCTGACATGGCCGATACCGGCATCGTCGGCGATGACGAAATCGGCAGTCTTGCCAAGCGCAATCTCGCCGCGGTCGTCAAGGCCAAGCGCCTTCGCCGGATTGAGGGTGGCAAGCCGCGTGGCGCCCGCCAGACCATCGGGATCTGACTTGGCCAGTTCGAGAATGGCCGGCAGGATCGCCGAGGGGTGGTAGTCCGAGGCGAGGATGTCGAGCACTCCTTCGGCATGGGCGTCGCGCGCCGAAAGATTGCCGGAATAGGATTGGCCGCGCAGCGCATTCGGCGCGCCCATCGCGGTCGCAAGCCCCATCATGCGGGCCTCGCGTGCGGCCTCCAGCGTCACGGGAAACTCACTGATCGCCACGCCCAGATCATGCATCAAGGCGACCTTTGCCGGTGTGTCGTCGTCATGGCTGGCAAGGGCCACACCATGGGCGTGGCAAACGGACGAAATCGCCTGCAGCGTGTCCGCCATGATCTTGGCCGGCAGCGTGCGTTCCTCGATACGCTTGGCGACCGATTGGGCCGCTTCCTCGCGGCTCATGCCCTTTTCCCTGGCAATCTTGTCGACGTGCCGTTCGAGGTCGCGATATTGCCCCTGGCCCGGCGTATGGTCGGTCAGCGAGATGAGGTCCACCGCACCCTCTGCGATCAGGGCTTCTATGACGGCGAGCGCCTTGGGGAAGGTGATCTCGAAGCGGGCGTGAACTCGATGGTCGACCAGCAGCTGTGGCCCCATGGATTTCAGGGCCCGGATCACCGTGCTGGTATGTTCGTAGCTGCGCAGATGTCCTTAGGTGGACGAAGGGCTGAAGGACACGGCCGCATAGGCCGTGGTGATTCCCGCCACGGCCAGCCGCCGGTCGAGATCGCGCAGACCCAGTTCCAGCGGCATCGGCACGTTCGGCCGGGGCTCGACCTCGCGCTCGATCATGTCGCCATGCATGTCGACGAAGCCCGGCATCAGGAGGAGACCGTCGCCCGTGATCGCCGCACCGGCAACCGGCCCTTCGACGATTTCGACGATCCTGCCATCCTCTACCCTGATGGAGCCACGGTCGATGACGCGGTCCGCCAGCACCACCCGGAAATCAGAAATCCACATTCTCGCTCGCCTCCTCGGCTGTCAGTTCGATGTCGCGGTCGACGAGGCCTGCCACGTCGCCGGGATGATGGAAGACGCCGATCATGGCAACGCCCTGGGCTTTCAGGTCCGCGAGCCGGCGCACCAGCGCGGCGCGCGCGTTGACGTCGAGCGAGGCGGTCGGCTCGTCGAGCAGCAGCAGGCGCTGCGGCAGGATGAGCGCGCGTGCCAGATTGACCTTCTGCTGCTCGCCGCCGGAAAACGTGGTCGGATAGGCGCGCCAGAGGTCGCGCTTGACGCCGAACTCCTCCAGCCAGCGGCGTGCCTCGGCCAGTGCATCGCTTCGGGCGACACCGGCTTGCCGGAGCGGTTCGGCGACGATCTCCTCGGCGGCGACGCGGGGCCTTGCGATCAGGAACTGGGTGACGAAGCCGATCTCGCGGCGCCGGAGCAGCGCGATGTCGACGTCCGCGGCGCGGGCAAGGTCGATCCGGCCTTCCACCGTGTGATACCAGATGTGCCCGTCGCGAGGCAGGTAGCTGCGGTAGAGCGTGCGCAAGAGCGTCGACTTGCCGACGCCGTTCGGTCCTTTCAGCAGCAGGAATTCGCCCGCGTTGAGGGTGAAACCGATGCCGGAAAAGGCATGCAGCCGCTGGTCGAGATGGTGCATGCGGAAGGTCTTGGCCAGACCCTCGACCTGAAGAACGGGTTGTATCATGGCCTCACAGTTTCGCATGGACGAGTTGCTGGGTGTATTCGTGCTGCGGGTCCTGGAAGATCTGGTCGACCAGACCCTCCTCGACCACGCGGCCGCGGCGCATCACCATGACCCGGTCGGCCATGGTGCGGATGACGCCGAGGTCGTGGCTGACGATCACCATGGTGATTGCGCGGTCGCGCTGCAGCCGCTTCAGCGTGTCCAGCACCAGCGCCTGTACGCTGACGTCAAGGCCGGTGGTCGGCTCGTCAAGCAGCAGCAGCGCCGGCTCGAGCGCGATCGCCTTGGCAAGCTGGACACGCTGCTGCATGCCGCCCGAAAGCTCCATCGGCCGCGCGTCCATGCGCGACAGGGGGAATTCGGAGGCGTCGAGCGCTTCGCGCGCCCGGCCTCGAAGCGCCTCGAAACTGCGCTCGCCGGCGATCAGCAGCCGTTCGGCGACATTGCCGGAACTGGTGTGGTTCATCAGCAGGCCGAGATGCGGGTTCTGGTAGACGATGCCGATCTGACGGGCGCAGAGCATGCGGCGCTCGAAACGGTCGAGGCCGAACAGATTGGTCGATAGCCCCGGCAGGTTCAGGCGATAGTCGCCGGTATCGGGCGTATCCTCGAGGTTCATCATCCGCAGCAGGGTGGATTTGCCCGAGCCGCTTTCGCCGACGATGCCGAGCACCTCGCCGGGATAGACCACGGCGGAAACGTCGCTCAGCGCCACGACATCGCCATAGCGCCGGCTCACGCCGTCAAGCGTCAACAGGGGCGGCGTCGTCATCAGTTGCGGCGGCAGAAGTTCGAGCCGGGCGCTCGCGCCCTGGATTTCCTGCATGTTCATGGGCGGAACTCCCCGTTCTGGTACCAGGTCTCGCCGGTCGCCACCGCCTCGCCCTCGGCGCGCCGGATCGCCTTGACGCCGAAATGGCTGTCGGAAAGCTCGTGCGCGGAGGTCCCGTCGTCCTGCGGTATCTCGTTCATGAAATAGCCTTTGACGCCCGAGCGATGGCAGGTGAGGCCCGCATGATCCTCTACCTTGTAGGGCACGTCGGAAAACACCAGCGGCTCGACGCGGGTGAACGGCGGCACGGCATAGAGCCGTTTTTCGCGGCCCGCCGACAGGAATGTCAGGTGCTGGGCCATGTGGAGCTTGGGCACGTCCCAGCGCGGGATCGGCGAGGGGGTCATCACGTGACGGCCGTTGACCAGCGAGGGATAAGCCGCACCTTGCATGATGCGGCCGGAGCGTACGATCTGCTCGTAGAGCGTCAGCCACAGCCGGCTGTAGTCGGCGTCGCCATGCATCTGCCGGGCGACCGACATGTTGGGCTCGACCGGGCGAAGCGGTTCCGGGTTCGGCACCTGCAGGACGAGGATCTGGTCGGGTCCGAGCTTCTCCTCCGGTATCCGGTGGCGGCTCTGCAGGATCGTCGCGTCGAGCGTATCGAGCGTTTCCCGGGCGCCGGAGACGCGGGCGAGGAAGCGGCGGATCGATGCGGCGTTGACGCTGTCGTCGGCCCCCTGGTCGATCACCTTGACCGAGGTGTCGGGCCTGATCAGAGTCAGGGTGACCTGCAACCCGCCGGTTCCCCAGCCGCGCGCGATCGGCACTTCGCGGCTGGCATAGGGCATCTGGCAGCCGGGAACGGCGATCGCCTTCAGCATCTTGCGGCGGATCTCGCGTTTGGCGGAGGCATCGAGAAAGCCGTAGCTGAAGGCTTCCCAGGGTTTTGTCAGCGAAGCGAGCGTCATGCCGGCTCCTCCTGCTTTTGGCTGGCCGGCATGGCAGGCGCCGCCTTCTTGGCGTTGGCGTCGCGAAGCGCGTCCAGCGAGGACTGGAAGGTGACGTAGTGCGGCAGCTTGAAATGGATGCAGAAGCCCGAGGCCTCGACGGGCTCGGTGTGGTAGAGGAAGAACTCCTCGTTGACCGGCGAATTCTTCGGCGCGCCCGGCGCATTGAGATCGAGCGTCGCCCCGGCGATCACCTTCACCTCGTTCCAGCCGAGCGTGGCGCAGAAGCCGAGCTCCAGCTTGTCCGACTTTCCCTTGGTCGTCACCTCGGCCTGGGACACCTTCACCCGACCGGCGGAAAAGACGGTGCCGCGCGGGTGGCGGACCCGGACCTCGGCCTCGGCGAGCCGAAGCTCGTTCACGGTCGGGTGGGCATTACCGTAACCGCGCATCGCCGAATAACCGAGTGTGAGAACGCCGCCGGTGTCGGCGCGGGCCAGGCTCTGCAGCGTGTGGGCGCGTTTCGCCGGAAAGAGCAGCGGCTCGCGGGTGAGATCGGGAATATCGTCGGGTGCCACCGCAACGGCGGGCACGTCGGCGACGAGCCCGGCCGCCTTCTGCCAGGCCGCAAGCGACGGCTGTCGCGCCGGTGCCGGGCGGGCGGCCGGCTCCACGGCCGGCGGCACGAAAGGCCGGCCTTCCAGCACGCCGGTCGCCAGCAGACGGTGCGAATAGTCAAGCGTCGGCCCCAGCACCTGGCCGCCGGGAATGTCCTTGAAGGCGGCGGAGATGCGCCGATGGGTGAAGAGGCTGTCCTGCGTCACCGTCTCGGCGATGGCGAGCCGCGGCTGCGTGGTGCGCCAGGCGCGCAGCAGAAGGACGGCCTCGTAGAGATCGCCGCCGGACTGGGCCAGCGCCAGTGCCGCAAGATCCGGTTCGTAGAGCGAGGCTTCGCCCATCACCCGGTCGATCAGCCAGGGCAGGGCCCTTCGGATCTCGTCCACCCGGCCGGCGTCGATCGGACCCAGTTCGGCGCGGTAGAGCCGCTCCGATTGCTCGATGGCGCGTTCGCCACCCCTTGTCGCCACATAGGCCATCACAGCACCTCGATTGTCGTGGAGCGAGGCAGGCCGAGCACACGGTCGCCGTCGATCAGGAAGAGTTCGAAGCCCGTCGGATAGACGCAGCGTGCCGCCCGGATCGCCCAGACATCGTCGGGAAGACCGCCCACCGTCACGTCGATCGCGGTCTCGATGCCGGGACCTGAAAGGCGAAGCCGCCGGCCCTCGCCAAGTCGCGCGGCGGCAAAGACAGTCGCGCCCTCGTCGGGATAGGCATGCGAACCCACCGGCAGCAGCGAGAGAACTGATAGCCCGGCGGCTCCGTCGAGCGACAGGAAGGCATGATCGGCGGTCTCGGCCGGACCGAGCGTCGCACCCGTCGCGGCGATGGCAGGCAGCAGGGCGGTGTCCTGCGAGAACACTCGGCATTCCCGGTCGATCAGGGTTTCGGCGATCCCTTCCAAGCTTAGTTCCGGCAGGGTGCGGATCGTGCCCGGGCGGGCGAGCGCCCACATCAGGGCCTCATAGGTGGCATTTGTGCGGATTTCCTCGGCACCGCGCCGGGGTGCCGCGATCGGCGAAAGGGGATCAAGGGCGAGGGGTTCCATCAGAAGGTCTCCATGTCGACGCGGGTGGCCTCCACGGCGCACAGGCGCTCCCTGTCGGCCTGCCGGCTGCGCTCCGCCTGGGTGGCGATGAATTGCGCGATCCGGGTCGTGTCCTTTTCCGCCATGGCGGCAGCGTCGATCACTGCCATCGCCATGGCGCGCTCGAGGTCGCGGCCCGTCACCATGCCGTAGCCCTCGATCGCCGTGCCGGTGAGGCGGATATGGGCCTCCGCGACCAGCACTTCTCCGAGGTGGAAATCCGTGGCGGCCACCGTATCGCGCATCGGCAACATCACCAGCCCGGTGCGGCTCTGCACCACCTCGATCTCGCCGAGGATGGGGAGCAATTCCTCGGCCATGGCTTTCAATGCTGCGTCGTCGGCGCGTGCCAGCGTGTCGAGCCAGTGGGCGTGGCTCGTGGTTCCGGCGCCGGTGGCGCCGGAGAGGTCATCGATCATCGGAATTCCTTTCCTGGCCGCCGGGCGCGACATCTGGATCGTCGAGGCTGTCGAAGCTGAATTGCACCCGGTCTCCAGCCCAGACCGCTTCGGAATAGCCGATGGCACGGCCCTCCGCCGTCACGTCGGTCTTGGTGACGACCATCACCGGGTGGTCGGGGTGCTGGCTCAGAAGCCGCGCTTCGTCGGGCTCCGGCCGGCGGGTGAATATGGTGGTGCGCTTGCGGAAATAGTCGGCGATGCCGTGGTCGCGATAGATCTCGGTTATCGACGTGCCCTTCGCCCGCCGTTCGGCGAGGTCGGGAAACAGGGCAGCCGAGTGGAACGACATGCCGAGATTGATCGGCATCCCGTCGGCCAGGCCGCGCCGCAGCAGCCGATGCACGGGCGTTCCCTCGGCGATTTCGAGCGCCTGGGCCACCCGCGAAGAGGCGGGTAGAATCTCGGCCGAGATATGCTCGCCCTTCGGCGAAATCCCCTGCTCCAGCAGGTTCTGGCGGAAACGCGTGCGCCGGCCGATCTGGTAGGTGATCTGCGGCATGGCCTCGACGAACGTGCCCCGGCCCTGTTCGACGCGCAGCTTGCCCTCCACGGCGAGCGAGGCCACGGCCCGGCGCACGGAGTGCCGTCCCGCACCAAAGGCGATGCAAAGCTCCGGCTCGGTCGGCAGGCGCGCCCCCGGCGCAAACTTGCCTGCGGCTATATCGTCCGCCAGCCGGTCTCGAATTGTCAGCCAATTATCCCGCCGCATGCGCTCCACTCTTATTCATCCGGATGAATCCGGACGTAACCGAGTCTTGTGACGCTGCGATGACGCCCTGTCGCACAGAGAGTTTTCCCGCAATCTGGCGGGAAGAAGAGAAGCGGCGACGGACGAAGATTGGCCGGCTACCGAGTGTCGTCGGGTATTGTCGTGATCTAAGCCTCAATTAGGCGGGCAGCGCCGTCGATGATGACCTGCGGCAGGGGCAGGGATTGGCGGCCTGCCAGGTCGAAATAGACCGATACGGCGAGAAGCTCGGCGCAAAGCTGGCCATCGGCCTTGTTGGTCAGGCGGTGATGGGTGGAGAGCGAGGTGCGGCCGACCTTGACGACCGAGCTGTAGATCTCGAACAGGCTGCCGACCGGCAGCTCCTGGCGAAAGTCGATCTCGTAGCGACGATCGGCCCAGCCTTCGCGACGCTCCTTGATCCAGGACGCCGAATAGCCCGCCGCGGCCATCAGATGCCAAAGGGACTGGTCGAAGGCGGCGATATAGAACTGCACGTTCATGTGCCCCATCGCATCGCATTGAGCGGGGTAGACCACCCCCTGATAGGTCAGGATTGCCATTGCTCGTTCATCCTCCGCTTGTTCGTCCGGCCCACGCTTCGGCTTTGACGATAAATGAAATCGTGCAATAGCTACAGCCACATGCATTCACTTTGGGAATGATCTGGCGATGGTGGGTCCGCGACGACGCTTCGTTTGGGAATTGGACTGGAACCTTCTGCGAACCTTCATGGTGATCGTGCAGGAAAAGGGGCTGACGGCTGCGGGCGAAAAGCTCTCGCTGAAGCAGCCGACCATCAGCAATGCCCTCAGGCGCCTGGAAATCCACATGGATTGCCGGCTGATCGAGCGCAATGCCTCGCATTTTGCCGTGACGCCGGCCGGCCAGCGCCTGTTCAGCGAATGCGTCGCCCTGTTCGACATCGTCTCCGGCCTGCCGCAGCACATGGAGGAATTGCCGGGGGACGTGACCGGCCATATCGATATCGCGCTTGCCAGCCATGTGGTCTGTCCCTTCTTCGACGAGGTGCTCGCCGCCTTCCATCGCGCCTTTCCGCAGGTGACGATGTCGATGACCGTCTCCTCCAGTCGTGACGTCGCCGCTGCCGTCGCCAATCGCGATGCCTGCTTCGGCGTCTGCCTGATGGAAGAGCGCCATCCCAAGCTCGAATACGAAGTCCTCTATCGCGAGGGCTTCGGCTATTTCTGCGGCGTCCGCCACCCGCTGTTCGGCAAGTCGGACATTGCCTTGTCCGACCTGCGCCACGAACCCTATGTTTCGTTCAAGACCGACCAGATGTCCGGCGCACTTTGGCCCGTCGCCCTGCTGCGCCAGCAGGAGGGTTTCGAGGGCGCGACGATTGGCACCTCCTCGCATCTGGAGGAGGTCAAGCGGCTCATCATCGCCGGCTTCGGTTTCGGCCCCTTGCCGATCCATGTGGTCGAGGACGACCTGCGTGTCGGACGGCTCTGGCGGCTGCCGCCCTACGAGGCGGTGCCGATGGTCGAGGTTCACCTCGTCCATGACCGTTCGGCGCGTCGCGGCCGGGCCGAGAGCATTCTCGTCGCCGAACTGCGCCAGGCGATCGCCGCCCGGCCGATCGAGGCCCGCACCTATCCCTGAAGCAGTTCGGCGGAGCGGGCGAGGCCCTCCTTTGTCCGGATCGGCGGCGGGGGCGGACATGCCTCCGCCCCGATCGGTCAGCGCGCCTTCGATCCATAGCCGTCGAGGAAGGACGTCAGGTTGTCGCCGAGCTCGTCGCAGAGATAACCGCCCTCCTGGACGATGACCGCCGGCCGGCCGAGCTTGGCGATGGCCTCGCCGATCAGCGCAAAGCCCGGTGTCGACACCGAAAGCCCACCGAAAGGATCCTTCTCGAAGGCGTCGAGCCCGAGCGCGATGACGACCGCATCCGGGCTGAAGGCTTCGACCCGGCGAAGCGCCGCGGACAGGGCTTCCAGATAGGCTGCGTCGTTCGACTTGCGGGACAGCGGCAGGTTGAAATTGTAGCCGAGACCGAGGCCTTCGCCGCGTTCGTCGGCATGGCCCCAGAAGAACGGATAGAAGCGTACCGGATCGGCGTGGATCGACACCGTCAGCACGTCGGCCCGCTCGTAGAACACGCCTTGCGTGCCGTTGCCGTGGTGCAGATCGACGTCGATGATCGCCACGCGTTCGGCGAAGCGGCGCAGCCGCTGTGCGGCGATCGCCGAATTGTTGAAGAAGCAGAAGCCGCCGGCGACGTCGCGAAAGGCGTGATGGCCCGGCGGACGGCAAAGCGCATAGGAGGCGCTTTCACCCGCCATCACCGCATCCGCGGCCGATACCGCGCTCCAGGCGCTCCAGCAGGCGCTGTCCCAGGTCTCTGCCGAGATCGGGCAGGAGGTGTCGGCCATGTGATAGCCGGCCTGGCCGACGGCAGAAGCCGGATAAGTGCCTCCGCGGGCGATCGGGTGAATGTTCGGGATGACCTCCTCGGAAGCGCCCTCGATATGCTGCCAGCGCTGGTAGATGCGCTTCAGGAAGTCGAGATATTCCGGCGTGTGGATCGCCGAGATCGGTCCAAGGCCATGATCGGCCGGCCGGGCGACGGTGAGGCCCGCGGCGCGGGCGCCCTCGAGCAGTCGTTCGACCCGTTCCGGCTGCTCCGGATTGGGCTGGCGGCCGCCGCTCGACAGGAAGAATTTCGGATCGTGGCGTTTCTGTTCTTCGGCGTAGAAGACTTTCATCTCTCTCGACTTTCCCTTCCGGCGTGGCCTGCCGACCGTCCGCCGCTTGATACCCCGGCGCCGGGCCCGCTCCTTGCCAGAGCGGCCCGCCGCATGCCGTCCGTGCCGGCGGTGCTATCCGCCGGATTTCCTAGAAGGCCACTCGGTCGCCGCCCTTGAGGCCGAGCATGGCACGCGCTTCCTCAGGTGTCGCCACGTCGAGCGACAGGCCTTCGAGGATCGTCCGGATCCGCTTGACCTGCGCCGCATTGGACTTGGCGAGTTCCTTGCCGTCATAGAGGCTGTCCTCCAGGCCGACGCGTACGCTGCCGCCCATGGTCGCTGCCATGGTGATCATCGGCATCTGGTGACGCCCGGCGGCGAGCACCGAGAAGCGATAATCCTCGCCGAACAGCTTGTCGGCAATCCGCTTCATGTGGACGAGGTTCTCCGGATCGGCACCGATGCCGCCGAGAACGCCGAAGACGAACTGGATGAACAATGGCCCGGAGACCAGCCCGCGATCACGGAAGTGAGCGAGCGTATAGAGGTGGCCGACGTCATAGCATTCGAACTCGAAGCGTGTGCCGCAGCCTTCGCCCAGCCGTTTCAGGATCGCCTCGATGTCGGCGAAAGTATTCTTGAATAGCGTGCTGCGGGTTGCCTCCAGCAGTTGCGGTTCCCATTCGTGCTGCCATTCGCGCGGCCGGTCGAGCGCCGGATAGAGGCCGAAATTCATCGATCCCATGTTGAGCGAGCACATTTCCGGCTCGGCCGAAAGGGCCGCTTCGAGCCGGTCGTCGAGGGTCATCAGCGACGAGCCGCCGGTCGAGATGTTGATGACCGCGTCGCAGGCCTGCTTGATCACCGGCAGGAAGCGCATGAAGACGGCCGGATCGGCGGTCGGCCGTCCGTTGTCCGGATCCCGGGCGTGCAGGTGCAGGATCGAGGCACCGGCCTCTGCGGCTTCGATCGATTGCGCTGCGATGTCTTCCGGCCGGTAAGGCAGGTGCGGCGACATGGAGGGGGTGTGGACCGAGCCGGTGACGGCGCAGGTGATGATGACTTTCTTCGATTTCATGATGTCCACGTGGTCAGTTGGAGGAGCCGAGAGCGCGGCTGAGCACATTGTGCGTCACCTTCTCGACCATGGAGTCGGAACGCAGCAGCCCGGCGACCCATTCGCAGGTGCCGGCGTGGAAAACCTCGCCTTCACCCTTGCGGAAGCTGACGATCATGCCGTTGCTGTAGCGGACCTTTTCGAGGTTTTCGTCGCTCGCCTCGCCATAGAGCGTCTCGGCGATGAAGCGGCCGTCCTCGTCGCCGAAGAAGCGGTCTTCGGGCGCCAGCACGTCGTTCTCCTCGACCGAGCTCGCCATGCCGAGGGCCAGGATCTCGAGGCCTGCCGGTGCACCGCTGGTGGCGGTCGGATAGGGCCGGCCGTAGCGGATTTCGTATTCCAGTCCGTCGACCTCGTAGCCGTAGATATGGCTTTCGGCGCCGAGCAGGTCGCCATAGAACAGGCCGGTGCCGGCAAAGGCCCAGTGTTCCGGGCGGCAGATCGGAAAACCGCGCGCGCCGCGCGGCGAACAGCCGCCCCAGCCGGCATAGACGCCATTGGTGGAGTTGAGACCGAAGGTCATGGCTCCAGGCCGCCCGATCTCCGGCGCTTCCCAGCTGTTGGTGGCGCGCGTCAGGTCGCCGGTCTGGTAGATGGGGTCTTCGGCGCGGGCCCGGTACTTGTAGCAGACCTGGGCGCGCCCATCGTCTTCCAGCCGCGTCTGCCACATGAAGTTACCGGCGAAGCGCGCGGCAAAGCCGCCGCGCTCGACGAACCGGTCGACGGTGTCGCGCATTTCCCAGGTCCAGTATTCGTCGTGACCGACGAAGACGACGCAGTCATAGCCGTCCAGCAGTTCGGGGTGGAACTGCAACTCGTGCTGGCTGGCGAGGTCGATGCCGTAGCCGGCGCGCTCCGCCCAGCGGAAAAAATGGCTGTCATAGCTCGCCCAGCCGGAGGACGCGTATTTCTTCGAGTGGCCGGTCGCATAGGCCCATTCCATGTGCGGATAGCGCGGCACGGTTCCCGGTGGCAAGCCGACCTCGACCGGCACGCGCGGCGCATCCTTCGGCAGCACCACGAAGCCGCGGCACCACGGGCGCTGCGTGCTGACGCGCGTCGCATACTGGTCCCGGTTCGCCCCGGTGATCCCCTGATAGTGGTTCGAGCCGCCCCAGGTGTTGTAGGCGGTCCAGGTGCCGGTCGCGGCGATCTGCAGGATGCGGCCGGGCTTTGCGCCGACCGCGGGGCAAAGGATGAAAAGATGGTGGCTTATGATCGGCTGGCCGTCGCGGCCTTGCGCCGTCAGCGTGAGCCGATAGGCGCCGGACGTCCAGTCCGCCGGAATGCGGAAGCTGTGGCTCGGCTGCCAGCCGCAACCCTCGACCGAGCACTGGTCCGGGGTCTCCTGCCAGGATGTGGCGATACCGCAAAGCGACAGCGCATGCTCTTCGCTTGCGCCGTCGCGCACAATCTCGATATCGCAGGTCGAGGCCGTCGAGCTGATGAACAGCGTTATCTCGTCGCCCGGATGGTAGGAGAACCGGTTCGAATAGCACCAGATCTCGCCGCGCTCTCCGTCCATTCCCGGATATTCGTAGTAGTGCCCTCGGACGGCCTCGCGGCGCTGCGCCTGCGTCAGGCCGAAGTCGGGGAACAGATCTCTTGCCA
>Ga0180012_1000429_pt1 | contig 14332 bp, 13 predicted proteins | sample KR11_S2_MetaG_FD_122243 | JGI IMG/M metagenome (GOLD analysis project Ga0180012, IMG submission 122243) | Groundwater microbial communities from the Olkiluoto Island deep subsurface site, Finland - KR11_S2_MetaG | ecosystem: Environmental > Aquatic > Deep subsurface > Groundwater | place...
CCGCCTCCGCTAGATACCCGCCCTCGCCGTTCGCGGCCAAGCGCGCCCGTAGCTCAGCTGGATAGAGCATCAGACTACGAATCTGAGGGTCGGACGTTCGAATCGTTCCGGGCGCGCCATTTTCTCTAATGTTTTCAGTAATATGAGATGGATCCCACCTTCCCACTCGGGAACGGGTCGGGATCAGGAAGCAGTCAGGAAGCTGACGCTACCATCATGACCAACTCCGATGTCATAGGGCGAGAGTCGCCGCGCCCATCCGGGTGCCTTACGTCAGCCGCTCTCGGGACCGAACCCCTTACGTAAGGCTTCCAGGGTGGATCCGGGCGCGACCTGTGCAGCACCCCTGCGTTAGGTGTGCAGGATTTTCGCGATTTCTTGGTCTTATGCCCTCGCCAAGGCTGAAACCCAATCAGAGCCTGACCAGTTCGGATTGGCCCCACTGTGCATCACTGTGCATCACTGTGCATCTGCCACCTCTGAGTATTTCGCTCAGCCGGAGAGCCAAGTTCCGGTTGGAGGGAGATCACGGGACAAACAAGAATGGGCGCGGCTTTCGCCACGCCCATAAGTTTTACGCTGCCATAGACCCCATCGATCCGGGATCTCGTCGGTTTCGCTGCATGAAGGCCCGCAGGTCTGATGGGTAGTAGCGAACCTGGCGATTCACCTTGTGATAGGGCGGGCCAATATCCTTCCACCTCCATTGATCCAAGGTGCGATGGCTCATGGAAAGCAGTTTCGCGGCTCCCTTCGAGCAGAGAGGGGTTTCGTGGTCGGCGGACATTTGTAGCTCATGGTCTTGGTGTGCAGTCTTGAGGAGTCGCCTCCTTGGGGGCGCGGCCAGTGGACGAACCATTGCGCAGCGGGTGATCGGGTATTAATAGTAACCGATCACTGAGTCAATGGAGGCGTGATGACCCCTCTCGATGCGCGTCATGTCCAGGCGCACGCCTCGCATGATGTTGCTGACCTTGAAGCTCTGCTGCCTGTCCGGCGCGGCTTCTGGACAGACGAGGAACTGCTCGCCGACAGTGGCCTCGGATCGGTAGCGGTCCTGAGAAAGCTGTGCGGATCCCGGTGGCTTGCCGCAGATCACGGCCCTCTTCCGGAAGGAGGTCGGCGGCGAGTGTGGACGTTTGGCGAGGTCGTGCGGGCGAACGTCGTTGCAGAGATCGCATCGCGCAGTTCGATCCCCCTTCTCGCCGTGGGCATGCTCCTGGGCAGAGCAACGGCGACATGGGTGAACGAGGCAATCAGCCTCAGACTCAGGACCGACGCGATCCTCAAAGGCCGAATCGAAACTCCAAGCTCACGGCGCTCCCGGATCATCATCCTCGACGGTCGGGAAGCCTGGATCGAAACAGCCCCGGAAATGTTCGAACTGATCAGTTCGGGAATGAGGCTGAACGGCGCAGGCATGGACGTTCCTCGCATAGCGAGGTCTCACCCGGAGATGCGGCTCCACGCCCTCTTTCGGCGGGGTATGTCGATCCATGTCCTGGATCTTGCCAGTCTCGAACTCGGTGTTTTCGGGCTGGTTCGGGAGCAGCTCTCCATCGCCCCATAGAAGAGCAGCGACGCACCGCGCAGAAGACTGATCAATATCGGTATGGAGAGGGTCGGTAGGGTCCCGCTGAACAACGAGTATCAGCATGGCCCTCAACCCAACCCTCCCCAAGGCACTCATGCCTATCCGCCCAGAGCAAGCGCATCACCGGCAGCAGGCCCGGCGCGCGCGGGAAGCGCTTCTCGCGTGGATAAATGACAGCGGCTGCAACTGGTGTCTGACCTTGAACCCCAACCGGGAACTGCCCCTCGGGACAGAGGTCGGGATCGTGCGAGCCGCGTTCGACGACACGGACCGCGACCTTCTTGGACCGCGCTACCGCTTCAAGGACGCCCGTCGGAGACAGCTCGGCTTCGTCTTCGCGGAGCATCTTCGGTCGAACCTCCACTTCCATATCGCCCTGCGCCCGGGCGACACAGACAGCTTGGAAGATCAACGCCGGCGAGCGGAACACCTGGCTCGCAGCTGGGCAACGAGGGTGCCGGGTGGGACGACCGAAGTCGCAGAGGCGACCTGCGAAGAGGGCTGGTCCAGATACATCACCAAGGAAATCTACCGACCTGATTTCGAGTTCTGGTCATCCAGCATGTGGTGGCCCGAACGGCAGAGAAGGCACGTTCTCGACAGTAGTTGGGCGGATCCGCACTCCGGCGGAGAGCTGCTACAATGAAGGCATACCAACACATCCGCCCCGCATCTCGGGGCACGCCTGTGGCCTGTCTTCGCGGCGGCGCGGGTGCTTCCATGATCGGGGTCGCGACGGCGAAAACGATCATTCCGTCAGGATGACGATCCTGTCGGACTGCGAAGCTGTGAGCGCTTAAGTTGGTCTGGAACAGCCGAAGCGCTCACATTCCCGAAGGACTACCTCAGCGTCATCCCGCCGCACTGACACAAGAACCGGGGTGGGAGGCGAGCGACGCGAGCAGAACGAACCACCTCGGTTCTGCGCCGAAGGCGCCGCGCATACGACCAGAACTGACGCATACACGGCGCATGGCCGACAGATGGGGAAGATGACGCTTTGTGGCTTCCCTCCCTGATGGGTATGCCAATAGGGTCTCAACGTAAGCGGGCAAGTCCTTGGGAGGGGAAGTGCTATTGGCCGACGCAGCACGGACACATGAACACCGGGCCGCCCCGAGCGCAGCGTCCCTGATCGAGTCCATGCGGGACATCGGCTACACGTTGGAAAGCGCCCTCGCCGACGTGATCGACAACGCGATCTCGGCTGAAGCGACAGTCATTCACATAAACTACGACACCAACTCTACCGACCCGTATCTCTCCATCGTCGATGACGGCAACGGAATGACGCAGCAGGAGCTGCTCAACGCGATGCGTCCCGGCAGCCAGAGCCCCACGGCGATACGGGACACTTCTGATCTGGGACGATTTGGTCTCGGCATGAAGACCGCGTCCTTCTCGCAGGCGCGATGCCTGACCGTCGTTTCGAAGAAGGCTGGTGAGCTTTCGGCTGCACGTTGGGATCTTGACCTGGTGGTCGAGCGCGACGACTGGGTTCTTCAGCTTCCGCCCGCCTTCGATCCGCTGGAGCTGCCCGGCATCGGAAACCTGGGAGACCGCGGCACCGCCATCGTCTGGGAACGGCTGGATCGCATAGCCGACGGATCGACCGGCGCGTCGCTCGCGGATCATCTTCTGGATCGACTGGACAGCGCCCGCAGGCACCTTGAACTCGTCTTCCATCGCTTCCTTCAGGGCGACAAGGGCATCTCCAAGGTCCGCATCGTCATGAACGGGCGCGACCTCGAAGCCTTTGACCCCTTCCACACAAAGTCGCCCGCTACGCAGCGGTTGCCTGTCGAACCAATCCGGGTTGCAGGCCAGGACGTTCACGTTGAGGCGTTCGTTCTGCCTCATCACGGCAAGGTCAGCGCCGCTGACTGGGACAAATACGCCGGTGAAGGGGGCTACCTGAAGAACCAGGGCTTCTACCTGTATCGGGGTGGCCGCCTGATCATCCACGGGACCTGGTTCCGGCTCGCGAAACAGAGCGAGATGACCAAGCTCGCCAGGGTGAAGATCGACATGCCGAACGGTCTCGACACTCTCTGGAAGATCGATGTGCGAAAGGCGTCAGCCCAACCGCCCTTCGTGGTCCGGCAGCGCCTCAAGGGGCTGATCGACCAGATCGCTGAACCATCGCGCCGGGTCTACACGTCACGCGGCCACCGGATGACCTCGGAGAGCCAAGCCGTGCTTTGGCACAGGCGTGTGGACAAGGGTTTGGTCTCCTACGAAATCAACCGAGACCACCCGCTCCTCGCGCATGTCTCGGACAGCCTTTCGGACGTTCAGTTGTCCGAGCTGGAAACATTTCTCAAAGGTGTCGAGCGCGCGTTTCCGGTCGATGCAGTCTTCTCTGACGCAGCATCCGACCCCAAGGCCGTCGCACAGACCTCACTTTCACCAGACGATCTTGGGGCGCTTGTCTCCCTCACGGTCCGGGTCATGTCGGAAGGCGGAAGCACTTTGGACGGCCTCCTCAGCGACCTGAGCCGAGCAGAACCGTATCGGTCGAACTGGACCGCCGCCGAGCCCCTTATTCGACAAGCCTATTCACATGTGACGAGCGAAAATGCCTGACAGCACAGAATACGAAACACTCAAAGCTGCTGTCCGGCCTGTCATCGCCAGAGCCTCGCCACCTTCGCCAGATTTCATCCGGACGACGATAGGGCAGTTTAGGGCAATACCTTCGCTCACGGTATCAGACGATGACGCCGAGCGACTTGCGCGCGAGATTGAGAGCCAGCTCGACATCCGCATGACATTAGGTGCCTCCGTCCACGATGAAGGCTTCGTCGAATGGTATCCAACCGCCAAGGCCGGGATTGAGCCCTACTACTGGGACCGATACAGCCAACTGTTGGAAGAACAAGATTTTCCGCCCGACGTGATTGCCGGCCTCGATGTCGTCACGGATCGCATCACGGGCTATCTGAACAACCCTCGAGCGGAGGCGGCCTGGGACCGCCGAGGTATGGTTGTCGGCCATGTCCAATCGGGCAAGACGGCGAACTATACCGGAGTCATCTGCAAAGCGGCAGACGCCGGTTACAAGCTGATCGTAGTGATCGCGGGGATCCACAATAATCTGCGGAATCAGACCCAACGGCGTATCGATGAGGGTTTTGTCGGTAGAGACAGCGGCAAGCCGAATAAGCCGTTCATCGGCGTATCACGCTTCGCAGCAGCAGCTGCTCGAACACCTATAACTCTCACCAATGCTACTATGGACTTCCGGTCCACGATCGCCGAAGCGGCAGGCATGGAAATCGGCGCACTTAATGTGCCGATGGTATTGGTCATAAAGAAGAACACCAAGACCCTGCAGAACCTCATCGCTTGGTTGAGGGCTCACAACATGGGCTGGGCGCAGTCATTGGTGGACGCACCAATGCTTTTGATCGATGACGAGGCGGATAATGCATCCGTAAACACATCAGCAGATCCCAACAAAGCTACTCGCATTAATGCGCTTATCCGAGAAATGCTGAACCTGTTTTCGAAGAAGTGCTACGTCGGATATACAGCTACCCCTTTCGCTAACATATTCATCGACCCAGACTCAGCCGACGATATGCTTCAGTCCGACTTGTATCCACGGGATTTCATAGTCACGCTGGATGCTCCGGACAACTATTTCGGCGCATCGCGGATTTTCGGCGGCGACATCGGTGACGAGGTGCTGCGCGACATAACAGACAACGCCGACGACTTGCCATTGGTCCACAAGATCACCCAGGTCATTCCGGCGCTGCCTGAGAGCCTGAAGGAGGCTGTCCGCTCATTCATCTTGGCGCGGGCTATTCGGATCATTCGGGGCCACGGCAATAAGCACTCAAGTATGCTGGTCAACGCCTCGCGCTTCACGAACGTCCAGAAGCAGCTTCGCAACTTGATCCACGATTACGTCGGTCGGCTTTCGAGAGCAGGGCGACATGAGGGGGCAAAACCTGAACTTGAAGCGCTCCGAAATGAACACATCGGCGCGCTTCGACAAACTTGGGAACGCGAGTATTCGCACCTCGGGCATGAATGGAGGGACATCCAAGATCACCTACTGAGCGCATCAGCGCCCATCCAGGTAGTTGAAGTCAACAGCGCCTCGTCAGGAAGCCTCGCTTATGAGGCACACGAGGAACTGGGATTGCAGGTGATTGCCGTAGGTGGCTTCAGCCTGTCCCGGGGGCTCACGCTCGAGGGCCTAACCATTAGCTACTTTCTGCGTAACTCCATGATGTATGACACGCTTCTTCAGATGGGGCGATGGTTTGGGTATCGTCCTGGTTACGAAGATCTGTGCCGGATCTGGATGCCCCCCGAAGCTCGTGGTTGGTATGAACACATCAGCGAGTCTATCGAAGAACTTCGGGATGAGCTGATGCGCATGCAACGCGCAAACCTGACGCCTCGGGACTTCGGGCTGAGGGTTAGGGCTCACCCTGATACTCTAATAGTTACAGCTCGAAACAAGATGAGATCCGCCCAAGCCGTTCCCGTTGTCATCGGGCTGTCGGGACGGTTCATCGAAACATACGCATTGTATTCAGATACGGTGCGGAGCGCGGTGAACCGAGCAGCAGCGATCCAACTGGTCGAGCAGGCGTCATCATCGCTCGGGCACGACGGGACTGCAGGCGAGTGGGCAGACCGGCATCGTGTGTGGTCAGGCGTTGATCATACGATCATCGAGGCGTTCATTCGCAGCTTCAACAACAACGATCGGAGCATTGCGACCCAGTCGGAGCCGGTCGCGGCCTTCATTGAGAAGGTGGCTCTGGACGGGCATGATCTTTGGGATGTGGCGGTCGTAGGCTTAGCAGACGCCTCGGCCAAGCTCGACGATGACCTCGGCGTCAGGTGCCAACGCAGGACTGGTTATCTCGAGGAAGGCAAGAAAGACCTCGTCGTCGTTGGCACGAAGAATCGTGTCTCTTCGCGCGGCGTGGAGAAGATTGGGATCTCCAAGGTTGAAAGGGAGAAAGTTGAGGCCGGACGGCGTGCCGAAAACCTCCCCGACAAGGACTATCGGCTTGTTCGGTCGCGACCGCTCTTGGTTATACAGCCCGTCATCCTGACCAAGGCAAACTCGACTGCACCGATTACGGAGAAGCCTCTGATCAGCTGGGGGATCAGCTTCCCTCATGCAGAAGGCAGCCCGCCGACCGTCACCTACGCCGTCACAGGTCTGTGGTGGCGGCAATACATCGGCGACGACGAAGGTGATGAAGAGATTGACGCCGATGAAGACTGATCCTTGGACGGAGATTGGTTTGTCGGGCGGGGGGTTCAACCTCCGCCGCGTGGACCCGAGCCACCCGGCGAACTATTTCTGGGCTCGCGACGCTGACGGGCGTTGCGCCTTGGTTCTCGTCTTGGAAACGGGTGTGACGGTTGATGAGCCGCGCCCCAGATTGAACGGCATCGAAATCATCGAGGCTCCCGATCAAGATGGGAAGCACGCGTTTGTTCTCGTCTTGAAGCGAGAAGAGGACAGGGAACTGTTCCGGCACCTGTGCCACGACATCGTCGATGCGTGCCGAAGCAAGGTGGGCGATCAGGCTTTCCTGGCGTCGACCCTTCGCCGTGCATGGAAGTGGCACAGCCTGCTGCGTGGCGGTGCGAACCAGCGGCTCAGCCCACAGGAACAGCAGGGTCTGATCGGCGAGCTTCTCTTTCTCGAACGGCTCATCAGGCACCTGACGCCGAAGGCCGCCATCGAAGCCTGGCGAGGACCGCTGGACGAGCCGAAGGACTTTGTTTTCTCGAACCGGGCGGTGGAGGTGAAGGCGCGTCATGTGAGCAAGGACGCGGTCAAAATCTCGTCCGAACACCAGCTCCAGGTGATCCAGGGGCAGCAACTTGCCCTCGCCGTCGTCGCCCTTTCACCTTCGGTTGCGCATGCCCCTGAAGGCATCTCGCTGGATAGTCTGGTTCAGCGCGTCCGAGGCGCCGTGATCGCTTCCGATCCATCAGCCGACGAAGGATTCGATGCTCGCCTGCTGAGCGCCGGCTACTCCACGGACCACGACTACAGCGACACCTGGTGGCTTCCGGTCGCGACCAGTGCCTACGCCGTCGGCGAGGGCTTTCCCAGGATAGAGGCAACCGGCCTCCCCGAAGGCGTGAGCCTGGTCACTTACTGGCTGAGGCTCGACCTCTGCGCCCCTTTTGAACATGCCTACGACGACCTGTTCCACAGCGAGCCTTCCAATGAGTGAGACTGTCGAAGCCTTCCACGAGGATTTCTTCAACGAGGTTCGCACCCATGCTGATGCCGCTGGGCGCTTCATGGAGACGGCGTTCCTCGAGAACTACGGCGAGTGGCTGGTGAACTCCGGCGAGTTCGAGACCTTCGACGTTGCCCCCTACAGGGCCGCTCGCGGGATGCGTGTCGATGCCTATGGGGGAGACCCCTCGGAAGCGGAAGGCGTGCTGTCCCTGGCCGTGGTCGATTTCAATCCTGATGCTCGGCTTGCCAGCCTGACACGCACCGATGTGGAGCCTGCGTTCAAGCGGCTTGAGAACTTCCTGCGCGCATCGCTGAGCGTCGGCTTCAGGGACCAGCTTGAAGAAAGCTCGCCCGGGTATGGCCTCGCAGAACTCATCTACGCGCGCCGTGCAAGCATCAATCGGGTGCGGCTATTCCTGATCAGCAACCGGGCCTTGAGCGCGCGGTATGACGGTCTGGAGAGCGACACCATCGAGGACATCCCGGTCACCTACAATGTCTGGGACATTGGCCGTCTTCACCGGATGGTCGCTTCGGGAAGAGGCAAGGAAGACATCCAGATCGACTTCCTGGAGGAGTTCGGTCAACGCCTGCCCTGTCTTCCCGCCCACGTCGGGGGGGACGGCTACGAAGCCTACCTTTCCGTCGTTCCCGGGGGTCTGCTTTCGCGAATCTACGACAAGTGGGGCGCGCGGCTATTGGAGTCCAATGTGCGGTCATTCCTCCAGGCGAGGGGAGGCGTGAACAAGGGGATCCGCAACACCATCCTCAACGACCCCGGGATGTTCTTCGCATACAACAACGGCGTCACCGCCACCGCCGAACACGTCCAAACCGTGGTCGAGAACGGCACGACCTACATCAGCCACCTCACCAACCTCCAGATCGTCAACGGCGGTCAGACGACCGCGTCAATCTTCTCCGCTGGGAAGAAGGACAAGGCCGAGCTGGGGCGCATCTTCGTCCAGATGAAGCTGTCAGTCGTCGACCCTGACCGGGCTCTGGAGGTCGTGCCGAAAATCTCCGAGTTCGCCAACAGCCAGAACAAGGTCAATGCGGCGGACTTCTTCGCAAACCATCCGTTCCACATCCGGATGGAGGAGTTCTCAAGGCGCATCTGGGCACCCGCGCCCGATGGATCTTTCAAGCAGAGCAAGTGGTTCTACGAGCGGGCCAGAGGCTCATACGACAACGCTCGCGCCTACCTGACGAAGGCCAAGAAGGACGCCTTCGATGCCGAGTATCCGAAGGTCCAGCGGTTCGCCAAGACCGACCTGGCGAAGTTCGAGATGGTCTGGGAAGGATGCCCGGATCTCGTGAGCAAGGGTGCCCAGAAAACCTTCGGCGAATATGCCAAACTGGCCGGTCAGCGCTGGGACAAGGACAGTGACGCGATCAATGAACTCTATTTCCGCGCGGCAGTGGCGAAGGCGATCGTGTTCCGTAATCTGGAGCGGCTCGTCAGCGAGCAGCAGTGGTATCAGGACGAGGGCGGATATCGCGCACAGATCGTCGCCTACACCATCGCCAAGTTCGACCACCTATTGAAGGCGAGGGGACTGACGCTCGACTTCGATGCCATCTGGAAGGAGCAGGCACTACCGCCCGTCCTGGCCCGAACACTGGTGAGGCTGGCCGAGGTGGTCAGGCCCGCCATTGTCCAGCCGGACTCCACCGTCGCCAACATCTCTGAATGGGCCAAGAAGAGCGCCTGCTGGTCGCGAGTCCAAGCCATCCCCTTCGACCTACCGGACGAGCTGGACGTGGTCCTGCTTGATCCACAGGCGAAGAGATCGGTCGCGAAGGAAGCCAAGATCGTCCAGCGAATGGACAACGGGATCGAAGCTCAAGCGCGGGTCCTGAAGCTCGGCAACAGTATGTGGTCGCGCGCTGGGGCATACGCCGCTCAACGGAAACTGCTCAGCCCGACGGATCATTCACTGATCAGTCTGGCGGCCAAGCGAGGTGCATTTCCGACGGAGAGGCAAAGCCTCCGTCTCGTCGAAGCGCTCGCGGAGCTTGAGGCTGACGGGTTCACCGGCTGACCGGCAACCTTCAGGTCTCGTTGGTCAGCGCTCGATGAAGAACCTCGGCGATCTGCCGCGCCAGGAACGGCGGAACGGCATTTCCGACCTGGACGTATTGCTCAGTGCGGTTGCCAAGGAAGAGGTAGTTGTCCGGGAAGGTCTGAAGCCTCGCGGCTTCCCGCACCGTCAGCGAACGGCACTGAACCGGGTCCGGATGGATGAAGTAGTGACCGTCCTTCGAGATGTGGCTGGTGACCGTCGTGGAGGGCTGGTCCCAACCCTGGGTGCGGAATCGGTCTGCGAACTTGCCGGAGTCCCAGTTGGCGTGATCAGGCGCAAGCGCTGTCGGGAAGTCGCCGGCCTTCGGGGCACGACCTCGGACGCTGGTGAAAACGGAGCTGAAGAAATATCGGCCCAGGTCTTCCACCATGTGACCCCTGCTCGAATGATTGAGCGTCACCTTGAGACGCGGGTCGGTCAGCCATGCAGCAAGAACGGCTGGGCACTCGGGCGAAATCGAGGCGGGCGAACTTGAGGACCTCGGCGGGAGATCATTCACGGCCACGAATATCTGCCGGGATCGTCGGGCTGCCGTCAGCAAGTCGGATGCTGTCCCGGGCGCTTGTTCGAGCGCGGCGATGACTGCGTCCATCTGGTCGATGACCACATCACGCCAGCCAGCTGCATCGTCGCCACGGCTCAATCCGCTTCGGAGACCTGGAAGTCCGGAGAGGACATCGCGCACCGTCGCCTGTTCGCCAACCGTTGTGCCTGTCGTGTCCTTGGCTGATGAAATCGATTGGGCCACGTCACGACGAAGGCCCACGACAATAACGCGGTGCCGAGCCTGAGGGACGCCGAAATCTTCGCTTCGGACGATGAAATCCTGGTGACGTGATGTGCGACGAAGGACTGTGTGTCCTTCGCCGTCCAAGGCCACTGCAAACAGCTCGTAGGCGTCAGGGGAGCCGTCCGCAGAGCGAAGGTCCGCCAGCACCTGTTCGAAGATGAGGCGACCCTCGATGGATGATGAAAGGATGCCCTTGACGTTCTCCATGACGAACGCGACAGGCCGAAGGCCCTTCAGGATCCGGATGTATTCCCGATACAGAAAGTGCCGCTTGTCGTCCTCAGCGACGTAACCCTCTGTGCCCTGATTGCGGGCTCGTCCGACGAGGGAATATGCCTGACAGGGCGGTCCCCCGATCACGACTGTGGGCACGCCCAGCTTGACCAGCTCCGCGATCCGGCTGTCCAGCACGCGCGCTGCCTCCGGCGTGCCGAGTTCGAGCCGCAGAGCTTCTTCGAGCGCGGTCTCCCACTCGCCTTCATGGGTCCGTGCCCAGTCGGGCAGCGCCTCACCGCTGTTCAGCGCGTGATAATACTCGTCCGGAAAATCATCGAACTGGCGGAGGAACGCACGGAGCTGGAGGGTCTTGTGGGCGGACGCCTCCTTCTCGACCGAGAGCGTCACCTGGAATGGGCAGGTTCCCTCCTCATCGATGAACGAGGAGAAGCCCTCCGCGAGACCACCCGGTCCTGCGAACAGATCGACGACCTGATACGTTGAAGCCATGCCCCTGAGGTTCTCGCGTCCCGAATCAGATCGGTATCTACCAGGGCCGCGCGAAACCTCCACGCGAAAAGGTCGCAATGGCTGACGTTGTCGACAAGGCCACCCGATCCCGGATGATGTCCGGCATCAAGGGGAAGAACACCAAGCCCGAAATGGTCGTGCGGCAAGCCCTTCATCGGGCGGGATTTCGCTTTCGGATCCATGCTCGCGGACTGCCCGGCAAGCCCGACCTGCTTCTTCCCAAGTGGCGCGCCGCGATCTTCGTCCATGGCTGCTTCTGGCATCGGCATGAAGGTTGTCGCTTCACCACGACACCCGGGACCCGACCAGCCTTCTGGGCCGAAAAGTTCTCCGCCAACGTCCTTCGGGATGAGCGCACGCAGTCGGCGTTGACAGCGGCGGGATGGCGGGTGGCGACCGTCTGGGAATGTGCGGTTCGCCGGGATCCAGCAGGCACAACAGAGCGGCTGGCGAGATGGATCTCGTCAGGGAAAGAGGCAGTGACCATCGACTGAAGAACCGAAGCTCCGAACCCTTCGATCAAACAACAAACGCCGAAACCTGTTTAAAAACAGTCTGCTACTGTTGCTCCATCAACAAACCACTGGAGCAACCAGCTTGAACACCTACGAAATGACGACCTGGATTGACGGCGACCTGATCGACCGAGAACGGCTCGACGCAACCAGCGAACCGGAGGCTCGCAGCTTCGCGAGGGGTGTCGCGACAGAACGTATCCGCCACAACCCGGCAGCACTCGCCCGTCTTGGCGTGAAGTATTGCGTCCATCTCCACTCTCGCGACAGCCTGCCCACGCTGCGTCCGGAAGCTCTGCTCGGCGACTGGTATTTCGTGGGTGATACTCCCGGCGGGCGGGTCGGATGGAAGCCTATCCCATGACGCTGCACGGTGGTCTCGAAGGCCCCAGGAGGCTCGGCCAGCACACGGGGACCCACGGTTCTTCGAGACGTGCCGAGGTCCTCCCTGCCCTTCTCTGGTTACCAGCTGGATAGGATCCATACTGACCCAGATGCTCCTCGAGCAGGAAACGCTCGAGACAGTAGGCCGGGCTGAACGGAATCAGTATCATTGCGAGGTCTTCGAGGCGGTGCTTCCCGACCAGCTCCTGGAAATAGAAGCGCGAGAACCCATGACGGGGGTTGGTCCCTACCAACCCGCATCGCAGCTGATTTGCCCTATGACCCAGCTGGCTGCTGCTCCCGATATAGAGCGTCTCGAACGCGCCGTTGAGAACCCGGCGAAGACCTTGGTCCCTGCTGGGCGCTCCCGCTCCGTCAATGATCACATAGACGCCGGCCTTCGTCCGGGCGCGCCGTCTCAGATCAGCAGCGGCTATTTTCAGGCCCACCTGATCTGTCGCGTTCACAACCCGATACCTCAGGCGCTTGTCGCTCGTCGCGCACTCAGCTCCGGTCATGAAGCGAACGCGTTCGACACCCGCTGCGCCACGCTTCGGAGGCTCTGGTCCTCGACGTGCGCATACCGCTCCGTCGTCCGGACATCGCGGTGACCGAGAGCCTTGCCGACAAGGTGCAGCGAAGCGCCTGCATTGATCGCCGCAGAAGCGAACGAGTGGCGAAGGTCATGCAGCCTGACACCCGGCAGCCCCGCCTGTTGCCGGACGCGATGCCAGATGTCTTTCAGGTCGGAGCGCGCCTTGGAGGGGTGCGTGCGACTGGGGAATACCAAGGTCAGCGAGGTCACCGCCGAGTCCCGCTTCCAGTCCCGCAGCAGGCTTGCTGCCTCATTGGAAAGTGGACGCCTCAGATCGCACCTGACGCGCGTAGCGCCCTTCAACTGCTCCTTTGGAACGACCCATACGGCTTCCCCTTCCGTCAGGTCGAACTGCTGCCAGGTTGCGTTCAGGACTTCACTTCGCCTTGCCCCGGTGAGCAGCAGGAAACGGATCGCCGCTGCTCCGCCTCTGTCCCAGTCCCGAGCCAGAACGGCGTTGAGACGACCTGCTTCCTCCACGGTGAGAAAGCGCTCCTTGCGGTTCTCGGGGAAGCGCACGACGCGCTTGCAGGGATTGTCAGACCGCAGCTCCCACTCGACCGCCAGCGACATCATCTTGGACAACAAGGCGAGCGCGCGGTTCGCGGCTCCTTTCCGATCACCCATGCTCGAATGGAACACCGTCAGGTCTCGCAGCTTGATCGCGTCAACCCTGTGCTGACCGAACGCGGGCTGGAGATGAAGTCGCCACAGAACCTCGTCGTTCTTTACCGACGATGCCTTCTTCCGGAGGCGAGCGTAGAGGGTCAGATAGTCCTCCCACAGGTCGCTGACGGACACGACCGCGCGCCGATCTCGTCTGGCCTGAGACGGATCCGAACCGTTCTGCACATCCACCAGAAGCTGACGGGCCTGCACCCGTGCCTGCTCGGCCTTGATCAGCTCCACCCGCCCAAGAGTCACGGTTCGCTGCCGACCGTCACCGTTGCGATAGAACACCGAATACGACTTCCGACCCGTGGGCTGAACACGGACATGGAAACCAGGGAGCTGAGTGTCAAACACCTTGTAGTCATGGCCCGTGGGCTTGATCTCAGCGACGGATCGCTCGGTGAGCTTGATGGATTGAGTGGGCAGGACGAGTCTCCTTCAGGAAGCGATTAGGAAGCAGGCACGAGAGAAATCCCGCGTGCTGAGGTGTCCCCAGTCGTATCCGTAGGAGGGCAAAAGCCAAGTGGTATCAGGGTGTTATAGATCGGCGAAGTGCTGGGCAGAAGACGGAAGAAGTCGTCAGGATCAGACTACGAATCTGAGGGTCGGACGTTCGAATCGTTCCGGGCGCGCCATTTCTTCTCAATCTTCCTGCATTCAGGCCACGGGACTGCCGGTTCCGGGCTGTCGCCGCGACCGTGAATTCATCC